>Ga0316229_1004200_pt1 | contig 10706 bp, 8 predicted proteins | sample TBH18023metaG_FD_206011 | JGI IMG/M metagenome (GOLD analysis project Ga0316229, IMG submission 206011) | Freshwater microbial communities from Trout Bog Lake, Wisconsin, USA - TBH18023 | ecosystem: Environmental > Aquatic > Freshwater > Lake > Hypolimnion/Profundal zone | place: USA: Wisconsin...
ATAGAAAATGATTGACTTATATGTCAAATCTACAAGACGCCAACAATTTATTTAAAGTCGGACGCTACTCAGAAGCTATCCGCATTTATGAAAGCGTCATTGCGCAAAATCCTCAATTTGAGAAGATTTGTAGCTTTAATTTAAATTTAGCTAAAAAGCGCGCTATCCATGAAGTGGAGGCAAAAACACTTTTCATGGAAACAAAGGATCATGGCAAAGCTACTCAGCTATATTTACACGATCTTTATATCGAGGTTGCAGATGCCATATCAAAAATTGAAAATTATGAGATTAAAGATGAGCCCTTAGTTTCAGTGCTAATGACTAGTCATAATATTGAGGAGTATGTTGCTGAAGCAGTTACTTCTGTATTGCGACAAAGCTATGGCAATATTGAAGTCATCATCGTCGATGACAATAGTTCGGATAAAACTCGCGCAATATTAGAGCGCCTCAGAAGAGCGTCTCCCAAAGTAAAGATCAAATTTCTTAATACGAATCTGGGGACGTACTACGCTAAGAATGTGGGTTTTCAAATGTCAAAAGGAGAATATATTTTCTTCCAAGATTGTGATGACATTTGCCATCCCGAAAGAATTAAGCTATCCATGCTATCCATGCTATCCATGCTTAAAGAGGGAGTGGTTGGCATTAGAGGCGCATATTCTAGAGTGCTCTACCCGCAAGGTTTGGTCTTAAACGTTAACAATCTGTATAAAAAGCTAGGCTTAATTACTACTGGATATAAGCGCTCTGTATTTCAAGATATTGGATACTTTAATTGCACCTCCAAGGCTTCTGATGAGGAGTTTTTTAATAGGGCCCGACTCTTTTATGGGCGCCAAAAGATTATTGATGTAAATCTTCCTCTGTACTACAACACCTTCAGGGAGGGTTCTCTCTTTGCCGATATGATTGGCAATGATCCAACGTTAACTAATACGATTGAACAAATCCCCTCTGAGAGTCGAATTCAATATGCTTCTGAGTTTAATAAAGTGCATCAAACTCTAGAAAAGCAGCAGCTAAAAGAATTCTTTAAATTTCCAGTTTTGCGAGATTTGATACCTGTGAGGTCGGATATGACTTATTTATCCAACCCCAAAGTACCAGTAGTTGCAAATATCTGCACTTACCCGCCAAGAGTAAAGAGCTTTAAAGAGGCATTAAAGAGTATTCTTCCTCAGGTAGATGAAATCAATATCTATTTAGATAAGTATGAGGAGGTTCCAGACTTCTTAAAGCAATTGCCGATTAAAGCTAACATTTACACAAATAAAGATTTTGCTAATTTGCGTGATAACGGTAAGTTAATTGGGCTATCAAATCTAAAGAGCCCTTGTTATTACTTTACTGTCGATGATGACATCGTTTATCCGCCAGATTATGTGCATGCACTAGTAAAGAAAATTGAACAATATGATCGCAAGGCGGTAGTTGGGGTGCATGGAGTGCTTATCCCAGAGATGCCTAAGAGCTATTACTCCTCCTTTAGGATGGTCTACACCTTTTGGAAAAAACTGGAAAAAGATAATCTAGTGAATAATTTGGGAACTGGAACAGTCGCTTTCTACTCAGATTTATTGCCGACCCTAAAACACACAGATCTAGAGCATGCAGGGATGCTTGATATTTACTTCTCTATTTACTGCAAAAAAAATAATATTCCAATGGTAGCCATAGAGCGCCATGATGATTGGATGTCTGAGGTGAAGCAAGATTCAACTGATGTGAATCTCTTCCAGGAATTTAAAGATCATGATGACAAGCAGTCAAAGCTGGTTGCAGAAAATATGCCGTGGGGATATCAGGCCATTCAAGGGGCTATAGCAGAAAGATCTAAAAATTTGGATCCAGAAATTATCCAGAAATTTAAGCAGCTAATTCCAATCATGCATCAGGTTTCTCTATAAGCAATATATATGGCAACGCAAAAACAATTCATCATTAAAGCAGACGACTATGGCCGTGGTGGTGCCAATCTTGATCCGTGGCGAAGATTTATTGATTGCGCCCTAGATGAATACCTAACCATATCAATTGGAGTGGTCGCCAGCGAATTCACACAAAATAAAGCTATTCCTCTCTATCTCAGGAGCATCGTCGAAGAATATGGCATAGAAGTTTGGAATCACTCAAACACACATCCTAACTTTACTCAACTTAACAAAGACCAAATCGAGAAAGAAATATTTGAGTCTCAAAAAATTATTGAAAATGAATTAGGGGTTAGGCCAAAAATTTTTGGCCCACCTTTTAATAAGATTGATCAAGCTTCTGCGCAGCATGTAATTGATACAAATGAATTTAGTGGCTACTATGCATTGGATGGGTTGGTAGATAGAGGTAAAAACATAGAGTTGAAGTATTTTTCGGGGGTTGAGATTGGAACGGATGCTTTTAGACCAATGCGTCAGGACGTATTCGAGACGGAAATGCAAAGGAGGGAGTGGCCTGATTTTATTGTTTTGCAATTGCACCCGTATTACTGGTCCAGCAACTGTCTTATTACTTTTAAAAAAATACTTAAAATATTGGGTGAGCAAGGTTATATATGTGTCTCTGCAGAAGATAGAAATGAGTATTTTTCAAAGAAGGTAAAAAAAGATACAACATACAGGGCAGGTCAATCTCTTGCTGATAACCTTATGCACGAGGAACAGTCTCAAGATATATTAGCCGCTGATGTTGAGAGCAAAGATTCGAATTTTAGGTCCGACAGCCCCTATTATTTTCGCGTGCTAAAGGATGGAACTGCAAAAATAGCTAATTATTTAAGATCTTTAGGTTTTAATAACATGCCTAGAGTCAACGGGAAGATGGAAATTATCGATGTTGGATCAGGAATTGGAAACTGGTCTGCGGCAGCCGCTCTTTTACCAAATTCTCATGTGCTCTCGCTTGATAGAGAGGGGCTGCATTTAGGTTTTTTACAAGATAAATCAGATAACAGCAAAATAACAGTTCAAATTTCTTCTTTAGAAAACTGTAATTTTCAAGCCGAGTCTTTTAGTGGCGTTATATGTAATAACGCAATCAATTATATGGATATTAAAAAAACTTTTGAGAATTTCTCAAATGTTTTAGTCTATGGTGGTGGCTTATTTCTGGGGCTCCAAAATAGACTGTACCCTCTGAGAGATGCTTTAGATTGTGTAAAAAATGGAGATTTATCTAAGGCAAAGTTGTTTCTAGATAGGTTAATAGACAACGAAGGATTTAGCTTGGGGATGATCGACTCCCCCTTCATCCGCTATTGGAATGCGAGAGAGCTGCAAGAGATTGGTCTGTATTCAGGCCTTAAGTTGCAAAGAAGATCTCTTGGTCTGCCAGGTCAATATGGAAGTCTTTTTGGTCAGCAGATATTCTCAGGATTTTTCTTTACCAAGACAAAAGCCGCGCTTAAGTTAAAAAATGAGCTCATATCGAAGGGGATTCCATCAAGAGTTTTTCGGCAATTTAATAATATATCTAGGCCAAATATTCATGAACTTATTAATGCAATTGCGGGAGCTATTAATACATTGGATGGTAATGATATAGAAAAAACTAAAGAGGGATTTATAAAGATACTTAATAGTAAGGGACTGGCTATTAGCAATTTAGATAATTCCATATCTCGGCTATTTTTTTACTTAAAATGCAGATCTATCGAATTAGAACCTGCACCTCTTGATGGGCTACCGCTTGATGGTTTATTTGGGCATGTTTTTATGTTGTACAGAGGAATTAACCTCAATAAACCAAATGAAATAAATGCAATTGTCGCTTTAATAGAGGAAAGTATTTTAAAAATGCCCTACAAAGATTTGGAGTACTGGTGTTAATTTTTTCTGCATACAGCGGGTATATTTTGTTGGGGAGAAGTTAAATGATGTCGATTGTAACTGTGGTTTACTCTGAGGAGATGCTTCTATGGGAGCTGCAGGCAAAGTCGATTAAGAAATTTGCAGATTTAACAAAGCTTGATAAAGTGGTGATAGTAATAAATGAAAGGGATGATCATATCCTTGAGAATTATGTTGATTCTATCGTAAAGTTTTATTTTTCAGACTTCATAGAAAAGATAAAAATTGTATTTGCATCTCATTATATAGAAAGCAAAGATGAGATTTTGGGCTGGCGAAGCCAGCAGCTCATAAAAATTAAAGCTTCACTAGAATGTGATTCGGACTATATTTTAATTTTGGATGCAAAGAATCACTTCATTAAGCCCTTTTCAATATTTAGCTTCATGGATGAAAATGCCGGATTAATCTATAGTCATCATGAAGGTCGAGGTGCGATGGATAAATTCTTAATTCCATCATTGGGCGCATTTGGTGTAGTTGATGAAGGTATAGAAAATATTTTGCCGTGTACAACACCTTATTTTATACGCCGTGAAATAATAATAAATATGGTTTTAGAACTACAAGAAATTCAAAATTGTAGTTTTGAAGAATACTTTCTTAAAAAAAACCGGATGTGCACGGAGTTTTTTTTAATATATGCCTTTCTTCTGAAAAATAATTTTCTTGATAGGTATTTTAAGATTTCCAAAGAACTTCAATGTGTCACCTTATTTGGAATATGGCCCGATACCAAAGAGAAGGTTGATTGGGCATTTAGTAGGGTGTCCGATCCAAGCACTGTTTGCTTTGGGATTCACAGATTGCGCTTTAAAAATATGTCATCGGATATTCAATGTCGAATAGTAAAGGTGCTGACGGATAGCGGTTTAATGGACTCTGATGATGAGGCTGATTTATTTATCAATAAATTAAAATTTCTTTCGATAAAGTAAAAAATGACTATTGAATTAAAATTGCAAAAATTTTTATCTGGTGAATTGCGCGAGTCTAATACGCTTGAGCGGGATCAAGTTACTAAGTTTGCTGCTATCAGCCATAAATTATTTTATCCCAGTCTCTTTTTTGAAGAAAAGTCTTCGGTTGAATCGAATTTTAATGGACCAGTCTCCTCTCGATCATTTATAGGTGCGTTCAGTTATATGAATTGCGATGGTTATATGCGAGAAAATGTTTTTATTGGAAGATATTGCTCGCTTGGGAGGAGAATTACTCTCGGGGCCGGCGTTCATGATATGCATAGAGTTTCGACATCCCCTAATTTTTCTGCCAATAGAAATGGTCGCCCTTATTCTGTTGAGCAACTCAAGCTAATTAGGCCGTTTAGATCTGATAAATTCACTGTAATTAATAGTGATGTCTGGATCGGCGATGGTGCAATCATCATGCCTGGCGTTTCTGTGGGTGCTGGGGCAGTTATTGGCGCTAATTCAGTGGTAATTAGAGATGTTCCTCCCTATTCGATTTATGCTGGCGTCCCTGCAAATCTCAAGGGTTTTAGATTTGATGAAAAAATAATTGATGATTTGCTTGCTTCTCAGTATTGGAACCAAGACCCTGAGGTGCTTCAAAATCTTCCCGGGGGGAATGTCTTTGAATTTTTAGAAGCCTATAAGTCAATTCAGGAAAACTTGCCGCATGATTTTGCTACATATAGAATGGGGTAGAGATTCGATTAATCATATGGGATAGTGCTTATTTTGTGATTTAAATCATTCCATAATTTTCAATCTGGCTCTAGTCATCTTTTTTCTTCGGCTAAAAATTGTTATTTTGCTCCTTAATCCACCCCAAATACACTAAAGTCTAAGTAGAAATTTATTATTAGTTATAGATCTCCAAAGCATAAATTAGTGTTGGTATTCTTCAAATAATTTTTGGTTTTTTTATTTTCTTTGTAAATACTGTATAGAAAAATATGCCCAATTATCTTTTATATATACCCAGTGGGGGGATGACGCAAATGTTAAGGACATTTGGTAATTCTCTTATATATGCAAATGAAACTTCTCGTATATGTGTCCCATTGTTTGGACGTCATGAAAGTTTTGGCGGCCCCTTATCATCGGTTTTTAATATAAATTCCGCTCAGGTTACGGAGGATTATGAATCAATAGGTTACATTAGTCCAGATTCAAGTATCACAAATTGTCTTAATGATATTAGCTTAAGGTTCGATAATGCTCACAAAGGTTACGTACTGAATTCTATTGCTTCCTCCCCAATTTTTGAGCTAAGGGGGAAATCTAACTATCTGAGTTTGCCTATTAGTAATGAACTCCTACGTTCTCAATATGTTTTCACAACAGGATTTACTAATGAGGGGTGGCCAAAGAATTACTATGATTCAGCTGTAGGGATTTCCTGTTCGTTGCAAAATCTTTCATTAAAATTTGATATATCAAAGTATTCAATTTCCTTTTTCAAAAAATTACCTAACGAATACATTGGTGTTCACTATCGTAATACTGATTATCGGAATGATATTGATTTGACTCTAGAAAAAATTTTAGAAGCATCTAAGAAAATAAATATTAAGAACATTTTTTGGGCCACGGATGATTTTAGTAGCATAAAAATTGCATCAGAGGCATTATCAGGATTCAGAATATTCTCTGGGGCAAACACAATTGATCATGTTAAGCTTGGCTTAAGAAATATTCACAACATAAGCGATAATATTCTTAGATCAATAGATCTTACTAGGCTTGATCTTCATAAAGACTTTTTTGCCGATATGTTATGCCTTGTGCAGAGTGAAATTTTTATAGGCTCTCGAATTTCTTCTATTTCCACCTTGGTCAATATTTTGCGAAACAATCCAAGTGCGCTCAAGAATAAATTTTTTGGCCTCAATGATTGATTATTGCAAACAATGTGTTTGTTTTTTATTTCTCTGCCTTCAGTCCTGAAGTAAAAATTTTATAATGGAATTACTTAGAACATTTGGATTTTTTAGATATAAGATTTATAAAGATGGCGATGATTTAGTATTTAAGGATGCCCTTACCAATCTTACGTCTAGAGATTCTTTTGGTGCTCTGAAATATAATAGTTTAGAAGAAATAGCATATTTTCAGAATCACTTTATCAAATTATCATCTTTAAATAATAGTCATGAAATATCTGGAATGCCCGATTGGCAACTTCCATGCTTTACTGAAAAAATGGCGCATTTTTTTCATAGATTAAATGACTTTGTGCTTTATACAAAGACGGCGCATCTTTACCTAGGGGTTCCTTGGGCTTCGTGGATAGATAAAATCAATTCTTCTTTGCCGCTACATATCCTTAGGGTTCGTCTCTCTGGATTGGTAAATGTCTTGAGAGAATTTGGTCTAGATATAAGAGTTCATACTGTCTGCCAACACATTTTCTGGGATCGCTGTATTCCAATCTGGAAAGAAATTGGCATTACCGACGTATGGTTATCTCATATGCCATCTTATGTTGACCCCGATCTCCCTTTCAAGATTCACCCTTGGGCTTTATATGCAGTAAACGTAGAGGATCCTGATCGTAAAGAAGGTATTGAGATTGGAAAAGATCCCGCTTCAAAAACACTATTAGCTTCATTTATTGGGGCTCATAGCGAGGGATATATCTCTGATGTTCGTTTGGAACTACGTCAATTTTCTGAAGAGCCAGACTTTTTGATTCGGGTCACTGACAAATGGCATTTTGAAGATGTAGTCTACAAACATCAAGTTCAAGGGCTTCCCCTTGAAGAAAATTATGTCATTGATGATAGCGTTCGCGAGTACAACGCTGTTTTAAGTGACTCCATATTTGCTTTATGCCCTTCTGGTGCCGGCCCCAATAGTATTCGTCTTTGGGAATCCTTGGCAGTAGGGTCTATCCCAGTTTTGCTGGGTAAGTTTCCGGTCTTACCTAGGGGTGGTTCATTGCCTGAAATTGACTGGGATTCTATTGTTCTGAAGATTTCGGATGATCAGTTGTCTCAATTGCCCCAGATTCTGCGCTCTATGCCGATGGCTGAAATCCGCGCCCGCCAAAAGAGGGGGATAGATGCTTATGCCTTGGTGCGTGAGCAGCGCTGCTTTTAATGGCTCGGGCTGTTAATTCAGTTATGCTTATCGCATGCAAGTAACTATTGTTACCCCGTCTTTCAACTCTGCAACTTATTTGCGTGAGTGTTTATCTTCTGTTAAGTCTACTTATGAGATAAATCATTTGGTAATAGATGGCGGCTCTACTGATGCGACTTTAGATGAATTAGTTCGCGCATCTAAGTCTGCACATCTACAGTGGATATCTAGAAGGGATTCGGGGCCCGCCCAAGCAATTAATGAGGGTTTTTCTGCTGCCAATACGGAGATCATTGGATGGCTTAATTCGGATGATTATTATGCTCCGGGGGCAATTGATCGGGCTGTGAAGGCTTTTGAGAAAAATCCCAAATTAGTGATGGTCTATGGCTTGGGGCGACATGTAGATGCATCTGGGAAAAACTTGGGTTTATATCCAACTCTACCGCCCAGTGTGAATATCAAGCAATTTACAAATGGTAGCTTTATCTGTCAGCCAACTGTTTTTATACGCCAAAGCGTATTGAAGAAAGTGGGGCTATTGGATGAGTCTTTGAAGGCAGCTTTTGATTTTGATTTTTGGATGCGCATTTTTAAAGCCTATCCGCGCAGTCGAATTGGTTTCATCAATAGAGTCCAGGCATATTCTCGTTTACATGATCAGTGTATTACTCAGAGAATGCGTCAAACAGTTGCGCTTGAGGGGATGCAGATCGTAACCAAATATTTTGGATCTGCCCCGCCGCATTGGGTGCTGACCCATATTGATGAATTATGCGCATCTTATCCATTCTCAAATCCCGGTGACTCCAAAACAACTCTGCTTGATGGAATCAAAGTATTTCTAGAAAAGGCCAAACCTTTTATTGAATCTGATCAATTTAAGATCCTGGTAAAGGGCCTTGAGCAAGACTATCGATTGCGCCTCTCTAGTGGCGGTGTATTTGCCAATGTTCAACCTGATGGCTGGGTAAGCAATCGCTTGGTCGTAAAGCTATCCTATGACAAGGGCGCCAAAAGAATTGTGCGCTTGCAGTGTAGGGGTGGTTGGCCAAAGATCAAGGTTGGTCAAAAGCCCACACTATTAAATTTATCCATACGGATGCCAGATGGCGATACTCAGCAAATACAGTTAGATCCCCAAGGAGATTTTGTGATTAATTTAGAGGCTCCAGAGGTGGGGTCTAAAAGTAATTTTGTTTGGGTTTTGGAGACTTCCCAGAGTTTTATACCCTCTAGAGCAATTGCTGGCTCAAAAGATGGCCGTAAACTTTCTTTCCGGGTTGAAACGCTAAAGCTTATTTAGTCTTGGGCTGGTGATTCTTTCCAAGGGTAAAATAAGTCGTTATAAAGTTAACTATTAATAACTAAGACAATAAAGATATTTAGTGCTTACTAAAGAAGATATCACTACCGCATACCGATTGTTTCTTGGAAGAGATCCCGAGAATCAGGATGTTGTCAATAATCTCCTGCAGACTGTGCAAAGTTATCAGCAGATGCGAGATCAATTTTTACAATCTCATGAATTTTTACAGTCCGCATCTGAGTTTTTGGGTGAGCAGCAGCATATGCGTTTGCGACATCCTTTGTTACCTCATATACCTGTAGAGGTAGATGTTTCTGAGGAAGTGCTTGCTGCTATGTTTGCTCGAATACATAAAGAGTGGGATTTATTGGCGCATAACCAGCCTTACTGGGCAGTTTTGACCCAAAATCAGTATTACTTGCCGCATTTTAATGATCACCGTGCAGAGTTTTATGCCTCAGGCGCTTATGCGGCTGAAATCTTTTTAGCTGCATTGCGTCGTAATCAAATTAATCCTAAGCAATTGCAGTCATGTCTAGACTATGGATGTGGTGTGGGGAGGGTAACAAAATTCTTAGCAAAGCAATTCCCAAGCGTAATAGGAATTGATATTTCACAGAAGTTTCTCGATATAGCAAGAGAAACCATGGATAGCGAGAAAATTACTAATGTATCCCTTTTGCAATGCGATCGGTTGCAATTCCTTGAGACGCTGGATCCAGTGGATGCTATCTTTTCAATTATTACCTTGCAGCATAATTCGCCTCCAGTGATTGCTTGGACGATTAAAAAATTACTCTCGGCACTTAAACCCGGTGGAGTTGCTTATTTTCAAATTCCTACCTATCGTAATGGCTATCTTTTTGAGGCTGAGCGTTACCTCAATTCCACACCTCCTGATACATTGGAGATGCATTTTTTTCCCCAGCACGAGGTTTTTAAGCTTATTGAGGATGCCAATTGTTCATGCTTAGAGGTTCGTGAGGATGGAATGGTTGCTGAGGAACATTTCACACTCTCTAATACTTTTTTAGTACAAAAAAATATTTAAAAACAGAGCTAATCGTGATGATTTTTCCATAGTGATATCTGACAGCTTTATCTTCATTTGCCTTTTTACTGTATTACCCTGGAGTATTGGTTTGAAGCAAATACTCCTATAAGGTGAGATGCAAGACCAGCAAAACGAAATGCCACCATTGCCGTGCCAGGCAGCGGTGGCATTTTCTACAAAATACAATACTATCTGTATTGTCTAGCTTGACGTTTTTCCTATTTTTAAAGAGTTATGAACCCAAAACTACCCATTGCTAAACGCTATGCTTGGATGCTGCGCTCTGATGTGCGCGGTGCTGAGCCTGCTTTAGGCGCTTTTAATGAGCGATTTTTGCAATGGTGGCTCATTAAAGGCCGCGCTGAATACCCTTACTGGTCTGAGCTTAGCCAGGCAGAAAAAGATACCCTGTTTGAGTCGGTTGGCAAAATTGCCATTGAGAA
>Ga0316229_1004201_pt1 | contig 10706 bp, 13 predicted proteins | sample TBH18023metaG_FD_206011 | JGI IMG/M metagenome (GOLD analysis project Ga0316229, IMG submission 206011) | Freshwater microbial communities from Trout Bog Lake, Wisconsin, USA - TBH18023 | ecosystem: Environmental > Aquatic > Freshwater > Lake > Hypolimnion/Profundal zone | place: USA: Wisconsin...
TGAGGATGACAGGGTACGAGCCAGCCCAGGTGCTGACGCCGTTGGTGTCCACGCCTTCGAAGGATTGGAAGGTTTGAGCCCGTGCAGCGCCGCCGACAAGCAGGGCACCAAGTGCGAGGAGGCAAAGCTTCATTTTCATAGTTGTTCAGTTCATGCTCAAATGCGACAGCCGCCGAAGCCTTGAGCAGGCTTGACGTGGCCGCCTTGCGGTATTACGAATGTAGAGAATATTAATACGCCGAACACGTATGACGCAACATCCAAATCGTATGACGATGCAAATGGCGGTAGCGACGGGATTGATGCTGCTGGTGGGACTGCCCATCGTAGGTGTTGCCCACGAGGAGCCAGCGGACGGAAAGTTGGTGCATTCGGAGTCGGGCACCAACGCCTGGAACGTGGGGAAAGCACCGGCAGATTGGTATGGGGAAATTCAGCGTTACCACGGGCATGTTGGGCCATGGAACGTTCTCGGCTGGCGCATCGGCCAAGCCGCCCTGAAGGGGTTGAATTCAGATTGGGGCAAGCACGAACTGGAGGTGGTGTGCTACGTGCCGCCCCAGACGCCGTTTACCTGCCTGGTGGATGGAATATCAGTGGGAACAGGGAACAGCCAGGGGCGGTTGGACCTGCGGTTGGCGGAGGTGTTGACCTGGCAGGAGTCGTTTGTGGCAGTGCGGCGGAAGGATGGAAAAGGAGGTGTCTTGGAGTTCCGACCCCACGAGCAATACCTGAAATCCATCATGGGCCAGCCGGTGGAGAAGCTGGAAGGGTTGTGCCAGGAATGCGCCAAGGCACCCGAGGGCGATCTTTTCATGGTGCGGCGGGTGGGGCCTTAGCGCAGTCAAGCACGGGTCGAGATCTACGGTTTAGCTCGGAACAGCAGAACTGAGGCAGGCAAGCTCGTGGTGTGGGGCACAGCAACGGGCAATATCTGCAAATCAGGAATAAAGAGGCCGGTGCGTGCATGTGGAGGCTCGGCAACGCCGCCGAAGGACATCATGCGACTTTAGGGGGCGGCTTGGATTGCGTGACCCAAGACCACAAGTTAGAATTCTCCCCATGACGAACCGCATGCCTCTACGCATCGTGTTGTGCCTTCTTGGGGGTATCGTCCCCCAAGTGTTGCTGGCGGCGGATTATTTCATTACGCCTTCCGGGGACGATCATGCTGCGGGCACTTCTCCGGGAACTGCCTGGCGGACGATCGCTCGGGTGAATACGACCTCCTTTCTGCCGGGCGACCATATTCTCTTCCAAGCGAACCAAGGCTTCCCCGGAAATCTGCGCTTGGACCAGCATAGCGCGGGCCAGAGCAACGCGCCGGTGATCATCTCATCCTTTGGGGACGGCCATGCCAGGTTGTTGGCCGGTCGTGAGAACGGCATCACCATCGAGACCGCCGGTTGGGTCACCATCAGCAACCTGACCGTGCTCGGAGACGGCCCCACGAACAACGTCGGTTACGGTATCCTTTTCAGCAATCGCCTGGATGACTTTCGGAGGCTGGACCATGTGCGCATTGAGAATGTGGAGGTTCGCGGCTTCGGAATCTTCGGCGTCCTCATCAACGGCAAGCAGGCCGGTTTTAACCATGTCCGGGTGGTTGATTGCGAACTCCACGACAACCTCCGAGGCGGAATGGAGATCGCCGGTTGCTTGGACTGGGACTCGCCCCTTTACGCGCATACCGACGTCGAGGTGACCCGTTGCCGGGCGCATCACAATTCCGGCGATCCACATTATGAGAAGAACCATTCCGGCAGTGGAATGGTTCTCTATCAAGTGGATGGCGGACGTTTTGAGGAATGCAGCGCTTGGGCAAATGGCCAGTTGTGTCAGCACGGCAATGGCGGAGTAGGCATCTGGAGTTGTGCTTGCCGGGGAGTCGTGATCCAGCATTGTGAGAGCTTCGGCAATCGGACCCATGGCGGCGATGGCGGCGGCTTCGATTTGGATGGGGGCAGCATTGACTGCGTGCTCCAATACAATTACAGCCACGACAACGACGGCCCCGGGTTGATGGTTTACACCTATCCCTACGCTTCTCATGCCGACAAAGGGTGCATCGTCCGGTTCAACGTCTCGGATAACGATTCACGCAGGAGCCGGAACTACGCTGGCCTGTGGGTGCGAAGTGATGGCAACGGGATAACCGGCCTGAAGGTTTACAACAACACGGTTCGGATGGGGCCGTGGAGCAACCAGGCCGCTTATATTGACGGGAATGGGGTCGAGGCCGAATTCCGGAACAACATTTTGGTTGGTTGTGGTGGCGCAGTCCCTTTGATGGTGGAGCACCCGCAAGGAAAGCTCCAGTTCCTGAACAATCTCTACTGGGGTGGCGGCGCGGCGTTCAAGATTCACTGGGGCGACCAGATCTACACGGAACTCTCAGGCTGGCGGCAGGCTACCGGCCAGGAATCGCTAGGCGGGAAACTACTTGGCGTGATTGCCGACCCGCAATTGCCCGACGAATCCAATAAGACGCCTGGAAGTAATGGCGACTGGCGACAACGACTTGCCGCCTACAAACCGGTGCGGGGATCAGCCATCTTGAACCAGGGGATAGCAGCGGGTACGGAAGTCTCGGAGGCCAAGAATTGCGCTGACATATTGGGCGGCGTTTTGACCATCAAGACCTGGCCTCTGGGAGCAGTCGGGGGTGGCTCCATGTAAAACCGAGCGATGCAGGCTATGATTCTCGGCGATCATCAGGCGGCTACGAGTTAGATCTCGCCAAGGCAGAATTCCCCAATCCTGGTTTGTGGACCGGTGCTGGAAATGGTTACAGAAACGCGAGTTACTGTAACTTTGCCGTCCGTGATCGCCAAATGCCCCAGGATCGATTTGGGGCACGTCCCGGTACTCTGAGGTGGTCAACCCCTTCCAAACGCATCCCAGGTACCAAAGCGCGCCATGATGGATCCTCGAAATCATCCGGCGGACCCCAATGACGGTTTTTGTAAGTTTCAGGCTTCAGGATTACCCACCAGCCCCAACCCACGCCAACCTCGTTTAGCTTTTCCATTTCCGCCCTCCAAATCGTGCCTCAGCTTCATGCCAAACCCGATTTCAATCTCCTCCCTGGCCGTGGCGGTGAAAGTTCTGGCGGTGAAAGGCCTGATGTGGCTGTCCCGGCACCACTGCTGATAATGGCAATACAGGTCCATGACTCCCAGCACGCCATCCTTCTTCTTCACAATGCAGGATCGGACAAAGGCTGCCGGTGAATCGGACGCCAGGAGAAGGGTTGCAGCACGGGCTTTCTGCTCCGGGGTTTGGACCAGTTGCAGTCGATCCTTGAGGAGCTTGGCCCGGCCCTCAACCAGCCAATTCAGGATTCCAGATGCCTCCCGGGTGATGATGTTCTCCGCCATCTTGCCCAGGTGATGTTCGTGAGTAGGCGTTTTGAACGACAGTACGACCAATCTCCGGAGCCAAGCATCGGTGTCCTGGTCCAAATGAATTCTTGGCCGACCATTGCAGGCGAGGATGACGGGATAATGGCCTTCGAGCACCATCCTGCCATCTCCGCCTTTAATATTGGCCCACAATGGATCACCGCCGACGAGTTGCTTGAAGATGGAGGCTTCGGGTCTCGCCAAAAACTCCGTGGGTAAATCCGGGTGAACCAAAAGGTGTTTGTTATGGTAATGGCCAAGTTCAAGTTCATCCCGGAAGAGATGCTCACGGATGATACCAATGCGATTCCACCCAAGCAACGTTCCGAGGATCTTTATCAGGGTGGTTTTTCCCCAACCACTATCGCCGGTCAGGACGAGGATTGTCTGGCTGTGGTTGATGCCTTCGAGAACTTGTGACAGGCCGCGTTGGAGCACGTCGATGTCGTCCGGTTCGAGGATGTGCCGCAGAAACGCTTCCAGGAACAACGGGCACTTGGCATTCGGGTCGTAGATGATTGGCAGGGCTTCACGAACTGGGCGGCCGGGAGTCGAAGGCAGGAAATTCAGGCCGTCGAGTTGGAGGATGCCATTTGCCAGCGATACTTGAACTGGTACCCTGTCATGAAAGAAGTCCTCGTTAACTGCCAGGAGATCTTTGGCCCGCAACACCACCGCCTTGATTCGGTGCGGATTCTTCAGCGCCAGGAAACTGCCGAGCTTGACGCGTGGAGGGAAAAACTCCGCCACCATGTGCAGGTTTTCGATGATGCTGGTTGTAACTGCATGCTCCGTGATGGGCTCGTAGATGCCGGTGCTGGGGTTGTACCGGAGGAACTTGTTGGCCTGCGTGTCGAAGACCGTGGGCGTTTTCTTGTTCCCCATAGGTCCAATGGTCGAGGCCCAGAACTTGTCTTCCAGGTCGAGGATGGTGATGGTTGGCGCCTCGGTCACTGAGGCCTGCTTTTCAATGAATGCAGGGGTGACCTTGGCAATGTCCGGGTACACCAGGGCCGCCGCTTCATTCGCGGACTTTGGTTGGTCGATTTGGGCCTCGCCGTTGATGGGGCCGGTGCTTAATGGGTCATTTGTTGTCGATGTGATCATAATAGTAGTCGTTGTCTGGGTTCTTCGGTTAGTGGCAGGTCCCGTCAGGATGCATGCGCCGGAACTTGAAGTAGAGGTCCTCCACGCGCTTGGGGTCTGGCTTCTCGGTCCTGAATTCGACCTTCACCCCGCTGCCTCTGATGTCAGCGTTCCGGTTAAGGTAATCGAGGATGTACTGCTTCAGAGCCTTCGCCTTCAGCGTGTTTTCTCTCCAGCGCAGCCGGTATCGCCTGGCGTATGCGGCGACCTGGGCCATGCTGAGCCACTCCTCGTGGTGGTTGAGTTCAATCAATTTCTGGCCGAGCTTGATGAGCAACTGGCCTACGTCACGATCCCAGGGTTTGTCGTCACTGGTGTAGTTGAGCACATAGTCACAGGTGCTGGGGTCTCGCTCTGGGCGGTTCTTCACGGTGATCGTTGTCATAATCAATGGTTCCTTTCTTTCAAATCTGCTGCTGGGTTGGGCGCTGAGGAAGAATCGGGCGCTGAGGGCTGGCGACGTTGGCGTGCGAGCTTCAGCGACAATTCAAACTCGTCCACCTTCCCGATGATAAACCGGGCGTCCTGTACGAACTCCCGAATCGACTGCATCAACCAGTTCGCGTCGTCGTTGGGGGTGGTTCGTGTGGCTGGTTCGTGTCTGGTGTGTTTCATGGTTAGTTCTCCTGTAAATCTGGTTCGTCGTCGTCAGCTCCGTCCTCGATGTATGGGCCCTGGGTGTTGGCTCTGAGTTCCTTCAACTCGTCCCGATGGTCTGCCAGTTCGTCCATTGGCACGCCGATGTAGCCCTTGGCCTTCGAGTCCAGGTTTCCCTTGAAGCTGATTTTCTGCCTGCGCGTGGTGGCCTGGGTGTAGCCGAGAAGCAGGTCGGTAGCCTGGGAGTTGAACCGCACAGCCGACCGCCTGCCATTTGGGCAAGCTCTCACCCACCCCCGCTCGTAGGCCGTGAGCATGTTGAAGGGCTTGACCATGTACGCTATCCGGTCCATCAGGCTTCGCGCCGTCTCAATCGGTTCAGCCGCGAGGTCAGGCTTCAGGTAGTCAGGCCCGAAATGCCTGGTTAGCTGCGCCTCGACGGTTTCTGTAAGTTTCCGCAACTCGTCAACTCCCACCGCGTCAGCCTCGATGATGCAGTGGACGTGTGGCAGAACTCGTGTTGGCAGAATCGAGTTCACCGCCAGCTCCTCGGTCCAGAAGACGCCACGAACGAACTTCTCCTCCACCAACTGTAACAATGCGACCTTGAAAGCGTCCCAGTAGTGCAGCCATTCTTCCGTGGAGACCCCTGGCAGGTCTGGGTCCATCGCCAGGTCGCCGTTGAGGCTGCCCGTGAGCCAGAACCAATTTCCGTTGTTGAAGGCTGGAACGAACATGAGCTGCCGGGTGCGTTTCTCGAGCCAGCAGCAAGCCGGACAGAACTTGTGTAGCCTGCATTGACCCGTTGGATTGTTCTGACTCCGCATACCACAGCAGGCATACCTTTCCGCCGACGCCCATCCCGGAGACAGCAAGAGGACCGATGAATGAGCCAGGTACTTCGGCTGGCAGAATCGCTTCGGGTAATATTCTGGTTTCTTTTCCACCGCTTTCAAACGCCGCCAGTCACAGGGATCGATGCGTGATTGATGACGGACCACCTCCTGCCAGTCAGATCGGTTTACTTTCGAGACGTGCCAAAGAGACGCCTTGGCCGATGAAACGATGACAGAAGCAGAAACCGTGGTCTCCTGCTGATTGGGTATTGGTATGATTGAAGTGGGAGCAGGATTATCAACTGGACCATGCTGAACCATCTCACCATCCAGATTGACCGTAGTAGAAGGAGACGGATTGGAAAGAAACCGACGAGCTTCCAGCATTCCTCCATTGGATCCCTGCACCTCGCCTATACCAACCAATGCCGTGTTCAGTAATGGGTTCGATGTCGTCCAGGTCCCATCAACCGCCCCATGACCTGAAGCTGAGCCTGTACCTGTGTCCGCCTCGCTCCGATTTACGATGGTCACTCCCGGAGTCGTCATGGAAATCTGGAGCATGGGCAGAACAGGAGCAGTATCAGTAGCAGGACCATCACCAGTAGCAGGACCATCACCAGTAGCAGGACCAGTGACAGAGGCAGGAATGGGTGATAGGGATGGCAAAGGAACAGAACAAGGAGCCAGCACATGACCATTCGGATCTATCATGGGACATCTGATTTCTGGGAAGGGAGATGTGATCATGGGAGATGAGAATGAGAACAGGGGAGGATGAATACGTTATTACCTATATTGGCGACCTCGGGTTCTGGCAGGTCCAAAACCTGGTTCTGGGTGCCCGCAACCTTGACCGCTGGGGTCTGGGTGGCAGTCCAATGGGGGTATGCGCGGATCATGAACGGGCGCTCCCACAATCTGGGACGCTCATAACCGTCCAGGCACAGGCCAAGAGCGTAAAACTCGCCGGTCGGATGGAAAGCCTCTCTCAACGCCTTTTCGAGTTCCGGTGAGGTGATGGGGTGGCCGTACAGTTGCAGGTCCTGTTGGCGGCAGAACGTGGCGGCTGCGTCCATATCCAGCCAGTCAGGGACTTTCGACTTCAACATGGCGTGGCCTAGCGCGGTCACGAACTGGACGATAGGAGCCGACGCCTGGGGCGTTACGGTATCGGAGGTAATCATGGGACGCCTTGAGTAAGCTGCCAGCACAAGCAACGGCACGACGCTGCGCGTAGTACCGATGACCTGCCAGCAGAAACAAGGGCCCTGATCTTGGGTGCCTTTTAGTTGCGGCACCCAAGATCAAGGTCATTGTCAGTGATTGCCTTCCTTGGGTTCGGCCGAAGTGAGCTTCAGGCTTCCTGGCGGCGCGACCTGCACAACCACGACCAGCGGTTTTTCATAGTCACGGCCCCAATAATGCTCCAGTTTCACTTCGCACTCCTGACCACGCAGGGAATCCAGGTCGATCTTCTGGCCGGAGCGATCCGTGAAGAATCGCTGGCCGAGCAGACCGCTGAGGAAATTCCGGAGGTCAGTGCCGGGCTGGACTTCAAGCTTAAAGCTCCGACCGGCCATTGTATCCCACCGGTCCGACAAGCCAGGAACTTGAACGTCGAAGAGCAGCCGTACCCAGTCCTGAGCGCCACGGGATGTCTGCTTGATGAACTGACGAATGTCCGATACCTGGGCCTTGTAGCAGCCCTCGGGCAGGTCGAACAGCGTCTCCTTGGGAATGTTGATTTCAATCATATGATACCTTTCGTTTAAGGCCAGGAGGTTATTCCCCTGGCCGTAAATGGATGTTGCCGTTAAGCGGCCATATCCAGGGCAGGTTCTTCAGCTTCTGCGTATCTGGAAAGTTCGAGCCGGATAGTGCCAGCGAGCTTCTTGATCTCCTTGTTCTTGGTTTCCTTGAGGATCAGGTCGTGGAGTGTGCCGAACATCTCGCTCAGTTCTGTCAGGGACAAGAACTCAGCGGCCGGTTCATCCGCTGAATCGTATTCCGTGGCGTCTTCGGTTTCGTCATCAGGCTCTACTGCCGGGGCCTTGGATTTCTTGCCCTTGCCCTTGGAGGCAGGTTTAGCCTTGTCCGGAGCGACTTCCGCCTTGGCATCCGCCCAATCCTGTGCGGTAGGTTTTCCATCACCAACGTTTTCTTTCACCTTCCGAGCGATCTTTTTCTTTTCCTCGTCGGTGCAGCCAGCCATAGCCCGGCTGTGGGTCTCCTTCTGGGGGACTGCGACCGTACCTTTCGGTTCGAGTTTTAGGAGTTCTTGGGTCCGGTAAGCCTCGGTTTTTCGATTGGCATGGACTCGGGAGATACCCCAGACGTCCAAGCAGTATTGTTCGAAGGACCGATGCGTGGATCGGAACAGCTTCTGGCTCTTGATCTGATGGAGACGCCAACCCACGAGGTTGACCGTCAGGAGTCCCTCGCGGATCTGCTCCTCACATTCTTCACGGAGCTTCTGTTCCTTAGCTGACAAAGGACTGATTTCAACTTCAACATCAGCCTCATCGACCAGAAGTCTTGTCTTAACTTCATCATCCTTCTCGTAGTGTTCGAATGCCAGCCCAACGATCGGGGTGGCTTTCGGTTCACTGTCACTGTTACTATTATTGTTCATACTGTTAGTGTTTCTATTAAAGCCCATTCTCGGGCTCTCTGCCGGGAATCTCGTGCCCAGCGCACCCAAGCAAACAGGCTTGGTCTGGCGCAGAAATGGAGCACGACGCTCCGATTCAGCGCAGAACACGCGTTTTAGATTTGAGGTGTTTAAGTCAGGGCCGTGGAGTTTCTGGCCCGCTGCCGGATTTGAAGTTCCTTCGCGGCAGGATTCGTTGGGTTGATGAACCTAGCATTAATATAGTACAGACTTATAGCGTTGTCAAGGGCTCATGCGTCTTTTTTTGCTTTTCTTCAATGTGAGCAGCACTCCTGCACATGCGAATCGGCCGGGCACAAGTTACAGAAGGAAGTGCATTCGCAGTGATATACACAGAAAATGTCGAAGGCTCCAGGTGGCTTTAATGTTCGAGGACGCGTCGAAGATTGTTTCAGTGGCCTCGTCTGCTGTGAACTGTATATGACAGTAATGTCGAAACGGAGGGTATAAGTTAAAGGGGAAGGTGGATTGTTGTAGAAAGGTAAATGATTGTTTCATGTGGCCCGCCCCTGGCGACACCGATCACAGCGCACAGGATCGCTTGTAGAGCATGCTGGCCATCGCCGACGGGCGAGGAAGGCTTGGCGATTCTTAAACGAAGAGAGGGCGTTTAGTCACGCGCCGTTCCCTCCTGCTGTAAGCTGAATCGGCGCTCGGAACACCATCGCCAGGGCGCCGATCCCTCGCGGGGGCGCACCGCGGCCTTCAGGGCGAGTCGTTTTTAGGGGCGAGCGTCAAGACGGGCAGATCCGGGCGAATATCCTGCGGAATTGTCGCAGCATCCGGGAGTGCCACGCCAGAAATATCGGATGCAGGACGAATCGCTGAAACCACGGCCGCTACGGGCGGCGAATCAACTCCGTGCCGCCAGCGTTCTTAAACTGGGCGAAGTAACTGAAGGGAAAACCCGTGGGAATTGGCGGTTGTCCCGTGCGCCTGGTTCCACCCTGCCTGCCCTGCCCATACCGGATGTCGGCCTGGACCATTCGCTTAATTTGCTTTTCTCGCCGGTTATCCAGGCGCTTGAGGAACGACTGCACCATGGGCTTATCGAATCCCGCTTGTTGTTTCGCGTTAGATAACTGTGCATGTCCGTATTTGGCTTGGAGTGTTTCATAAATTCTCATGGTCGTCAGAGGGAGAAGGCGTGAGGGCCAACTGGGCCAGCGTGACGTGGAATTGGCGGGCATGCGGGCGCGTGATTCGGTCCGCAGTTGTCCCGTGTCGGCGTTCAGGGGCGGGTCTTTGCCCCCAAATTCAGCATTTCGGCGTAATCCTCGTCAGGGTTTGCGGCTCGACTGATCTTGCTGATCGACACCGCCTGTACCTTGCGAAGCACCTCTGTGTGGAGGGGCACGCCCTCCTTGGCCGGCAGCCCTGCCAGATTTCGAGACAGCCGGCGGAGTTCTCCCTGGAGCGTTTGTTCCAACTCGGCATTTGATATGCCGTCCGCGTGAACCTTTTGCATCCTGAACTTTATCTGGAGTCGCATCATGACTATGGTGTCGTATGACGCCTCCTGCACATCATAATCCGTGGCATGCTGTATTCTGATGGGGAGGGCGTTTTGAAGCATGATTGCGTACCCGACCAGGTCCATATCGGGGGCAAAGAGGTCCACGCCGACGCTGATCATAAGGGCCTCGGCGGTGAAGTATAACCATTCCCTGGTCGGAGCGGGTGGTTTGGCCCGCCGAACCGGAGCCTTGACCGTATCGGCACTGGCACCGCGCCCGATTTCTTCTTTGTTTGGCTGGTCGCTCTCGGACTTCTTGGGGTGCCCATCGCTCTGCGGTGGGGTTCCTTTCTTTATCTGTTTTTCAGTCTTCATGTGGTCTGTTTTGTTATGGGCTGGGTGGCGGACAGCTTATTGGAAAGCTGGCGATGACTGGCGCCAGCCTCGTGCCGGGAAACCTGTCCGCCTTCTGGACGCCAGCCCGCGCCCATCTTGGTCCCGGCAGATTGGTGACTTCTGCAAAGCATAAACCGGCAGCTTAAGCTCGCCATTGATGGACCCAACTGCCCGGCTCATTAACCGGGCCGTTTCTG
>Ga0316229_1004231_pt1 | contig 10648 bp, 14 predicted proteins | sample TBH18023metaG_FD_206011 | JGI IMG/M metagenome (GOLD analysis project Ga0316229, IMG submission 206011) | Freshwater microbial communities from Trout Bog Lake, Wisconsin, USA - TBH18023 | ecosystem: Environmental > Aquatic > Freshwater > Lake > Hypolimnion/Profundal zone | place: USA: Wisconsin...
TTTGGACTAACACTGCTAGCCATTAGCCACTGTAATTGCGGATGCCTACTACATGCGTACCAGTGTTTGTTAAGTCTCTCATTAGAGGAGATTAGATAAAATTCTTGTAAATCTTTACTGCCTTGTACACTGCTACCCCATCTTATCATCAGGAAGTTGCTGAATTTTTTCTTTTCTTCAACGGTGAGTTCATTATAAAAGTCACGATTCTTTTTATCAAATTGTGCCATTTCATAAGTTATGTTTAGTTTGTCCACTAGAACGCCTTATTATAATCTATAATTTCACAGTTACGACTGATGTCCTTTACAAAATAAACACATTCAGGATCTGGGTCATCACTTAAAGGAATACAAAGTAGCTGTCCGTTTTTTATCTTTGGGGCATACCACGCTACATCTTGATAGACATCGAGTATTTCTACTTCTAAAAAACTTGGACGGAAGCTGGTTAAGGGATTGAACTGATAGGCCTTGAATCCTCTGTCGTTTAAAGCTGACAAGGGAATAACTTCTAAGTCTCCTAAATCTGGCTCGCCAATTAACAGTTGCCAATCTACCGGCATACGCACTCGATGTTCTCCAATTCTTAGCACTAGAGCAGGAGCATTAAAACTTTCCAAGAAGATCAATGGTATGTACATATAGTCTGGATCTTGGGGATTACTATTATCTAATATGGCAAAGCGCATATCATCAATCTCTTCGGGCAAATGATCTAAATCATAAGCAACATTATCAAGGGTTAATATTCTAATTTTAGTTCTCCTCATAAATAAGAATATTAATTACTAAAGGGTCATATGTTTTTACAAAATAAGTATTCATGTTGTTATTATAGCATCATTAACAGAGCGAAGTCAAGAGAATTATCAAAAGAAATTTATACCGAATTGCATCATATTATACCAAAAAGCCTAGGCGGAGCAGATACTACAGAAAATTTGGCAATATTAACAGCTAAAGAACATCGATTAGTTCATATCCTATTACCAAAAATGACTTCTACTGCAGAACATACTAAAAGTATGTGGTATGCCGCTTGGATGATATTAAGGACTAGTAATAAAAATCAAGAAAGAAAAATCTCAAAAGGTAAAGCATACGAACTATCTAAAATAAAAATCGCCGAGTATTCATCGCAATTACACAAGGGAAAAATTGTATCTAAAGAAACTCGGGCAAAAATGTCAAAATCTCGAAAGGAACATTCGGGCCCAAACAAAGGTATAGCAATGTCTATTGAGCAAAAACAAAAACTATCAGTTGCTCATAAAGGAAAATTTATTGCTCCAGAAACAGTAGCTAAAATTCTCGAGTCTAGGAAAGATTACAAACATTCGGAAGAAACTAAACAAAAAATAAGTGCTGGTAATAAAGGTAAAGTAGTTAATGTTTCAGAAGAAACCAAGAAAAAATTATCAGTTGCCGCTAAAGGAAGATCTAATACTTGGTTAAAAGGAAAACCGGCTCCTAATCGCGGAGTGCCGCATACAGCAGAAACAGTTAAGAAATTAAAAGTACCAAAGTCTAAATATCAATGCCCGCATTGTAATAAGCTAGTTGGCGGAAAAGCAAACTATGATCGATGGCACGGTGATAACTGTAAATTAGTTCAAATGTCCTGCTAATTTTGCCTTGCGTACTGCCGCCGATACATCTTGGAATAATATGATGTTTTTCGACATATTCTCCCGCCTTGTTATTTGCGTTTCGAATAATGCTAAAATACCACTTAGTGTATTTGTTTTCTAAAAATACTACTTCCATTCTAATTTCTCTTGGGTAAAGGGGTAATTTGCCTCGCGATAAAACTGCTTTCGCTTAGTCAAATGTCGTCGTGCGAATTTACATGTACTAGTCACGTCCCAGATCTGAACAAAATCTTTGTCTTCGGCTTTGCGTATGCCACGACCGATAGACTGTATAACACGTACAAAACTCTTGCCAGGCTCCAGTAATACTAGATTGAATATCCTCGGAATATTGATACCAACTGCGGCCACTCCATACGTGGCTACGATAATTTTATCATCACTGGTAGCCACTTCGCCGTATTCTTCATCACGTTTAGTACCTTTGGTGGCCCCGCTGACAAACACAGCACGTTCGCCCAAAAGGTCAACTAATGCGTGTCCTGCGGCAACACGATCCACTAGCACTAGTGTATTGCCTGTAAGATTGACCTGTGCTACGAGATCGGATATAATTTTTAATCTATCACTGTCTTCTAATAAAAATTTTAATTCTGATTGATAGTTGGTAAATTCTGCGTGGTCTACTAGCTGTACAATATTAACATGACACTGTGCCAATACACCACGGTCTTGTAATTCAGATGCCGATAGCCTGTTTATGACCAGTCCTAAACTGACTTTTAATGCTTGGAATTCAAATTCTTCTTTAGGTACAGTACCAGTCAATCCCCAACGTATGGGAACTTTTGACATTACAGTGGTCATTAAATTTTTTAAAGCATCAGCCTTTGCCATGTGACAATTTGATACTACTGCCCCGTCAACAACATAGTTGTGATCGTTTTCTATATGTAAATTATATACTTCTGCCGGTTTGATTATTTCAGTTTTTTTAATTAGTTTCATACAGTGTCTTAATTTTTCTTGCTGTGTTGTTGTCAAATCGTGATTTTCTGTCAACATGTCTGCCCGTACCCACCCAGCTTTGGTTAAAAACTTATGATTTCCAGTAACTTGTATTTTACTTCCGTTATCAAACTCTAATTCATACATTTTTTCGCTAGAGGAATTGGTTAAATTTATATGTTGCTTAACTACGATATCGGTTTTAAATTCTTTTGTATTTTCTGAATAGTTAATAACTGTATCGCCTGCTTTAATATCTTTGATTGCCACATATCCCAAAGGTGTTAATACTTTACTATCGGCAGTAAAACACTCGTCGACCATTACACATACCACATCTTCTAAGAAATCCATTATGGTAATATCAGCAGTTTGATTTTTAGTATTTTTTAATAGTACGTTGAGACTTTGCCAAGTACATATGGTATGTGTTTTTCCAAATTCTTTGCGGTCACCAAAAAATACACCAACATCTAGGCCCAAGCCTCGGTAGTCTTTTTCTGTTTGTGTTACTAGACTCTTGTTAGGAACGATTACAATAGTACGTCCATGTTGTTCACATCGTTGACTCAGTGCCGCTGTCATAATAGTTTTACCAGCACCTGTGGCCACTTCCTGAATACATTGAGGGTTCTTCAAGAAGTTGTTGATAATTTCAACTTGATAGTCACGTAATACTATAGGTTGACCTTCCATCGGATGACCTTTGCCCCACGTAAGATGGCTAAATGCCGACTCTGTTACCAATTCAAATTCATATGTGGTACTGTAGTCACGCCGATCATCTAGTTCAATATCATAGTTGTATTTTTCTAATATGGGAATAATCTCTGGTAAAAGATTGACAAAGGTAGATCCGCCTAATTGGAAGTAACTAATTTTGCCATCCCAGCGTCCAAGCCTGACCGCCGGAAGATACCTAGCTCCCGGTACGTCGTATTTAAAGGCGTTAGATAAAGCCTTACGAGCGTTGAGCTCGAGTCCTTCTATTTTAATATTAACTTCATCTTTAATTATAATTGTAGCTGTTGGCATATGATTTATTATAGCATACTTATTTCAACAAGTCAAAAAAATAGGTACCTTTTTAAGGGTACCTATAAAATGTGCTGTAACTTGTACAGCACAGGAGCTACCTAAATACTTAGTATAATTTACCAAGCATTAAGAATTTTTCATACATGTTGATTCTGCTAAACTCTTCCAATTAGTATCGCTTACTTTGGTTAAGTCAGCTATCTTCAATGCCATACGCAAACTTATCTCACGTAGTCTTGTTTGATTTGTTTCCATAAAATCTAAAATCTCTTCGCCTTTTTTGGGAGTAAAGTCATAGTCTTTAAACAAGTTACCTTGACGGAAAATCTGTTTGATACGTAAGAACTTGTCACGCATGGTATTCAAAGTAAGATCTAAAAAGTGACAACGTGACTGTAATGCTTCCAAGTGATCTTGTAATTTCTTACTTTTCAAATTTTGAAATTGTAAATTAGTGATAAAAATAGCACCACCTCTGAAGTCAAAACTATCTGGAACACCTTCACGACGTAGCATAGCACTGTCTGAATTCCAGTAAATTTTACGCTTTTTACCTGAGTCTAAAGCCGCTTTAAGAATGTTCAAACTCAAATCGTCTTGGAATACACTATCACAGTCATCAAATACCAGTACATTATTACTAGCACTCATGCGATAGAGAGTACAATACAATCCCACCGGAGTCATGGCACCTTTGATAATTTCATACTTAATACGTTTGTTTGACAGTTTATCAAACAACCCAGCTTTTTCTAATTCATATTCAACACCAAAGCTCTTGCCAACTCCTGGGGGACCAACCACAATCATTGCCCGTACATCACCAGAAATAGTAGCGCGAGTCATCTGTTGTAAAATGTCAAATCGTTTTTCAATACGATCCATAACTTGTTCGTCTGACTCAATTGGTTCTGTTGCTTTAAGCTCTACTACTTTTTGACTAACTGTCATGTCTTCTCCATTTACAAATTCGATATCTTCTATGCTATTGACTTTAACTCTTACCACATCAAATTCTTCACCAAAGTAACCCGCAGATTTTACCGTAATGTATCCGCCCTTCGCACCAGTAGTAAACCCTTTTACCATCTCAAAAGCAAAATTGTTTGGTACTGTGCTATTACGATAAGTGCCATTTTTGATTAAAACAGTTGCCATTTATCAGCTCCTTCTTTTATTGTTGTTAATATACATATATTATAATATTAAACTAATTTTGCGTCAACCGTTTTTGCCACTTTCATCATTTTAAGATTGCTGTCTGTGGCACAGATTCTAACGCCATTACAGTTATTTTCACCGTAAAGTACATCAATCCAAGGAACTGTTTTTCCTGCAGCATTTTCTGATAATGCTATGTTTTTAATTGTTCCGTTTAATTTACCTGCGGCACTAACCCAAGTAATTTTATCATTAACATTTAATTTCATTTCGGCTCCTTGTTATTAACTATATGCATAGTATATAGAAATTGGTAATTTTAGTCAACCAAAATAGACGTTGTTTCTGTGTTTTTCTTGGCGTTTATACCGTGTTTTAAGTTCAACAGTACGTGATTTAAACGGACTGTTGTTCAAAAACAACACAATATGAGCCCTAGTTTTTTGCGTATTTTGTGCTTTATTTTTCATAATACAAGTATTATACAGAATTTGGTATTTTGAGTCAACCAAAAAAAATACCCCGAAAAACGGGGTATGTGCTGTTGTTATACAAAAATTAGTTTGCCAAAGCTAATTGTCTAAAACTTTTACATTCAAATCCTTCAAATTTTCTTATTGTATCTTTCTTTAAATTATAAGAAAAAACTATTTTACCTATTTTTGATGTAGGATGAATAGTTATCATATTTTTCCATACCTTTTTAGGCAAAAAATAAAATTTTAAACTTTCGGTATGCGGATTATAAATTATGCATCTTAAGGCCCCTATTTTTTCATTACCGTTGGCTCTTGAGACCCCTGATATTTCCCCAGCATACGTGTTTTTGCTCAACGGCCGTAATCGAATTGAAGCTGTTTTATCTTCAGAATAGTCTGAATTATCATACCCGATGCCATCAACAAATTTAAATTTGCCAATTGTTGGAAAACATTCTTCAACTAAGTGTTCGACATTAAACGAATCTGGATATTTCAAAGCAAACTTTTTAATTTCGTCATTAGTTTTAAACCGTGGATGAAATTTTATAATAATATCTCGCATTAATACAGAATGTTTAGTTTCAGTCATACAACATCCTTATCTATCATGTCTGCGAGACCACGTAAACGTTCAGCATCTTCTGGTCCGTACATAGCATTTTTGGCAGTATTACATCTGTAACATAAAATTTGATAATTTTCTATGCTATCGACACCGCCTTTGGTAGTAGGAATAATGTGATCCAAACTAGGCATATTATCGCTGGCTTTTTTACCTTTGATATTTCCACCTAAACTGTAGTCTAAAACATTATTACAGCGTGGGTTGGCGCACTTAGATCCACATATAGCTAACATGGCATCATGCCCATTCTTTTTGGTTCTATGATTTTTTCCTACCCAAATGTGTTTCATAGCTTCTTCTACGCTGTGTCCTTGATCCAAGGCTTCTACAAATCTTTTGAAAGTGGCCATACTGCCATAGGTTTTTCTATTGTATCCTAGCTGTATCATTTGATCATCACCATCTTCAAATCTTTGAATGGACGTTTTCCGTTTACTACATCAATACCTTTCACCTGTTCATAGATGCTTAAGATACCAGATGCCATCTTGCTTTCAGCATCTATGCTGGTAGTTTCTAAATCTATTCTACACTGATCCTGTACAGCGTTGAATAAGACTTTGGCGTCTACTATTCCTGACTCGTCAACATAGCGTACTTTTACTGTACGGATAATATCATCAAATAGATCAATAGTAAAATTGTCTGTATCGTTTAATAATTTTTTGATTTGTAATAAACCACGTAATGTATCTGTTTGGATGTATTTGGTTGGCCAATGTTGTAACATTTTTTCCAATCCAAAAGTTAAGTCTGCTAAGCCAAAGAAGTCGCGAACAATATGTAAGTGCCCAATATTTGTAATACATCCTGCTGACCTTTTGCGATAACTAATTTTACAAGCGGCATCATTTACAGCGTTTTCTAAGTCTACTGCTTCCTGTACACCCATAATAACCTGTTGTTTATGAATAAAATAAGGCTTCATGGGTTCATTGTCTGTGTTTAATGCTAGAAGTTGGATTGATTCTACATTTTCATCATCGGATTCAATATAACATACAGGCAATTCTACCTCTGGCCCATATTTAAGAATCCATGCTATTCCGTGTTGCTGTCCGTCGGCAATATAATATCTATCTTCTTCTTTGCTGTAACGGGCTTGTAATGGAGTAACACATATAATATTCCATTTACTTAAAAGTTTTTTGATGTGTTGTGGTTCTGGCCAACGCTGTCTTTTATAGTTAATAAAACACTTACTGGCCGGCACCCAGGCAAATTGCAAATGGCCTGCGTATGCCTTGTTACTATTACTAGGAAAAGTTCCGCCAAAACTGTCGTTGACTGTTTGAGCTACATTTATAATACTTAATTTACTTGATCCAGCCGCTTGCGATGGATCGAATGCTTCCAATCTATATTTACCCACAATATCCCCTTATCGTTTACTTGAATTGAGTTATAGTGTATTTGTTTATACACTCAAAATAGTATAAGCTAATTAAGGGAAATAGTCAACCTATTTTGGAGGAATTTTATTTTCCTACAAAATTCAAAGACTTATTAAGCCAGGGAAGCACAAGGTCTTTTTGATGTAAGAATCCTCGTGCTAGTACAGATTTGTCTGCCGAGTCAGGCAGTAGTTTAGCTTCGACTAGGTCATACCAACGGGTAGTCTTGGGATTCATGGCAGGTTGGGTACTATTATATGCTATGGCATAGAGCCAGTCATCGTTGGGCTCCTTCTTAAAGAATCCTGATTTACAATCCCACCCGGCTGTGGCCAGCATGTGTATAAGGCTTACCATTGTGTGATGATAAAAACAACCGTCTGGTTGATTAAAATCTAAATCACGTTGATAGGTGTTGGTAGTTTGCGGCACTACCAGCATTAACATACCATTGGCGGCTGATATCTTACGCCAGTTAGCTAATGTTTGAAGTGGGTTTATGCAGTATTGGAAGGAATCATGGCACCATAAAATGTCAAACCCGTTTTCCAAACAAGCTAGTTCTCCTTCAAAGTCCGCACGTTGGTAAGTTATGTTTTTGTAAGTCTTCGCTGCCGGTAGAGAAGTATGTAAGTCTATGCCTTGGCATGATATATTCAAAGGTTTTTTGGCATCATCACGTGTGGTTCTACTGGCCCACCATTCAATATCAAGCCCTGATCCACATCCTAGATCTGCCACTGTATGTATAGATGCCATGAAGTCATCATATCCATACAAATGATTCAACGTTAATAAACTGTGTTCGTGTGCTTCCTTGTCATTTCTAAACATTATAGTCTTCCATTCCTGCTGCTTTAAGTCTTACTATCTAAATAATACCAATCTTTCCAGTTATCATTAGTATTTAAACAACGTTTTCGTATAGTAACTTCTGCTACTTTAAAATGATTAACTGCCGCGGTTACCGAAGGGAAAATTCCTTCTGGGGTTGAGATAGGTCTCGACCCTGGATGATTCGCCCCAGTTCTGGATTTATTTAATTGTCTTTTTCTTGCAGCTTCTTCGGGTCCAAAGATCTCTTCCCAGGTTTTTCCTTTCTTAGCCTTTGACATCTTTTGTTTCTGATTATCCGGTACAACCCGCCCAGTTAATTTTTTCCTAACTTTGTCCACACGCTCCTGCGAATATTTCATCCCAATTTGATGTTTATTCCCAGCGGCTTTTCTGTTAGTGGCTAATAACATAACTCTTGCATCGTTCTCTTTAGATAACCCTTTGTTCCATGGGGTATGCCCAATCATTACTTGTCGTCGATATTCTCTGAAATCTTCAGATCGTTTCTTTCCAGTCATTTTTTTCTTAGTCTCGACTGAATGGCCAAGATTGACAAATTCTTTAATCCCAGTGGCTGGATCTTGGTAATGTCTGTTTAATAATAAGGGATTTTTAATATTATCTTTAATTAACTGTTGTTCGAACCAATATGCATCCGTTTTGTCAAAAAATTCAGCAATAATAGTCGCAGTAAATTTTTTAAAATTATGCTTATTGATATAATTTGACGATGTAAAATATTTTATTCCCAAATCCTCTTCTGATTTTGTATCTGACATAACATTTTTATATCGATAACCATAGTAAAACTCCTCAGTTTCTTTATTAACTAATAGATAGACGTACGGCAGAATCATACATAGTTCCCCTGTGTACTTTATTTATCCTATCTATTAGTTTTTAACCCTTTTACAATAGCAAATATGCTTTATATTGTTAGGTCTTCCATTCCGGCGACGCGAAGCCTTACCATATGTCCCATCATAAAACTTTTCTGTTCAATTCCTTTCATCACGCCAAGGAACTTATTCCTTAACAAGGCTACTTCGTTGATTATGGTTTCAAAATCAATAACCTCATCTTCTCCGTCTACATATTTTTCCGCGTCGCGACTAGTAAGGGCACGAGCATATCCTTCCAGATATTTTTGAAAATGTTTCCTGCGTATCTTACGTAGTTGTATGTTGAGATAGTTTAATACAGCTTCAATTTCTTGTAGCTGATTAAATCTATGCTCAGTAATGCCAGGTAAATTGGTGATATTTTTTTCTATCACCCCACCTACTCGACAATCACGTTTGGCATTGTCGAGCTCCTGCTCATAGTGTGCTATAAAATCTGGAATAGCACCTAAGTCAGCAGTTACACGGCTATACCACATTAGTAGTCCTCATCTTCCTCTTCTTCATCTTCTTCATCTTCTTCGTAGTCTTCGTGATCATCAAGATAACTAGTCAAAGCATTTTTGATTTCAGTATCAGTTTTAAACGTACTTTTAATATCATCTGCGTTGATGTCATTATCAATTAACACACTGACTAAAGTTTCTGCGGCATCATCACGATCCACAGTATTGATGTAGCGTTTTATTTCATTCCAAATTTCTCGAGATAATTCTACTGACATACTTATTCCTCCGTTTGAGTTTCTTCAGTGGGTACTGTTTCTTTTTGATTTGCAAAGTCAAGCATGACTTTATCTAAACAACCGTCTTCATTATGTTCCCAGCCTTTACGGAAAAATTTAATAATTTCACCATCGCTTGTTACAAACATTAGTCGATTGCCATCTTTTTTCAAAAGTCCTTTTTTCTCAGCTAAGTCAGTTAACCCGCTGTATGGATTCATTCCAGTTTCATATGGAATTTTGACCTGCATGCCTTCGAATGGTTTGGCATAGCGAGTTTTCATAACCTTACAACCAGCACGAATACCCATTACATCGGATATCTTGTTGCCGTCTTCATCTTCCTTTAGCTTCATTTTCTTCATAGCTACAACAATACTGGATGCGTAGATAAATCCTTGCCCGCCTGAAATCTTATCATCTGGATCAAACATGTCTTGACTGGCGTATGTGTGATTTGTACATACCATGCCCACGTTATAACTACCAAACATATTGACACAGTTACGTACTAATGCTGTCAGCGCCTTGGGTTTACGACCCATGTCGCCTTTTAAATCGCCTGCTTCAAACTGATTCATATCAGTGGGAGTAAGTAACATACCCAAACTGTCAATAACAAATAAAACTTTTGGACGTTCACCGTTGGGCAATGTTTTATAATCTGACATAAATGTTGAAATAGTTTTAGCTACATCATCAATCATGGCCATACTTAATTTTAACAGTTTGCTTTCGCTAGTATCGACTCCCAACGCCTTTAACCAATTTTCATCTAAAGCATTTTCACTGTCAATTAATACCACAAAAATTCCCTGTTCCTGTGCGTTTTTTACAATATTGCCAGAGCAGATATAACTTTTACCTGCGCCTGATTCACCGG
>Ga0316229_1004241_pt1 | contig 10621 bp, 7 predicted proteins | sample TBH18023metaG_FD_206011 | JGI IMG/M metagenome (GOLD analysis project Ga0316229, IMG submission 206011) | Freshwater microbial communities from Trout Bog Lake, Wisconsin, USA - TBH18023 | ecosystem: Environmental > Aquatic > Freshwater > Lake > Hypolimnion/Profundal zone | place: USA: Wisconsin...
TTCGTGGCCCAGACCCGTTTCACGGTTGGTATCGTCGAATGCGAGAGCGGGCCGAAGGTTCACAGGCTGGCTTGCTGGAATGGATGGTGGAACGTCTCAGAGGCAACACATTCACCCGCGCGAAGTGCCGAGCCATCACGGCTGCATACGACACGGCGATGGCGGAGTTGCGTTTGGCAACTTCTCGCGAGCAACAACAGGCAATTCTTAAGCGGTTGGACTCCGAGACGAAGCGCGTCTCGTATTCCGACTGAACCAGCATGTGGTCAACTCGCCAGCGAATCGCACATTGGCTCATTCACGCCGGGGTGGGGGTTGGCGTATTGGCTGGGGGCTTTTTCATCTTTAACCACATCAAGGAGGCCGCCGACAAATCTGTTGCTGGTATCGCCGTTTGGTCTGTTGCAAGTCTGGCGTTCTTATTCTGTGCGACGATCGGCTTTTGGTATGCGTTTCTTGGCGTGAATCAACATTGGGAATCGACCCGCATGTTGCGGCCAATTACGACCGAGGCTCGACAAGTAATGTTGGCGTTGTGCCGCATCTCGCAGGCGAATCGAACTGCGGGAAGGTCAATCCCTCTCATGAACTGCGTGGCAGTGATCGGCTTAATCGGAGCGTTCTTGCTGAAGGACGCTCGCTGGTTGGGAATAGTTGTCATGATTGTTGATCTTCGCTGGTGGCTCTGGGTGCGAACCACGACTCCGCCGTTTGTGCTTTTCCTTTCGACCTCCGAGGCAATGAGCGTTGAGCGGCATCATCGTCTCAAGCTCAGTATTTCTCCGTTGCGCGCGGTGAGTTTGTTGGATGTCGGAATCAACACAGATGCCGACACCGCTGGCTCGCTCAATTTGGACTGTCTTAGAACAGAGGAAGACGAGGATTGGTGGAAGGTAATCGTCCTCTTGATTGAGCTTGCGCCAATCGTTGTGATAAACGCCGACGCCGAAAGTCCGGGTGTAATCAGAGAAGCAACGCATCTTGTTGCGGAGGACATCACGTTCAAAACAATCTTCCTGTCCAATCGCGATGCTCCATTGCTGCGTCAGGTTTCAGATGCAATTGCTGCCGAAGCAGGTCACTGCATTGCCTCGAATTATCGATTAGATCAGATTCTTGCTCTCGCCCTAAATCGCGGACTGAAGCCAAGCCGCGAACGGCCAATCAGTTCATTTCTTTAGGCGCTGTTCATGAAAGATTCAGAACTCAAAGAAGGCGCATGGAGTTTCGTCTCCCACTCGCACCGCGAGTTGGAGAAGGTCCGCCGAATTCGCAACGAACTCGGACGGCGCGAGCACCATTCGCTTCTGTCTCTTTTCAGGTGCCTGAGCGAAGACGACGCGCGCTTGCCCCAACTCATCCGCAACGAAATCAAAGCCTGCGAAGTGGACTGAGCCATGCCAACGACCACGCGAACTATCCGGGTTTTCATCAGCTCGACCTTCAGCGATCTGAAGGCGGAGCGGAATGCGCTTCAGCAGCGTGTGTTTCCGCGCTTGAAACGCTATTGCCAGCGACGAGGCTGGAGTTTCCAGGCGATTGACCTGCGCTGGGGCATCAGCAATGAGGCCGCCTTGGACCAGAGCACCATGCGGATTTGCCGTGCGGAGATTGCCCGCTGCCAGACGGTGACGCCCCGCCCCAATTTCGTCGTCCTGCTCGGGGACCGGCACGGCTGGCGTCCGTTGCCCGACGAGATCCCCGCCGTGGAGTTCGATGCTCTCCTACCGCACCTGCCGTCGGAGTTGGCCAATCGTTGGTATCGGCTGGACGAGAATGCCGTCTGTCCGCTGCCTGACGGGGCTGGCCTGGACAAGGGTCTATACGTCCTCCAGCCTCGCACCGGCAACTTCGAGGATTACGACAAGTGGTTTGACGAGGTCGAAGGTCCGCTGGGCGACGCGTTTCGTCGCGCCGCGCGGGAATTGGGGTTGACCGAGGATGCCCGCCTCAAATACGAAGCGTCCGCCACCGCCCAGGAAATCCACGACGGGGCATTCGCCGTGCCCGACGCGCGCGAGCATGTCGTGGCGTTTATCCGCGAAATCCGCACGGCGGACGGACGACCATTGCGGGAATCACTGCCTGGCGATGCCGCACTGAAGGACTTTGTGGACCTGAAGCGAGGCGAACTGGACCGCGAATCGCAGGCCCAACTCGACGCGCTCAAGCAAAAGCTTCACGCCAAGCTTGGCAGGGATCGCATCAAGACCTACCCAGCGCGGTGGGAGGGCAACAGCGCGAGCAGCGAACACGTGCATAGGCTTAGCCTGGATGTGCTCCGGTCGTTGGGGCGGCTGATCCACACCCAGATCAAACAGCACAGCGTGCTGCCCCCGCTTGAAGAGGAACAACTCCGCCATCAGGAGTTCGCCCAACGTCGCGCCCGCGATTTCACCGGCCAGACCGTGCCATTGGGCGAGATTGAGCGCTACTTGGCGCCGACATCGGAACCGGCCAGGCCGTTGGTCGTTCACGGCGCGTCGGGTTCCGGCAAGTCCGCCCTGTTGGCGAAGGCGATCCAGGAGAGGCAGACGGAAGAAGGCGGGTTGCAGAAGGGAAAGGTGATCGCCCGCTTCATCGGGGCCACTGCGAACTCGACCGATCTCCGATCGCTCCTGGAAGGGCTATGCCGGGAGTTGGGCGAGTACTATTCGGCAGACGACGCTAAGCTGCCCTTGGACCTCAACAAACTGACCGTAGTGTTCCGTCAACGACTGGAACTGGCCACGGCGGAGCAGCCACTGACGCTGTTCGTGGATGCACTGGACCAATTGCAGATGTCCGAAGGCCCCGACCTCTCCTGGTTGCCGGGAAAGTTACCAACTCATGTGCGCTTAGTCGTTTCCGCCATTGCCGGTCCAACGCTGGACGCGTTGAAGTTGCACCTGCCGTCGGCCATGTTCCTGGAATTGGGGCCGATGCCCGGCGTGGAAGCGGAGGAACTGCTCCAGAAATGGCTCCAGCGCGTGGGTCGTCGCCTGGCTTGCGAGGAGCAAGGGAAGGCCATCCGGGAGGCGTTCGCCCGCTGCTCATTGCCGCTCTACCTGCGGTTGGCGTTCGAGGAAGCTCAACGCTGGCGCTCCTACGACGAACCCCCGCCGCCCAGTGCCGACGTGGACGGTTTGATAGAGCGGTTGTTCAACCGATTGAGCGAACCGGCCAATCATGGACCGCTGCTCGTCGAACGCGCCGTCAGCTATCTCCGCTGCAGCCGGCACGGGCTGAGCGAAGACGAAACGCTCGACCTTCTGGCCAAGGATGATGGGTATTGGGATAACTTCCAGCAATCCGCGCATCACGCCCTGCCTCTGACCGACGGACAGCAGATCCGCCGCCTGCCCGTCGTCATCTGGTCGCGCCTTTATCACGACCTCGAACCGTATTTATCCTGGCGGTCCTCGGATGGCACCGCGTTGATGGTCTTCTTCCACACCCGGTTCAACGAAGTCGCGGACCGGCACTTTCTGGGCGACGACAACGTCCGGCGCGCCCGGCATGACGGCCTCGCGAACTACTTCGCGACGCGCCCGGTCGCCGCCCGAAAGCTCGACGAACTGCCGTGGCAGCTCGGCCAGGCGCGTTTGTGGGAGAGGTTGTTCGAGCTTGTTCGAGACTTAGACACGTTCGATGCCCTCTGGCACCATAATCCTTTCGACCTGAAGCGGTATTGGACACAGATGGAAACTCATTCGGATTTTCGCTTGGCCAAAGCTTACTACCTGCCTTCGAATCCCGCATCGATCACTGCCGCTCGGGCGGCAACCTGGGTGCGGATTGCGCGACTGCTGTACGACACCGACCATGTGGCCGAGGCTTCGGTTCGTATCGAAGCCGTCGTTGAGGTCGTGCGGAGGGCGGGTGTTCTTCCCGAATTGCAGGCCGCGTTAGGGGTGCTGGGGCTGTGTCGAGCTGGGCAAGGCTATGCGGACCAGGCATTGGACGCGTTTACAGAGCGGGAAAGAATCTGCCGGCAGTTGGGCGACCTCCACGGCCTGCAGGAGTCCCTGGCTCCCCAGGGCCTGCTTCAGGTGAACAAAGGGGATTTCGACGCTGCGAAGCGCATTTATGCGGAGCACGAGAGTCTGTGCCGCCGCATCGGCGACCTCGATGGCCTCCAGGTGTCGCTGGGTGACCAGATAATCCTCTACAGCAAGCTTCAGGACCAGGAGCGCATTCTGCGTTTGGAGGCGGAAGAAGAGTCGCTTTGCAGGAGCATTGGCCATCGCGATGGTTTGGCTCGCTCGCTCATGAACAAGAGCAGCCGCTTGCTACACCAAGGCCAACTCCCGGAAGCCAAGGCAGCCGCAACCGAGGCGGAGAAACTGCATCGTGAACTCGGCAACCACACCTACCGACTTATCGACCTGAAGCACCTCGGCGACATCGATCACGCCTTGGATCAGCCAAGAGACGCGGTTTTCCACTACGCGGAGGGCGAGCGACTCGCCCGCCGGTTCGGCAAGACCGAACAATGTGCTGAATTCCTGGTCGATGAGGGGCGGTGCCATGCTGCCCTCGGCCACCTTGGCGCGGCCCTCAAACTGCTCCAGCAGGCTGCGGACTTATACGGGAGTTTGGGGCAGCGCCGTACCAAGGTGGGTGTCTTGGAGTTGATGCTCCAGGTGCATCGAGTCGCTGAAGAAGTCGTGCCCACGATCGAGACCTTGGCGGATCTTGAGGGCGAGTATCGCGAACTCGGAGAGAAGGCGCGCCTCGCCCGATGCCTTTACCAGCAGGCCGCGTTCTACCTCACTGAGGACGCCTACAAGCCAGAGCGTTCGCTCCAACTACTCACAGAGGCCGCCACCATCTGCCACGCCCAGAACTCGCCGGACTTGTTGCCTGAGATCGAGAAGTTGCTCGTGGAAGCAAGGAAACGCGCCCCCACGCCGCGAGCGAGTTCGCCGTTGGAGAGGGATCGTGACCTGAAGGGCCTTAAAATCAGGGACTTTCGTGTCCAGTCTGCCGCCACCGATAAGGATGGCAACCACGTCTTGGGGACGTGGGATGAAATCCGCCAGCGTCGGTTTTTGATCCGAATCGGGGCGCACAATCCCGTCTGGACTCGCGAGCGCGTGGTGCTGGACCGGTTAGGGAATCTCCGCGAGCAAGCCGACCGGATCCAAGAAATCTTCCGATCGCGCCTGGCCGCAGGGCAGGCAATTGGCGACCCACGAGCCGCGGACCGGACGGATATTCTGATGGTGAGCAAAAGCGGCCGCCTCGTTCTCTTGAATGAGCCGCACTGGCCAGAGCATGCGCTGCGGGTCGAAGATTTGGACGCGCGTGCCGCCCGTGAGAACATCCCTTTCAGCACCAAGACTGTCCGCGGCGCGTTCGGCATGTTGTTTCGTGCGATGATCGCCGCTGGTTTCGGGGGCCAAGAAGTGGGTGGTTTCACCGAGGAGGATCTGCCGCTGCTTGCCGACAAGGCATTCCTAACCGAGATTGGCGAGTGGATCAAGCGCCTCGATCGACGCAACAACGCCGGGGGCTATGCCGAGGCACTTGATCGGGTCATCACCGGCGTGAGCGTCATGACGCTGACGGGGGGCTATCCTCCGATCCAGCAGAACATTCTTATTCTGCTGATGGGCCTGGGCGAGTCTGGTCAACTCTCCGTTCAGCAGTTCCGCGAAACGCTCGTCAGCAAGGAGTTCGTCTATAACCTCGCGCCCAGTTACATCCAACAAGTCGAAGCGATGGCCCGTTGGATTGCGAGAGTTGACCCACCAGCCGAAGTGGTCCGGAACTATCGATGGCTCTGCAATCAGGCTTGGCAGCTCTACCGCGGAGGTTGTGCCCCGGAACAAGGACCCGCCGTTGCCAAGGTGCTAAACCCACCAGAGCCTGCGGCCTTCGAAGAGGATGCGCTGTGCGTTGAAACTGAATTGAACTGATAAGAGAACCCAAAGACCTGAAAAGAAAGGAAGAACGATGAGAATTCCATGGTTTGGCAAGCCGAGCGGCGGTGGAGATCCGCCCAAGCAACCATCTGGGCAGCCCGTTCAGCAGTTGATGCTGCGCTTTGCGGAAGAGAGGCTACGAACATGGTTGACCGCCAATATGGGGCCTGGCGAAACGTCACGCGTTACGTCGCACGTGATCGAGGGTTCACGCGTCTGCGCTGAAGCTCTTCCGTTTCGCATCTACATTTACGACCTGAATACTCCAGATGGACAAGTTGGTTTTGAGTCCTTGCTGCGCCGCAGTGATGCACCTGGTGATGTATTCGAACACACGGAAACGACCTTCGAGGGCCGGAAACTGGGCATGTTCCTTTATCGGGTCCAACCCTTGGAATCGGGGGCACGGGAGCGGGAGCGCAAATCCTTGGCAAGAGACTTCCATTCTGATTTGTCAGAGCTCGCGACTGAGACGACATCGGAACCCACCGCCCGAGAGGGTCAGAAGGGTCCGGAGACGCGGGCAGAAGATGTGGCGATCTATTTGCGAACGTCAATCACCAGCAAGAAGTACGACTCCTACGAGGCGGAATTGAAGGAGTTTTGCGGGAAGGTCGGCTGGCGGAATCCGAAGGTCTACCACGACCGGGCCGGCGGCACGGTGGATGAAAAGGAGTTGGAGGACATGGCCCATGCACTGGGCGCAGCACTCAGCGGCGGCGACAAGAGCAAGTTTGACGCCGAATCCTGGGGACGCCGCTTTGCGGAAATGAGCGAATCCGACGCTCAGCATGAGCGAGATAACCTCCATCGTCTGATGTCGGACATCAGCCGCGGCGTGGTGCGCATAGTTGTGCTTCACGACCTAAGCCAGTTGGGGAAGAGCAAGCTGGAGGCCTTCAACGTCTTAGGTGCCTTGATGGACAAGGCGGAGGTCCAGATGCCAGGCGTCGGCAAGATTCACAGTAACACAACTCTCCCCTGCGGATCGAAGGATGACTACTTCTAGCCCACCTGATCATGTGCTCAAGAACTTCCGCGACCGGGCGGTGGCATATCCCCAGGATGTCTGGGTGGTGGACCAGCCCCTCTTTCGGGCGACGTATGAGGCCGTCCGACCGTAGCCAAGCGAATTCAGGCGGTTCCTGCCCGGCAAGATGACCGCATCCTGCAACCATCCATGAACGACGGTTCAGACACCCAGCCAGCTTCCTTCCCGGCCTCGGTCGGCGGCTCCAATCCCTCGGCGCTGCGAACCCTGCGCATCGGCATCGCCACGTTCAACGTCGAGAATTACCTGGACGACACTGCGCCAAGGGGGCGCGGCAAATCTGCCGAGTCCAAGGCCGAAGTCCGCAAGAGCATTTGCGGCATAAATCCTGACGTGCTCGCGCTTCAGGAGATTGGCAGCCTCGACACCCTGATGGAACTCCGGGATTCCTTGGGGGCCGAGGGATGCGAATTCCCTCACTGGGAGCATATTGCCGGCTGCGATGCCGACATCCACCTGGCGATTCTCAGCAAGTTCCCTTTTGCCGCCCGCAGACCCCACAACGACGAGAGCTTCCTCCTGCACGGCCGCCGGTTTTGCGTGCGCCGCGGCTTCGGGGAAGTGGACATTCAGGTTGCTCCTCGCTACGCGTTCACTCTCATTACCGCGCACCTGAAATCGGCCAATGCCGTTGCGGATGCCGACGAAGCGGAACTGCGGTTGGCGGAAGCCAGACTGCTGCGGGAAAAGATAGACGCACGCCTGGCCGCCGCTCCCCGGACCAGGCTGGTCGTGGTTGGCGATTTCAACGACACCCAGGATTCGGCCGTCATCAGGACGCTGATTGGCCAGGACCCCCACCGGTTGATCGATACCAGGCCGGCTGAAGGCAGCGGCCAGGCGTTCGTAAAGCCCAACGACCCCGGCGCTTTGCGCACGGTTGCCTGGACCAACTACCATCCGAAGGAGGACTCTTACACCCGCATAGACTACCTGCTGATCAGCCGCAACTTGGCCGCGGATTGGCTGCCCGGCGAGAGCTACGTTCTGGCCTCGCCCAACTGGGGCATCGCCTCGGATCACCGCCCCGTCGTCGCGGCGTTCAGAATACAGGAGGGGGTGTTGTGAATAAGGATGAGATTGACTCTATGGAACCGGATTCCCGGGGCAAGGGCACCGCGCTCCCGCATCGCATCGAATTGAACTTGCGGGACGTGAGCCGACTATTCAACACGATGGACCCCTCGCCATTTCATGAAAAAGACCTGGATCATGACGCGGAGGAGTTCATTGTTGGTTGGGCGCGGGAATTCCCGGTGCGCGAGCCGGTGGAACTGGTGGTCCATCTGGCAGAGTTGCCGGCTGGGCAGGACGCCCAAGCGATGGTCGCCGGGGCCGTGCATCATTACTTCGAATACCGCGCGCGCTTGAACTGGCTCGATTTCCGGCGGCTCATGCGGGAGGGCTGGCAAAGCCTGCTGATCGGGGTTGTCTTTCTGGGGACCTGTTTGGTCGCCAGTGAGGCGCTGGGGGGGCTGCGGTCTGCCCGAATACTTGGGGTGGTGCGTGAGGGCCTGGTCATCGCCGGATGGGTGGCGATGTGGCGGCCGATGGAAATCTACCTTTACGAGTGGTGGCCGCTGCGGCGCCGGGGCAAAGTGTTCGAGAAACTCAGCAACATGCCCGTGACGGTGAATCTGCGGCAAGCGGACAGCGGCGCTTAGACCGGCGAAAGGAGACCCCACCACCAAAGACGCGCCGACGCGGAGAAACTCGTGGTCCGGCGAACGTGATTTCCAGGCGCTTTTCAGCCGTTCTTCGCGCTTTCAAAGATCCGCCAGTGCGCTATCATCCGGCGCATGAGCTGCCAGCCTCATCCGATTGCGACCGAGGGTGTGAATCCTCCCCCGGCTCTTCTTCCATTAACCGAGCGTCCTGTTGAGAACGGGCACGCGCTCGGGGGCTCGACTCGCTTCACCCATGAAATGCCCTCAATGTCAGACTGAAGCCGCCCAAGTTGGCAACTTCTGGATTTGCCCGACGCATGGCCAATTGGCGCTGCCAAAGCCCCCGGAGCCCGAAGGGACTGCCATTCTTTCTTCTTCAGTTTGCCTTCCTCCTTCCCTCGCCCCCCTCCGCATCTTCCTGAGCTACGGGCACGACGCGAACGAGGAGTTGGTCCGCCGGATCAAGGCCGACTTGGAAAAGCGCGGGCACGACGTCTGGTTCGACAAGAACGAGATCAAGTTCGGTGATGAATGGCGGCGCTCCATCACGGACGGCATCTTGGGCAGCAACCGCGTGTTGTCCTTCCTCTCGAAACATTCCACCCGCGATCCCGGCGTCTGCCGGGATGAGATCGCTATCGCCATCGGCGTTAAGGGCGGCAACATCCAAACCATCCTGGTCGAAAGCGAGCAGGAGGTGCAACCGCCGGTGAACATCGGTCACATCCAGTGGCTCGACATGCACGAATGGAAGGAGCGGCGAGCAGCGGGCGGGGCTGCATGGGAGCAATGGTATCAGGCCAAGCTCGCCGAGATTGTCCGGGTGGTGGAGAGCGACGAAAGCCGCCGCTTCGCCGGTGAGATCGAAACGCTTAACGGTCATCTCAAACCCATCAAGTCCGAGGCCCGCATCTGCCAGTTGCTGAGCAAAGGGTTCTACGGACGCCAATGGCTCTTTCAGGCGGTGGAAAGATGGCGCACCGCCTCAAAAGATGGCCCGTCCGGCGCGGACTCGCGTCTGTTCTGGATCATGGGCGCGCCCGGCGTCGGCAAGAGCGCTTTCGCCGCTCAACTCACCCATACGCGAGGCGACACCGTCATTGCCGCCCAGTTCTGCGAATGGGACAAGCCCGACCACCGCAACGCGATGCGCGTCGTTCGCAGCCTCGCCTTCCAACTCGCCACCCGGCTGCCCGATTATCGCAAGCTCCTGCTGACTCTGCCGGAGATTGCCGAACTGGACCGGAAAGACGCGGCGGAACTGTTCGACTATCTCCTCGCCAACCCGCTGCGCTCGGTCATCCACGGCGGACGGGAACGGTATCTCATCGTGATTGATGCCCTGGATGAAGCCAGCGAGGCCGGACGCAACCCGCTGGTGGAAATGCTCGCGCGCAATGCCCAGCGCCTGCCCGACTGGCTTGGCCTCGTCGTCACCAGTCGCCCGGAGTTTGATGTCAAAACTCCGTTGCAGGCCCTGAATCCTTTCCCGCTCGACACCCAGTCCGAATCCAACCGCGCCGACATCCGCGACTACCTGCGGCGCGAACTGGCGTCGCCTCCCCAGAACCGCCCGGATGCCGACCGTCTCGTGCAGCAAATCCTGGAAAAGAGCGAAGGCGTGTTCCTCTACGTCGAACGCTTCTGCGACGACGTCCAGCACGGCCATCTCACGCTCGACCGCCCGGAGCAATTCCCGCAAGGCCTCGGCGGCATCTTCTGCCAGTACTTCCAACGCCAGTTCCCCGACCTGGAGAAGTTCCGCAAAGACGTGCGCCCCGCGCTGCGCGCCATCCTCGCCGCCCGCGAACCGCTGCCTGTGGAGATACTCCAACGCCTCTTCAACTGGCAGGACGAAGAACTCCGCGACTTCACCCGCCCGCTCGCCTCGCTCTTTCCGGTCATGGGCGAAGCCGGTCATCAAGTCATCAAGCCCTACCACAAATCGCTTGCCGACTGGTTGGTGGATGAGGCAAAAGCCGATGCGCATTTCG
>Ga0316229_1004248_pt1 | contig 10608 bp, 10 predicted proteins | sample TBH18023metaG_FD_206011 | JGI IMG/M metagenome (GOLD analysis project Ga0316229, IMG submission 206011) | Freshwater microbial communities from Trout Bog Lake, Wisconsin, USA - TBH18023 | ecosystem: Environmental > Aquatic > Freshwater > Lake > Hypolimnion/Profundal zone | place: USA: Wisconsin...
GCAAACCTTTCAGTCATCCCGCATTGCACGTGGAGGTATTCAAGTTGGGCAGGTCGATTTGAATGGACTTCGAGCCGAAAAGCTCTACGCTCACAGTATGACGGACGCGCGACTCCATGCACTGGTACAGGCTACGGCACAACAGTGCGGTTGGCTTATTTTCTATACCCATGAGGTGGAATCCCGAGCTGGTACATGGGGTTGTACGCCCGAACTCCTTGACAGCGCAGTGCGCGCAGCACTCAATGCAGGATGTCAGGTACTTTCCGTGGATCAGGCGATTACCTATTTTCGCAGTCTTCAGTTAAGCCGGCAGCATTAATTTAGATGCATTAAAAGCTAAAGTCTGGTCATGCAGCAACGTTGGAGTGTCTCAACGTGCGCAATCTAAACATACTTTCAATCGATTGAAGTCTGCGCTCAGAAATGGGTATTTGTAAGTTAATGCTGCCGTGTGAAGTGTAGTTGTGATGGTTGAAAAAGTCTGACGCTAAGCTGGACTGATTGTAGTGAGCGCAGTATGCAGGCACTTATATCCGGAAGCTAAAAAATTCAAGGTGCCCCCAGTCAGACAAACGAGGGAAACCCCCTGTATTTGAACCCCGGGGAAATGATTCCGGCGCATGGCATTACGGTACAATGATCCCACACTGAGGGAGTGGAAATGGAAGAAATGGATCTTCAAAAATATTTTCGTGGGCAGCAGGTTGCAATGCAATGGCATCCTTTTCTGCTTGCAATGGCGTCCGAGATGGGAGAGCACTTGGATGAGGGTGTCTTGCGAGGTTTGTTTGCCGGCGTGGGGCGCCGCCTTGCTGCCGATGCGACCGATTTTTTTGCCGATATTGCAACATTAACCGAATTGCAGGAGTGCCTCAATGACTTTTGGGGTCGCATGCAGTGGGGCTGGGTGCGGCTGCAAGAGGGCGACGATTGCGTCGAAATAGTTCATCAAGCAGCGCCACTGGCAGAAGCCTTTGGCGATGAGTCCCTGGTTTGGAGCATAGGTTTCCTGGAAGGCTTTTACCAAAGTGTTTTCGGGTTGCTTGGTGCATCACGAGCGATGGCGGTGCGCGCACATGACAGACAGGAAGATGGTTTTGTGTTGCGTTTGCGCTTCGGCCAGTAGTCACAACCAGATGAATAGGTGAGCGAATGCCCAAACCGACTATCCCTGTATCCAGGCTGTTCAAGTCTCTGGGAGCAGATGACTCCTATTCTGATGCGCGCGCCAAGGCCATAGCCAAAGATGCCCAGCAACGCTGGCCTATGTTCAAGGACATCGCGCCCCAATCGGGTGAGGCGATTTCTGCATTGACTGGAGCCGAAAAAGCGTGTTGGGAGCAGGTCGCAGTGATGCAGCAGGATGAGTTCAAGCCGGTCCTGTCTCGCCCTGGTTTGGGCAACAAACTGTCCATTGGACTCGGAAAAATTGCGCGCCAAACCTCGGTCGAGGTGCTGGGGGGGGCGAAGCGCGACAAGCCGGTTGCCCCGCCCTTGCCTGAAGTGAGGGTGTCACAGCCCGCCCTGCGCCAAGAAGAGCCTGTTGCAGCTTCGTCGGAGCCACTCGAAGGTTTGTTTGCAAGTCAAGCCAAGCCCGACAGGATCAGCAGGCTTGCTCGCCAAACCCCTGCCAAAGAAGTGGTCAGTGAAAAGCGCGGAGTGTTCGGTGCGCCACCTGCCGTACCCGAGCATCAAGTGACGGTGGCGCAGCGTGCGAGCCGGCGCGAGACGTCCGCTGCGGTGTCATCCGGGGGGGAGTTGACCAAGCAAGTCAAGCGCGTCCCCGCTGCATCCAAAGGACCACTAACGCCCAGCCCGTCGGCTGCGGCAGATGATTCTTTATCCAGTATTTTCAGGCGGGTAGAAGGTGGCGACAAGCCACCGGCCCGCCGCACTGCACCACGGAAAAATGTGATGAGTCGATTGGGCAAACGATGAGTGTGATTGGTGTTGTCACCATGAAGGGGGGTGTCGGAAAGACATCCCTGACGGCTAATATCGCCGCGGCTTTGGCCAGTACCCTGGGCCCTGCGAGGGTGTCCGTGGTTGATCTGGATCCGCAAAATGCATTGCACCTGCATTTCGGTGTGGATGACACGCACATATCCGGGGTCTGCCGCCAGTCCTTGGAAGGGGAGAGCTGGCGGAACATTGCCTTGCCCAGTGCCCACGATGTATTGTGCGTGCCCTACGGCATGGCAAGCGAGTCGGAACGCAAGGAGTTTGAGGCTTTATTGCAGTCCCGGCCCGAATGGATCGGTCAGCAGATCAGCGCCGCTGGGTTGGAAAAAGATGCCGTGGTACTGATAGATACGCCGCCCGGACCATCGGTCTACCTCAAGCAAGTGTTCGCCTGTGCGGACATGGTGTTGATTGTGTTGCTGGCAGATGCCGGCTCCTATTCCACTATCCCGGCCATGGAATCCTGGTTGAGGGAGATTGCGAGCATCTATCCCGGCGTGCCGAATTTTTATGTTTTGAACCAGGTGGACAAGAGCGAGATGCTCAATCGCGATGTGGTGGACATACTGACATCGAAGCTGGGCAACAAGGTCGCTCCCGTTAGCATTCACGCAGACGAGTCGGTGCGGGAGGCTTTGGCCTTCCAGCAGCCCGTGCTGGCGTATGCGCCCCATGGCCAGGCCAGCCATGATATTGCCCGCTTGGCAGACTGGTTGATTGATGGGTTGAACCGATGACGCCTCAAGCGCTGCTGCAACTGTGGCGCGCTCGCTGGAGTAAACCAGAGGGCCTGGCGCTGCGTATTCCGTATTCCCAAGGGCGCATGGTCGTATGGATGCAGCGACTGGCCCAATCCCAATTCTGGAGTCTGCCTGGCGTTGCCCTGGTTTGTGGGGCTAGCGCCCTGGCCTTGCTGCTGTTGGCACCGGAAGTGGAACTGAGCAGCAACAGCCAAATCGTCTGGGGTGCATTGTTGCTGGCAGGCGCAATTCAGGCGAGACGCTGGGAGGGGCTGCAGTTCACGCTCTTGCTGGGGGGGCTCAGCCTGGTGGCCGCGCTGCGGTATTTTTATTGGCGCATGGACAGCACCCTGTATCCCTACGGGGGTGTTGACCTCGCATTGGGTTTGACCTTGTGGGCCGCTGAGGTTTATCTCTTTTGCATGGCAGCCTGGGCCTACGCGCGCCGGGTGTTGGGAGCGGTGTCCGAGGGCCCTGATGACTTTTGGACGCGAGGGCAGCAGGGCTTGCGTTTTTATGCTCCATTGGTGCGGGGTTTTTTGTACCTGCTTCCATTGCTTGCCTTGCTGGGGTCCTGGCCGCTGGTGCACACCAGTGTCGGGCTGCTGTTGGCATACGGTGTACCGCACTGGGTGTTGGGGCGTTTTGCCCAATCCGGATTGCGTTCGCCGGGGCGTTTAACCCTGCTGACGTTCTTGCGTGAACACCTGGTGTCTGTGGCCGTGCTGTACCGCACCGTAGTGTCTTTTGCGACTGCCGTAGTCCTTCAGACATGGCGTCGCCGGCGGGGGCTGAAGGTGATCGCACCTGCTTTGGCGGACGCAACGCAACGGTTTTATGCGCTCGCTGTGCTGATTCAATCGGTGTTGCTGATGGCTGTACTGTGGCGTGACGGTACGCTGCTGTGGCAGTCTGAGGAAGGAGCGTATGCGGTATACGCCCTCTGGGCTGTCTACAACGTCTTGCGTTTGGTCGCCAGCATGGCGGTGCGCCAGGAGGCTGCCATGGTGCAGCAGGTGTACGCACAGTGTGCCAGCTTGCCGGCCACGCTGCGCCTGCCCACCGGGCATCTGTTGGCCTGTAAAACGGAGAACTTTCCGTCCACCTTGTTGACATTGAAATTGCCCGTGTCCGCGCCTGAGCCTTTGCCTCGCGAGTCGCTGCATGTGTCGATCTTCAAAGGCTACCGGGAGCATGTTTTTCCTGCCCGGCTGCACAGCCAGGATGCCATGCAGGTGGTGGTGGCGATCGAAGGCAGCAGTGCGGATGCCTTTCAATCGCTGGCACGCGAGGTATTTTCGCGAGATGCCAATTGGCCTGGCTGGCTGGCGGGTCCGCGAGCGGATATTTTGCTTCCGCGCTGGGTGCATCATATTGCAGCCTTGGCAGAGGGGGCCTTCTACAATCTCGTGGTTCGGATCACCACCCGTTCGCTGTGGCAGCGCTGCCGGGACTGGTTTCAAAGAGGGAAATAAGAATGCAAGTGAGTAAAACGCGAGGGCCTGTGCCCGGTCGGTGGTGGGCCGCTGTGGTTCTGTTCTTGGCGATTGCACTGGCGCTTCCCGCTACTGTGGCTGTCGCCAAGTCGCACAAAGCGAAGCATTCAGAAGTCATCACCGAAGGTCCGGATGCGTCGCCAGACGACACTGGCAATGTGCGCAAATACCGCCATGTAACGCTCTCGCTCAAACAATTGGGGGCTTGGTCGTCGATCAAGTTGCGCGGCGTGGATGGCACCCAGACCCTGGCCTTTCCTGTGCGTGCGGACGAGGTGGTGGTGGCCGCCACCCTGCGTCTGGCCTACGACTATTCTCCGGCTCTTTTGCCCGACCTCAGCCATCTGCAAATCGCGCTCAATGAGCGTATCGTTTCGGTGGAGCCTTTGCCCAAGGACAAAGGGGTGGGCAACACGAGGGATATTGTGCTGGACCCGCGCATCTTTCGCGACAGCAACTCCCTGCAGTTCAGGTTTATCGGGCATTACACCCATCAGTGCGAAGACCCCTACCATTCTTCCCTGTGGCTGACCCTGAGTGACCTGGGTCGCCTGGAGTTGACCCTGGCCCCGGTGCCCACGGTGGGCGACCTTCGCAGGCTGCCATTGCCCTTCTTCGACAACCGCGAAAACATCGGGATGACCGTCCCCTTTGTTTTTTCCAGGACACCTTCACCCGGCGTTTTGCAGGCTGCGGGTGTGGTGGCGTCCTGGTTTGGGATGCAGGCCAAGAATGGGGGTGTGCAGTTCCCCGTCACTATCAATGCGCTGCCCGAGGGTAATGCGGTGGTCTTTCTTCAAAACGGGGAGAGCGTGGAGGGTGTCAAAGGCTTGGCCAATGCCACGGTAGCCTTGGTGCCACACCCCACCAATCCGCAGGCAAAGCTGCTGCTGGTCAGCGGCAGCGACGAGGCCGAAATCGGGCGTGCTGCACGCGCTATCGCCCTGGCTTCACAGACCTTGTCGGGGCAGTCGGTAACCGTTACCAAAGAAATAGAGGCTGCTGCGCGCAAACCCTATGACGCCCCGGCCTGGATTCCAAGCGACCGCCCTGTGCGTCTGGGTGAGTTGATGGCATCGGAAAAGATGCGGGTACGTACCTACTACCCGGACACTATTCGCTTGAACTATCGGGTGGCTCCGGACTTGTTTACCTGGCATTCCGCTGGCGTGCCGCTGGACCTTAAATACCGCGCTACCCGACTGCCGTACCAACACAATTCCAGTCTGAATCTTGGACTCAATGACAACTTTCTCCAAACCCTGGCCCTGAATGACTACGTCGGCAAAGTGGTGGAGTCAGGGCGGGGTGAGCCGCTGAAGCTGGTGGGCAACGGCGTACTGCAAGAACACATCCTGCTGCCGCCCTACGCATCGTCGGGACGAGATCAGCTGCAATTCAGTTTTTACTTCGATGTAGACAAAGACGCATGCCGCGGCCTGCCGCCCGATAACCTGGAGGCAGCGATAGACCCAGAGTCCACGCTGGACTACAGCAAGTTCCCGCATTTTGCGGCACTTCCCAATCTGGCGTACTTTGCCAATATCGGTTACCCCTTCACCCGCTTGGCAGACTTGTCGGAAACTGCCGTGGTGTTGGCCGATGCACCCCATGCAGACGAACTGGGCCTGTACTTCGCGCTGATGGGGCGCATGGGCGAGGCTACCGGTTATCCGGCCTTGCGGGTTGCGGTGACAACACCGGCGAATGTTGAAAAAATGAGCGCGCGCGATCTGATTGTTATTAGCTCGGCCAACAACCAGAGTCTGATGAGCAAGTGGAAGTCCGCACTACCCATGGCATTGGTCAACGGCGAACGCCAGGTGCGCGAGGCTTCGGTGCACTGGTATCCGAGCTACCGTTGGGCCCAGGAAGACGTCCGGGTCACCCCTGCACCGGCGGGCACTTTGCACCTGGCGGGCAACGCCAATCTGGCCACCATCATGGCGTTTGAATCGCCCATGCAATCGAATCGCAGCGTGGTGTTTTTTTACGCCGACAAATCGCCCGATTTACGCAAGATCACCGATGTACTGACCGATCTGGAGCGCATTCCTTTGGTCCAAGGCGATTTTGTGGTGGTCGATGACAAGGCCGTCAACCATGTCAAGGTCGGCGATACCTATTACTGGGGCTCGGTATCCTTTTTATACAAGCTGCGCTGGTTCCTGAGTGGGCAGCCCCTGGTATTTGGTTTGCTGATCATTTTGGTCTGCTTGGTGCTGGCGGTGCTCGCTTACCGCCCGTTGCGGCGACGGCTTGAGCAGCGTGCCAAGACTTAAATAAAGCAGGTATGCGAACGAAGTACCTTCAGGCCCTTCTTGCGGCGTTGCTGCTGCAATTCGGGATCGGCGTAGCGCAGGCCGATGATCTGGCGACCAGTCAGATGGTGGATGAGGCACGTCAGTGGCATAGCAAGTACCGCGATGATCTGGCGGCAGACTCCTGGCAACGCCTGCTAATCAGCAAGCCCCAGCATGGCGAGGCGCTGGTTAGTCTGGGTCTCATTCAGGCGCTATCTGGCGATGTGGTGCATGCCAGGGAGTTGTATGCGCGTGCCAGTCGTCTAAAGCCCCCACCGCCGCGACTGGCCAGCTTGGCAGCTGCCCTGGGTGAAGGCCTCAGCCCCAAGAGCGAAAGCCCCAGCTCCAAGAGTGAAACTACAAGTTCAAAGAGTGACAGCGTCAGCTCCAAGAGTGAGGCCGCTCATCCTCTGGTTCTTGAACCTCGCACAGAGCGAGCACCGCCTAGACCAGAAAAACGGCAGCATAAGAAGCACGGCAGAAAGCATGCCAAAGACAAAAGTCGGGTGACCGAGCTGCCGTCAGTGGCTGCCGCTTTGCCGGCGCCTGCTCCAGCGCTCCCGGCTTTATCGACGGTGGCGCCCGAAGTGCCTGCGCCCGCGGCCGCTCTCAAGCCGAGGCCCACCCGGCCTTTGCCGTATTTTTCTCCTCAGTAGTGTCCATCAATATGCAAGTTATCGCGTTTATTTCCGGCAAGGGAGGGGTGGGTAAATCGACCCTTGCCGCTAATGTGGCCATGGGCCTGACACAGCGCCGCAAGAAAGTGCTGCTGGTGGATCTGGATCCTCAAAATGCGCAACGCCTGCACATGGGGCTGGATCCCGAGGAAATTGCCGGCTTGGTGCGTGAGGGGCTTGGGGCTGGTGTGGTGTTTGACAGCCCGTTTGGTCCTAGTGTTATTCCTTTTGGTCGGGTGCAGGAATCGGAGCTGGAAGACTTCGAAACTTTTTTGGACACCCATCCGTTTTGGGTGCGCGATGGTCTGCGTAGCTTGGCGGCGAAGGGCTACGACTATGTGCTGCTGGACACGCCGCCAGGACCCTCGGTCTATCTGCCACAGGCCTTGCATGCGGCACATCGGGCGCTGGTGGTGGTGCTGGCCGATGCGGCCTCGTTTGCCACCATCCCCCGCATTCAGTCGCTGCTGGAGGAATACACCGCAGAGCGAGCAGATTTCCTGGGCTGGGACATCCTGCTCAACCAGATGCCAAGCCATAGCAAGCTCGGTCACATGGTCCGTTCGGCACTGTATGCGGGCTATGCAAAGCAGATGGTGCCAGTGGCGGTGCACAAAGACCATGGCGTGCCTCAGGCCTTGGCGTTTGAGCGACCGGTGCTGCAATACGAGCCTTCCTGCCCTGCCAGTGTGGATATACAGAGTGTGGCGGACTGGCTGATCGACAGCAGCGAACAGTGAAGATGCGCCAACGCCTGCGCATACTGCTGTGTGGCTTGGCGTTATGGTGCGTTTGCACGGCAGGTGCCGCTACAGAATTGCGGACCTGGGGTTATGTAGGGTGGTGGTTGCCTGAAGGATGGCACAGTGTGGCACTCAACGAACTCGAAAGGGTGCTGTTCTTCGACATGCAAATCCAAACGGACGGCAGCATCGGCGAGCGCCACGGTTGGCCCGATCAATGGGCTGAGCTGATCAAAGCAACACAGCAAAGTCGGACCCCCATCGATGTGTGCGTGACGCTGATGGATGTGCGCAACTTCCAGCAGGTGTTTAATTCTCCGTCGCATGTGCAAAAGTTGCAGAATGAAATTTTGGGCCTGCTCGCGCAAGAGTCGGTGTCCGGCATCCATCTGGATGTGGAAATATACGACGCCGTCGCGCCCGAAACTCTGGAGGCATTTCGCAATTTCGTGTTGAACACCGCGCTGCAGGTCCATGCCCTGGGCGACGCTAAACAGATCTCGGTGTTTGTTCCGATTGGTGGCGTTACAGCGCTTTACGATGGTCCCACCCTGAACCCTTTGGACAGGGTCGTGTTGCAGGGTTACGACGCCCATTGGAAAGAGGGCCACACCGCAGGACCGGTGGCGCCATTGGACGGCCCCGGAGTGTTGACCTGGACGAAACTGGTGGCTATGGGCAAGGCCTGGGGTATCCCACCGCAGCGCTTGCTGGTGGGTTTCCCGCTCTATGGCTATGAATGGCGTGTCAAGGACAACCGCCTGGGCAGCGCCACGCTGGGCCCGGGTACCAGCACCACCTTCGCACCCATGGCCCCTGCGCTGGTTCCTGAATTTAGCGTAAGCGTGCGCGAGCGGGTGCTTCGCTACGGTGCCAGCTATGACGCCAAGACTGCCTCTGCGTACTATCAGTTTCGCAAGCCCGATGGTGTTCGGGTTCAGGGCTGGTTCGATGATTGGTGGACCTTGTTGCGCAAGAGCGAGTACTTGATGCAAGAGAATATAGGGGGCATGGCCTTCTTTTTGCTCGGCTACGACGATGGACAGTTGCTCCAGCAGTTTTTTTACCAACGTAGCTTGCGTGCTCGGTGAAGAGTAGCCCATGGTTTTTAGCTCCAACTTTTTCCTCTTTGTTTTTTTGCCCTTGTTTTTGGGGCTTTATTACCTAGTCCCCACACGTGCACGCTCGGCACTGATTCTGCTGTCTAGCTATGTCTTTTATGCCTGGTGGCGCCCCGACTTTCTGGGCTTGTTGATAGGCGTGACGGTTGCCACCTACGCCATCGCCCTGGTGATGGATAGCAGCACCTCGCCCAGCCGTCGCTTTCGCGTTCTGGCGCTGGGAGTGAGCCTCAACCTGTTGGCCCTGGCGTACTTCAAATACGCCAATTTCGGTATCGCTAGCCTGAACACGCTACTCCAGGGAGTGGGGCTGGTGCCCGTTGCATGGACCACCGTGCTGTTGCCCATTGGTCTGTCTTTCTACATTTTCCACGCCATCAGCTATTTGGTGGACATCTATCGCCACGAGGCTCCGCCGGCACGCAATTTGATTGACTTTGCCGCCTTCATTGCGCTCTTTCCCCACCTGGTGGCGGGGCCGGTGCTGCGCTACCACCTGCTGGCAGAACAGTTTCGAAGTCGCGTGGTTTCTTTGGAGCGTTTCGGGCGGGGCTGCACCCTTTTCATGGTCGGATTTTGCAAGAAAGTGCTGATCGCGGACACGGTAGCCCCGTTGGCGGATGCCGCCTTTTCCGCACTCCATCCTTCCATGGCCGATGCATGGTTGGGCGCCCTGGCCTATACCGTGCAGCTATTTTTTGACTTCAGTGGCTACACCGATATGGCCATAGGATTGGCCCTGATGATCGGCTTCGTGTTTCCTGAAAACTTCAACGACCCCTATGTGTCCTCCTCGATCACGGAGTTCTGGAAACGTTGGCACATGTCCTTGTCGGGCTGGTTGAGGGAATACCTGTATGTACCCCTGGGCGGCAATCGCAAGGGAGTGGTTCGTACCTATATCAACCTGTTTCTGACGATGCTGCTGGGCGGCTTATGGCACGGCGCCAATTGGACCTTTGTGCTGTGGGGCGCCTGGCATGGCGGCATACTGGCCGTGGAGCGCTATGCATCCGAGCGCTGGGGCCCCTCGCGCTGGCCCCATGCGCTGCGCGTCGTCAAGACAATGGTGCTGGTCATGATCGGGTGGGTGCTGTTCCGCGCGACAGACTTGGCCGGTGCCTGGCGCATGCTCAAGGGTATGGCCGGCATGCAGGGTCTGGTTCTGAGCCCTGTGGTGCAGTGGCAGGTGGTGCCAGACCGTGTCGGTGTGCTGCTGGTTGGAGTGGCGTTGGTGTATGCCATGCCCTGGCTGCGGCGCACGGGGGGCGGGTACTTGCGGTTTTTGCTGTTGCCCTTTTTTCTGTGGGCGGTGGCCACACTGTCTTCGCAGTCGTTTACCCCGTTTTTATATTTTCAATTCTGAGGGCGGCCATGGCATTTATTCGTTCCTTGGGGAGCCTCTTTAGCTCACAACTGCACCATAGACTGGCCATGCTGACCCTGGCTCTGGTGGTGTTCGCCGGGGCTGCACAAATGTTCCTGGCTGGGGCAGCTCTGCGTTGGCAGGAGATACCGCACACGGTTCAGGATTTCCGTGCCGGCCGTACCACGGGCGCGATC
>Ga0316229_1004256_pt1 | contig 10589 bp, 2 predicted proteins | sample TBH18023metaG_FD_206011 | JGI IMG/M metagenome (GOLD analysis project Ga0316229, IMG submission 206011) | Freshwater microbial communities from Trout Bog Lake, Wisconsin, USA - TBH18023 | ecosystem: Environmental > Aquatic > Freshwater > Lake > Hypolimnion/Profundal zone | place: USA: Wisconsin...
AAGTGCGGTCTGAATTGTAAGAGCGCTGCAATAAGCCGAAATATAAGCATAGCCTCTATGTGCAGTATGAGAGCATCCCCTTGTGGTGAATACAATTCTTACTGTTCCCAAGGCAATATAGTTACTTAGGTCCATGCCAACAGTCGTCCAGTTCTTATAATAACAACCATCACCCTGGTACCCGACACCCGGACAATACCTCCATCCTGATACATTCGGACAATTAGGAGGATTATTACAGGTAGGTGCCGTAAAACTGAAATATCCACATGAATCAATCAGATTCCCACTCAAGTCCTGGACCTGGATCGTAAATCCAGGCTGTTGGTTTGCTTGGTGGTTCGGAGATTCAAGTACTACTGCATACCGGTATATAAATAAATAATTGGTTGATGAAATTGATACATCATACTTTAATTGTTCTGCATGCCCACCTCCTGAAGTGTCTCCCAGCCTGGCTGAGAATGCTTCACCTGGGAAAACCGTATTAATTGTGTCACAGGAATAGAGATCTTTATAACCTGGTGCAACTTCAATAATATGTCTGCGACCCGGATTTGGCCATGATTGAGCATACCCTGCTGTAAGACAGGGTTGTAAAATACCGGGGGAGTTATTGTTTACACTATGAAAAGTTCCGTAGCATCCTGTCCAATTTGCAAAGGTTCCAAGGTTGAAATTTGAATTTGTGCATGAAGTATTGAGGTTTCCTGTAAGCGGATCAAAAATGGGCATAATGTTCCCCGAAGCTTTGCCGGTTTGAGGGGAGGTGTTAAGTGGTAATAGCTGTGGACCAAGGTTATACTTCGCCTCTTTTTGCTGAGCCTTGAGATTTAAGGGAAACCCAATCCAGGCGGTAAACAAAATCCCGAAAATGAGAATGATAATGGTCCGAGTGAGCCTGTTTGAATATCGCCAGCCTGTATGGCTCAATGGTGTAAAGCAGGTGCGTGTCAGTTCCTTGAATTGTTTCATGCGTCAGACCATCAGATCAGCGATGTCTCGGTTGTTTATATAAAATTCCTGAGACAGCTTGTAATTTAGCCGTAAAAGTAAACAAAAAATTATTTATATCTTTAACTTACTGCCTTTTGCAGTGGTTCAGGTTAATAAAAAAACATAACATTTTACAAATTCTTTATAATCCGGACCTATTCAGTCTGCCCTGGAGTCGAGTAGACCGGGGGAGTTTCACCCCCAGCCGCTCACAGAACCGTACTTGACAGTCTCCCGTCATACGGCTCTTCTTGACAGACTTAACTTCTAAAGCCATATTCCCAATGAACAAATGTGTTAGGATAAGAATCGATGATTCGTTTCATCAGGCCATATGAATGTCCATACGTTTTCAACCTGTATTTATTCCTGATCCATCGGGCAATCCGTTTATTCAAAGCTCTGAATAAGGGATGTAATTCCGATAATCGGAACTTTCCGTAATAGTTGATCCATCCCCGGATTTTAGGTGCTAAGACAATGGCTAAAATTTGGATGTCTTTATTAATCCATTTGTGTATAGCTAATTTCTTAATCACGCCAAGTATCCGTTTCTGGCTTTTCATACTTATGGATGGTCTGAATCCCCAAAACCGCTGCCCATCTGTACGGGCACATTTTCTTGGTTTGAAAGTAAATCCAAGAAAATCAAATGAAACCGGAACATCTTTTCTTTCCTTGTAAAATCGGGATGTCTTATAACAGTATACGATTTTCGTCTTTTCTTCATTCAACTCCAATGAATACTGTTTCAACCTCGCCCTGACTTTATCGAGGATGAACTCTGATTGTTCCATGCTGCGTGTGTGAACGATAATATCATCGGCATATCTCTCAAATACCATGATGGAATGAACTTGCTGCATCCAGCTATCAAATACCTCATGTAGAAAGATGTTCGATAATAATGGGCTGATCACGCCTCCTTGCGGACTCCCTTCTAATCTTTCTGTTTTCGTACCATCATCCGTTTGGATCAGAGCTTTCAACCATCGTTCACAATACAGCAGAATGTGTCTTTTGTCTGTGACCTTGCGTAGTATACGCATCATTTGTTCATGGTCAATGTGGTCAAAGAACCCTTTGATGTCAATGTCTACAACGTACCATCGTTCCCAACAGATGCGCGCACATTGCTCAAGAGCATCATGCTGACTTTTGCCGGGCCGATAGCCAAAGGAACAGGGGTGAAATGTAGGCTCGACTATCTTTTCAAGTTCTGCCCTTATTACATCCTGTGCTACTCTGTCCACCATGGTTGGTATGCCTACTTCCCCAGTTCCATAACCAAGCCCTTTTATAAGTCCTGCTGCCTTTATACCGAGCGCCAACATAGGCAATATATCTCTCAGGTTACCCCTGTGCTTGTCACCGGGTAGACTAAGGAACCCGGGTTTCTGTCGCTGTTTACTTGAATTTCGGCACCTCATCGGCAGTTTACTTTCGTTCAGCTCTTATAAAATCACCTGAAGTGTTTCTTTCACCACTCCTTTTCCCTGTCCGCTCAATACCTCCCGCATTGTTGGGAAGCACCGCAGGGTGGTTTGGCAGATGCTCCTGATAGCCCCTGCCGGTGGATCATTCCTGTAAACTCCTGTCCATTCCTGTCCTTTGTGAGACTCCTGTTTATCTATAACAGCTCGTTTCGTTCATTCTTGATTCATTCGTTTGCAGCCCACCATCTTGATTACAGCATGCTCACTAATATTGGCCGGAATTTTCATTCCGACCGTTTAGTGTGCGCCTGGGCGCACTCAGTCTTTCACGCATCTTACCGAGAATGCATTGGACTTAAGTGATGGATAGAATGAGACACTGTATGTATAGGTATTCATCCCTCTCGCGATCGATCGAAAAGGCCCGTCGGTAGTGGAAGTCCAGAACATGGTCGCCATAAAGTTGCCCGAAATGAATGCCCATGTATTATTCTGGTAAAAAATACCGTCAAGCAATGTATGGAACCCGAAGGTGGGAACGGGGTCCTTGAGATAATTGCCGGCAAGACCATCACCCGGGGTCATGGATGCAACTGAATTGATGAGATCCGTCCATTCGGCCTGGGTGGGCACATGCCATTCGGGCGGGCAGAGTCCCTGCACGGTCAGTCCGGCAGCGGGGACCTGGTATTGCATCAACTCATCCCATTGGTAGAGTCCTCCATAGGTTGAGCAGGTGGCATCCGAGGCCAGGCAGTATTTTTCGGGGGTGCAGTTATCGGTTTGAGGTGTGGAAGGCGAAGCCATTTTGCTGCCATAATTCAGGTCGGACAACATCCAGCAATGGCTGCCCAGGGTGAATGCCTTGTAAAGCGTGTTATCCCTGGGGTCGGTGAAACTCTGAGGACAACTTCCTGCCGGGCTCCCGTTAATGATATTGATGAACACCGAAGATGAAGTGCTTTTGCAGGTGTTGACATCGATATAGGAATACGTTACCTGATGGCTGGTGGCTGAGAGCACCGAGGGATTGAAAATGCCTCCTGCAGCCGGAACCCCGTCGATGTAATAGGTTCCTCCCGGGGGCACCCCTCCTTTGAGGGTGAAACTCCTCGAAGTAGATGTCGTAGTCAGGTCATTGCAGCCCGTGAGGTTCACGTAGGGCAGGGGATTCACAATCACGGTGGCACTTCCGGCCTGGGCCTGGGAACAGGCAGTTGAGCTTCCGTCCTGCACGCTGACCAGAGAATATATAAAAGTACCTACGGTGGATGTGGGAGCGGGTAGTGTGACACTGTTCCCGGCTGAAGTAGAGATGAGCTGGCTGGCTCCCCCGTTGATCTTATAGGTGAAGGTGTAAGGGGCCGAAGCGGATGCACCGGTCAAGGTGATCAGGGGAGAGGCGGAATTATTGCAAACAGCCGTCGTGCCTGAAATCGTGGCGGTTGGCAGGGGATTTACCGTAATGGTTGCGCTTCCATTCTGGGCCTGTGAACAGGCGGTTGTGCTTCCGTCCTGAACGCTCAACAGGGTATATATATAAGTGCCGGCTGTACCGGTAGGAGCGGCAATTGTTATACTGTTGCCAGAGGTCGTGGTGACCACCTGGTTAGCTCCGCCGTTGATTTTATAGGTGAAGGTGTAGGGCGCTGTTGAGGAAGCCCCGGTAAAGGTGATCAGCGGAGAGGCTGCATTGCGGCAGACTGCGGTGGTGCCCGAAATGGTAGCCGTAGGCAGAGGACGTACCGTAATGGTGGCGTTTCCTCCCTGGGCCTGTGCACAGGGGGTTGCACTGCCATCCTGCACAAAGAGCAGGTTATAGGTAAAGGTGCCGGTGGTACCCGTGGGAGCAGGCACCGTCACGCTGCTTCCCGAAGAGGTGGTTACAAACTGGCTGGCTCCCCCGTTGATATTGTAAGTAAACGTATAGGGCGGTGAGGTAGAAGCTCCGGTAAAGGTGATCATTGGAGCAGTGGCATTCTGGCAAACAGCGGTAGTACCTGAGATCGTTGCTGTTGGCAGGAGGTTGACCGTGATAGTTGCAGATCCTGATTGTGCCTGGAAACAGGAGGTTGAACTTCCTTCCTGTACACTGACCAGGTTATAGGTGAAGGTCCCCAGTACATTGGTAGGCGCGGCAATGGTTACACTGTTCCCGGCGGTGGTGGTGATGACCTGGTTGGCTCCCCCGTTGATATTATAAGTGAAGGTATAAGGCGCGGTAGCTGAAGCGCCGGTAAAGGTGATCAATGGGGGTGTTGAATTCTGGCAAACCGAGGTTGTTCCCGAGACCGTAGCCGTTGGCAATGGATTCACGGTGATCGTCGTACTTCCGCTCTGGGCCTGTGAACAGGTTGTTAAGCTTCCGTCAAGGACGCTGACCAGGTTATAAACAAAGGTTCCCGGGACGTTGGTCGGGGCAGCCACGGTAACACTGTTACCGCTGATGGTACTCACCGTTTGGTTAAGTCCCCCGTTGATGTTATAGGTAAAGGTGTAAGGAGCGGTTGAAGAAGCCCCGGTAAAGGTAACCATCGGTGCCATGGCATTCTGGCAAACGGTAGTGTTACCGGCAATGCTGGCGGTTGGCAATGGATTCACCGTAATGGTTGCGCTGCCGGCCTGGGCCTGGGAGCACAGAGTCGCGCTTCCGTCCTGAACGCTGACAAGGGAATAGGTAAAGGTCCCCACTACACCCGTGGGAGCAGCCACGGTCACACTGTTCCCTGAAGTGGTTGAAACGAGCTGGTCGGCTCCCCCGTTGATCTTATAGGTAAAGGTATATGGCGCGGTCGATGAGGAACCGGTAAATGTGACCAATGGAAAGGTTGCATCTCTGCAAACAGAGGTTGTGCCTGAAATGCTGGCGGTAGGCAATGGATTGACCGTAATGGTCACACTCCCGGCCTGGGCCTGGGAACAGGTGGTGTTACTGCCGTCCTGCACGCTCAGCAGGTTATAGGTAAAGCTGCTCACCACGCTGGTGGGCGCAGCAACGTCAATGCTGTTTCCCGAGGTCGTGGTAACGCTCAGTACTGATCCGCCGTTGATTGTATAAGAAAAAGTATAGGGAGCCGTGGCCGATGCCCCGGTAAAGGTGACCAGGGGTTCGGCTGCATTCCGGCAAACGGCGATGGTCCCCGAAATAGTGGCTGTGGGCAAGGGGTTGACTGTGATCGTGGCGCTGCCTCCCTGGGACTGGGAACAAAGGGTGCCGCTCCCGTCCTGCACGCTGACCAGGTTATAGGAAAAAGTACCGACGACATTGGTGGGTGAGGGAATGCTTACGCTGTTACCGGAAGTTGTTGACACAAGCAGGGAGGAACCCCCGTTGATATTGTAGGTAAACGTGTAAGGAGCCGTGGCCGATGCCCCGGTAAAGGTAACCAGGGGTGAGGTTGCGTTCTGGCAAACCGATGTTGTCCCGGCAACGTTTGCGGTAGGTAAAGGATTCACGGTGATGGTTGCGCTGCCCGACTGTGGCTGGGAACAAAGCGTTGAACTTCCGTCCTGTACGCTCAGCAGGTTATAGATAAAGGTTCCGACGATACCGGTGGGCGCATCCACGGTAACACTGTTCCCGCTGGTGGTGGTGACCAGCTGGCTGGGACCTCCGTTGATATTATAGGTAAAGGTATAAGGAGCAGTCGCTGATGCCCCGGTAAAAGTTATTTGCGGAGGGGTTGCATTCCTGCAAACAGCGGTTGTTCCTGAAACAGCTGCAGTGGGCAAGGGGTTTACAGTGACGGTTGCGCTTCCGGTTTGTGCCTGAATACAGTTGGTAGTACTTCCGTCCTGAACGCTTACAAGGTTATAGGTGAAAGTCCCTACCATATTGGTAGGTGCTGCAATGGTTACGCTGTTTCCTGAAGTGGTGGTTACAAACTGGCTGGCTCCACCGTTAATATTGTAAGTAAAGGTATAAGGCGATGTGGCTGCGGCTCCGGTAAAAGTGATCAACGGTGCGGTTGAATTCTGGCAAACAGCGACTGTACCGTCAACCGTGGCAGTTGGCAATGGATTGACCGTTACCGTTGCAGTTCCGCTTTGGGCCTGGGAACATGCGGTTGTGCTTCCATCCTGCACACTGAGAAGGTTATAGTTGAAGGTCCCGACCAGTCCGGTAGGTGCGGCAACGGTAACGCTGTTACCTGAAATTGTGCTAACCATCTGGCTGGCGCCACCGTTGATATTATAGGTAAACATATAAGGAGCTGTTGAAGAGGCCCCGGTAAATGTTATCTGTGGGGCTGTCCCGTCCTTGCAAACTGAAATTGTCCCTGAAATAGCAGCTGTTGGCAAAGGATTTACCACAACGGTAGCGCTCCCGCTCTGTGCCTGAGAACAGGAGTTCGTACTTCCATCCTGAACGCTGATGAGGTTATAAGCGAATATGCCCACAGCACTGGTTGAGGCGGCTAAAGAAACACTGTTCCCCGAAATTGTTGTAACAACCTGGCTGGCTCCTCCGTTTATATTATATGTAAAAGTATAAGGTGCAGTAGTGGTTGCCCCTGTAAATATGATGAGGGGTGGTGTTGCATTTTTGCATACAGCTGTTGTCCCTGAGATTGTAGCCGTAGGCAAAGAGGTCACGTTAACTGTGGCGCTTCCTGTCACCTGGGTGTAACAGCCTGATCCGCCTCCCTCCATAACGCTTACTAGGGAATAAACGAATGTTCCTGTAACATTTGTCGGTACGGCAACTGTTACACTGTTCCCGCTGCTCGTTGTGATAACCTGGTCAGCTCCGCCGTTTATCTTATATGTGAAAGTATATGGAGCTGAGGCAGAAGCCCCGGTAAAAATGATGAGAGGAGGAGTTGAACCTTCACATACTGAAGTAGTACCGCTGATCGTGGCTGTTGGTTGCGGACTGACTGTAACCTGGTGTATAATGGAATCCTTACAACCTTCTGTGGAATAGGAAATAAGCTTTACAGGAAAAGTCCCGATATTCGTGAATGTATGGGTGGGATTTTTTATTCCTGTAAAATCACCGGTGCCATCCCCGAAATTCCATTTCCAGTCGACTATTGTATTTTGATTTACCGTACTTTGATCTGTAAATTGGGTTGGTAGATTCTGGCAGCTTGGACCTGATGTAAAAGCGGTTGTGACAAGAGTGTAAGTAAGTGTCTCGTTTATCGTTACGGTACATCCGTTCGGAGAAGTAAGAATGCAGTTGTACTGGGCCCCGGTCACAGGATGGGGCACGGTGATTGATTGTGTGGTATCCCCATTACTCCAAAGATAAGTGAACCCTGGAGGAGCTGTAAGTGTTGCGGATGAATCTCCCTGGCACAGGGCTGTCTGCACATTTAAATAGCTGCAGTAAGCCGATATATAAGCATATCCCCTGTGTGCAGTATAGCAGCAACCGTTTGTAGTAAACACTATCCTGACTGTCTGCCCAAAATATGGTGTCAGGTTCATCCCGGTAGTGGTCCAGTTTTTCCAGTATACCTGGGTGCCGTAAGTATTACAGTAATGCCAGCCGGGTGGAATAGGATGCCCTGGACCCGGAGGTGCGTTTGGGGAATAAAACTGGTAATAACCACAGGTTGAGTCCAGGATATTCCCAAGCGTATCCTCTAACTGCACCCTGAAAGCAGGTTGTTCTGGTTGTGTAATGTGGTTGGGCGATTCGAGCACTATTGCATACCTGTAGACGAAAAGATAAGTGTTTGAATCGACAAAAATATTGTATTTCAATTGTTCGGCATGACCTCCGCCTGAAGTATCTCCCAACCTGGCACAGAAGGATTCGCCGGGAAATACGGTAAGAAGACTGTCGCAGGTAAAATGATCATAATAACCCGGGGCGGTTTTGATTACATGCCGGGTAGCGTTAAATCCTGGGGTTGTACAGGGATACATATGTACGGTCACAGGTTTTGGCGGTGGATTATTCGTATACGTTATTGTACCATAACAGCCATCCCATTGGATAAAATTCCCTAAGATGAAGTTTGAATTCGGACAGTTGGTCTGCAAGCTGGGGTTGGGGGCATCCGGTGTGTAGCCATTATTCTGAACGGGCATGAATACCGGGCTGTGTTCTTCAGGAACCATTCTGAAACCAGACGGTACAATCTGAGCGGGAAGATGATAGGTGTTGATTTTATTCTGTGCAGTCAATCCTCCGGGAAAGAATATCATTGTAAGGATTGAAATGGCAAAGAAGACTTTGAAGAGGGTTTTCGTCAAATTTCCCATAAGAGTCCGGTTAAGATTGCCTGAATAACTTAAGCAACCTTGAATAAAATCAGTAAATTCAGTCATTGGGAAAACCCTCAAAATCGCCTGAGTCGTTTAATTCAGGAATAAAAATTCTTCAATTAGTCTATATAGTTATTTGTAATAAGTAGTGATATAATTCTACCAAATATAATCAACCAGGCTTTCAGTCTTTCACACACCTCACGGGGAACGCATTCGCCCTGAGTGAAGGATAGAATGAAACACTGTAAGTATACACATTCATTCCCCTGGCAATGGCACGGTAGGGGCCGTCGGTTGCGGCAGTCCAGTACATAGTCGCTGTAAGGTTGCCCGACATGAAAGCCCAGGTATCGTTCAGGTAAAATATTCCATCAAGCAATGCATGGAAGCCAAAGCTGGGTGTAGGGTCCTTCAGAAAACTTCCTGCAAGCCCGTCACCCGGTGTAGTGGATGATACGGCATTGATCAGGTCGGTCCATTCGGCCTGGGTAGGAACATGCCATTCCGGCGGACAAAGCCCCTGCACTGTCAGTCCTGAAGCGGGTACCTGGTATTGTAAAAGTTCATCCCATTGATAGAGGCCGCCATAGGTTGAACAGGTGGCATCCGAGGCCAGGCAGTATTTTTCGGGCATGCAGTTATCGGACTGTGGCTGGGAAGAGGAAGCCATTTTGGTCCCGTAGTTCAGGTCGGACAGCATCCAGCAATGGCTGCCCAGGGTGAATGCTTTGTAAAGAGCATTATCCCTGGGGTCGGTGAAACTTTGGGGACAACTTCCTGCCGCAGTTCCCGTAATAATAGTGATTGGAACAGACGAGGAAGTGCTTTTGCAGGTATTAAAGTCGGTATACGAATAAGTGACAAGGTGTGTTGTGGTGGAAAGTACTGAAGGATTGAATACACCTCCTGCTGCAGGGATGCCGTCTATGTAATAGGTTCCTCCCGGAGGTACTCCTCCTTTTAATGTAAATGACCTGGATGTGGAAGTCGTTTTAGGATCGTTGCATGAGGTGAGGTTCACATAGGGCAGGGGATTCACAATCACGGTGGCGCTTCCTCCCTGGGCCTGGGAACAGGCAGTTGAACTTCCGTCCTGAACGCTGACCAGTGAATAAATAAAAGTACCTACGGTGGATGTGGGAGCGGGTAGTGTGACACTGTTCCCGGCTGAAGTAGAGATGAGCTGGCTGGCTCCACCGTTTATATTATAGGTGAAAGTATAAGGTGCAGTAGCTGAAGCCCCTGTAAATGTGATCAGTGGAGCTGCAGAGTTATTGCAAACGACCGTCGTTCCTGAAATCGTGGCGGTAGGCAGGGGATTTACCGTAATGGTTGCGCTTCCATTCTGGGCCTGTGAACAGGCGGTTGTGCTCCCGTCCTGCACGCTGACCAGGGTATAGATGAAAATGCCGGCGGTACCGGTAGGAGCGGCAATTGTTATACTGTTGCCAGAGGTCGTGGTGACCACCTGGTTTGCTCCACCGTTGATTTTATAGGTGAAGGTGTAGGGAGCGGTTGAAGAAGCCCCGGTAAAGGTGATCAGCGGAGAGGCTGCATTGCGGCAGACTGCGGTGGTGCCCGAAATGGTAGCCGTAGGCAAAGGACGTACCGTAATGGTTGCACTTCCGCCCTGGGCCTGTGCACAGGGGGTTGCACTTCCATCCTGCACAAAGAGCAGGTTATAGGTAAAGGTGCCGGTGGCATTGGTGGGAGCAGGCACCGTCACGCTGCTTCCCGAAGAGGTGGTTACAAACTGGCTGGCTCCCCCGTTGATATTGTAGGTAAAGGTATAGGGCGGAGCTGTTGAAGCGCCGGTAAAGGTGATCATTGGAGTAGCCGCATTCTGGCAAACAGCGGTAGTGCCGGAAATGGTTGCGGTGGGCAGGAGGTTTACGATAACAGTGGCGCTGCCGGTTTGTGACTGGGAGCATG
>Ga0316229_1004261_pt1 | contig 10586 bp, 8 predicted proteins | sample TBH18023metaG_FD_206011 | JGI IMG/M metagenome (GOLD analysis project Ga0316229, IMG submission 206011) | Freshwater microbial communities from Trout Bog Lake, Wisconsin, USA - TBH18023 | ecosystem: Environmental > Aquatic > Freshwater > Lake > Hypolimnion/Profundal zone | place: USA: Wisconsin...
TGGGCCCAATTTCTCTATGGCGTGGACTGGGAAGATCCTTCTCTCTATGACCTCGTGATCAACCTCGAGAACCTTGGTATGGAAGAAGCTTGCCGCGTGATCTCCTCGCTGGCACTCGAACCACGTTTCGAATCAACGCCAGAAAGCCAGCGAAGAATGGACGATCTCGCCATTGCCAGCCGTGTACGTGCCGATTTGGCGGCTAACCATGCTACGTCGGACCTGGAACTAGAAGTGGTCGCACACGATGGAGCAGTTACGATCACAGGCAAACTCTTGTTCACGGGTCGAAGCGAGGAAGTCAAAAGTGTAGCGTCAGCCGTCTCCGGAGTTGTTTCCGTGAACCTCAAAAAGCTGGATTCCTGCCCAAAAGACGCAGTGGAGCGGGCAATGAAGGTTCAGGAACTGATCTTGCGGGCCATGGCAAAGGAGATTACCTGGTTGCAGGCAGCTGAGATCATTGGTATCAGTGAGCGACAGATGCGGCGCTGGCACGAGCGCTACGAAGAGTTCGGCTATGACGGGTTGTTTGATCGCAAGAGAGGGCCTTCCCCCAAGCTGGCGCCCCCGATTCGGGTCTGAGGAGCGCTGATTGTGGGAGGAGGTCGTCCCCCTCAGCGACTGATGCCGTGCGTGTTCATTTCCTTTTGCGGCACGTCTGAAGGCATGTTCTTTCGAACGCTGGATGATTCCGCACTATTCACATTGAATGCTCTAGTGGCGCCGAGGAAGTGACTATCATCGGCGTAAGCCGCGACAACCGCAGATAGCTCTGCACCCTCACTCGTTGATGCCTCCGCAGGGATCCGGAATTTGACCCGCATATTGGCCGATTGATCGGAGCAGGGTGCCATCGTCGTTAGGTTCAGTCCGCGGTCAGTGGCAGGATCGTGTGCCTCGCCGGTTGCTGGCTGAAAATTCACTTCCAGCTTTATCTGTGTAGCAGAATTGCGACACCACACTGGCACGGAAACAACGGTGGAATGCGTAGCCTCGTCCTCGCTCGCGAAAATGGCCCCGAAGGAGACGACCGTGGGGGGAAATCCCCCGGGACTCTGTGCCGCGTTGGGCCAGTACTTGTGGAACTCAGCCATGGCATTGGCATATTGACTTTCGAGTTGTGGTTGCTCCAGCTCCCACGATGGATGGTCCGAAAGGGGTACGACAGGCCTTGCTCGTTCCCCAGGCTGATTCTCCAGCATCTGACGTAACGCAAAAACATAATCTGGGTGATAGCCCGCTCGCGCCATAACGAGCATGCCGACTTGATCAGCTCGGATCTCCAAGCTCAGCCTCATTCTCCTCACAGTGTCCGACGGTGTGCTGCCATCGCCCCGCCAGCGACCACGCTGGTTATTCGCGCCGTAGCCCGGAGCGGGTCTTCCTGCGCCGTAGCGAGCCATGGCGCTTCGCATGCGTTGTCGAATCAGGTAGTCCATTACTCCGTGGCGTAATCCAGAGTGGGCCACTTCGTGAGCCAGAACTGCGGCCCACAGCCCAGGGTTGTCGCCGATTTCGTTTAGCAACCCCCGGCACACATAGACCTGACCATAGGGAGTGGAGAACGCATTCCGCGCCGCGCAGTTGACCAAGGTCAGCTTCCAGGGGTACGGCTGCCCAAATCCGGCACTAATCAAGCGGTGAAACACGTTGTTTCCAAGGTCCTTAAGTTCACCGATTTCGGAATCTCGGATTTCAGTATTTCCCTGCCGCGCCATCATTCGCGCCGCCATGGTGGAAAGCCTTTGATCAAGCCTGAAATCAGCGGCGCTCAAGTCAGGCGGACCATTGGGCAAGAACGGAGTGATCGGGACGGCAGGACCAGCCTGTTTTTTCTCGGCACCGCCCCTCCGCCTGAGCGAACGTGATTCGGTAGTCGTCGAACGTTTCGCTGTCGCGAATTCGCTCGCGGGGTCTTGCGCTCCACAGTAGTCCCCTTTTGACGTCGCAATCCATAAGGGTTGCGACGCACAATCAGCATGGCCCGACTTGGCGATGAGGCTTTCCGATGCAAAGGAAAGTAAAAGCGATAGCAGGAACACGAGGCGACGGGACATTGAGGTGCCTTCCTTGTGTCGCGGTGCGGGGCTCCGTACGAATCGGCCCCGATGCGAGGTGGCTAATCGCACAAGGGGTGGACGAGGTCTGGATTGCGGGAGTTGCTCTGGCAGCTCTCGATTGTTTCCGGCACGACAAACGTAACGCCGTTCGCCGGACCGGCAAGCCCGATTTTCAGATCAGCAAGCGCACCTTATCGTATGGCGGTGAGCGCCGGGCGAATATTGTTTTCGAGATCGCGTGGAGTGGGCAGGAAGTTTGAAAGAAAGGCAATGAAGCGGTCAGTGAAGATCGTGCCGTGGTCAGGAACGATTGCAGGATCGATTTCCATTACCCAATAGGGCGTGCCGTTGCAGCGCTTGTCTCTCTCCTGCACCAGAAAGCAACGACCACTCTCCGGCAAGGGAAAAGTAAAGATGGTCTTGGGTTGAGCGTTGGAATAGTTGCTGAGGGCACACGTTTTTCGTTTCGCAGGGTCCTTCTCTTCAACTGCGTCATGACTTTGCAGGATGGGCATATGGGCAGCTGTACTCATATAGAAAGCGCCCTGCGAAGGGGCGGGGATGAGGAAAAAGCTTTCGCTAGCCATGGGATCACCCGGGCGGGGGTTGTAGCATGCGAGAGGGTCTTTGTCGCGAAGCCCTCCTCTCAACTTGTATTCCAGGAACGGAATGCCGTGTCCTACGGGCATGGCAATCCTAGTGGCGAGGTCGCCGCTAGAGGACACGGAAAGAAAGAGCGGACGTTCCGGCTGACCTGGCACGTTGTATCGAAAATGATTGGATGCGAAGAGATCCAGAGTTTCCTTGGCCTCGGTTGCGGCAGCAGCAGAGTTGACGAAGACGACGAGGTCGGCGAGCGGCTGGTACTGCTGGCCTGAACCATCGAGTTCATCCACCTGATGAATCGTTGCTTGTGTCAGCGCACGCTCCATAACCAGACCACCGAAAGAGTGACCTACGAAGATGACTAGGGGGCGCTCGTCCGAGTTATTCGTCCTCGCATTGCGGGCGGCGGCGGCGATACGAATCAGGGCATCAGTCAGGCTCGCGCCTGGGATGCGAATAGCCGTGGCTTCACGGTTGAAGTAGGTAAAGTTTCGTCGAACCGGCATGTAAGGTGAAACAAGCTCACCGCGCCAACTTATGTATATGCCAACAACGATGTGGTTTTTGTATCGATTGTCGTGGAGGTCGTTGAGGACCTGCTTGAACCCCTCAATATTGGTGTCGCCAGGCTTGGAGTTGTGTTTCCATCCGTGGGTGAAGGTGATTATGACGGCCCGGGGATCCTGGCGCACAGCGGCGCGGACGATCTTAATGGCATTGCTGAGTTGCGAGGTGTTATCGATGCCCTCGCCCGGGGTTACAGGCTGGCTCTCCTGGCTCCACTTTTCTCCCATGTCGTCAAATTCGAGAAAAGCGAGACATGGACGAACGCTAAGCGATTGCGGAGTGCAGGTAGCGCCATCCGCCTGTGGCTTATTTGCGGGCAGCTTTTGCAGGAGGGGCACCTGAACAAGCGACTGATCAATCGGGCGGTACGACTTGTTCGGGACGTAGCAACCGGTAAGAAGTAGGCAGAACAGCGGAAATGGAAGTAAGAAGCGCATCGCTGGCAATCTCCAAATGATCAAGGTTTCTGCTGTCTGCCACGTTTCAGGACGGCACCTAATAGCTTTGAAATGTCAGGCGAGAACTCGGTGTAGAAGCTGGCTGCGACATCGGTACCGAAGGATTGCGCAGCTCGCAGACCCGCGTTTGCAAAGGTGTTCTCGGGCCGTTTGTACCAGGCATATCCACCATAGCCGCTGGCAAACGCGCCAACGAAGCGCGAAACCGCTGGCCATCGCGACCCATTTCCGTCTGGGCGAGAGCGGCGAACGGAAACAGAGTCGTAAAAGGCGTGGCCGATGCGTTTCCAGGCTCCGGGCGCAGTCTGGTCGTAGGGGTCGCGATCAACCGATTTTCCGCTGGCAATGCGGTTCAGCCTGTCGCGTTGAAGATTTACGAAATGAGGATCGCTGCGGTAGCTGATATGTCGCGGATCTTCGCTGAAGGCGGAGCCGATTAGAAACTCCGCAGCACCCTTCGCCACGGCTTGGTTATAGCGGACGCCGACTCTTCGTCCATAACCGTCCCATGTGCGCCCCCATTCACCGGGGGACTTTAGAATTTGCGCGCCCGCGCCAAAGACAACGGCCCCGAGAATGGCCTGATCACTGACAGAACCAGTGAAGAAATCATTGCCGCGTTGCCTCAACGTATAGGAGCAATTGATGACGGTGAGGTCGGTCGGAAAGCCCCCGGGACAAGTAAGTCTGCCGATCGTATCGGCTCGCCTTCGCGCATTCTCCTGAGGATTGTCGTTCTGCTGAGAATATGCGCTCAGGGATGCGCACAGAAACGCGATAGCGAGATAGAACCAGCGTCGTAAACCCATGGCAAGGACGGTTCCTCCTGGAGCGATGGGGACCCGATTCGTGCGAGCAAATTCCAAACAAAATAAGGTCTGCTTTTGTAAAAGTCAAATAGTTTCATAGTGTTTTCAGTGGGATTATTCGTGCCTCAGAAAGCGTTAGAACCCTACCGGGACTGTCCCGGAATCTATTGGCATTCGGCTTTGATTTTGCTTGAGTTGGAGAGATTCAGTTCGTGCCCGTTAGAGGTGGTCCCTTTTGTCGACAGCGGTAAAACGAAGATGCCCTTTCGGTCATCATCTTCGACTTAGTTATGCAAAGTATTGCAGTATCAGCGTTTTTCAAACAACCGCCGCCTCCATGGAATCAATGATTTAGGTTCGGAACGAGTTGGCCCTTCATTTGCCGGATACAGAGATAGGATCAAGCAAAAATTTGTCTGCGGCGCTCGGCGGCCAAGGCTGCAGTTCTGTGCTCTGGCTGAAGTCACCTGAAGGTGTAAGAAGGCCTGCAAACGATGGCTAAAAGAGTCTTTGTTGTCGATGATGAGAGCCGCATAGCCGACACGCTGGCCGTGATTCTCCGCTTGGCCGGGTATGACGCACAGGCGTTCTACAACGCTCAGACTACGTTAGAAGAAATCGCATTGTGCGCCCCAGACTTGGTGATCAGCGACATTATGATGCCCGGAATGAACGGCGTGGACATGGCTGTTCTCATAAGAGAACGTCATCCAGAGTGCAAGGTCCTGTTGCTCTCGGGCAATGCTGCCATGACAGACATGCTCGATAAGGCTCGGTTGCAGGGACACATTTTTGATTTTCTGGCGAAACCGATTCACCCAGCAGATTTGCTGGCAAGAATGTTGCAGTACCACTCTTAACCGCAGGAATAAACATTGGTGAGCTTATGGCAAACAGATGCGGCAATCCTAACTGGGGCAAGGCAGAGCCGAAGAGGCCAGTGATTCTATCCATCACTGCATTCGACCGAGTCACTCGCGAATTTAATCTGCGACCTGACCAATACGTCCGCTCGACCCAACTTCGTGAGTGGGCAAGGCGCAACAAGAACTCAACCTTCATTCCCGAACGTCTTCTGGAAGCCTGGGGCTTCGAGGTTGACACCTCGTTCTAGAGGAACTCCGGAACCGGTTGGGGCAGTCTGGCTGTGACGCTTGGACACTCGCGCGCATTGCTGGACGCTCCACAATCGCCATCTTAAACTGCGATGTTCACCGTCCGGGAATGCGGTGCTCGATGCGATGTCTCGTCTGGGTGGGCACAAAATCGGGTATAACGAAAAACAGGCAGAAACTTGCCTGAAAAAGAAAGTGCCGCAAGTAACTGAGGGGAAAGAAGAACTATGGTGCGCCCGGCGAGATTCGAACTCACGACCTAACGCTTCGGAGGCGTTCGCTCTATCCAGCTGAGCTACGGGCGCGCAATTGCCATTATACCTGAGCAGAGCGAACCAAACACGTCATCCCCGCTCTCGCCCGGAACCAGTCATACTCTAGCATGTCTTCCGCCGCGCAGGATCGCGCCCTGGCTGGCTTTGCCGTCTACCTTCGGGTGGAAAAAGGCTTGGCCCCGCTCACTGTCAGTTCCTATGGCGGGGATCTTAAGCTCTGGGTGGAGTTCCTTTCCGAGCGCGACAAGACCGTCCTCACCGCCCAGCGTGAGGATCTGAAAGACCTGCTACAACACATGCTTGGCCATGGAATGGATTCGCGTTCGATCGCCCGAAAGCTCTCTGCTCTTCGCCATTTCTATCGATACCTGTTGCTGGACAAACTGATTGCGCATGATCCGACGCTTGACATTGACAGCCCTAAACAGTGGAAGGTGCTGCCCAAAGCACTCTCCGAAGACGAGGTCTGCGCGCTGATTGAAAGCCCCGGCCACGCCGACGCAGCTTCGAACCGGTCGCGCTTCACACAGGCTCTTGCCCTGCGCAATTCCGCGATGCTTGAAGTCTTGTACGCCGCTGCCATGCGCGTCAGCGAACTGGTGGACGTACGTGTGGAAGACACCAAACTTGAGCTTGGCTACATGCTGGTGCGAGGCAAAGGAGACAAGGAGCGAATCGTTCCTCTTGGTGCTCCGGCGCAGCATGCGCTACGCGCCTATTTGCAAAATGCGCGACCTCTTCTTGCCTCGCGCAAGTACACCGCTGAGCTTTTCCTGGCGCGAGGCGGACACAAGCTCACTCGCGAGCGCATCTGGATGATCGTGGATCAGGCTTCTAAGGCCGCTGGCCGCCACGCTTCGCCACACATGCTGCGTCACTCGGCTGCCACTCATATGGTTTCCCACGGAGCCGACCTCCGTACCGTGCAGACCGTACTGGGTCATGCCGATATCTCGACTACGCAGATTTACACGCATGTCGCGCTCGACCGTCTTCAGAAGGCGTATGCCGCTCATCATCCCCGGGCCCATGTCCGCGGACTCAAGGACGAAACAAGATGAGTGGCGAAAAAAATGCGGTGGAAGCCGCGCTGGCTGGATTTCTCAGCGCCCTGGCCCAGCGTAACGCGTCCGTGCACACGATCAAGGCTTATCGCACGGACCTTGCGGAGTTCGTAATCTTCGTCGGGCCAGAAGAGCTCAAGAGTATCGATGACCGCTTGATCCGAGCCTTTCTGGGGCAACTCTATGAGCGCGGACTGAGCAAAGCGTCTGTAGCGCGCGCGCTATCCTCCATACGTTCTTTCATCAAGTGGATGGGACGGGAACACATGGTTGAGTCGAATCCCGCACTACTGGTGTCGGCACCCAAGCTTCCGAAGAAACTGCCCCGCGTACCCACCATGGAAGAGATGAATTCCGTGCTCGATGCGAAGATGCCCGAGGAGGCAGCCTTCGCCGAACGCGACCTGCTGATCCTTGAATTGCTCTACGGCTGCGGCATCCGGAACAGTGAACTCACCGGCATCAACCTGGATGACATTCATCAGCGCCAGGGCGTGATTCTGGTGCGCGGTAAAGGTAAAAAGCAGCGCCTCGTTCCCTTCGGAGACTCTGCCCAGATTGCATTACGCGACTACCGCCCGCGTCGCGCAGAGGTTCTTGCGCAACACCAGCGCACTGGCGAATCCGCGTTGTTGGTCAACCTGCGCGGAAGCCGCCTCACCACACGCAGCGTCGGACGCATTGTTAAGGCCATTGCGGTCGCGGGCGGACTGCCCAGAGAAGTGCATCCCCACACTCTGCGCCACGCCTTCGGGACTCACATGCTGGAGGAGGGAGCCGATCTGCGTGCGATTCAGGAATTGCTCGGCCACGAGCGCCTCTCCACCACTCAGCGTTACACCCAACTCACCACGAGACAAGTGATGGACGTGTACGACAAAACTCATCCGCGAGCGAAGTGAACAAGAGCAACACCAACCGCATGGGCAATGCCACATAGAAATAAAAGAGGATCACTTCCCACCTTAGCCGCGCAAAAGCAGCGCGTCGAAGGTGGGGCACCCGAGTTTTCTGTCCATCCAGGCTAGCGATCGACTGGAAATTGCTCGCGAGCCAGCGGGCGCACCAGCAACACCGGGCAGGGCGCATGGTCAAGCACAAATCGCGCCACACGTCCGACTGATCGCGGCCCTAAATGCGGTGGCTCGCCATACTCCGCGCGTGCGCCAATCACGATTACGTCTGCTCTCCACTCTGCAGCAACATTCACGATTTCACGTTCCGGACGCCCTTGCCGCTGCAATGTTTCCGCGCCCGAAACGTAACTAAGCCCGGTACTCAGCGTATCTTGTGCGGCTGACGTTTCTGCCGCCAACATTTCCTCCGTCAACGGGTGATGCTCCATCGGCGGTCTCAGGTGGCGCTCGCGCACAAGGTTCATATCTTCGCGTGGCCGTACATCAATCACCGTGAGCAAAGCGACCGAGGGCGGTTCTGATGCGGAAAACATCTGCACCGCATTGCCGATCTGTTCGGCATTCGTTCCATCCAGACAACCTAAAATTCGCACCGTTGCCTCCTGCCTACAGCAACAACCAGATCGTCAACGCCCCCGCAAACAACATCGGCGGCGTCACCAGAGCACCTATTTTGAAATAGTCCAGGCCCGAAACTTCTACGCCCCTCTTCCGCAGTATCAGTAGCCATAGCATGGTGGCCAGTGAGCCGACCGTCGTCAGGTTCGGTCCCAAATCGCAGCCGAATATAGTAGCGGCGACGAAGCCATTTCTGATCGCAGGAGCCGCGTGTTGAACGCTGCCCAGCGCAGAATTCATCACCACTGCCATCGGCACGTTGTTTATCAGATTTGTCCCTAGCGCTGACCCAAACGTGCCCACCATGATCGCTCCGAAACTTGTGCCGCCGGAAAGGCGTAACAGCAGGTTTCCAAGTTTTGTTGTGAGCCCGGTATCTTCGATAGCACGGACAACGACCACCATCCCTGCGATGAATCCGAAGATTGACCAGGAGATACCTTTTCCAGCGTCGCGCAAGGTAGTTCGCTTCCAATGAAGCGCGCCCGCCAGTAGCAGCATCGCACCAGCCATGGCGACCGTAGAAAGCGGAAACTTAAAAGCGGATGCGATCACATAAGTAGGAGCAACCACAGCCAGCACCCACAAGGTGTACCGGAAATAGGCCTTATGCTTTACTGCTTCATCTGCCGTGGGCAGATAACTCAGTTTGAAACTCCCTTTCAGTTGCAAGCGGTAGATGAAGTAAAAAACAGCGCCATTAATCGCGATGACGACCAGGCTCGGAAGAAATAACAGCCGGAGGAACGTAAACAGATCCAGTGGGTAGCGGGAAAGCACGATGATGTTGATCGGGTTACCGATCGGTAGTAGAAACGACGCAGTATCGGCGATAAAAGTACACGCGAACAAGTATGGGAGAACCGGGAGCCGAAGTCTTGTTACCAGCACATACACGACTGGCGTCAGGATAAGCGCCGTCGCATCATTGGAAAAGATCATCGTGATAAAAGTGCCCAGCAAAAACACGTTCAGGAATAGTCGCGCAGCGCTTCCGTGGGCAACGCGCGCGGCCTGCATGGCAAGCCAGCCAAACAGACCCGCTTTCTCTGCCATGGCTGACAGCGTCATCATTCCCAGGAAAAAAAGGAACGTATTCCAGTCCCTGATCAAAGTGAGCGCGGCGTCGGTGGGCCGGATCAATCCGAGTAGAAGCAGTGAAGCTGCACCGCCCATGGCGATGCTTGACTCACTCCAGCGGAAAGGACGAGTCATGATCCCCACGAGTGTCAACACGCCGACAAATGACGTGAGGAGAGTTCTCCAGAATTCACTTAGCGCAAAGTATAAGAACACCCAATCCCCATAAGGCTGGCTCGCCTTACCTTCTGGAAGCTGCTCCCAGACCCTATGTGCGTTGGACTACTTCTCTCCTCTTGCCGGTTGCAACAGTGCTCTGCATTCACGGCCCTTGACGGCACATGAATGCAGATCTTCTCTTCGTTACACGTGAGTTAGCTCAGGTTTTTTCGTCTTGGAGGACGTGCCGTCCATGTCATCCCACATTTCTACAACGCGGTTGCGCAATTCTTCGGTGAGGCGTTCATGAGACAGCTCTGGCTTTTCACTCAGGTCTGGATAGATCGGTTTGCCAACGCGAATGCGCACAGGATGGAAACCCTGGAAGTTCTTCCCACGCGGCCAGCATTCATGGAAACCGTACTGTGCCACCGGGACAATGGGAACGTTGAGATGGTACGAAAGAATCGCCGCGCCCTTCTTGAACTTTTTCGGAGGCCCTTCAATGGAGCGCTCACCCTCGGGATACATTACAAGGGTTTTCCCGGCGCGAAGACCATACGCCCCGGCACGCATGGCGGGTACGAGATTTGCGTCCGGATCGACCGGAATGCAATGAAGGAACTGTGCAAATTTCCTCATCCTGCCCACGCCAAAGATCTCGCTCGTGCCTACATAAAATGCATTGTGGAATGTCTTCCATGGCAGCGCCGCCGTCAAAATCGGGGCGTCGAGATAGCTCGCGTGATTGGGACACACGATGCAAGGTCCATCAGGCAGATTTTCCATGCCTTCGACGCGCAACTTGAATAGAACGTGCGAAGCCCACTTGGTTGCCTTGCCGCCAAGCCACCAGAT
>Ga0316229_1004294_pt1 | contig 10520 bp, 9 predicted proteins | sample TBH18023metaG_FD_206011 | JGI IMG/M metagenome (GOLD analysis project Ga0316229, IMG submission 206011) | Freshwater microbial communities from Trout Bog Lake, Wisconsin, USA - TBH18023 | ecosystem: Environmental > Aquatic > Freshwater > Lake > Hypolimnion/Profundal zone | place: USA: Wisconsin...
CCAGCAGCGGTCTCTCGAAGGACGAAGTCGAGAAGATGCGCAAGGACGCCGAGCTGCACGCCGACGAGGACAAGGCCAAGAAGGAAGAGATCGAGACGCGCAACGAGGTGGACAACGCCGTCTATCGCACCGAGAAACTGGTCAAGGACAACGCCGACAAGATTTCGGCGGACGACAAGACCAAGCTCGAAACCGCGATTGCCGCCGCGAAGGAAGCGCTCAAGGGCAGCGACACCGCCGCCATCAAGACCGCCGGCGAGAAGCTGAACGAAGCGGCGCAGACCGTGGGCGCGGAACTTTACAAGGCCGCCGCCGCGAAGGCGCAGGCTGACAAAGCCGGTGCAGCCGGTGGTCAAGCCGCTGGCGAAGCCCCGAAGTCCGAGGAAAAGAAAAAGGACGACGGCGTGATTGACGCGGAAGTCGTGGACGAAAAGAAGTAACGAACTTCCGTTCGATGGCTACAAAAGAAACAATTCAAAGCCGATTTGACGAATTAGCCAATCAACAAATTGGCTCTAATTACGTGAAAGGATTAGGCGCAGTAGTCGAAGCACAGAGTTGGGGTAATTGGTCTGCAAGCGCGTTGAACTTAGTCCAAATGGTATTTGGATTAGAATCAGCGCATTACTCTCAACTTAAAAAAACAATTGAGAGCAATAGCAGCTCCTATTATTCAAATGCGCAAAAAGCAGTGGGGATTTTTATCGCAGCAAAGTCCGATTATGAAAAGGGCTGCTACATATCGCTAGAGAAAATGGTGTCAGGGGAAGTTTTTGGCGATTTTATTGCAGCAGCAAAAAAATCTCTCGACGAAGGAAATAAAGATGTCGCAGCCGTTCTTGCCTGTGCAGCACTTGAAGACGCGCTGAAAAGATTTGCTAAGGCAAATAGTCTGAATGTGGATGGCAAAGACATGACGGAAATAATTGCAGCTCTGAAATCAAAAGGTTTAGTCGGTGGCGCGCAAAAGAGTATTTTGGAAACAATGCCAAAGACTAGGAATAACGCGATGCACGCTGACTGGGCAAAAATTTCAGTTACAGAAGTTGGCGGCGTGATTGGATTTACGGAACAATTTTTATTGCTGAATTTTTAGAAAATTTTCCCGCCGCGAGTGCGGACCGGGAGTTAATTAAGCAGTCAACAAAACAAACAACCAAAACAAAAATAGTATGGCACTGAACATCAAACCGCTCGGCGACCGCATCCTCGTGGAAGCCGTCGAAGAGAAGGAAGTCAAAAAGGGCGGGATCATCATCCCCGACACCGCCAAAGAGAAACCGCAGGAAGGCATTGTCCGCGTGCTCGGCACCGGCAAGCTGGACGACGAAGGCAAACGCATCCCGTTTGAAGTCAAGGTCGGCGACCGCGTGCTCGTTTCCAAATACGGCGGCACGGAAATCAAGATTGACGGCAAGGAATACAAGATTTTCGGCGCGGATGACCTCGTCGCGATCCTGAGCTAATTCACCACTCACCACTAACAATTCAAAACTGATTAAAAATTATGGCAGCTAAACAATTGGTATTCGACGAACAGGCACGGCAGGCGTTGCTTCGCGGCGTGCAGAAACTTTCCCGCGCCGTGGTCGCCACGCTCGGACCGAAAGGCCGCAATGTCGTGATCGACAAAAAATTCGGTTCCCCGACGGTGACCAAGGACGGCGTCACGGTCGCGAAGGAAATCGAACTGGAAGACCCGTATGAAAACATGGGCGCGCAGATGGTCCGCGAAGTCGCGAGCAAGACCAGCGACATCGCCGGCGACGGCACCACGACGGCGACGGTTCTGGCCGAGGCGATTTATCGCGAAGGCTTGAAGTTCGTCACCGCCGGCGCGAACCCGATCGGCATCCAACGCGGCATCAACAAGGCCGTGGAAGCGGCGGTTGAGCAGCTCGGCAAGATCTCCAAGAAGGTCAAGGACAAGGAAGAAATCAAGCAGGTCGCGGCGGTTTCCGCGAACTGGGATTTCGAAATCGCCGACAAGATTGCCGACGCGATGGACAAGGTTGGCAAGGACGGCACCATCACGGTCGAAGAAGCGAAGTCCATCGAAACCACGCTCGAAGTGGTCGAAGGCATGCAGTTCGACAAGGGCTATCTCTCGCCGTATTTCGTCACAAACGCCGAGGCGATGGAAGTAAAGATGGAAGATCCTTACATCCTTATTTTCGAAAAGAAGATCAGCAATTTGAAGGACATGCTGCCGTTGCTTGAAAAGGCCGCGCGCTCCGGCAAGCCGCTGCTCATCATCGCCGAAGAAGTCGAAGGCGAAGCGCTCGCGACCCTCGTCGTGAACAAGCTCCGTGGCACGCTCAACGTCTGCGCGGTGAAATCCCCGGGCTTCGGCGACCGCCGCAAGGCCATGCTCGAAGACATCGCCACGCTCACCGGCGGCAAGTTCATCACCGAAGACCTCGGCATCAAGCTCGAGACGGTGGAACTCGCCGACCTCGGCCGCGCGAAGACTGTCATCATTGACAAGGAAAACACCACGATCGTCGAAGGTGCCGGCAAGAACAGCGACATCCAAGGCCGCGTGAACCAGATCCGCCGTCAGATCGAAGAGACCACCTCGGACTACGACCGTGAAAAATTGCAGGAACGCCTGGCGAAACTCGCCGGTGGCGTGGCCGTCATCAACGTCGGCGCCGCGACTGAAACCGAAATGAAGGAAAAGAAAATGCGCGTGGAAGACGCGTTGCACGCAACCCGCGCGGCCGTCGAAGAAGGCATCGTCGCTGGTGGTGGTGTGGCGCTCATCCGCTGCATCAGCGCGATTGAAGCCGTCAAAACGTCCAACGAAGACGAAGCGATTGGCGTCGGCATCGTCAAGCGCGCCGTGGAAGCTCCGCTCCGCGCGCTCGCTGCGAACGCCGGTGAAGAAGGCAGCGTCATCGTTGACAAGGTCAAGAAGGCCAAGGGCAACGAAGGCTACAACGTCGCGACCGGCAACTACGAAGACCTCGTGAAAGCCGGCGTGGTTGACCCGAAGAAAGTCACGCGCTCTGCGCTCCAGAACGCGGCGTCCATCGCCGGTCTGCTGCTGACCACCGAATGCCTCATCACCGACCTCCCGGAAAAAGACAAGCCGGCACCCGGTGGCGGCGGTCACGGTGGCGGCATGGGCGACATGGGCGGCATGGGCGGCTACTGATTCGCCAAGGGTTAGGAGAACCGAGATTACAGAACGCGGCTGGAAGCAATTCCGGCCGCGTTTTTCTGTTTGTTACGGTTTTGTAACATTGCGGCTGGGCGGCAAATAAATTTAGCAATGAGTCTTGCCGCCAGCTAGACTTCCGATTCGTGCGTTTCCTGGTTCGTGAACTGGTGAATGAAGCTGTTGCCGTTTTAACAACGGTGTCGGCGCTTTTGGCGTTGCCGAACATGTCTTTTGCCGCGCCAACTTTCGCCAGGGCCGTGACGAACGGCATCATCAATATTCCGCTGTTGAAGGAGGCTTCCGGCATCGCCGCAAGCCGCAATAATCCCGGCGTGTTGTGGACGGAAAATGATTCCGGCAACGCGGCGACGGTGTATGCGATTGATTCGCAGGGAAGAAATCTTGGGACTTACGCGCTGCCTGCGAACACGGACAACGAGGACATCGGCATCGGGCCGGGGCCGGTCGCGAATGTTTCCTATCTCTACGTCACGGACATCGGCGACAATCATTCCACCAATGCCCACATTGCGATTTATCAGACGCCCGAACCGGCGGTTTATTTCTGGCAGACCAACACGCCCGTTTCCAGCCGCGCGATGAAAGGTATGCGGACAATCACACTGACGTATCCCGACGGCGCGCACAACGCGGAGGCGGAATTCGCCGACCCCGTGACCGGCGACTGGTTTGTGCTGACGAAATCAAACAGCATCGCCCGCATTTACACCGCGACCAAAGCGCAGCTCGATACGTCAACCAACATCACGCTCACGTTCGTCCGCACGCTGAACTTTGACGTGGCGAACGGCGCGGACATCTCGCCGTTGGGAAATGAGATTCTCGTGCGGCAGGAAAATTTTGCGCAAATTTTTTCACGCACGAATGGCCAGTCCATCAGCAGCGTCTTCAGCGAGCCGTCCAACGGCATTCCTGTCGTCGGCGAGGCCGCCGGCGAACCGAACGGCGAGGCCATCGGGTTTGATTATTATGGCGGCGGCTATTTTACCTTGAGCGACAGCGAGCCGACGGGCATCCAGCCGCTGTATTATTTTGCGCGCACCAGTTTCGACGGCCCGACACCGCCGCGCGTGCTGGTGCCGCTGGCTTCGAGTTGGAAATATCTCGCCAACGGTTCCGATCAGGGAACCGCCTGGTGCAATCCCGGCTTCGATGATTCTTCGTGGAGCAACGGCGTGGCTCAACTCGGCTACGGCGACGGCGACGAACAGGCCGTTGTCAGCTACGGCGCAAATGCGAACAGCAAATACATCACGACTTATTTCCGGAAAACTTTCGCGGCGACGAACGTGAACCGCATCGCCAATATGACTTTGAAGCTGGTCGTGGACGACGGCGCAAATATTTTTCTCAACGGCTCGCCCATCGCGAACGTGAATCTCAATTCCAACGCAACCTACAACACGCCGGCCACGGCCATGCCGACCGCGTTGCGCGATGCGTGGCAGAGTTTCGCCGTTGACCCGAAATTGCTGGCCGAAGGCACGAACACGGTTGCCGCCGAAGTCCACCTGGCGTCGGGAACGAGCAACAGCCTGAGCTTCGACCTGCAACTGGTGGCGACCGCAGCGCCGTTCATCACGGGCATCACCTGCCTCAACAATCAGGCGGATGTTTTTCTGGCCGGCTCCAGCAATTCGCCGACGAGCATTCAAGCGACGACGAATTTTCTGACGTGGACAAATCTTGGCAGCGTGCTGCTGACCAATGGCAGCGGGACGTTTTTCGATCCGGCGGCGACCAATTTTAATTTCCGGTTTTATCAAACCTACCGCGCCGTGCCGTAATTGATTTGACCAAGTTGGTTTATTGGCGGATTATGTATTTGCCGAAAATTTGGATGGGGGCGCACTGGTTTCGACCATGTGAACACGCCAGAGGCGGCATGCCGAGGACGATGCGTTGGCCTCGTAAATCATCCGCATCAAAACCAAAAAGCTAACGAAGAACTAGCCCTCGCGGCCTAAGCGCCACGACGTCTGCCACTGGACACCTGCTACGGTGGACGGACGAAACAGCAGGCATGGTTGACAGCGGAGACCGCGCGTTGTCAGCCGAGATCTTATCATGCGGACTAGGCAGTGCGACTCGAGCCCAAGCGCCATCGCATAGCAGAAAAAATTACTTGGGATAAGCATGTAGTCGCGGCTGGTAGGTCTGCTTGGGACGCGGGTTCAATTCCCGCCGCCTCCACCATATAAAGATTGGTGTTTAAGCGAAACGCTTGACTTTTGGAGACAGTTTGGAGACAATCAGGACATGAAAAATCCTGTGAATCCAAGCGAAAATGAGCCGATTAAGGTCAAGCGCGGCAACGTCACGGTGAAGATATACAAGGGGGAAAACACCGTGGCGGGCAAGGTCTATCCCTCTTTCACGTTGGTTTATTATTCCGGCGCGCAACGCATCAAGCGCAAGTTCGCGGACATGGAAGAGGCCACAAGGGAGGCCGAACTTGCCGCAACCAAGCTGGCGAACGGTGAAAACGAAGTTCTAAAGCTCACCTCCAAAGACCGCGCCATTTACGTCCAAGCCGTCGAGGAATTGCGACCGTTTAATCTGCCCGTCCATCTGGCCGCAATCGAATACGCCAATGCGGCCAAACTTCTGCCAGCGGGCGTTACCATACGCGAAGCCGTTAATTTCTTTCTGCGCCGCAATCCCGCCAGCCTGACGGCAAAAACCGTAATGGAAGTTGCCAAGGAATTGATTGACGCCAAGGCCAAGGCCGGACGCGGGGACGTTCACTTGAAGGATTTGGCTTCGCGCCTCTACAATTTTGCCAAAGCGATGCAAATGAATATCGGCCAAGTGACGGGCAAGATGATTGACACATATCTGTCCAGCCTAGACGTGGCGGGCCGCACGAAGCGGAATCATTTGCGGATTATCACCAGCCTTTTCAAGTTTGCCGTTCGCCGGAAATACCTGACAAAAGACGCCCTCGACGAATTGGAGGCTATTGAGAAACCCGAAGCTGATTCAACTGCAATTGAGATTTTCTCGCCAAACGAGATCAAGGAAATCCTTGGCGCGGCCCGTCCTGAAATGGTGCCGTGGCTGGCGATTGCGGCGTTTGCCGGTTTGCGGAATGCCGAATTGCAGCGGTTGGATTGGGCGGACGTGGACTTGGAGCAACGGCATATTGAAGTGACGGCAGCCAAGGCCAAGACCGCCGCCCGCCGTTTGGTGCCGATCACGGACAATCTTTTGGAATGGCTTTCCCCTTTCGTCCAGAAAGAAGGGCGCGTGACGGGCTTTGAAAATGTTTCCAAGCAAATCGTCTGGCTAGTCGAGGACATCAACGAAACTCGCCAAGCGCAACTTGAAGAGGCAGGGCAAGACCCGAAAACCGCGCCCGCCTTTAATTGGAAACGGAATGCTCTGCGCCATTCGTTTGTCAGCTACCGGCTGGCGGCAATCAAAGACACGGCGCAAGTTGCCCTTGAAGCGGGCAATAGCCCCGGCATGGTCTTCCGGCATTACAGGCAAGTTGTTACGGAGAATGAAGCCGTGAAATGGTTTTCAATCACGCCAAAAGAGGCCGTTAAACCATTGATTTTGTTGGGCGATTCGGAAAAAGCGACCTTTGAGCTTCAACTTGCGAAAAAAAGATTGCATCCCGCGCCAGCTAGAGCGATAACAGTATCTAGTAAATTGTTGGCGGGCTGAAATCCGCTGACGCATAGAATAATGAATTGCGAAATGACGCCTGTGGCGTTGTCTCGCAATTTTTTTATTCAGACACAATACGCACAAAATGCTTATGGCTGACAAAACTGAAAATAACGACGGAATCACGGGCGAGTTTTTGACGAAACGCGACGTGGCGAAAATGCTTCACCGGACAACGCGGACGGTTGAATTACTGGTGAAACAGGGGCTTTTGCCGTGTATCTATCTTACAAAACGCACCGTTCTTTTTGACGGTGCCAGCGTTCGCGCCGCCCTGTTGGCGCGACAGGTGGGAGGAGTCCGATGAAATTCAAACTCTCACCAGAGGCCAGCCACGCCTTGTCTTCATTGCGCGAATTCATCGCGGGGCATTTGGCCGCGTTCACAGACAGTCAGGCGAAATTTGAGGCCGCAGAGGCGAAGTTTGCCAGCTTGCGGGAAGAAAGGTTGGGTGAACGCAACGCCGCTCGCCAGCTTCAACTTGAAACAGAGCTTGAACTTGCCCGCCGTGATTACGAATCGGCGCGGCGGGAAGTGGCGGACGCGAAGACAACGCTTCAAGGGGCCATTCAACGCGCCGCAAACATATTGCGGGCATCGCTCCAAGACACCTTCGCCGCGCGCCGTAAAGCCGCCGCCAAGGCATTTGAATCGTATTTTGAACACCCGCTGCGCGCCCTGCCCGCCGTGGATTCAACGGATTGGCACCGTGTCTGGCAAAACCAGCTTGCGGGATATTGGGCCGCCAGCGGCGGCCCCGAAATTGCCGGACAGATACTTGTCTGGATTGACGCATTTTTGGAGGGGCAAGACCCTTGGTTTCATCCAAAGCCAGCATGATTTTCTGCCATGTTGCGGTTAGGGCAATTCGCTGTGCCTTTTGGTTCAACGTGGCAGCGCGGGCGGTTGGTCTTTTGCCGCCCGCGATACTTTGACACATACGGTTTGCCGAAAGCTGATTGAAACGGCAACGAGCTAGACCCCGGCTGACGCCAAAAGCGCGGCTCGTCGAAGGACGATTAAAACGGGAACTCGTAAAACAACAAATGCGATTCAAGCCAACGCATCCGCTAGAACCGGATGAAGTCCTTGGACGTGCCGGACGGGTTAAACCTTTCGGCGCGGGGTGGCGTAAAGACCGCAAGGCAGCCACGACCGTCATCGGGTGAAAGCCCGGAGAAACTTGTCTGATGGCCTTACCGGATGACCGCAGGCCCGCGAACAGTAGCAGGACAAGTAAATGGTGCGGAAACCAAACGGATTCCTGAACGACGGGCAACCGCGTTCGTGAAACGCACCACTTTCTACTTGGCTAGGGAGTGGTGTCGTTTCCAGCCGTTGTCCTGACTCGTGGCAATCGCGCTCCGGTTGCGAGCGGTTGGAAAAAGAGGCGCGCAGCATATTTTTGAATCCACTGGCAAAACAACAAAAGAACGTCATGCAGAAGAAAATTACAAATTCAGCCGTGAACAAGGCCCGCGAAAGCGGACGGGAAGCAATTTCAACATTCAAAACCAATAAGCAGAAGGACGAAAGCATTCGGCGGACAAGACTCGCCCAATTAAATCAACGCCACATCAACGCCGTGAACACCAAAGGAAAAAATCAGGGAGAATCCACTGTCGAAGCTTTTCAGCGGTTTCATGCCGCCCGAAATAACGACCCCGCGCCCGCTGGCGATTATGTGAATGAAATTCTGTCTGCGCGTGAACGGGGCCGCGTCATCATGAATGCCTCCAAGAAAGGCGAGCGGAATTTTCCGCCCGCCCGTCAGGTGGTGAAACCGTGAATCCGCCTTTGCCATCCCCTGCCCCGCCGGAAAAACGCCTTGGCCGCCCGTCCAAATTCAGCGGAGAAACTGTCGCTGTCATTTGCCGCAACATCGCTGGCGGCTTGCCGCTGGAATATGCGGCGGCCTTGGCCGGAATTTCCCATGAAACTTTCCACGCATGGCGGCGAAAATATCCCGTCTTCCGCGAAGACGTGGAACGGGCGATTGCACAAGGCACGGAAGAGCGGTTGAAAACCATTCGGGAGGCGGCCAAGACCGATTGGCGCGCGTCCGCATGGTGGTTGGAACATATCTTGCCGGAAAAATTCGCCCGCAACCGTCTGGAATTGACCGGCGCGGACGGCACGCCGCTCGCGGGTAGTAACGTCCTGATTTATCTGCCCCAAAAAGAACGGGTGGCTGACATGGAAAACGTCACGCCCATTGAATCGCAAGCCATCAAGGAAAAAGGCTGACATGGAAACCCAGGAACTACGCCCGCAACCGGGGCCGCAGACGCAATTTTTGCAATCGTCCGCTGACATCACCATTTACGGGGGTAGCGCGGGCGGGGGGAAAAGTTTTGGCCTCTTGCTTGAACCGCTTTATCACATTGCCAATCCGCGTTTTCGTTGCGTGATTTTCCGGCGTAATGTTCCGCAGTTGCGTTTGGAGGGCGGCCTTTGGGACGTGTCACAGGAAATTTACACGCGCGCGGGCGGCAATGGTTTCAATCACACGCTGGATTGGAAATTTTCAACCGGGGCGCGGATCAAGTTCGCGGGGCTGGATGACGCACAGGCGCATTTCAATTGGCAGGGCGCGCAGATTCCGCTGATTGAATTTGACGAATTGACCCAATTCAGCGAAGACCAATTTTGGTTTCTCTTGTCGCGCAACCGTTCCACTTCGGGCATCAAGGGCTATATCCGCGCGACTTGCAACCCTGACCCTGATTCATGGGTGCGGCATTTCATTGGCTGGTGGATTGACCCTGACACCGGCTTTCCCATTCGTGAACGCAGCGGCCTTTTGCGCTGGTTTGTCAGACGCGGCGATGAATTGCATTGGGATTCCAACCGTCAGGAACTTGTGCGGCAATTCGGCGAAGATTCCGCGCCAAAATCCGTCACCTTCATTCCGGCCAGCATTCAAGACAATCGCATCTTGCTGACTTCCGACCCCGCATATTTGGCGAACTTGAAAGCGTTGCCGCTGGTGGAACGCGAACGCCTGCTAAACGGCAATTGGAATGTGCGCGCCACGGCGGGCAGCTATTTCAAAGCCGAATGGTTTCAGATCGTCGAGGCCGTGCCATGCGGCAATTTCGGGCGCGTGCGGGCATGGGATAGGGCCGCCACGGAAAAGCGGACGGGCAATGACCCTGACGCCACGGTGGGGTTGTTGCTGTCCAAGGATGCAAACGGGATTTATTACATTGAAGACGTGCAAAAAATGTTCGCCAGCCCGTTGACCGTGGAAAAAGCCATGCGGGATTTTGCGCGGCGGGACGGCATAAACACCATTGTCACCTTCATGCAAGACCCCGGCAGCGCGGGCGTGATGGAAGCACAGGCCGCCGCCCGCGCCTTGGACGGCTTCAATGTCCGTTACGCGCCCGCCACTGGCGACAAGGAAACGCGCGCCAAACCTGCCAGCGCACAGGCGGAAGCGGGTAACGTCAAACTTGTGCGCGGTTTGTGGAACACGGAATTTTTGCGCGTTTTGGAAAACTTTCCAACGGGCCGACATGACGACGAAGTGGACGCTTTGAGCCTAGCGCATGAATACTTGCGGGAAATTCAAAACACCGGAGCCGTTGCCATCGTGGACACGCGACGGGAAACTGACGCGCGTTGGAATGGAATTGCGCCATGTTCGGGACGA
>Ga0316229_1004302_pt1 | contig 10508 bp, 7 predicted proteins | sample TBH18023metaG_FD_206011 | JGI IMG/M metagenome (GOLD analysis project Ga0316229, IMG submission 206011) | Freshwater microbial communities from Trout Bog Lake, Wisconsin, USA - TBH18023 | ecosystem: Environmental > Aquatic > Freshwater > Lake > Hypolimnion/Profundal zone | place: USA: Wisconsin...
GAGCGGCTGCTCGACCGTGCCAAGGAGTTGGGGGCGACCCAGCCCGAGCACTACCTGATTCCAAGCCGGGTCTCCGGCATAGAGTATGACCCGACCCAACCATGCAGCCGGTGGGGCTGGCGGACAGCATGGCGTACGCTGACCGCTGAGTGCGGACTGAAGGGGCTCAGACCGCACGACCTCAGACACCACGCCATAACGAAGCTGGCGGAGTCCTCCGAGGCATCGGAACAGACCATCATGTCCATCGCCGGTCACGTTTCCGTGGAGATGCTCAGGCACTACAGCCACATCAGGCAGGAAGCCAAGCGGAAAGCGGTAGCCGCCCTTGACAATGGCACAATTACGTCACAATTGGACACTTGGAAGAGAAACGCCGACGAGGAACGTCGGCGTAAACTACTGAAAACTAAGTGTTTAATGGTCGGGACGGGGAGATTTGAACTCCCGACCCCTCGCACCCCAAGCGAGTGCTCTACCAGGCTGAGCCACGTCCCGACACAATCGAGCCGGCTCAGGAAGAGCCGGCCTCAAGGTCTTGATCAGTTTACACCAGCAGGGCCATGCGTGCTTGAACTCGATTGCAGTTCTTTGCCCCAGGGCCTGCGTAATCGTCTCAGTGCGCTGGCGGAACAAAGTCCGACGGCAAGGCCGAGCCTGCGCCGAAGAAGAACTCTTCCATCTGTTCCACAAGAAACTGCTGTGCCTGCGGCGTCCAGGGTTGCAGGCGATATTCATTCAGCAGCATCTTCTGCCGCTCCACCCACTCTGCCCACGCCACTTTAGATACGTTTTTGAAGATCTTCTGACCGAACTCCGAATCGAAGGGCGGTTCGTCCAATCCCTCCATCTCTTTCTTATTGCGAACGCAAAAAACGGTGTGCGCCATAACGGTTCAAGCTCCTTGACTTCATCTTCAATTGTATTGGATGAAGGGCGCCATAAAACCCATCGAGAGTCGTCGCGGTCGCGGATGGTCACAAAGCTCCTGAAAGCCAGCCCGCATCGGCGTGCGCCGGGAAACCAGACAGAATTAACTTGACAAGCCTATTCGTCATCAATTTCCTTGGTGTGACTCACCTTGTCACCCTTGCGCCTGCTGCTGCCATCGTGACTCCTCCGCGAGATGGCTCTGGCGCACAGTGAAATGCCTCTTACTTCAGTGCTGACCGTGAAAGGAATGAACATGCCCGAACCAAATCAATCTGGCCTCTCTGACAATGCCGCTGGCGCCATTGCCTACATCACCATCATCCCGGCAATTGTCTTCCTCGTGATGCCGCCCTATAACTCCAGCCCCTATGTGCGCTTCCACGCATGGCAGTCGATTCTCTTGAACGTGGCAGCGCTCCTGCTTAGCCTGGTTCTGAGCTTTGTGCTCATCTTCAGCATGGTGTTTGGGGCGTTCTTCTTCCTGGCGCTTACACGGCTGGTTTGGCTGGCATGGTTCGTAGTGTGGCTGGTCTGCATTCTGAAGGCCCTCAATGGCCAGCGCTTCAAGCTGCCCATCATTGGCGATATTGCGGAAAAGCAGGCAGGAGCCTAGCCACCACGGCAGTTCCAGGATCGCGATACCCTGCGTCAATTCCATCAGGGCGCAGCAATCCTGGAACTGCTCTAGCGCCGCTTACCCTTCTGACCAGATTTTCTGCGGGCTTTGAATGAGCGCGCCGGCGCGGACGTGCCCTTCTTCTTTTTGGCCTTGGCCTTCGAGGGCGGCCGCGGCGCAGGCTTCCCCGTCAGAGGAATCCCCTCTTCCACAATCGAAAACTGCAGCCTGCGTTCCTGGGCCAGAATGCGGTCCAGAATCACCTGCACGCGGTCCCCGGCGCGGTAGCAGCGCCCGGTGCGCTCGCCAATCACCTCATGGGTGTTTTCGCGCCACGTATAGCGGTCGTCGCGCAGCGAGTCGATCGGTACCAGCCCTTCCACAAATAGGTCAGTCAGCTCCACAAACAGCCCGTATTTGGCTGGGTTCAGCACCAGTGCGTCAAACTCCTCGCCCACGCGATCCTGCATGAAGCGAACCTTCTTCCACTCCACCAGCTCGCGCTCGGCCTCGGCCGCGCGGCGTTCGGTCTGGCTGGTCTCCTCGGCAATCTGCGCCAGCTCGGCCTCGGGAATGGGGGGCTCGCCAGGGAAGAGAACCGCTGCTTTAGCGTGCCCGGCTGAGCTGCCGATGTGAGGAGCGCGGCTGTCAGCCAATCCTTCGTTCGGGTGATGCCAGGGGGAGCTTTGCCGTCCTTCCGCCACCTCCCCGTGGGCCAGTACGCCTTCGCGCAAAAGCGCCTTGGCGATACGGTGCACAATCAGGTCTGGATAGCGTCGTATCGGCGACGTAAAGTGCGTATAGCTGGGCGCGGCAAGGGCAAAGTGCCCCTCGTTGACCTCTGAATACCGGGCCTGCCGCAGAGAACGCAGCATCAGGTAGCTCAGAATGCGCTCCTCCGGCTTGCCCTCAATGCGCGCGGCCAGCTTTTGATACATGCGCGGCGTCACGGCTATATCCTCTGGCACCTCCAGCGTCCGCGGATTGCGCCCCGTGCGCTGGGCGTCGCGCCGGTCGCCGCGTGTTTGGATGCGCTTCACCGGCAGTGCGCCAAGGCCAAGCGAATAGCCAAACGCCGCCGCCAGCTCTTCAAACTGCACCACCCGGCGAGGCTCCGGCTTCTCGTGGATGCGGTAAAGCGAGGGAACCCCAAGATCCTCAAGCCAGGTCGCCACGCACTCGTTGGCCGCCAGCATGAACTCTTCAATCAGGCGATTGGCCCAGGTCCGCTCAGACTTTGTCACCCCGCGCATCGCGCCCTGCTCGTCGAATTCAATCACCGGCTCGGGCAAATCGAAGTCGATGCTGCCCCGCTCTTCGCGGCGCTTGTTCATCAGCCCTGCAAGGTGCTTCATGCGCTCGAAAGCGGGAGTCAGCTCTGCAAATTTGGCCCGCATCTCCGCATCGCCTTCAAGAATGGCGTGTACCTGTGTGTAGGTCATGCGCGCCGCCGAGCGGATGACGCCCTCGACAATCTCGTAGCTGAGAATGCGCCCGGCAGCATCAAGCTGCATCAGGCAGCTTAAAACCAGCCGGTCTTCGCCAGGGCGCAAGCTGCAGATGTTTGTTGAAAGCTCCTGTGGCAGCATCGGGATGGCGCGGTCAGGGAAGTAAACGCTCGTCCCGCGCAGGCGCGCTTCCAGGTCCAGGTCCGTTCCGGCGCGCACATACTCGGCCACATCGGCAATGTGTACCTGCAACTCGTACCCGCCATTGGCCAGCTCCGTCACCAGAACTGCGTCATCAAAGTCGCGAGCGGTCTCGCCGTCGATGGTCACAATGGGCAGGGAGCGGAAGTCCCGCCGGCTAGCTGCTTCAACGGGATCCAGATGGGCAACTGCCTTGGCCTCGGCCAGCACATTTTCCGGGAACAGCCGCGGCAATTGGTGCTTGCGGATCATCATCTCCACATCCACGCCAAAGTCGTCCGGATGACCAAGAACCTCAATCACGCGGCCAACCGGGGGGCGTGTAGGCGTGGGCCAACTGGTAATCTCCACATCCACCACCAGGCCCTCAAGATTGCTGTAAGCAGACGCGGCGGCTGCCTCCGTTCCCAGTACGCAATGCGGCGTGGCCGCCTGCGTGGCCTTGGGCAACTCTTCGCCCTCGGGTATCAGGATGGCCTGCGTCATCCGCTCGTCAAAGGGGACAACATTATGCCCAAACGAGCGATCGGAGCGGGCATAGTGAAATGTGCCCACAACCGTAGGGTTCCGGCGCTCAATTATTCGTACGATCCGCCCCTGGCGGCGGCCGTCGGCCTTCGCTGGCTCCACCTCAACCAGCACCTGGTCGCCCTGCATCGCCCCGTTGATCTCGTTGGGCGGAATGAAGATGTCTTCCATTCCAATCGACTGGCGGGCGTTGGGACGCACAAAGCCAAATCCGTCGCGGTGCAGGTCAAGCCGGCCAGCGGCCAGATTCTCCCGGGTGCCGCTGGTCGCCGTCAGGGCGCGGGGGATGCACCAATGCTCGCGATCAACCTTGGCAAGTTCGCCGCGCACGGTTAGCCGGGCCAGTTGCTCCAGCAGTTGGCGTCTCTGCCGGCCGCCGCCCAGGCTTAGCTCGCGTACAAGTTGCTTGTATCCAGCCTTGCCGCCGGCAGAGCGGGCAATACGCGCTACGAGTTCACGATCTGTCATAACTCAAGAGTAGGCTATTGAAGGGAAGCGCGTGTGTTGTTATAGTTGGCTACCGACCCATCGTGGTGTCGCCATTGCTCGTATACTTGCCGGGTATGGCCTTAAAATAGCGGCAATGTACTCGTTTTGGCGAGCTGGGAACGGAGGATTTCCTGGTCCCAGCCGCAATTGGCCACGAGTACCATTTTGCTCGGCTGTTGATTTTTTAAGATTTTTGGGGTATTCGGCAATGGCCAAGCCATGGACTACCCCCGTCCGATGAGGACAGAAAAGGACTTACCTTGAGCGCTATGTGGAAACCAAATCAGCCCGGTTCAATTACCCCCAGTTCCACACCTGAACCCGTGCGGCCCGCGCCGCCGACTCCAGCGTTTGATGCGGCCAGCCGGCCCACCTCCCCTGCAAGCGGCGATCAGGCCACAATTGGAAAAGGCCTGCTCATCAAGGGTGAAATCAGCGGCTCTGAGTCCCTTTATATAGACGGCAAGGTCGAGGGCAGCATCAACCTGCCCGGAAACCGCGTGACCGTCGGTCGCAACGGCCAGGTGGCCGCCAGCATCAACGCGCGCGAGATTGTCGTCCTCGGTAAGGTCCGCGGCAATGTCACAGCCACCGACCGCGTCGACATCCGCGTCGAGGGCTCGCTCAGCGGCGACGTCTCGGCAGCACGCATCAGCATTGAAGATGGAGCCTACTTCAAGGGCGGCATCGACATCAGAAAGCCTGAGGCCAAATCAGTCGGCAGCCTGGCTCCATCAATCCCAACACCCGAACCGCCCAAGCCGGTGCAGTCTTAGCTTTCCACAAAGCAACCGTGCTCCCGCCTGTGCGCATTTGCAATCCGTTGCATGCGCACGGGTGGCGGGTTTTACCTGCCCTCATACAAATTCAGGCTTGGGTTCAGCGCCCGGTTTGATTAAAAAAATAGTCCACTGATTCGCCTGCGCACTCACACCGGATCCGGTTCCATATCCGGTCTTCTACGCTGTTGCCGTGAAGGCAAATCTTCCCGTTTGAATGAACCTGGTTTGATCGGTTTATCGCCGGTAATTATGCTTGAAATATAGGGTTTTATCCTGGTTTTACTGGGTATTTCAGGGCTTTGCCCGGTATTTGAAGTCACGAAAAAAAGCCTGCAAAATTTATTTATTCTTCTGCTAAACTGTTTCCCTTGCTCGCCCAAATGTAGCAAGAATGGTGCAAGTGGGGCGAGGCAAGAGATGTACCAGCGGACCAGGCAGGGAAAGTGATCTGCGCAGGCCGCAAACATGCATACCCGTGGCGCCAGTCAGTCACGGGCTAAAGAGTTAATTCTGGGCTCGCGTCTAAGCAAGTTCGTGTTGCCCGCTTTTCCCGGAAAGGATGTGCGTGCCATGTCAACAATGTCGAAGTCCAACCATAGTGAAAGCACCAGCCATAATCGCAATGGCGAATCCATGCACGGCCTGGGTATCGTGGCGAATGACGGAACTTCTCGCGCGTCCGCTGCGGATGCCGAGCAGGCAGTGATCGCCAAGGGCCTGATTATGAGAGGCGAGATCACCGGCTCGAATTCGCTTTTCATTGATGGCAGAGTGGAAGGCAGCATCAGCCTGCCGGGTAGCCGCGTTACTGTTGGTGTTCACGGCCAGGTACATGCAAGCATCAGCGCCCGAGAGATTGTGGTCATCGGCAAGGTCTTCGGCAATGTAACCGCCTCGGACTCCGTGGATATCCACGCCCAGGGCGGCGTCACAGGCGACGTGACCGCTGCGCGCATCAGCATTGAAGATGGAGCCTTTTTCAAGGGCGGCATCGACATTCGCAAGGTTGCCACCAAGCCGACGCTCTCAGACTTTTCTGCCCAGGGCCCCAAAGAAGAACTCAATCTAGCCTAGTTTCAGCAGCAATTCGCGCGGTCCCATGCAACTATGCTGCGGAAGATTTGCTGCGTCTTGTCACCGCCGCAAGACGCGGCGAGGCCGGGTCGGCCGTCATATGCAAAAGGTAACCATCTTATTCAATGCGCGGAGATTTGTTTTACTGCGCTAAACCTCGCGTAGAGTTCTCTCGCAGCGAGCAATGTTTTCTGTATCAATAATTTAAGGCGCGAATATTAATGTAAATCTGTTGCGATTGCAACTTTGGTGCTATTTTCCATCTCGCCATTAGTCAAGTATCAATCACTCAAGTTACTGAACAGAGTGACAGGCAATACCTTGGGCTGCTCTAATGCTGACCTGCGAAGGTCGATTGGCCTTCTCTCCCTTCAGGGAAACCGTGGACAGGTATCTGCCTGCGGCGCAGGGGGCACAAGGTCGGCTTGTTTAAGAAGTGTTGCGGTTGTCACATCTTTTTATTGTTGCAATCAGGTAAAGTATTGCGAATAAATCCATCGGGCTCCAGGGAACCGGAGCGGGTGGCAGGGTTTTCTGTGTTGCATGCGGCAGTACGGGGCACAGTTCGGCAGCAAACAGGCGCACGCCATTTGCATGGGTGCATGAAGGGTCGGGAAGCGAAGTATTAGACCTTAACTGATTTTCTTACTGATTGTATTTTTCTCTCAGATAGGAGCACAAACCGTGTGTGCAATGTGGAAGCCAAACCAACCCGCTTCAATCCCACTCCAATCAGATCCGGAGCCTGTCCGTTCCACGCCAATTCCTCCTGTTGCTGAATCTACCCACGCGAATCGCATTGTCAACGCGGGAGAGATCGGCAAAGGGTTGCTTTTCAAGGGCGAGATTACCGGTACTGAATCACTCTACGTGGACGGCAGGGTCGAGGGCAGCATAAACTTGCCCGGCAGCCGCGTAACCATTGGCCCCAACGGTCAGGTGCACGCCCACATGGCGGTTTGCATTACCGCGCGCGAAATCGTGGTCATGGGCAAGATTTACGGCAATGTATCCGCCATGGATCGCGTCGACCTTCGGGCCGAGGGTGCGCTCGTAGGCGACGTAAGCGCGGCTCGCATCAGCATCGAGGATGGAGCCTACTTCAAAGGCGGAATTGATCTGCACAAAGCCGCGGGCGTTGTCGGAACTCAAATAAAAGTGGATGCGCCAAAGCAGGAAGCTGTCGCAGCGCCGAAGCCGGCAATGGTTTAGAAGCAACTGAAGTGTCCCCGTACTGGCACAAAGAAGTGCCGGTACGGGGATGTGTGTGCTCGCCTTGCTCGGATTCAATTCAACAATGCTTGAAGCAGCAAGTTTCTAAGCAAGTCCCAGCCGCTTTATGGTGACCCTCGGCAGCGCGGACCCACTCCACTCCAGCACGGATTTTGTCACCGCCAGCCAGACAATCGAGCCCACTACAAGCACGCACAGGTCCATCAAACGCGTGTGCGAGAGCATCGGCACAACGTGCATGTGGGCAAATACCTTGCCCAGCCCCCAAACCACGGTCCAGACCCCTGTGCCACTGGCCATTGCAGCCAGCAGGCAGCGGCCCAGTTCGGTGTAGTCCAGGCTGGCCAGCGAGACCATGTGCCGCTGATGCAGCAGCAGTGCGATGGTCACGGTTTGCAGCGCGATTCCGATATCAGAAGCCGCCGCCAGTCCAAGGGCGCCCTGCCAGTGGTACATGGCTGAATAAATGGGCAGCGAAACAATGGTCACTGCCGTTCCCGCCATCATGGGGACCATCGTGTTTCCCGCCGCGTAAAAGGCGCGCGCATAAATCGCCTGCGCCGACCAGAGAAACATCGACACGGAGAAGATGCCAAAGTAGGCGGCGCACTCGCTGGCGTCGGCAGAGGCAAAGCGCCCGCCGGTAAAAAAGAGGTCGATCATGGGATGCCCCAGCGCCACCATCCCTGAGGCCACCAGCAATCCCAGCGAGGCCACGCGCGACACCGAGTCGGCCACCCCGGTAGCGAACTCGTAGCGGCGATTCTGCGTCCACATGCTCGCAAAAAATGGCATCGAGGCAGCACCTGCGGCCTGGGCAAGCATCGCCATGGGCGCGCTGAAAAGCTGCTTGGCATAGCTCATCAGAGAAACTGCGCCGCCCACTTTCGAGGCGAAATGGGCAATGATCCAGCCATCGGCGGCTACCAGAGAGACGCCCGCCATCAGCGGCAATGAGAGTCGTACCCACTCGTGCAATCCCTCGTCGTGCCAGTCCAGAATCGGCCGGTAGTGCGTCCCTGCGCGCCGCGCAAAGTACCAGGTGAGCAGGAAGGGGCCAAGAAACCCGCCCGCCACCGTACCGATCGCAAGCGAAGAGACCCCTATGCTCTTCACCAGCAAAAGTCCGCCCACAATAGGCCCAAGGCCGTAGATGAGCGGCACTACTGCCTGCACGCTGAACTGCTTGCGCACCAACAGCACCGCTCCAAAAACGCCGCCCGCAAAGAAGAACAGTTGTGCAGGCAGCAAAATGCGCGTCAGATGCACGCACAGCGCCGCTTTTTGCGGATCGAAGCCGTTGAACCACCAGTGAATATAAAGAGGTGCAAAAATCTCGGCCAGCACAATCGCCGAACCAAGCACCAGGTACATCGTGGTCAGAATCACTGAAAGCGAGCGGTCGCCCTCCGCCTCCCGCCCAGTCTCCCGATAGCGCGTGAGAATAGTGACAAAAGTGATCGAAGCAGCGCCGCCGACCAGGAAGTACGAGATCATGTCCGGCAGCACAAAAGCCGCATTGAAGGCGTCTGCCTCAAACCCGCGCCCAAAGAGCCAGACAATGTACTTCACCCGCACCAGCCCGATAATGCGCGACAGAAATGTCGACGTCATCAGCACTATCGTCGCTGAAAAAACCGTATGAGCATGCGATGGGCGGAAGAATGCCAGCCCGCGCGCCCATGCCGGACGCGGTGAATTCTCGGTTGTAGGCGTTCGTGCCACTAGGCTTGATTCTACCGGCACTCTGCCGCCCTGCAGCACTCGATTGGCCGCCAGGCGAAACTTCCCGCGTATTCTGTACCCAGGAGATAATCTGTGCGGCTGAGATATTTGATCGGAGTATTGCTATTGGCGCTGTTTGGAGCAAATGCGAAGGCCCAGTCGATTCACGGGCGCGATGGGATTCTGCTCCCGCCGCCCCCCGCCGTCGAGGCGGCTCCAGAGACCGACAACTACTTCGGAACCAAGGTCATCGACAGCTATCGCTGGCTTGAAGACAGCAAGAGTCCCGATACCCGTGCATTTATCAACGCCCAGATTGCTTACACCGCGCGCTATTTCAAGCAGGCGCGCCTCCGCGCGCAGTTGGTCGACGATCTCGACGGCCTTGAGAATGCCGCCATCATGAGCACCCCCCGCGAGCGCGGTAACAGCTACTTCTTTCTCAAGCGGCTCGGCGGTGAGCAGCAATCCTCCATCTACGTGCGCCACGGCTGGACAGGGAAAGATCAGCGCCTCGTTGATCCTGCCGTGCTCAGCAAAGACCCCAACACCTCCGTTCATCTTGTCGACGTATCTCGCGATGGCGCGCTCCTCGCGTATGCCGTCCAAGCCGGCGGTGCCGACGAGACCAGCATCCACCTCCTCAATGTCGCAACCGGCAAAACGCTTCAGGATGAGCTGCCCGCGGCGCGCTACTTCAGCATCGAGTTCGCGCCCGATGCGGCCAGCCTCTACTACGCCCGCAACAACCGCCAGGGCACCCTGCTTTACCAGCATGTGCTGGGCACCCTCACATCGCGAGATACGCTCATCTTTGGCCGCGAGTTTCGCGGTGAGCTGCTCACGGGGAATGACCTCTTCAGCGGCGCAATCACTGACGATGGCCGCTACCAGGTCATCCAGATCAGCCGCGGCGTCCCCGCCCGGCGCACGGATATTGTCTATCGCGACCTCACCAGGCCCGGCTCGCCCTTTGAGGTGCTGGTCTGGGGGCTGGACTCGCGCTTCTCTACCATCTATGCCAAGGGCGCCTGGTATGTGAAGACCGACTATCAATCGCCCAAAGGGCGGATTCTCAAGGCCGACCCCGGAATCCTGCCCGATGTGTGGCAGACTATCGTGCCCGAGGGCGCAGACGTCATTGGCGAATGGTCGATCGTCGGCGGCAAAATCTATGTGCAGCGCCTCAAGGATGTCAAAACGCAGACTGCGGTCTACACCCTCGACGGCAAGCCTGCTGGGCAAATCGAGTACGAGGGCATCGGCTCGGGCTCCGGCATCTCCGGCCGCACAACTGACCGGTACGGCTACTTCCGCTTCGAGTCGTTCATTGTGCCCCCCACGCTTTACCGGCTCGATACGGTAACCGGCAAGCGCGAAGTCTTCTTCCAGTCAAAGCTGCCGTTCGACTCAAGCCAGTACGAACTCAAGCAGGTGTTCTTCAAGTCAAAAGACGGCACCTCCGTGCCCATGTTCATC
>Ga0316229_1004326_pt1 | contig 10469 bp, 8 predicted proteins | sample TBH18023metaG_FD_206011 | JGI IMG/M metagenome (GOLD analysis project Ga0316229, IMG submission 206011) | Freshwater microbial communities from Trout Bog Lake, Wisconsin, USA - TBH18023 | ecosystem: Environmental > Aquatic > Freshwater > Lake > Hypolimnion/Profundal zone | place: USA: Wisconsin...
CCCGGAGGGCAGGGCCCTGCTGGCCCGACTCGGGGTGTCGCTGTGGCCCCAGGACGGCACCGGGGTGGCCGGGTGCGGCGCCGTGGTGTTTTCCACGGCGGTGGAGACGCAGGTGCCGGACTTCGCCGAGGCCCGGCGCCTGGGGGTACCCCTGGTGCATCGGTCCGAACTCCTGGCCCACTTCGTCGCGGGCAGCCGCACCCTGGCGATTTCGGGCACCAGCGGCAAATCCACCACGGTGGCCATGGCCTTCGAACTTCTGCGGGGCGCCGGCCTTGACCCGTCGGTCATCACGGGGGGCGAACTCGTCGCCCTGCAGCGGGAGGGGTTCTGGGGCAACGCCTGGGCCGGGCGTTCCGACCTCCTGGTGATCGAGGCCGACGAGAGCGACGGCTCCCTGGTGCGCTACGAGCCCGCCGTGGGCGTGGTGCTCAACCTCCAGCGGGACCACAAGGAGATGGACGAGGTCGCCGCCATGTTCGCCACCTTCAAGGCCCGCACCCGGGAGGCCTTCGTCGTCGGCGACGGCCCGGCCCTGGCTGCCTTCGCCTCCGGGGCCACGGTCTTCGGCCTTGGGCCCTGCGGGGTGCGGGCCGAGGACGTGGTCCTGGCGCCCGGGGGCTCGACCTTCCGGGTGGGGAAAACCCGCTTCACCCTGCCGGTGCCCGGCCGCCACAACGTGGAGAACGCCCTGGCGGCCATCGCGGGCTGCCTCGCCCTGGGCGCGCCCCTGGCCGGGATGGCTGCGTCCCTGGCCGGGTTCCTGGGCGTGGCCCGGCGGTTCCAGCGGCTCGGCGTGCGGCGGGGGGTGGAGGTGGTGGACGACTTCGGCCACAACCCCGCCAAGATCGCCGCCTCCATCCGCGCGGGGCGCGTGCTGGCGGTGTTCCAGCCCCACGGCTACGGGCCGCTGCGCTTCCTCAGGGCGGATTTCGTCGAGACCTTCGCCACGGAACTGGGCCCCCTGGACAGGCTCTGGCTGCTGGAAGTGTTCTACGCCGGGGGCACGGCGATCCGGGACATCTCCTCGGCGGACGTCGTGGCGGACCTGAAGGGGCGCGGGGTCCAGGCCCGCTTCGCGCCGGGCCGGGAGGCCCTGGTGGCGGAACTCGCGGCGGCGGCCGGACCCGGGGACCTGGTGCTGGTCATGGGCGCGCGGGATCCTTCGCTCACGGCCTTCGCGCAGGCGATCCTCGCCGCGCTCTGAGCCGGGGTCCCTGGGGTATGCTGGGACTTTGAACGCCTCATCGAGGCCGCGCCGGAGCCCCGGCCAAGGATGCCCATGCGCCCGCACCTGCTGCAGACCGTCCCCATGAACGCCCCGGCCCTGGAGGCCGCCCTGGACGCGGCCTACCAGGTCCACCGGCTGCACCAGGCCCCGGACGGGCCGGCCTTCCTGGCCGAAGTGGGACCCCAGGTGCGGGCGCTGGTCACCACCGGCGCCCGGGGCGTGGGCACCTCGATCCTGGAGGCCCTGCCGGGGCTGGAGCTCATCGCCATCCGCGGGGTCGGCACCGACGGCGTGGACCTGGCCTACGCCCACGCCCGGGGGATCGCCGTGACCACCACGCCGGACGTGCTCACCGAGGACGTGGCCGACCTGGCCCTGGCCCTCCTGCTGGCCACCGCCCGCAGGGTCTGCGTGGGCGACGCCTTCGTCCGGGCCGGCCTCTGGCCGACCCGGGACCTGCCCCTGGCCACCCGGGTCAGCGGCAAACGGGCCGGCATCTATGGCCTGGGCCGCATCGGCCACGCCATCGCCCGGCGGGCCCTGGGTTTCGGGATGCCGGTCGCCTACACCGGCCGCCGCGCCCAGGAGGGTGTGCCGTATCCCTTCGTGCCGGACCTGGCCGAGCTGGCCCGGGACTCGGACGTGCTCTTCCTGGCGGCCTCGGGCAGCCCGGAGAACCGGAACGTCGTGGATGCCCAGGTGCTGGACGCCCTCGGCCCCCGGGGCATCCTCGTCAACGTCGCCCGGGGCAGCCTCGTGGACGAGGCCGCGCTTGTCGAGGCGCTGACCGCGGGCCGCCTCGGCGGCGCCGGGCTGGACGCCTTCCAGGATGAGCCGAGGGTGCCGGAGGCGCTGTTGGCCCTGCCGAACGTCGTGCTGCAGCCCCACCAGGGCAGCGCCACGGCGGAGACCCGGCTGGACATGGGGAACCTGGTCCTGGCGAACCTGGAGGCGCATTTCGCGGGGCGGCCCTTGCCCAACGGCTTTTAGCAGTCAGGTGATCCCCGGCGGGCCGCTGATCCTGACGTTGAGATGGCCTTTGACCGGGGCGACATCTGGCACAAGCAAATGGCCGTCAAAGACCAAGGCTGTATTCAAGTGTATTGAAGTAAGGGATTTGGTTATTTGACGGGGGAAGGCACCAGGGACTCCGTCAAATACCCGTCAAACACCGAAGAGGGTCAGGCCCAGAATGGAATATATTTCTTGAGCTTGTGGGCTGCATCGGGGTCCTGCAACCGGATCCTGCCGGCCAGGATGGCTTCCTTGATCAGGCGCGAGGCCATGGCGCTGCTCTGGGGCTCGATGCCGAACCGCTCCCGCAAGGTCGTGTTCGTCATGGGGTCCCGGTTGACATAGCGGAGACAGGCATGGAGGTACGTGGCCCGGACGCGGTCCTCCCTGAACATGCGGGTCAGGGGGCGGTGGGCAAAGAGCACGGCCCGGGTGTTGTCTCCGGGAGCTTCGAAGGCCGGGGCTGGGAGCTGGTTGTACTCCATCTGGAAAACGACCTTGTCCACTCCGCTGCCCCGTTCCTCGCAAACGCCTACCCGGCGCATGAAGGAGGCCAGGGCCTCATTGCGGGACTTCGGCGGAGTGTCCAGGAAGCGGTCGGTATTGACCAAGGGGCTGCCGGGGTTGGTGACCTCCATCCGGTCCTCGAAGATTTCCACCATGGGGCCCGCGCCCGTCACCAGGAAGTCCTGGTGAATGACCGCATTGGCTACCAGTTCGCGCACCGCCAGCCCGGGATACATGGGGACCGACCTGCGCAAGGCCCTGCCCATGACCTCGTTGGAGGGCACCTGGCTGCTGATGATCCCCATGAGCTCCTCGAAGCCCACGGCATAGCCCTTGGCCCCAAGCTGCTCGTGGCGTGTCTCCACACGGCTGCGGCCCTTGTAGGTGATCACCCTCACAGCCTTGCGTCCGAGCCCCTTGAAGGCGGCAAGCTGCTTGGCCAGGAGAACCGCGCCGAGGTTGGTGATGCTCCAGGTGCCGGACTCGGCCTTCAGAATCATCCCGTCGTCCAGGAGGGCGGCAAGTACTCCGTCCCGGGTATTGGGCAGCGGCAGTCCCAGCAGTTCGAAGTAGGCGGGATATTCAAGCAGCTTTAGGACATCGTCCGCGGTGAGGCCCTCCGCGGCGATAAGGCGCTCGAAGGGGGTGTGCTCGAAGATGCGCCAGAGGGCGCGCTCCTTCTCTGGATAGTCCTTGAGTTTCTTCTTGTACGATCCCACCCGGATCCATTCGTTGGCCTGGAAGGCCACGGGCTGGCGAAAGGCCTGACCGATCTCCAGGAGCACAATCCGTTTCCCTTCGCTTTCGAAGGCGTGGAAGTTGAAGTCGATCCGGGGCGAGAGCAGGCGCAGGAGCCAGTTCTCAATTTCCTCATTGCCGACTTTGGCGGTGCCTGGATCGAAGGTTGTCCCCGCCAGGTGGTGATCACCGTCCGCAACGCCCCAGACGAGGTAGGAGAAGGCTTTGCCGCAAAGTGCTGCGGCGTTGGAGAGGGCCGAAAGGTACTCGCCGGTCTCCTTGGGCTCAGCATCGTTGACCTTGAACTCGACCCACTCGGTTTCCCGGGGGAGCTTGCGCAGTTCGTTCACAAGGCTGACGAGGTAATCGAGTGAGCGGTCCGTCGTCATGCCTCTACCTCCCCGTCCTGCCGCAGAACGGTCGTGGGCAGGATCGCGTTCCGGGCTTTGCCTAGGTCATGGACGTCTGGGTGGACATCGTCGGCGATGCGCCAGTTGAAGTTGGAGATCCATGGGAGATGGGGTTGATCCATGGGCCCATCTTCTCACGCCGGGCCTCAAACCGGCCAACGAGTCCGGAAACGATGGCCCTCCTCAGTTTGCGGTGCCGGCCGTATCCTCCCCCACGGACAGAAGCAGCACGGCCACCAGCACCAGCCCCCCGCCCAGCCACTGCAGGCCGTGGAAGGACTCGTGGAGGAACAGCGCCCCCAGGACCCCCGCGCCGATGGGTTCCACCGTGGCGGCGATGGACGCCTGGGTGGCGGTGAGCCGGGCCAGTCCGGCCATGAGGGTGAAGACCGGCACCACCGTGCCCAGCACCGCCACTCCCAGGATGGAACCCCAGGCCGGCAGGGCGCCGGAGGGGTGGCAGCCGCCGGTGGCGAGGGCGACCAGGAGCAGGAGGGCGGCGGCCCAGGTGGTGATCCAGGCGGCGGCGCGCAGGGGCGGGACGCCCTCCTGGAACCGGGCCCCCAGGAACATGTAGAAGGCGTAGCCCAGGGCGCTGCACAGGCCCAGGCCCACGCCCAGCGGATCCAGGCGGTGGGCCGGGAAGCCCACGGCCAGGCCGATGCCGGCGAGGGCCAGGCCCAGGGCCAGCAGGCCGCGGCCGCCGGGATGCTCGCCGCGCAGGCCCCAGGCCAGCAGCATGACCAGGCCCGGGAAGAGGTAGAGGAGGAGGGCGGTGAGGGCCATGGGGATCCGCCGGCTGGAGACGAAGAAGAAGCCGGCCTCGAGCACGAACAGGGCGCCCAGGAGCAGGAAGCCTGCGACCTGCCGCGGGCGGAGGCGGACCTTCGCGCCCGGCAGCGCCAGGAGCCACAGGCAGAGGGCGGCCAGGGTGAAGCGCAGGACCAGGACGGTGAGGACATTGACGCCCCGGTCCGCCGCGAAGCGGTTGAACAGGCCCAGGGTGGCGAAGCAGCTGCCGCTCAGCACCACCAGGGCGAGCCCTTCCAGGCGCCGGGCGAGGGCGGAAGCGCCGCTCAAAGGCCGCGTTCGGCCAGGAGGGCCTCCACGGCGGCCACGTCCCCGGGCACGTCCACGCCCAGGCTGAGGTGGGGCGTGCGGGCCACGCCGATGGGGAAGCCCGAGGCCAGGGCCCGCAACTGCTCCAGCATCTCCGTCTGCTCGAGGGGATGCGGCGGGAGCCGGGTGAAGGCGCGCAGGGCGTCGGGACGGTAGGCGTAGATCCCCAGGTGGCGCTGGAAGAGGGCCAGCTGGCCCTCGCCCAGCCAGGGGCGGAAGTCGGCCTCGAAGACGCTGCTGTTGCGCACGTAGGGAATCGGGCTGCGGCTGAAGTAGAGGGCCCGCCCGCGGTCGTCGGTGACCACCTTCACGGCGTTGGGATTGAAGAGCTCGTCGGCGGACAGGAAGGGGCAGGCGGCGGTGGCCATGGGCAGTTCGGGCTCGTGCGTCATGAGCGCCACCACGGCGGCGATGGTGTCGGGATGCATGGCGGGCTCGTCGCCCTGGATGTTGAGGATCACGTCGAAGGGCTCCTTCAGGGCGGCCACGGCCGCGGCCACCCGGTCCGTGCCCGAGGGCAGGGCGGGGTCGGTCATGACCACCCGGCCGCCGAAGCCTTCCACGGCGGCCCGGATCCGCGCGTCGTCCGTGGCCACGACCACGGCGTCCACGCCCTTCGCCCGGTGGGCGGCCTCCCAGACCCACTGGATCATGGGGCGCCCGGCGATGGGGGCCAGGGGCTTGCCCGGGAAGCGGGAGGCCTGATAGCGGGAGGGGAGAACGGCCAGGGTGCGCATGGAGACCTCTGCAAGGGGACCCCTGATGATAGCAACGCCACCGGGCGGGCCACGGATACGTGGACCTTTTCGCAATATTCATGCACAATCTGTTGTTCGCCCACCAACCCCCCCTTTTCCGGAGGATCCATTGACCAGAAGCCTCGCCCTGCCCGTCGGCATCACGGCCACCGGCCAGTTCTACCCTGAGCGGATCGTCACCAACGACGAACTCGCCACCATGGTGGACACCTCGGACGAGTGGGTGCGGAGCCGCACCGGGATCAGGACCCGGCGCTGGGTCGCCCCCGGCGTGGCCTCCTCCGATCTGGGTTCCGAGGCCCTCAAGATGGCCCTGGACCGCCGGGGCATGGCCGCCACCGAGCTGGAGGCGATCATCTGCTGCACGGTCACGCCCGACATGTTCTTCCCGGCCACCGCCGCCATGATCCAGACCAAGGTCGGGGCGCCCAACGCGTTCGGCTTCGATCTGAACGCGGCCTGCTCGGGCTTCCTGTTCGGCCTGACCACGGGCGCCAGCCTCATCGCCTCGGGGGCCTACCAGCGCGTGGCCGTGGTGGGCTGCGACGTGATGAGCTCCATCATCAACCTCGAGGACCGCAACACCGCCGTGCTGTTCGGGGACGGGGCCGGCGCCGTGATCCTGGAGCAGGTGGAGGAGGGCTACGGCCTCCTGGACTTCGAGAACCGCCTGGACGGTTCGGGCGCGCCCTTCCTGTGCATGCCGGCCGGCGGCAGCCTGCACCCGGCCACGCCCGAGACCCTCGCGGCCCGCCAGCACTACGTCTACCAGGAGGGCAAGGAGGTCTACAAGCGCGCCGTGCGCGACATGGCCGAGGTGAGCCGCCTCATGGTGGACCGCAACCAGGTCAACCCGGACGACGTGAAGCTGTTCGTGCCCCACCAGGCCAACGTCCGCATCATGGACGCGGCCCTGAAGCGGCTGGAACTGCCCCCGGAGCGCATGGCCGTCAACATCGGGGACTACGGCAACACCACCGCCGCGACCATCCCCACGGCCCTGCACCAGTGCGCGGTGGCGGGACGGATGAAGAAGGGCGACCTCATCGTCCTGGCCGCCTTCGGCGCGGGCTTCACCTACGGCGGCGCCCTGCTGCGCTGGTCGATTTGAGAATCATCGCGGGGACCCTCCGGGGCCGCCAGCTGAAGTCGCCTCCGGCCTGGGACCCCACCGTGCGCCCCACCGCCGACCGGGCCCGGGAGGCCCTGTTCTCCATCCTCCAGCGCTGGCCCTCCGGCCCTTTCCTGGACCTGTTCGGGGGGACCGGGGCGGTCGCCCTGGAGGCCTGGTCCCGGGGCTACGGGCCCGTCACCTGCATCGAGAACGATCCCACGGCCCTGGCCTGCATCAAGGCCAACGCCGCGGGCACCGAGGTCAGGATCCTGCCCCGGGACGCGACCCGGCTCTCCGGGGACGCCTTCCCCGGGCAGGCGGTGATCTTCGCGGACCCGCCCTACGACGACACCCTGGCGGCCTGGGCGGCCCTGGCCCCGCGCATGAAGGGGTGGCTCGACCCGGGCGGGGTGCTGGTCTGGGAGGCCGGGCACCCGACGGTGCTGCCCCCGGCCAAGGGCCTCGAGCTGCTGGAAACCCGCCGGTACGGGCAGGCCGTATTCCACCTCTTCAGGCTGGCCCAGGCGCTACACTGACGCATGCTGCGGCTGTCCATCAAGACCAAGCTGAGTGCCCTCATCAGCATCCTCGTGCTGGGGTTCGCCCTGTTCAACGTGGCGTACTACCCCCGGAGGGTGGAGCGCCAGCTGCGGGCCCAGGCCGAAATGAGCGCGCGCCAGGTGGCCGAGACCGCGAGCTGCGCCCTGGGCGCGGCGCTGGCCCAGGACGATCCGCCCGAGCTCACCCGGATCCTCGAAGGGGTGCAGAAGATTCCGGCCTTCGCCTTCAGCGTGGTCTACGACGACCGGGGGCAGGCGGTGGACAGCACCCCGTCCGCGCCGGCCTGGGCCGCCGCCTATGCGGGCCGGACCGGGGCCTCCACCGCCTCCCTCCATCCCGGCGACCGGACCCTGGTGGCCACGGCTCCGGTCAAGGGACGGCACCGCACCGGCGTGCTGGTGCTCGGCTTCACGTCGGAAGCGATCCAGCGCCTGTCCCGGGAGAACCTCCGCCAGGGGCTCGGGGTGGGGCTGCTGGCCATGGGGCTGGGCATCGCCGCGGCGGTCTTCCTGGCCAATCTCTACATCCGGCCGGTGGTGCAGCTCACGGCCGCGGCCCAGCAGGTCTCCCAGGGCAACCTGGACGGGCTGTCGGTGCGGGTGCGCTCGCGCGACGAACTGGAGGACCTCAGCCGGAGCTTCGAGGTGATGACCAACAAGCTGAGGGTGAGCCGCGAGGAGATCGAGCGGCAGAACCGGCTGCTGGAATTCCGGGTCCAGGAGCGCACCCGCCAGCTCATGGAGACCATCTGGGAACTGGAGGAGATCCGCTCCAACCTGGAGCACCTCGTGCAGGAGCGCACCAAGGGGCTGGAGCAGTCCCGCGCCGAGCTCTCCGCCTGGGCCGGGACCCTGGAGGACAAGGTCCAGGAGAAGACCCAGGAGCTGACCGAGGCCAACGGGAGCCTGATGGTGAGCCTCCAGCGCCTGCAGACCCTGGACCGCATCAAGGACGAGTTCCTGGCCAACATGAGCCACGAGCTGCGCACGCCCCTCAACGCCGTCATCGGCTTCTCGGGCCTGCTGCTGCAGGAGAGCGCGGCGCGGCTGCCCGACGACATCCGGGACGACCTGCAGCTCATCCACGCCAACGGGCGCAGCCTGCTGACGATGATCGATTCGATCCTCGACCTCTCCAAGCTCGAGGTGGGCAAGTTCGAGGTGGAGGTGGAGCCCATCGATCCCCTGCGCGTGCTGGACGAGGTGGTGGCCCTCACCGGCGGCCTGATCCTGGACCGCCCCATCCGCTTCCGGTACGCCCCGCCGCCCTGGCCGGTCCGGGTGCTGGGCGATCCCATGCGCCTCAAGCAGGTGATCACCAACCTCGTGGGCAACGCCATCAAGTTCACGGAGCGGGGCGAGGTGGAGATGCGCGTGGCGCGGGTGGGCGGTCGCCTGAGGATCAGCATCCGGGACACCGGCATCGGCATGAGTCCCGAGGAGATGTCCCGGCTGTTCAAGCCGTTCCAGCAGGTGGACGGCAGCATCACCCGCCGCTTCGGCGGCACCGGCCTGGGCCTGGCCCTCTCCCAGCGCCTGATCGCCATGATGGACGGCCTGATCACGGTTGAAAGCAGGAAGGGACGCGGCAGCACCTTCACGGTGGAGATGCCCGTCCTGGAGGAGGAAGCATGACCGAACGTCCGGCCCCGAGAATCCTCTGCATCGAGGACAACCCCGTCAACTGGCGCCTCGTCCAGCGGCTCCTGAGCAAGGCCGGCTACGACATGCACTGGGCCGAGGAGGGCCTCCAGGGCTACGAGATGGCCCTCGAGCTCAAGCCCGACCTGGTGCTCCTGGACATCAACCTGCCCGGCCTGTCCGGGTTCGAGGTGGCCAGCAAGTTCCGCCAGAACCAGGAGCTGACCCACATCCCGCTGGTGGCGCTCACCGCCAAGACCCTGAAGAGCGACCGGGAGACGGCGCTGGTGGCGGGCTGCGAGGGCTTCATCCCCAAGCCGCTCGATCCCTTCACCTTCGTCGACCAGGTGGGGGCCTACCTGGGCGGGCGCCGGGAGTACCTGGACCAGGCCCGGGAAGGGCCGGCCCTGCGCGAATACAACGTCCAGGTCCTCGGCCACCTCGAGACCCGCCTCAAGGAGGCCCAGGACGCCAACCGCAAGCTGCTGGCGGCCCAGGAGGCCCTGGAGAGCCGGAACCGGAGCCTGTCCCGGCTCCTGGCCCTGAGCCAGGACATCCTCACGGAGCATGACCCCCAGGCCCTCCTGGAGCGGATCCTCGGCTCGGTCCGGGCCGAGGTGGGGGCCACGGGGCTGCTGGCGTACCGGCTCCACGCCAGCGGCGGCTACTTCACCGGCCTGCGCCTCCAGGATGCGGGCTTCGAGGCCACCCCCGTCGTGCCCCTGGATCATCCCTTCGCCCTGCGCGTCCTGGGCATGGCCCCGGGCGGGATCATGCGGGGCGAGGCCCTCCGGGAGAACCGGGTCTGGGACCAGGGCCTGAGCCTGGGCGTCTGGACCCCGACCGCCGAGGCGTGCCTGCTCGTCCTGCGGGAGCACCAGGACCCGACCCAGGTGAGCGGCTTCTGGATCGTCTCCCGCCCCGGCGACCAGCGCCTGCTGCCGCCGGAACTGGAGATGATCACCCTCCACGCCAGCATCTCCCAGGTGAGCATGGAGAACGCCGAGCTGATCGACAGCCTGAACAACAGCACCCGCGCCCTGGCCTCCAGCTACGAGCGGATCGAGGGCGCCTACCAGGACCTCCAGAACGCCCGGGCCGTCCTCAACAAGCGGGACCGCCAGGCGCTGCTGGGGGACCTCTTCTCCAAGATCGCCCAGCGGCTGGAAGCGCCCGTCGCCAGCCTCCACCGCCAGAGCCGCGCCCTGGATGACCTCCTGGTCGGGCAGGGCGCGCCCGAAGCAGCCCAGGCCGAGCCCCAGACCCGGGCCCTGGCCGAGATCCGCGAAGCCGTGGCCCGCATCGACGGCCTGCTCAAGGCCCTGCTCCGGCGGGTGGGCCGGGAAGGGCCTCCCACCCCGGAATGGCTGGACCTCC
>Ga0316229_1004349_pt1 | contig 10423 bp, 10 predicted proteins | sample TBH18023metaG_FD_206011 | JGI IMG/M metagenome (GOLD analysis project Ga0316229, IMG submission 206011) | Freshwater microbial communities from Trout Bog Lake, Wisconsin, USA - TBH18023 | ecosystem: Environmental > Aquatic > Freshwater > Lake > Hypolimnion/Profundal zone | place: USA: Wisconsin...
ATTTTGTCTTGGAAATATTTTCCAAGTCTGCGCTGACGGGAAAGAAAAGGAACGGCGGGGAAAGGTCGAAAGCGCGAAAGGCTGTCAGGCGGCGGAAAGCTCCGCGCTGATGCAAAACTGATGCAAAAACCGGCTAACCTTACGAAACCCTTGCAAACATTGGAGCGGGCGAAGGGAATCGAACCCTCGTCTCAGCCTTGGGAAGGCCACATTCTACCATTGAACCACACCCGCGTTCGCTCCGGCGCGGCCAGCCCGCGCCCATGCCGACAAGTTCTAGCAGACTCCCGCGCCGCCCGCAACTGCTTTGCCGGGATTGCCCGGCTCAGGCCGCCGTCTCCAGTTTGCCGATCGCCGCGCGCAGGCTGGCGGCGATGTGCTCCAGCCGCTTCGGCGAGGTGATTTTTCCGTCGTCCACGTCGCTCACGGAAAAGCTGTCAATCGCCGCGCCGCGCTCGGTCACGATGCGCGCGGCGGCGATGTCCAGGTCCAGTTCCGCGAGCGTCTGCGAAATCGTGTAGAGCAGTCCCAGCCGGTCTTCGGTCTCGATCTCGATCAGCGTCCGCTCGTCGGAAGCTTCGTTGTCAAAACGGACCTGCGTCTCCATCCGCTCCCCAAAATAGGCCGCGTAGCCGGAGCGCGCCGCCGTCTGCCGGGCGATCAGCGCGCGGAAATCCACCTCCCCGCCGGTCAGGACTTCTTCCAGCAGGTCGGAAAATTTTTCGCGCTGCTCCTTTTCCGCCAGGTTGCCGGTGCGGGCGTCATTGACAAAAAACGTGTCCAGCGCGATGCCGTCGGCGCGCGTGAAAATCTGCGCGCCCAAAATATTCAGGCCGGCGGCGCTCAACGAGCCGGCGATTTTGCCAAACAGCCCGGCCCGGTCCCAGGTGCAGACTTTCACGAGGCTGTAGCCGCGGTCGCGCTCGTCAATCCACGCCGCGACCGGCGCCAGCGCGCGCGCGCCTTCGAGAATCAGCCGGTGCATGAAACGGTGGGCCAGCTCCAGGTCGTCCTGGATCTGCGCGGGCGTGTAGATTTCAAAATACCGCTGCGGCAGCTGGCTGAAATGCGCGTCCAGCTCCTCGTCGGTGATGCGGCGCGGCGCCAGTTCGCGGACCAGGTCGCGCACTTCCTCGCGCGCCTGTTCCGAGGCGCGGCGAAATTCCGTGCCGCCGGTCAGCAGCGCCAGCGCGCGCGAATGGATCTGCCACAGCAGCGAGTCCTTGAAGCCGCTCCACAGCTTGTCGCTGGTGCCCTGCGCATCGGCAAAGGTGAGCAGCAGCAGCAGGTCTAATTTTTCCGGCGTGCCGACCTGCCGCGCCACGTTGCGGATGACCGCCGGGTCGTCCAGGTCGCGGCGCTGCGAGATGGTGGCCATGAGCAGATGGTTTTCGACGAGGAACTCCACCGTCTCCGCCGCCGCCGGCTCGAGCTGCAGGCGTCGGGCGGCGCGCATGGCGAGCGTGGCGCCGGCCGACGCGTGCCGGCCTTTCTCGTGCGACGCGGCCTTGCCGACATCGTGCAGCAGCAGGGCGAGGTAAAGCAGGCCGGGATGTTCGAGCGCCTGGAAAACCGGCTCGTAAAATTTGTAGGGCGGCTCCTGCGCCTCCCAGATTTTGTCGAGCTGTTCGAGGCAGACGAGCGTGTGCTCGTCCGCCGAATACTGATGGTAAAATTCGTGCTGCACGAGGCAGGTCAGCTTGCCAAACTCGGGCAGGTATTTGCCGAGAAAATTCACCTCGTGCATCGCGCGCAGAATGTGCGCCACCTCGCCGCGCCGGTCGAGGATGGTCAGAAAAGTTTCGCGAACGTGCTCGTCGTTGAGGAACTCGCGGTCCACCAGCGAAAGCTGGTTGCGGATGAGCTGCGCCAAATCGGGATGCAGCGTCAAATGGCGTTGCTGGGCATGGAGAAAAACGCGCATCAGCCGGCGCGGCGAATCGCGGAAGACGCGGCTGTTGACCGCCCGGATCTCGCCGTTCACAAACAAAAATCCGTCCACCGGCTCCGGCAGCTTGCGCGGCGCGGCGCCCGGCAGCATCCGCCGCAGGCGGGCGAGCCGGCCCGGCTGCAGCGGCGAGACCAGCGCCATCCGCTGCTCCAGCGTCCGCGTGATGAGATAGACATTTCTCATGTGGACGTAGAGGTCGCGCATGAATTTTTCGATGCGCAGGCTGGGCGAACGGTCCGTGTAGCCGAGGTTGGTGGCGACGGCCGGCTGCAGGTTTTTCCCAAGGACATCCTGCGGGCGGTTGGTGTTGTAATGCAGCTCCGTCCGCACGCGCAGCAGGAATTCGTAGGCGGCCTCGAGCTGCTTGCGTTCCGCCTCGCTGACGAATTCCTGCGCCAGCAGGTTCTGGAAATCGCGCAGGCCGCCGCAGCCGTTCTTCACGTTCGGCTCCTGCATGCAGGCGGAGTTGCCGAACTTCGACCGCCGCGTGGCCTGGTCCTCGAGCCGCGCGGCGATGTATTTGTCCTCGTAGCCGAGGACGCATTTCTGGACGACGGCCTTTTGAAATCTGGCGAACAAGGCTTCATTGCCCGCGATCAGGCGCGACTCGATGAGCGAGGTCTTCGACTGCATGTCGGCGTTCGCCACCTTCACGCAGTCGGCGAGATCGCGCACGGAGTAGCCAATTTTCAGGCCGATGTCCCAGAGCGGATACAAAATGCCGTCAATCAGCTTGGCCAGATACGGCAGCGGCTTGGTTCCCACCACCTGGCCGTCATGCAGGAACATAAAATCAATGTCGCTGTGCGGGTTCAGCTCCGCGCGGCCAAAGCCGCCGAGGGCCACGAGCGCGAGCGGCGGAAACTCCTTCTGCGCCTGCGCGGACAGGTTTTTTTTTGCCGTGTCCCAGAGATGCCGCAGCAGCGCGTCGAGGATGGCCGCCCGCGCCCGCGCGGTTTCGAGCCCGTCCGCGCCCGCGCGGTGCATCAGCTTCAAACGATGCGACTCGACCTTGAGAAAATGCTTGTAGCGCGCAAGTTTTTCCGCCGGCGTGGCGTCGGGCGAAAAGGCCAGCCGCGCCTCAGCGGCGGCCTCGATTTTTTTGAGCAGGTCCTGCACGGGCGCAAAAGTTAATGTTTTGAAACCGCCGCCGCCAGCGAAACCTTGTCGCCGCCCGCGCTTGCATTAAACTTCCGCGACGATGCCCGACCAAGCCGATCCCGATGCCGTGCTGATGCTGCGTGTGAAACGCGGCGACCGCGCGGCGTTTTCCGCGCTGGTCGAAAAATACCGGCAGCCGCTCTTCAACTTTGTTTTCCGCACGTTGCGCGATGAAACAGAAACCGAGGATGTTGCCCAAAATACGTTTCTCCAGGTCTGGAAATCCCGCGCCCGCTACGAGCGCACCGCCAAATTTTCCACCTGGCTCTTCACCATCGCCCGCAATTTGTGCCTCAACGAAATCCGCCGCCGCTCGCGCCATCCCGCCGAGTCGCTTGAGGAAACCCACGCCGAGCACGACGACCAGCCGTCGCGGCAATACGAGGACAAAAAAGTTTTCCTGCCCACGGAAAATGTTTTGCACGGCGAACTCGCAAAAAAAATCGAGGAAGCGCTGGACGAACTGCCGGAAAACCAACGCACCGCCATTCTGCTCTGCCGGCAGGACGAGGTGAGCTACGAGGAAATTGCGGAGATTCTCGGCTGCTCGCTGTCCGCGACCAAATCCGTCATCCATCGCGGCCGCGAAACGCTGAAGGAAAAACTAAAGCCGTATCTGCAAACCGGCGAGTGGGACATTTGAGCGGGTGAAACCGGCGGACAAAAGTTGCCGCTGAAATTTTCAAGTCAGGTCACCAATCCCGAACCGGCTGGTCGGGATTGCGCGGCTTGGCCTGCGGTTTCATCTGCAAAATCTGCTCGTTGTCCTTCTGCGCGTCGAGCAGACGCTTGGCCTCATCCTTCGTCAACTCGCCCGGCTTGACCGGCTGGGCTTGCGCATCCGGTTTGTCCGGTTTTTCGCCGTCGGATTTTTGCTGCTCCTGTTGTTTTTGCTGCTCGTCCTGCTTCTGCTGATCCTGGGGATTTTGCTTTTGCTGCTGCTGGTTTTTCTGGCTGTCCGATTTTTGCTGCTGCGACTGATTCTGTTGTTGCTGTTGCTGCTGTTGCTGCTGTTGCTGCTGGTTTTTTTGTTTCAGCAATTCCTCCAGCTTTTTCAGCTTCACGTCGTCGGGATAGGTTTTCAATCCCATCTCCACGCGCTCCAGCGCCGCCGGCACGTTGTTGGAAATATAGAGCTGCGCCCCGCCGTTGAAAAAATCATCGGCGGGCGCAAGCTGCGCGCACAATTTCTGCGCGGCGATGAGCAGCACGCTAAGGCTGATGAGGAGTCGCGATGTCATCAATGTCCTTCAATTTTTTGGTGAACTCTTCAAACTGCTTTTCGGCGATTTTATATTTCTGCGTCAGCTCCTGCATGATTTCATGCGCGGTGTGAAATTCCGCGCGTTGCACCGCCACGTCGGCGCTGCTTTTCGCCCGGAGCAACGCCGCCTTGATGGCGCGCACCTGTTCCGCCGCGCCCTGGGCAAACCGGAAATTAAAGACCGCGTCCGCGTCATTCGTGTTCAGCATCACCGCGCGCTCATAGATTTTCGCCGCCGCGTCAAAGCCCTGTTCCAGCCCGTCCAGATCCTTCGCCTGTTTCGCCTTTTGGAACTGCACGTTGCCGAGGTTGTAATACGCCTGCTCCTGCAATTTCAAATCCGGCGACAGCGTGACCTGCTGGAAAAAATTCTGCGCCGCGTCAAAATTCGTCGCGCGATAGGCCGCGTCGCCGGCGTTGAAAACCAGTCGTAGGTCGTTTGTATAAACTTGCGCCAGCCGCCCATACTCCTGCATCGCGTTCGTGAAATTGCCCGATTGGTAATCGTGCAGCGCCGCTGCCGGCGACGCGAAAAGTGAATTGGGCAAAACGCAAACCACCAGCGCGGCAACGACCGTTACGCCGGTTTTCGCAAGTAAAGTGGCCGGCTTTTTTTCACGTTTCCGCTCCGGCAAAAACATTTCCGTCAGCAGCAACAAAATCGCCGCCGCCAGCGGCCAGTGAAACTGCTCGTGATAGCGCCGCACCAGCTTTTCCTTGTTCTCCGATTTCGGCAGCGGCGCGAGGCCGCGCTCGTAAAGCGTGTCCATCGTGTTCGCGCCGCGCAGCGGCAGGTAAAATCCGCCGGCCGCCGTGGCGATTTGTTGCAGCAGCGCCTCGTTCAGCTTCGACTTCACGACCTGCCCTTTTTCGTCGCGGACATAATCGGTGTTACCATCCGCGCCGACGACCGTCACCAGCGTTCCTTCCGCCGAGCCGATGCCGATGGTGAAAATCTTCAGCCCTTCCTTTGCCGCATTCTGCGCCGCTTCCAATGCACCGGCCTCGCTGTCGTTGTCCTCGCCGTCGGTAAACAGCACGAGCACCTTGTGCCGCGTTTTTTCCTTGAACGCCGTCAGCGCCGTGTTGATCGCCCCGGCGATGGCCGTGCCGCCCTGCGGAATGGAGTTCACGTCGAGCGCCTGCACGCTTTGCAGGAACGCCGTGTTGTCAATCGTCAGCGGGCATTCCAAAAACGCGTCGCCCGCGAACGCCACCAGTCCCATGCGATCCGCGCTGGCCTTCTGCATCAGCTCCAGCGTGGCGAGCTTTGCGCGCGTAAGCCGGTTCGGCACGATGTCGGTCGCGAGCATGGATTTTGAAGTGTCCACCGCCACGACAATGTCCAGGCCGTTTTGCTGAACTTCTTCCAAGTCGTATCCGTGCTGCGGCCGCGCAATCGTGATGATCAAAAACACCGCCGCCAAAATCACCAGCGCAATACGGATTTTCTGCCGCGTCGGCGAAACGCCCACCGTCAGCGACGACAGCAGCCGCGCCTGAATAAATTGTGCCAGCAGCTTCTGTCGCACGCGCAGCGCCCACCAAAAAAACACCACCAGCACCGGCGGAACCACCAGCAACAGCCACAGCAAGTTTGAATGCTCGAATCTCATGGCAGCCTCCGAAATGCGGTTTGTCCGAGCACAATTTCAATCAACAGCAGCGCCAGCCCGGCCGCGACCACCCACGCGAACAGCTCCTTGTATTCCGTGTATTTATTTATGACCGCTTCCGTTTTTTCCAGCTTGTCAATTTCCGCATAAATTTTTTCGAACTTCTCCGCGTTGTCCGCGCGATAGTATTTGCCGCCGGTCATGTCCGCAATTTTTTGCAGCGTCTCCTCGTCCGGCAGATAGCCCGGCGGCAAGCCCATCTGCTGCACGATTTCGCGGTTGCCGAGGCCGATGGTGTAAATTTTCACGCCGAGCGCCTGTGCCGCACGCGTCGCCGTGATCGGATCAATCTTGCCGGAATTGTTCCCGCCATCGGTCATCAGCACGATGATTTTGCTTTTCGATTTCAAGTCGCGCAGCCGGTTCAGCGCCGTCGTCAGGCCGTCGCCGATCGCCGTCGCGTCCGAATTGATCGTGCCGATGCCGAGCCGGTCAATGTTGTCGAGCAGGTATTCATGGTCGAGCGTCAGCGGCGTGGCGATGAACGCCTGCACCGCAAACACGACGATGCCGATGCGGTCGTTCGGCCGGCCTTCGATGAATTTCTGGAGCACGGGCTTGGCCATGTCAATCCGGCTGACCTGCTGGCCGTCAACAATGTAATCGCCCGTCTTCATGCTGCCCGACAAATCCAGCGCGCACGCGATGTCAATGCCGCTGGCCTTCACCTCCGTCGTGCTTTTCGACATACGCGGCTGCGCCAGCGCGACAATGAAAATGCCGAGAATGATCCACCGCAGCGACGGCAGAAATCCGCCCGGCCGCGAACGGCTGATGTTCTGCATCCCGCGCACCAATTGAACCGACGAATAAACAAATGCCGGCGGAATCCCGCGCTTGCCCTTGAGCCACGCGAGCAGCGGCAACAGCAACAGCAGCAGAAGAAAATATGGATGGGCGAAGGTCATTTCACACTTTCAACTTCTTGCAGTTGTTCATTTCCGTTTTTCAGGCCGGTTGGTTCCGCCGGTTCCGTTTCTTCGATCAACCGCACCGCCGAGCCGTGCAGTTCACGCAATTCAGTTTCGCCCGGCTCGTATTTGGCGAACTTCACCAGGTCGCAGCTCGCAAGGAAATTTCCGAGGCTTTCCTTTTGTTCCGGCAGCAGCAATTTCGTTCCGCCCAGCTCGCGCAAAAATTCTTCCGTCGTCCGCTCCGGCGCGCGAAATTGAAAACGCTCCTCCAGATAAAACCGTGCCGTGTCCGACACTGCGGTGACGAACGGTTTTGGCTGCGAAATCAACGCCAGCGCCTCTGCCAGTTTTTGCTTCGCGCGGACGTGCGCCGGAACCGGCGGCACGACGGGAACAAATGCTTTTCGTTTCCGCCTCCACTGCCAAATCAAAATCGCGGCAACAATGACGGCCAGCATCGCCAGCAGCCACCAAAGCCACGCCCAGCCGGTTGGGATGTCAATGGGCGGCTTGATGTCGCGGATGTCGCTCGCAACAGCAGTGATGTTGTTGTTCGTGGCAATCATGCGTGCCGAAAATCTTCTGTTCGCGTGTGTAGCACCCGCCTCCGGCGGGTCGTTTCGGGCGTCGCGCCCGAAACCGGCAGGACGCAAGGCTGCGTATAATTCGTCCGAACAAAGGCAAAGTCACGCGCCTCGCCGCAATTCGGCGGGACGCCGAATTGAACCCGCGAGACGCGGGTGCTACCGCTGATTTTTTCGCGCCTCGGTTTCATCCGCGCAACCTCCGTTTTTCCCGCGTCTCAAAAAATCTTCCCAGAGCCACGCCGTAGGCTTGATCCGTCCGCAACTGGATCGAATCAATGCCCGCCTTGCGAAACAGCCGTGCCAGATGCTCCTGCGATTTTGCCTGCCGCTCGGCAAAGGCCGCCCGCTTCCGCGCATCGCCGGTGTTGACCTCGACGATCTCGCCCGTCTCGGCATCCTGAAAAATCAGCCGGCCCAGTTCCGGCAGCTCCAGTTCGCGCGGATCCGTCACCTGCACCGCCACCAGGTCGTGCTTGCGGTTCGCCTGCCGCAGCATCGTAAACGACGCCTGCGCCAGCGATTCCAGCAGCAGCATGTTCGAGCGCGCCCGCATTTCGCCCTTCTTGCGCGGCACCGCCGCCGAACCGAGATAATCTGAAATCACCACCGCAATGGCCTTGTGCGATTGCACGCGCAGCAGAAATTCCAAAGCCTTGTTCAAATCCGTCCCGCGCCGCTGCGGTTCGAAGAACAGCACTTCACGGATCACTCGCAACACGTGGCTGCGGCCTTTGCGCGGCGGAATAAATTTTTCCACCTCATCGGAGAAAAGAATCAGCCCGACCTTGTCGTTGTTGCGGATGGCGGAAAACGCGAGCACGGAGGCAATCTCGGCGGCGAGTTCGCGCTTGGACTGGTCGCGCGAGCCGAAGAGACCCGAACCGCTCACATCCACGACGAGCATCAGTGTGAGTTCGCGTTCCTCGACGAATTTCTTGATGAACGGATGATTCATCCGCGCGGTGACGTTCCAGTCAATCGCGCGCACGTCGTCGCCGGGCTGGTATTCGCGCACCTCGTCGAAGTTCATGCCCTGGCCCTTGAAGACGGAATGGTATTGGCCCGCGAGCGTTTCGGTCACGATGCGGTTGGTGCGCAGTTCGATCTGCCGGATTTTTTTGAGAATCTCGCGGGGAATCATGCCGGGGAAAACGATGAAGGTTGAATGATGAATGATGAGTCCACGCGGGCGAAAACCCCTGCTTGCGTAACAAATTGAAAGGGGTAAATTGCCGCCATGAGTGCAACGCAAGTCATGGAACAAATCCACAAGCTTCCATTCGAGGAACAATACGAAGTCTTCGCACATCTCCGCGATGAATTCGACCCCGAACTCACGGCGGAGCAAGTGGCCGAACTCGAACGCCGCGCCGAAGACGCGCTGAAAAATCCCGGACGCGGCAAGCCCGTCGAACAGGTCTTTGCTGAAATTGAGGGCCGCCTGCGCGCCAAGAAATGACTTTTACAGTCATAGTCGAGGCCAACGCTGAACAGGACTGGCATGAAGCCGTGATGTTTTATGACGAGCGCGAGCCGGGAGTCAGTCATCGGTTGAACGTCGCACTTCGGGAAATGCTCAACACCCTCGCTCACCAGCCCGAACGATTTCTTCGCGCCACGCCCAGAACCCGGAAAGCCAAAATTCCGCCGCCGTGGCCTTACTCGGTTTATTTCACCGTCAACACTGAACACCGTGAAGTAAAAATTCTTGCTATCTGGCATGGCTCGCGGAATCCGGCGAAGCTGCGGCGACGACTGCAATGAAAAGCCCGCGAGCGTTTCGGTCACGATGCGGTTCGTGCGCAGCTCGATCTGCCGGATTTTTTTGAGAATCTCGCGGGGAATCATGGCAAGGCAGAATTATGAATGCAGAATGAAAAATTCAATTACTGTTGGCATTGTTGTTTTTCCACTTCTTATCAATCTTGAGATGCTTCACTGAACTTTGAAACCACTCTTCAAGAAGCGCCTTGTGTCGCCCCAATGAAATGGCCTCCACCAAAGTTTTCATGTGATTAGCATCGCACTCCATCCATTTGGCCGTCGGCATTTTTTGGAATCCATCGCGATATTCTTTCTCAGCCCGCCGCAGATAAGAAATGCCTTCTTCCAAACGGCCATCGCACACTAACGCGCATCCGACTTCTTTCTTAAAATGGGTATTCGGTGAGCTCTCAGCTTGTGGTTTGAGGGCGTCAATCAAACCTGAAAGGCTGGAGCTTTGATTAAAGAGAGGCATTCCTACGGTTTCAAATCTCTCACAAATCTCCTCAACGGATTTCAAAGCCAATTCTGGCGAACTTGATTTCCACCAAGCGTCTGTGCCCAATGGCTTGCCTTTATGCGGCAGCCGACCAGCGAATACTGAACCGATGAATTCACGCGGAGGAACTAAGAGGATGATAAAATAGCTGACATGGAAGTTTCCACTTCCGTATGCGCTTTTTTCAAACGAAAGAAACTGAGCAATCTGACCACAGATTCGAAAATACGTCTTAGGGCTGTATTCTTGAAAACCATGAGCAACGGCAGTCGGCCGGAACACTGCTCTCACAGCTTTTGCTAAATGGTCTGGGTTAGGCATGGCGTTCTACAAGAAAACAAATTGTTTTCTGCATTCTTCATTCATCCTTCTGCCTTCATTTTCACGGCACGGGCAGTTCATCAAAGATTTTCTGGATGACCGTTTCGCTGGTCTTTTCCTCGGCCTCGGCTTCGTAGGTGATGGCCACGCGGTGACGCAGCACGTCCATGCCGATGCTTTTCACGTCCTGCGGCGTCACGTAGCCGCGGCCTTTCAGGAACGCGTAGGCCTTGGCCGCCAGCGTCAGCGCGATGGTCGCGCGCGGCGACGCGCCAAGCTGGATGAA
>Ga0316229_1004350_pt1 | contig 10421 bp, 9 predicted proteins | sample TBH18023metaG_FD_206011 | JGI IMG/M metagenome (GOLD analysis project Ga0316229, IMG submission 206011) | Freshwater microbial communities from Trout Bog Lake, Wisconsin, USA - TBH18023 | ecosystem: Environmental > Aquatic > Freshwater > Lake > Hypolimnion/Profundal zone | place: USA: Wisconsin...
CATGAGGTCGAACAGCAGGCGCAGAGGATGCACTCATAGAGGCCGTCCAGCTTGGTGCGTTCTTCCGGCGATTGCTTCCACTCGGTTTCGGGTTCCGCGGTCTTGGTCTGCAGGAAGGGCTCGATCGAGGCGTACTGGGCGTAGAAATTGGTCATGTCCGGCACCAGGTCCTTCACCACCGGCATGTGCGGCAGCGGATAGATGGCGACGGCGCCGGAAATGTCGGTGATCGCCTTGGTGCAGGCCAGGGTATTGCCGCCGCCGATATTCATGGCGCAGGAGCCGCAAACGCCTTCGCGGCAGGAGCGCCGGAAGGAGAGCGTGGGATCGATCTCGTTCTTGATCTTGATCAGCGCGTCCAGAACCATCGGGCCGCAGCTGTCGAGATCGACCGTATAGGTATCCACCTGCGGGTTATCGCCCGTCGAGGGGTCGTAGCGATAAACCTTGAAATCCTTGGAGCGCTTCGGCTTCTTGCCGCCCCCCTCTTGCCCCTTCGAATCGGCCCAGACCTTGCCCTTTTTGATCTTGCTGTTCTTGGGCAGGGTGAACTCGACCATGGGATTCTCCGGGGTGATTTGCTCAGTTTGGCATGGGCCGGAGCCCTAAAAAACCCTCAGGCCACAATTTGCTCAAACACCCATGCAACCTCGGTCTGCGCCTCGCGCAGGGCACCGGCGATCACCAGCTGCGAGGCCCGGCGCACCACGCCGCCCCCCAGATAGATGCTTTCCTCTACTTCCAGCAGCCCCCCGCCACAGCGGAAGCGCCAGCCCTCGCCATTGGGCAGCTTGAGCAGGATCCCGCCGCCTTCCAGCCGCGATACCCGTACATCGGGATGGATATGGAACCGGACGGCGAAATTCTGGGCCGCGGCGCCGGCCACGGTCTCGATCAGCCGGTCGCGGCCGGTCAGCATCAGGCCCTGGGGCGACAATGTTACCTGCCGTTCATGGCGGACCCCGAAGACCTCGCGGTAGCCGTCATGGGAGGCTTCCACGGTCCAGCCCTGTGCGGTTTCCAGCCGCCGCGACGGCGCCTCTTTCGGGCCGCCGGTCAGGCGGGGGCCCAGCAGGTCGCGCACCAGCCCGGGCGGCAGCAGGACGGCGCTGGAGGCATCGCCCAGCGTGACGGTGGAATGGGCGGCGGTGGCGCGCAGGGCCGCGTTCCAGCTGCGGTGAGACAGCCCCCCTGCCCCGCAATTGACCACGACGCGGCTGTCGCCGGAACTGAACTCGAAGGCCAGAAACCCGGCATGGGAATCCAGGGCATAGGCGCCGGGCGGGACCAGTCCCACATCCATCAGCAGCAGCGTGCGGCCCACCGCCAGGCGCTGATAGCCGGAATGGCGCGCATGCTGGAAGGGATTGCCGCGCACTTCGTCCTGCGCCAGCAGGCCCGCGACCACCCGCGGATCATTCTCCAGCCCACCCTGGAACAGAGCCAGAGCGCCGTCGCCATGGCGGAAGAAACGCACCATGGTGGCAATGCGGTCGGCGGCGTTGCGCACGCCATGCGGGGGCTCGAGATTCAAGGCCGTCAGCGTTTCCAGCACCATCACCAGATGCCGCCAGACCGACAGCAGCGCTTCGGGCGATCGGCTGAGATGGCCGCCATCGGGCAGTACCTGGATATCCACTTCGCTTTCGAGCGCGGCCAGACCGGTCTCAAGGCGCCTGGAGCCATCCTGCAGACAGGCGCCCGACAGAGCCAGCGCCGCTGCCGCCTGCAGCCGCGGCAAGCCTTCGGGCGCCTCGCGCCAGGTTCTTTCCAGCATCCTGGCCTGTTCGCGCAGGGAGACAAACAGCTTGGAACGCCAGGTCATCTCCGAATTGGGGATCACCATGCGGCCATGGCAGAACAGATGCACCAGCCGCCGCCCCGTCACCTGCGGCAACCACGCCGGCTCGGCATAAACGCTGTGACGCTTGATCCATTGCGCGATCAGGTTGGTGGCGAGCTTGCGCGCCGCGTCGCCGCCGGCGGTAGACAGCGCCGGCAGCCAGTCGAAGCCGTACAGCGCCGCCTGCCATTGCAGGCTGGGCGGCGCCATATCGAAGATCGAGACACCGTCCTTTGCCTCCACCATCTCGCCGTGAAAGCGGAAGCGCCCGCGCAACAGGGCGTCGGCATCCTCCAGCCGGCGCGGCAGGGCGTCATAGGGATAATGCGCGAAATGATCGGTGAGCTGGCCTTTGAGCAGCCGGCGGTAGAACCAATTACGCCGCCAGGCCACCCGCAGCGGCGTCAAGACACGGGCCGTGCCCGCGCCGGCCAGTTCAGGCAGCAGCGGCAGGAGGGCTGCGGCTTTCATCCGCTAGCCTTTGAGGGCGGCGATGTTGGCGGCATAGCGAGACGGTCCGCCCTGGAAGACGGCCGTGCCCGCCACCAGCACCGTGGCCCCGGCGGCGACAGCGCGCCTGGCCGTTTGCGGATTGATGCCGCCATCGACTTCCAGCGCGATGTCGCGGCCGGTCTGATCGATGCGCGCCCTCGCCGCCTCGATCTTCTTCAGCTGGCTGTCGATGAAGGACTGGCCGCCGAAGCCAGGATTGACACTCATGATGAGAATGAGATCAACCAGGTCCATCAGATTGTCGATGGCCTCGATCGGCGTGCCGGGGTTGAGCACCACGCCTGCCTTCTTGCCCAGCTTTCGGATATGCTGCAGCGAGCGGTGGATATGCGGTCCCGCTTCCGGATGCACCGTCAGCCCGTCGGCGCCGGCCTCGGCGAACGCATCCAGGAAAGCGTCCACCGGCGAGATCATCAAGTGGACGTCGAAGGGCTTTTTCGCGTGTGTGCGCAGCGCCTTCACCACCGCCGGACCGATGGTGATGTTGGGGACGAAATGGCCGTCCATGACATCGACATGAATCCAGTCGGCCCCGGCGGCCTCGATGGCCTCGATCTCCGCACCCAGCTTCGAGAAGTCGGCGGACAGGATGGAGGGGGCGATCAGGGGCTTGGACATGGCTGTTAAGTGCCGGATTCAGGGACGGGTTGCAACGCTTTCGGATCCCTGGCCCGGGCCAGAAGCAGCACCAGGGCGGGCAGCCACATCAGCCGGGACTGGTAGCGGTCATGGGGGTTGGAGAAGGTGCCGCAGATGATAGCGTTGCCCAGCAGCGCCAGCAGAACCGTGGCGGGAAGCACCGCATCCCCCCAGCGCCCGCGCACTGCCGCGTACCGCAGCAGCAGAAGCAAGCCCAGCAGCGCCATCACCGCCACCGGGACATGGATCAGGTTGATGGTCTTGAAACGGATGATCTCGGTCTGCTGGCGGGCGGCGAGATATGCTGGCAGCTGCCGGGGCAGCATGGCGGCGAAACCGGGCACCAGGATGGAGCGTTGCGATTCGATGCCGTCGCCGGTCTTGAATTCCACAAACTGCTCCGCGGAATCGATGACTGCCGCCTTCAGGTGCATCAAGGGATAGCGCGCCAGACTGTCGCGCACGATGCGGCCGTATTCGCCGTCGCTGCGCTTGAAGCCGCCGACGGCGTGGAAGGAACTGTGCGCGCCCCACAGCCACGCATTGGCGTTGTGCGGCAGCTTGGCGCCGTATGGGCACAGCGAATAAGGCGGCTTTTCGGCGCTGCCTGGCGGTGGGCAGGTATCGGCCAGCAGACGCTGGGCGATGCCATCCTGCATCAACCGCGCCAGCAGGAAGACCGATCCGGCGCGTGAGATGAAGATGGTGCGGGTAAAGGCGTAGTTGGCCGCGATCACCAGTACCAGCGATAGCAACAGTGCCGACAGGCACGGCCAGAGGCGTGGCCGCGGCAGGCCCGGCAGCTTGCGGTGGAGGCCCCACAGCAAGGCCGCGCAGATCAGCAAGCCACCGATCAGGCCCAGATGCGAGGGGTGGCAGGCGACGGCAAGCGCCGTGATGGCGATCACGATGCCGCGCCGCCAGCCGGTCACGGCATCGGTCCGAAAAAGAAGGAGGTAGCTGCCCAACACCACCAGCGGCGTGAAGCAGTCCGGCTCGATCTGGCCGACATACCAGCCGATCCCCGTCAGCCCGGTCAGCACCGCACCGATCAGCAGCAACCCGGCCAGGCCCAGGCGCGGCGCTTCCACCCGCGCCAGTTCGACGATCAGCAAGGCGGTCATCAGCGATTGCGCCGCCGCCACCCACCACAGGCTGAGAAAGGCGCCCGTCAGGGGCAGCAACAGGGAATAGACCGGCGAGCGCTCGGCAAAGAAGACTCCCGACAGGCCCTCGGCCATGTAGGCGCCGGTGTCGTAGAAGACCAGCGGAAAGCGGTTCCAGAAGGCCACCGTCAGGAACAGGAGGGTCAGTCCCGCCACGGCGAACAGGCGGGTTGCGGCGCCCCCCCGCGCCGGTTTCCACTGCCTCGCTGATTCGTCCACCGTCCCCACGGCGGCGAGGATGCCGCAAGCGCTGCGGCAAAGCGATACCAGTTCCGTCTCGGGCCGCGGTTGACTAGCCGGGTTCCGGTTCTAAACTCCCGCCACCTGTTCGTTTTCCCGAGGCATGAATGGCGGAAAATCCGCAAAAGCCGGACGTTGCGGCCCGTCCGCTCTCTCCGCATCTGACGATCTACCACTGGGCACCGACCATGCTGGTTTCGATCACCCATCGGGTGACCGGTGTTGGCTTGTCGATTGGCGCCCCGGTCCTGGCGCTTTGGCTGGTGGCAATCTCCAATGGACCCGACAGCTATCAGGCATTTTACGGTTACGCGCTTTCGCCGCTGGGCCTGCTGGTCCTGTTCGGCTTCGTCTGGGCCCTGGCCTTCCACCTGCTGCAAGGCATCCGCCACCTTGCCTGGGACCTGGGCTACGGCTTCAAGAAAGAGACCGCGCGGATGACGGCACTGCTGGTGATCGGCCTGTCATTGCTGATCGCGGCGGGCGTCTTTGCCCTCGTCTATACCGGCCATGCGGGATATCTGGGATGAGTTCATCACTGCACAAGGTCCAGGGCCTGGGCGCCAGCCATTCCGGCACCGGCCATTTCTGGCGTGAACGCCTGACCTCGGTGGCGCTGATCCCGCTGACGCTGTGGTTCGGCTATGCCATGCTGGGCCTGGCGGGCGTCACGGAAGTATCGGCGATCGGCTTTCTCTCCCATCCGCTGCATGCGGTGCTGATGGGGGCTTTTGTGGTGATCACGCTCTACCACATCAAGCTGGGACTGCAGGTGGTGATCGACGACTATGTCCATACACCGGGCAGCCGCATCTTCCTGTTGCTGTTGGTCCAATTTCTCGTCCTCGCCACCGGCTCCACCGCGCTATTCGCTCTCTTCCGCATCGTCGCGCTTTAAGGACCTGCCATGCCCGCCTACCAGATCGTCGATCATACTTTCGATGTCGTCGTTGTCGGCGCGGGCGGCGCGGGTCTGCGCGCCACGCTGGAATGCGCCCTGCAGGGCCTCAAGACCGCCTGCATCACCAAGGTCTTTCCCACCCGCAGCCACACCGTGGCGGCCCAGGGCGGCGTTGCCGCTTCGCTGGGCAACATGGGCGAGGATAATTGGCGCTGGCACATGTACGATACCGTCAAGGGGGCGGACTGGCTGGGCGACCAGGATTCCATCGAATATCTCTGCCGCCACGCGCCCGAGGCCGTATACGAGCTGGAGCATTTCGGCATGCCCTTCAGCCGCACGCCGGAAGGCAAAATCTACCAGCGCGCCTTTGGCGGCATGACCAGCAACTATGGCGAAGGCATCGTGCAGCGTACCTGCGCCGCCGCCGACCGCACCGGCCATGCCATGCTGCACACGCTCTATGGCCAGTGCGTCAAGCACGAGGTCAACTTCTTCATCGAGTATTTCGCCCTCGACCTGATCATGGAAGACGGCGCCTGCCGGGGCGTCATGGCCTGGTGCCTGGATGACGGCACGATCCACCGCTTCCGCGCCCACAAGGTCATTCTGGCCACCGGCGGCTATGGCCGCGCCTATCAGAGCTGCACCGGCGCCCATACCCAGACCGGCGACGGCAACGCCATGGTGCTGCGCGCCGGACTGCCGCTACAGGACATGGAGTTCGTCCAGTTCCATCCCACCGGCATCTTCGGCGCCGGTGTCCTGATCACCGAAGGCGTGCGTGGCGAAGGCGGCTATCTCACCAATTCGGAAGGCGAGCGCTTCATGGAGCGTTATGCGCCCCATGCCAAAGACCTTGCCTCACGCGATGTGGTTTCGCGCGCCATGACCATCGAGATCCGCGAAGGCCGCGGCGTCGGTCCCAACAAGGACCATATCCACCTGCATTTGTCCCATCTCGATCCCAAGATCATCCATGAGCGCCTGCCCGGCATCTCGGAAAGCGCCCGCATCTTCGCCGGGGTCGATGTTACCCGGGAGCCGATTCCGGTGCTGCCGACCGTGCATTACAACATGGGCGGCATTCCCTGCGCCTATACCGGCGACGCCCTGACCCTGACCGGCGGCAATCCCGACACGGTGGTGCCGGGCCTGATGGCGGTGGGCGAAGCGGCCTGCGTCTCCGTCCATGGCGCCAACCGCCTGGGCTCCAACTCGCTGATCGACCTGGTGGTGTTCGGCAAGGCGGCCGGTGTACAGGCGGCCAAGGAGTTGAAGAATGCCGGCGACCATCACGAACTGAATAAAGGCGCCGGCGATGATTGCCTCGCGCGGCTCGACGGCTTCCGCAATGCCAAGGGCAGCACCAGCGTGGCGACGCTGCGCGCCGCGATGCAGAAGGCGATGCAGGAAGACGCCGCCGTCTTCCGTACCGGCGAGAGCCTGGTCCAGGGCCACAAGCGCATCGCTGACATCTATGCCCAGCGCGGCAGCCTCGACGTCAAGGACCGCTCAATGGTCTGGAACACCGACCTGGTGGAAGCGCTGGAGTTCGACAATCTGTTGCAGCAGGCTGTCGTGACGGTGGCAGGCGCGGTGAACCGGCTGGAAAGCCGCGGCGCCCATGCCCGCGAGGATTATCCCAACCGCGACGATGACGGCTGGATGAAGCACACCCTGGCCTGGCTCGATCCGGAAACCGGCAAGACCCGCATCGACTACCGCCCGGTGCACACCTACACCCTCACCGACGAAGTCGAGTACATCAAGCCGAAGGCGCGCGTCTACTAAGGTCCGTTCACGCGCATCACGCGGCCCGCCGGCCTGCCGTCGGCGGGAACATGCGATGGCAACCAGCTTTCCACCGCATCCAGAAGCGTACCGCTTGTGACGGGATTGCGCCCTTCGGTGAACAGCGTCATCCCGTCACCGCCCGTCGCCAGGAAGTCCGGCACGGCAACGCGATAGACCGCGTCGTCGCGGATCGGCGCGCCGTTCAGCCTCACGCTTTGCGGCAGGACATGCTGACCGGCAGGCCGCCGGGCGTCCCAGGTGTAGCTGAAGCCCTGCGATACCTGCAGGATGCGAGGCACTTGCGGATCGTTCCATTGCTGCTCCAGCAGCGCCCGGATTTGCGCCCCTGTCAGGTCCAGTGAAACGATCGCATTGCCGAAGGGCAGCACGGCGAAAAGAGCCTCATGGGTGACGGGGCCCGGCGTGGGAAGCGCGACGCGGATGCCGCCCGGATTCATGAAAGCGATCTGGGCCTTGTCGGCGGCAGCGCGAGCGGCGTCGGCGATCACATTTCCCAACGCCACTTCTTCCGTCAGCTTGTTGTCGACCAGAAGCGGTACCGGAATTGTGGCGATCACGCGGTGCGCCAGCACCCCGGCACGGCGGCGATAGCCATCGAGCAGCCGGTCAATCGCCGGATCGGGCGGCAGATTGGGATCGACCACCAGATTGGTCGCCTTGGCGGAAACAATTTCACGGGTGCGACGGTCCAGCCGCAGGTCGATCTTGGTCACCAGCGTTCCATAGCGATAAGCCTGGGTGACCAGCCGCCCGTCCATCGTGCAGTTATAGGCATAATGACTGTCCGCGGTGATCACCACATCCACGGCCTTGTCCAGCCGGCTTACCAGCTCGGCGACGGGTCCGTTCCCATCCTCACAACTGTTGATGCCGCCCGACATGTGGCTATCGCCCTTGTGGATCATCACCACGATGGCGGCGATGCCCGCCGCTTTCAGCTTCGGCACCAGGGCGTTTACGGTCTCGGCCTCGTCGCGGAAGCTCAGTCCCGCCACCGCGGCCGGAGAGACCAGGCTGGGCGTTTCGCGCCGCGTCAGCCCGATGAACGCGACCGGCACGCCTTCGAAACGCTTGACGTAATAGGATGGCAGAATGGTCTTGCCGGTGGCGGTCGTGACCGTGCTGGCGGCGAGATACTGAAAACGCGCACCCTTGAAGACATGGCCACCCCTGCATCCGTCCAAGGGATGGCAGCCGCCCTTCTGCAACCGCAACAGTTCGGGGACACCCTTGTCGAATTCGTGATTGCCGACCGCGCTCGCTTCAAGCCCCATGCGCGACAAGGCCTCCACCGTCGGCTCGTCATGGAACATCCCGGACAGCAGCGGACTGGCGCCGATGATGTCACCTGCCGCCACGAAGATGGAATTGTGGTTCTGCGCCTTCAGCCGCTTCACCAGCGTCGCCATGCGATCGAGGCCGCCAGCGGCGATGTTGAACCGCTCTCCGGGATAGGCAGGATCGGCAAGGTCGATGCCGCCGGGCGGCGGATCGATATTGCCGTGAATGTCATTGACGGCCAGGACGGTGACATCGACCGTGCCACGCGGCGCGGCCACTGCCCCGGTGCAGGCGAGCGCCAGCGCCATGACAGCGCCTGTCAATGCCCTGCCCCAGCCCTGCTTGACGCTGTTCATCCCGTCTATCTACATGGGACGCGGGTCGTCCTGAAGAGGCTGTAATGACGCTGGCGCCATTGCTGGCCGCGCCATTGGCGGTGAAAGTTCACGTCGCCACGGTGCTGCCGGCTTTCCTGCTGGGCACCTGGCAGCTTTTCTTCAGCGCCAAGGGAGCGTCGGCACATCGCGCAATTGGCTATCTGTATCTCGTATTGATGACAGTCACATCCATCGCCGCCCTCTTCATCCATGTCGTGATGCCGGGCGGCCCCTTCCGGGGTTTCAGCCCTATCCATCTTTTCATTCCCCTTACCCTGATGGGCGTCGTGGGTGCGCTCTACTATGCCCGGCGCGGCGACATTGCCCGCCACAAGCGCGCGATGATCGGGACCTATGTCGGCGCCATCCTGATCGCGGGCGCCTTCACCCTCGTGCCTGGCCGCATCATGCATGCCGTGCTGTTCGGGCACTGAACCGGCGCTGGCGCGTTACCGGGTGTTACAGCGCCTTCCTCATTTCCGAGGCTTCCATGATACGATTTCTCGCCATTGCCATAGCGGCATTCCTGTTCGTCCTGCCGGCGGGTTTTCCGGCTCTGGCGCAGACGCCCCCGACAAGCGCCGCCCAGCCCGGCCCCGATGACCGCGCCAAGCAATGGCTGACGCTGGTGGATGATTCCAACTACACCGACAGCGCCAGCCAGATGGGCGCGCAGGCGAAGAAGGCGGATATCGCCACCCTGCCGAAGCTGCGCGCCCCCCTGGGCGCGGTGGCCAACCGCAACCTGAAGGACGTCAGGCTGTCTCAGACCAATCCCGGGATGCCGCCCGGCCAATATGCTGTCGTGCGTTACGATTCGAATTTTGCACACAAGGCCAATACCGTTGAAACGGTGACGTTGGCGATGAACAAGGGCAACTGGGCCGTGGTTGCCTATCGCATCGACTGAACGGAACATTCGTTCTATTGAGAAGTTTCCATCGGCAGCGCGCCCGGCCTGAAGCCAGAATTCGCCCCATTCCGTTCACAGAGGGTTCAGGCGCCAACCGCCAACTTGATCCGGGCACCTCACAGGAGACCTTTATGCAGATCAGACACGCATTGCTGGGCGCCGTCGCGCTCCTTTCCGCGGCCGCCGGAATGGCCCAGGCACAACCCAACTGGGTGCCTCCGGGCAACGATCCACGCGGCTATTACAGCGATTATGACCGCAACGGCTATTACGACCGCGACGGCCATTATGCCCGCATCCAGGCACGTGGTCCGCGCGACGGCGATTATGGCCCGCCGCCGCCCCCCCCGCCGCCGCCCGGTCCGCCCCCCGGCACCTATTATGAGCAGGGCCGCTATGAACAGAACTGCCGCAGTGGCAACCAGACGGCCGGCACCATCTTCGGGGCCCTGGCGGGTGGCCTGATTGGCGGGGCGGCCAGCCGTGGCAATGGCGGTGCCGTGGTCGGCGGCGCCATCCTGGGTGGCCTGCTGGGCAACACCATCAGCCGCGATATCGACTGCGACGACCAGCCTGAGGCTTTCCGTGTCTATTCGAGTGGCCTCAACGGCGATCTGAACCGTCGCTACGACTGGCGTGGCCGCAACGGCTATGGCTACTTCACCCCGACGCGCGAATATCGCCGCGGCGGCGTGGTCTGCCGCGACTTCACTGAAACCACCTATCGCGG
>Ga0316229_1004358_pt1 | contig 10412 bp, 12 predicted proteins | sample TBH18023metaG_FD_206011 | JGI IMG/M metagenome (GOLD analysis project Ga0316229, IMG submission 206011) | Freshwater microbial communities from Trout Bog Lake, Wisconsin, USA - TBH18023 | ecosystem: Environmental > Aquatic > Freshwater > Lake > Hypolimnion/Profundal zone | place: USA: Wisconsin...
AGTAGGTGATGGCGTTTCAACAAAAGTAACGCTTATGTTTGCCGTGTAAGCAAAAACAGGATTAGTACCGTTAATGCCATACAGAAATCTATAAATCCTTCTCTTTAGCCAAGGAATTGTGAAAGCAAATCCATCATCCTTGTAGTACCACCAAGTTAGAACTCTTTGATAAACATCATCAGGGGTCGTATAGATTGTCGTTGGCTGTATGTCTACCAGATCAGAAATAGCAACATCATCAAGCGCATAGGACGCAATTTGTCCTTTGACTGTTGATGCTGATCCAGCCAGTGTTGGCCTAGGGATTCCATATATTCCCTGACCCACCCAATCCAATAACGCCCCATTCAGTCCAGAATAAATTGGAAGGTTTACATTATTGAACCAATCCACATATTCTTGAGTAAGCGTGTTGTATGCTTGAACTAACGCATTCAGATCAGGATCGTTCTGATATTGAAAGTAAAGATACGATGGTATCGTTTTCGTTACATTCGTTGAATACGTTGGTAATGACATCCTTTATCCCTGAGTGAATGTAATGTTTGACGTTATCATGTAGTAGTAACCTTCCGGGTCACCAACTACCGTATTCGTACCAACCGCAGGAACCACAGCCACTCCATTGATTGCAATTGCAAAAACAATATGAGTCAAAAGAGGTGTAGGAATCAAAGAAACAACGGCCTCTTGGAAAATGTACTGTAGCTCATAAATGTTGATGCTTTGGCCTGGGCCAAGACCGTTCACGTAATCACAGATTGGTTGCCCCGCTTGCGCTGCAATAGCGGCATTCGTGATGATTGATGAGGATGTTGTATTCCACGTTACAGTCATAGTGACGGGCTGCTGGATTGGGATCACATATGGGATCGTATACGAATCTGGCTTATCGTAAATCGTAACGCTTTGATTTCTAGGGATAGTACCAGTCGTTCCAACAGTCACAACACCGTTACCAGTGTAGGTTCCAGAAGATGAATAGGGGATAGTGAAGGAGAATGGATCGCCGCTGACGGGCGTTACGCTCCACGTTCCATTAATCCCGGTAATGCCAGTCGCGTTTGCAATTTTTATTGACTCACCAGAAGTGAATCCTGTAACCAAATTGGTTGTGATCTTTGTAGGGCTACCAGTAGTGACGGATACAACCTGCATGATGGACCCGCATAGCGTGTTCGGATCTCCGCAAGAACTATAAATTGCCGCAGCCACAGCCGTAGGATCACCACCGCCTACAATGACTTCCCACTTGGCGGGAGAGTAATAAGCATTCTGTCTGACGCTAATCAGAGATTGAACGACACCAGATACCTGCGCTACCGCAGTCCTAATCGCTGATGTGGTTCCTGATGGTCCTACCGTATAAGCGGCAATAACTTGCGCTCTATAATCCTCCGGGGATTGAATGGAAGTGCTTGGAGTTCCTGTCGTAGGATTTGTAACGGTAAGCGTTATGCCTGTAGGGATTGAGGTCGAAATCGTTGTGACAGAATTCGCAGGGACCGCCCATGATCCAGTAGAGTTAGAGACACAATAAACCGTATTGCTAGATCCGGTTGAGTCAATGACGCTAGCTTGCTGAGTGATGTATTGATATGTTCCATCTGAAACAATTACACCTTGTGGGATTACATATCCCGGCGTACCAGAGAACACCACATTGACGGATGTATTGCTACCCAGTCCCTGCTGAACACCTACGAGTTGTCCTTGCTGATTAAGGACAAATAGATTGCATCCATATGGCGTTATGGAATTAATTGTTTCAACTTGAGCCTGATCGATCAGAACAAGTGCAGCGGTATCCGTGGATGCGATATCTTCGATTAATGTCCCCGGAAGATTGGCGGTAAGCCCAGGGTCGGAAGCAGTAGCCAGCGCAATAAGCTGTGAGTTCAGAGAGGCGGGACTCTGAGGGCTTGCTCCAGCGGCAGTCATAACTACGGGTAGCGACATGATCTATCTCAGGTTGGAATAGGAACAGATGCGTTGATGATGCTGCCGGATTGAGTAATCACATTCACATCATACACAGGCGTTGGCACATTATACTGGTTTAACTGATTGACCTTTGTGATTTTCAGTAGCGCAAAATAAGGCGCGTATTGCTGTTGAGTTGTATATACAGCCATATCTGGAAACACCTGAGTAGCAATGCTATTTTGGGCGGGAATCCCATAGTTTGCATAAATGGGTGATTCATTAGTTTGAAGCTGAAGGACTTGGCAAAGGGCAGTGACAAACACTGCATCATTGTATCCATTGGCATCTGTAGAAACTTCAGTCCACGCATATCCCAAGTCATTGTTGGCTGGGCTTCTTCCCCAAACTCTCATACCTTGCCTCCAGTTGTTCCAGTGACAGCGCCAGACGGTGATGTAAGCGTTCCTGCCGAATGCGTATGTGCCGTATATGCTTGTCCATTGATGACAAGCGTTCCTGTTATTGATATTCCGCTACTGTTTACCGTGACATTGTTGGAGCCAAATGTAAGACTAGCTTGGCTTGAGCTTACGGTAACGTTATTGTTTCCAACAACAAGAGTGATGCCTCCTGATGCGGCCCTATTAATGGTTGCAATACAGTTGCCGTCTTTATCTTGTAACTGGATTTTGTTATTAGTGACAGTCTCAACCATATTGACTGTTTGTGTTGCTCCGGATGTCGTAATGTCTTGAATGGTGACGCCATTGCTCGCAACGATGATCCTTCCATTGACTAACTGATTTCCATCTTCATCAACATTAAGATCCTGCAGAATAACGCCATCCGGACCGTATACCCAGGTCGAATTAATGTCTGGACTTACAGGAAAGGCAGCTATGCCATTTTTGTTTCCTTTAGTGGCAATCGGCTCAAAAGCTAGAAGGGCTTCATAGTTGCCGTCTTGACCAAAATCAGGACTGCCATCTTTCTGACCGCTTATTGGGTAAAGGCTAATGTCTGCTTTTCTAGCGATACCCACATCACCAATCTGAATTGGGAGTCGGACATATTGAGACTCCATGATCGGGATGGTGATATTGGAAAATAAATCAGATAAGTTATTTACGGCAATAGATACGGTGACAAATAGACCATCGTCACTAATTGATTGAACCTGACATGGTAATGACCATCCGTTTTCCTGTAGGGCAGATTTAATCTGATATGCAGATATCTGCTGCAATCCCTGCCCTATAGGATATCTAGCACCATAATTATTCATGGAGAAATCACTAGGGTTTGGTTGGCGGGATAGTAATACATGGTGCTTGTGCTGAAATATCCAGCAAGGATGTTTACAGGAGCAACGCCTTCTGTTGTAGAACTACCAATCAGAGCGACATTGACAACAATGTTCCCATATTGATCTTGGATGCTTATGTAGCTCCTTTGACCGAAATATAGCCAATAAACTGTACAGCTATATTGCACCTTGCCAAGGGTTGCCTGAAAGTTGATAGGGGTAGCATAGGCTAATGGGATATTGATTGTTGTCATTGCTGTACTACCGATCCGTTAGATATTGAACTAAGGCCAGATGATAATAGCGATGAAATCGGGTTTCCAGTGCCGCCTATGGTTAAAAGAGGCTGAGTGAAATCAAACTGCCATGACATTTGAGATTGATTGGACTCACCGGCTGATACATCAATCATCTGTGTAAGCAAGCAATTAGTATAAACATAGCTAGGGGTCGCAACAGTAAACGTGCCGCCATTGTTTATATGAACCTGAATGAATGCTTGTAATGCCTCCATTGTTGCCAGCTTTACAGAAAAAGGCGCAGAGTTACTGGCGGGGCAATGACCCAGCAGGGAGATATTCAAAGGCTGTTGAACCTGAGAGTTTGCGGCAATTTGGTTCGTGTAAAACGGGAATTCAGAAATTTCTGATTTCCAAAGAGAGCCGCCTGGAAGAGGCCTGAATGTGAAGAATGGTTGCTGTGGCAGCTCTACGTTGGCGCTACTGATGATTCCGCTAAAGGTTGTTCCCGCAACAGATAACGCTTCAGTGACCGCGATAATGGGAAGCCCTATGGAGCCAAAAATAGGATTCACAGAGGATAGAATGCCGCCAGTAAAATATATGGGACTCCATTCAAAAGCGAGTGTATATGCTGAACTAACCGGATTCATTCTCGCTCCTAAAACAGTGTTTCTGATGGTGATCCATAAGGAGACTGAGCGGAAACTTGCCCAGAAGTATCTGCTCCTGAATATGGACTTAATTGATCTTCTCTAAGACCACCATCTGCATCAATGTAAGTTACCCATGCAGTAGGGCTTGGATCACGATATCTGCCTACATGACGCATTCTTAATACCTGCAATTTAAGGTTTTCACCATTGAAATAGTAGAACTGGCTTGCAGTTGTACTTGATGCAGGAACAATGATATTCGACTGAATGCCATTTGGGTATTGAATAAAGTTGTTTACCCGGATGTCATTTCTCATGGGATGGATAGACTGAATAATGCCCGCCGCCGATATCCAAGTTGGCTGACCAACAAATTCCTGTAATTGTAGCTTTGTCACTTCTGACGCCGCCGCAGATGAGGCATTTGCTGGAGGTGGAGCGGTTCCATCACACGCTATGACATAATTCGATACCGGATCAGCATAAAGAACCACCCCGGTATAGGGCTGGAAGTTGCCGATCAAACTTTTATTCTGTGCTTTTGATGGATTGATGGAGTTAGGTGGATTTAGAAGCTGTGTTTGCCTTTGAATGGCTGCGGCAAACTTCTCCATTGTTGTGTACGCAAGTGAGAATTTCGGCATTGAATTAATGCCATACTTGCCGTTTGCATCAAGATTTCCCACGCACCCTGCATAACCAAGATTTCTAAAGAACGAATCTAGCTTACTGATGAATGTGCCTCCTTGGTTTCCATTTGGGGGGTTCCATGAAAACGCATAAAACTGCGGGGTCGTAGAGTAAATGTTCGCAGATAAGTTCAAATATGGAGATCCAGCCCTAGGTACAGGGTTGATAAGGAAGTCCATTGTTAGATTGGTTCCAGCCCAGTTCCCGTAGCATCCTTGCACGGTTCCTTTTGCAATCAATCCAGATTGATATGGATTCGCTAATGGGAGACCCGTCTTGAATCCAGCATAGAGATTGCAATCAAGGGAATTATAAAGTCTCGCCATCCCTAACATTGATTTAGGGACGTTATGTAGCGTGATGTGATACGGCTGTGCTGATAGGCCGCTCTCAGTGATTTCGCAATCAAAGGAGATCTCTAAACAGCCCGGATTGTAAGCACCATTTGGATGCGACTCAAAGACAGCGTAATCGTTGTAGACATCATTTGAATTGATGACATCAGCGATTTCGCCAGTCTGAGGATTTACAAATTCAAGCCTGTAGTATCTCATTAGTAATTGGGATTATCGGTGTTCAATTGACCAAACTGACTTGAAAAAGACCAAGAGGCGCTGTTTTCCGGGTTATTGAAATTGCGAATAGTAAGCACAGGTGACATTCCTGTTGTGCCTCCAGTCATCCCTGATGGCATATAGGACGCAGACGGAAGTGATCCATTACGGAATGCGCTCTTTCTAGCGGAATTCATGATGCTGCTGACGAAATTCCGAGTCTCCTGAAATGGAGGTATCTGGTTTCCGTACTGCTTAACTCTGCCGGGACCGGCATTGTATGCTGCAAGAGCAAGATCATAAGAACCAAATTCTTCAAGGTTCTGCTTCAGATATTTACCTGATTCAAGGATATTTTGATAGGGATCGAATGGATCTGTGACGCCAAGCATTATGGCAGTGCCAGGCATAAGTTGACCAAACCCCATAGCGCCTTTCTTGCTGACGGCTTTCGTGTTACCACCGCTTTCCTGAAAAAGCATACTGGTGAAGATGCTTTCATCAAGGCCGAGGTCTTTTGCCACTTTCTTTGCGTAATCCCAAGCGGACCCAGCGGCACTAGAAACCTTTCCCCCAGCTGCATTCGCTACGCCAGCCGCCTCTTCAATAGCCGGTGTTACATAGTAATTGATCCATTCAGCACCTGTCTCTAGCGCACCAAGTCCCAGCCTTGCATTCCATTCAAGTAACGTGAATCCAATCTCAGCGACCTTTGAAATCAGTTTATAGAATTCACTGTTTGTGATCTTATCAATCCATTCAGAAAGAGGCTTAAATTTATCAAGGAACGTCTGAACAATATGATCCCAAGCCTCTCCAGCCCTATTCTGAATCCACTTCCACGCTGATTCTGCAAATGGCTGTATCTGCTTTTGTATATTTGCAAACAAAGCTTCCCACTTTCCTGTAGAGATTGCCTCTGCAAGCAGGTTTATGTCCTCTGTAAGACCATCAATGAAGTCTTTAAATGTTCCAGATCCCTTCATCAGGTTTGTGGCTACAGCAGTAAATACGCGATTTATAGGCTCAAGAACCGGCTGCATCGCTATAAGGAGTTGATTCTCCATAGCCGCCATGCCAGTTTCTCTTTGCGCGCCAAATCTTTCATACGCAAATCGAGTCTCAGTCGGCATCTCAAGAAGGCCTCTACGGCTCTCCCCAATGCCTCTCAGTTCATTGAACTGGCCTTGGCTATATGAGCGATAGCGTTGCATGATTTCTGGTCCTGCAAGCCCCTCCAATCCCATTCGTTCAACGAGAATAGGGTTAGAGAGCATCTCAAATAGTTGTTGATTCTTGGATGCCTTGAATAGCGCCTCAGATACCATCTGATAACGCTTTTCTGACTCCATGCTCCTCAGTTCTGGCGCAGATACATTCATGCCTACGCGAGACATGACGTTAGAAAGAGCGCCCATTGTGATAGAGGCAGGGTTGTATGCGCCTTCAGTAAGGGCGGCTAACCCACCAGAAACGTCAGAGAATTTGCCATAAGTAGCCTGGAGCCTACCAATGACATTGGGATTCATAATCCCGTATCCGGTTGCTTGGAATGTCCGGCGAGAAATGTCCTGTGAGGCCCGTATAAGCCCCGCTAGGGAGATTACTGATCCAATGCTTGTTAAGAGTCCACCAGCACCAACAATTGACTTGGTGAGACTTAAAAACGCTCCACCTAATTTCTTTCCAGTATCCAGAACAAGATTTGCGCTGAACTTGCTCATACCCATTGTTAGTTTGCCAATGGATTTGGAGAAATCTTCCTGTTTCCTTCTCAGGATGTCTTGTTGCTTAGTGAATTCCTTTTGAGCGGCAAGCGCCTTCTTGTCTTCATCTTTCTTTTTGGTGGCCTCATCCTTGGCTTGTTTCTTTTCAGCCTTTTCCTTTTCCTTGGCCTCTTTCTCTTCAGGAGAGGACGGCGCATTACTGCCGCCCCCAAACCGAATCGTCATTTCATTGAGAGCCTTGAGTCTTGCTTCAAGCTCATCAAGACCAACTACTTTTAACTCAATGACCGATTCGATTGCCATATCTGCTCCTAAATTCTGCTACGCACTCCCATTCAAAAACTTCTTTGAAATGATAAGTGCGAACTGACTCCATTAAATCGGAGATGATGCTCCCGTAGGACCAGTAGGTTCTGCCGTGGTCGATATCGTCGATGAAGGCCAGCACTCCGAAGCAGTGGATGATGTAAGTTCCAAACTGAGCGCAGTTTGCATGACTGAAATCCAGTCCTTCAACATCGATGGGAATATGTGCCGACGATAGCAGATAAAAAAAACAAGGCGGCTCAGAATCTCATCTTTCATATCATTTGAAACATTAGACTGCTCAAGCAACATTGGCTTGGTGGTATACACAAATGTAGCACCCGCAATGTTAAGGAGAATATCTCTGGCCTCGGCCTCTTTTCCAATGCTCTCACCGGCTTCAAGAAAGATTCTTTTGGCAAGAACAGCGGATGAAATCATAGCCTTTCCTGATGACATTTCATCATAGGCTTCCTTGAACAGCCTCCAGTTGGCTTCAAAAACAGAAGTAGCCAGAGGAGTTGAGTGGACAATGATTGGATTTCCATCTTCATCCGTTAATCTCAAGACGATATTCAAGTTTTTGTTAATCTTCATTTCAATTCCCTATATTGAACCCTGAAAGGAAGAGTCGGAAAGCAGCAGGGTCTGCTATTCGGGGATGGCCCTATCCGACTCTATTCTTTTATACCAACTGCCAGAGGTCGTTTGAAGTATTGAACTGACCTGAGAACGTGATCGCAAAGTCAGGTTGCGTACCCGCCATGCTGATCTGCGCCCAGTTGGTGATAGCTACGTTATACAAGGTAAACGGAGCCATCGTTCCCGTATCCGGGGTAATGGTTATAGTGCCAATCGTAGGAGACTTCTGGATCTGGCTGATATATGCAGCAGACAGAGCCAAAGACTTCATGATGTTAGCGGTCACATTGACAATCTGATACGGTTCTTCAGAGTTCACAATCGTGGTCATTCCCTGAAACTGCGTGACAACAGCAGTCTGCGGAGCGATAACGATACCTTCCTTTCCAAGGTAAGGTGCAGTGATACTGAGTCCCGTGTTGCCGGGGACCAAAACGGTCCCTCGGATTCTGTTCAAATTGCCGGGGATCAAAAGCGGATTAGTAGCCATGCTTTACTCCTAGGCGAACTGCGTTACGAGAATGTTGAACACGATGGTCTGGAATCCATACTGAGGCGTATATGCTACTTGGAAGCCAGCATACAACTGATTGGCGTAATCAGCAGGATTTTCAGCGATATAGGTATTGAACGGAATCGCATTGATGACAAAATTGCCAGCATACAAACCCGCATCAATGTTGGAAATGAACGTAACCGGATCAAGAGAAGTCGTGATGACCTGGCCTAACGCCAGTCCACTTTGAACTGCCTGATTACCAACTGTTGCAGCAACCTGCTGAAGCGAGTTAATACCATCTTGATTGTAGTACAACGGATTCAACGTATTGTTGCTTCCATTAATAACTGCATTTGATACCGCAAGATTGATATTGACCTGTACCCAGTCGATTGAATAAGCGACATTAGCAGGAGTACCATTCAGATTCTTACCGGCAACAATGATCGTATTTGAAATGCCGCCTTCAGCGCCAGTCGTAACGAAATTGATATTGCCAGAAAGAAAAGCATTGGTAAGGGTCGATGTCAGCGGCGCATAAGCCGTCACACCACTCAGATACCGATACTGAGACGGAGGAAGTTTGTTGGAAGCAGATGGCTTGAAAGCAGTCATGTATTGCATGAATGAAACGCTATCCAGTTCCGTGTTCGCATTGGCGCCGGGAGACTGAATAAAAGCAAACACATTCAGAAGCTGACTCTGAGTTGCCCACGTTGCATACGTTGCTGCCGTCACGGGAAGATAAAACTTCTGCAATGACTGAAAACTATTGTAAAGCGTGAAGAACGCTTCTGCATCAGTTGCATCAGCATCAATGCCCGGAAGGAATCCCCAGTTATAAATCGTCTGCGGATTAGCGGCAAGATAGGCCTGAACTGAAGTCAGAACTGCTGCAGAGGCTGCCGTTCCAGTTTCATAGATGTAATAACCAACCTGACTATTGCCTTGCGCCCACCAAGTTGCATCAGCGGCTTCAAGATAAAGAGTCGGACCCGTTTCTACAGTACCGCTTCCTGTCAACGTACCAGGATTGGTTGCTACCGCATAAGTGAACTCAGTGGTGGTAGCTGCCGTTGCGACAAACGTGCCGTTATAGCCAGCAGGAGTACACCCGGAAACATTAATGGTGGTAGTCGTCCCTACAGGAATACCATGAGCGGAAGTGACCAGAGTAACAATACCTGAAGACCAAGTGGCAGTAGAAACCGCAAGTTCTGGATTCAAGATAGAGTCAAGCTGACCAGAGGCAGAAATATACTGCGTAGTGCCGGCAGCTAATGTGGTGCCACCGATAGAGACGATAGCCGCTGTGTTAAGGTAGTTGGACGGAGCCGGTGCTACCTGCACAGAGATATTCGTCTGTACGATTTGGTTAAAAGAAGCCATGACTTACCCCTTAGTTGTAAGAGATTGCTACAGTCTGTCCTGTGCCGGGAGCAACAGTAATTCCCACTTTTGCAGGGAAATTAACAATGTAGTTGCCAACAGTTGCAGGAATAACGGCGATCTGGTTTGCAACAGTATTACCGCTAGTTGATTTAGCGTCATAAATTGCGCCAGCGGTAGAACTTGTAGCAAGAACAGAGATAGTTACGGCAAAGCCAGGAGTAGCTTTAACTACGGTGGCTGCAGTAAGATCAAGGGCGCTGCTGGTTGCATTGCCCAGTGAAATAGTTTGGAAAGGACCTTGTGGCATATCAGTAACTCCTACGGGGGGTTAATATAGATAGGAACGGGCAAAGTACGACGAATATAGTTCAGCGCGGTTTGATATACAGCGTGTTGATTATAACTTACTTCTAAATCAACGAATTTCTGTTGGCCTAACGCATTCAATTCTGACTGAATGTGCTTACCATCCCTC
>Ga0316229_1004364_pt1 | contig 10401 bp, 5 predicted proteins | sample TBH18023metaG_FD_206011 | JGI IMG/M metagenome (GOLD analysis project Ga0316229, IMG submission 206011) | Freshwater microbial communities from Trout Bog Lake, Wisconsin, USA - TBH18023 | ecosystem: Environmental > Aquatic > Freshwater > Lake > Hypolimnion/Profundal zone | place: USA: Wisconsin...
AAGGAGAGCCTGGACTTCTCGCCCGGCCCGGGCAAGTGGAGCATCCAGGACGTCGTCTTCCACCTGGCCGAGGCCGAGCTGCACGGCTACGTGCGGGGCCGGACCATCATCGCCGAATCCGGCGCGGGCATCCAGGCCTTCGACCAGGACCGCTGGGCCCGGAGCCTGGACGTCAGCGCCCAGCCCATGGACGAGGTGGTGGACCTGTTCCGCCTGCTCCGGGAGATGATGGCCCGCCAGCTGCGGGCGCTTCCCGAAGCGGCCTGGGGCCAGCACATCGTCCACCCGGAACGGGGCAAGATCACCCTGGACCGCTGGCTGGAGGGCTACGTCGGCCACCTGCAGGTGCACCTCACCCAGATGGAGCGGACCTACCAGGAATTCCGCGCCAAGCGTTAGCGCCATTGAACGCTTCTTTATTTTCCAAGGGGCGCCAAGACTTCACCTGTCCATTCCCGGCGCCCCGCCCCACCTGGGACCGCCGGGCAAGGCTTACCGTCGCTATGCCGGCATGCCAATGACGCGGCGATCTTCCCGTTCTGTTCGCCTATCCCTGGGCAAAAAGCTATAATGTGGCTTTTGCGCACAGGAGTATCAATGCCCCTTCAGGAAAAGATGGATACCTTGCGTTCGCGCTATGCAGCCGCGCTGAAGGGGGGCGGGCAGGCGCGAATCGACAAGCAGCACCAGGGCAACAAGCTCACCGCCCGGGAACGGATCGCGGCCTTCCTGGATGAGGGTTCCTTCGAGGAAGTGGACGCCCTCGCCATGAACCCCTTTGAAGGCGGCGAACGCATCCCGGGGGACGGCGTCGTCACCGGGTTCGGCCGGGTGGATGGTCGGCCAGTGGCGATCTTCGCCCAGGATTTCACCGTCGTCGGCGGCAGCCTGTCGCTCACCCACGCCCGGAAGATCTGCAAGGTCATGGATATGGCCATGAAGGTCGGTTGCCCGGTGATCGGCTTCAACGATTCGGGCGGGGCGCGCATCCAGGAGGGGGTGAACTCGCTCGCCGGCTACGCCGAGATCTTCCTGCGCAACACCATGGCCTCGGGGGTGCTGCCGCAGATCTCCCTGATCATGGGCCCCTGCGCCGGCGGCGCGGTCTACAGCCCGGCCATCACCGACTTCATCACCATGGTGCGCAACACCAGCTACATGTTCGTCACCGGCCCGGAGGTGATCAAGGCGGTCACCCACGAGGACGTCACCAAGGAGGAGCTGGGCGGCGCCAGCGCCCACGGCTACAAGTCCGGGGTGGCCCACTTCATGGTGCCTTCGGACCTGGCGGCCCTGGCCCACACCCGCGAGCTGCTCTCCTTCCTCCCCTCCAACAACCTGGGCCAGGCGCCGCGCCGGGCGCCGCTGATGGAGATGGCGCTGGAGAACCCGGACCTGGACGGCATCATCCCCGAAGACCCCAGCAAACCCTACGACGTGCGCAACCTCATCAAGGGCATCGTCGATGACGCGCACTTCTTCGAGGTGATGGAAGCCTACGCCGGCAACATCGTGATCGGCTTTTCGCGCATGGACGGCCGCAGCGTCGGCATCATCGCCAACCAGCCGGCCCACCTGGCCGGGGTGCTCGACATCGCTTCCAGCGAAAAGGGCGCCCGGTTCGTGCGGTTCTGCGACTGCTTCAACATCCCGATCATCGTCTTCGAGGATGTCCCCGGCTTCCTTCCCGGGGTGCACCAGGAGCACGGCGGCCTGATCAAGAACGGCGCCAAGCTGCTCTACGCCTTCTGCGAAGCCACGGTGCCCAAGCTCACGGTGATCACCCGCAAGGCCTACGGCGGCGCCTACATCGTGATGGCCTCCAAGCACATCCGGGCGGACTTCAATTTCGCCTATCCCACCGCCGAGATCGCCGTCATGGGCGCTGAGGGCGCGGCCAACGTGCTGTATGCCAAGGAGATCGCCAAGGCGTCCGACCCCGCGGCCAAGCGCACCGAGATCATCGCCGAATACAACGAGAAGTTCGCCAACCCCTACGTCGCCGCCGGCCTGGGCTACGTGGACGAGGTCATCATGCCGCGGGAAACCCGCAAGAAGCTGCTGCGCGCCCTCAACCTGCTGGAGGGCAAGCGCGAGTCCATGCCGCCGAAGAAACACGGTAACATTCCCCTATGAATGAACTGAAACCCGCCCTCCTGGCGGTCATCGGTGCGACCGCCCTGCTGGCCCGGAGCGAACCGGGCCTGGACCCGGGTTTCTTCCTGCACGAGCCCGGGACGATCATGCTGGACTGCGCCGACAAGGCCCGGGCCGCCGCGCCCAACAACAGCCGGATGCTGGCCGAGTACGGCCGGATCTACCTGGCCGCCGGAGCCAAGGACCGGGCGCTGGACGCTTTCCAGCGGGCCGCCCGGATCGGCAGGCGCGACGCCGCCACCTTCGCCCTGATCGCCAAGGCCTGGCTCGGCCACGGGGCCAAGGCCGAAGCCGTGGCCGCCGCCAGCCAGGTGACGGAGCTGGCGCCAAAGAACAAGACGCTCCTCGCCGACCTGGGGGTGCAGTTCACCGATGCCGGATTCGCCAAGGAAGGCGCCGCCTTCATGGAGCGGGCCTACCAGCTGGAGCCCAGCGACTGGGAGATGGCCGTCGACTTCGGCCGGGCCTGCCTGCGGGCCAGGCAGCCGGAACAGGCCGCCACCTGGTTCCGCCACGCCCTCACCGGCAGCAACGCCGACAACCGGATCTACCGGGTCGTGGGTCTGGCCTACGCCGACCGCGGGGCACGGCCTTAACGACGATTGAATGACCCACCTCTTTTTCGGACCCGACGGCACCCTGCGCAGCGGCTGGAAGGCTCTGCTGTTCGCGCTGGGGGCCGGGGTCTGCAATGGCGCCGCCTTCGCCTTCCGCCAGGAAATGCCCTGGCTGGGGGCCGCGGCGCTCTGGCTGCCTGCGCCCTGGTTCTCCTTCGCCGCCTTCCTCTGCCTCACCTGGTGCTTCCTCCAGTTGGAGGGCCGGTCCCTGGGCACGGTGGGCCTGCGCCTGGACCGGCGCTGGGGCCGGGAGCTGCTGCTGGGCGCCTTGGCCGGCGCGGGGCTGATCGCCCTGATGGCCCTGGCCGGGTTCCTGGGCGGCGGGTTCCACCTGATGCGCAACCCCGCGGCGGGGCCCGGCAGCCTGGCCGCGGGGCTCTGGCTCTACCTGGCCGTGGCGTTCAGCGAGGAACTGCTGTTCCGCGGCTACCTGTTCCAATGCCTGGGCCGGGGCCTCGGCGTCTGGCCCACCCAGCTGCTGATGGCCCTGCTGTTCGCCTGGGTGCATTGGGGCAACCCGGGCATGACCGGCGCCACCCGGCTCTGGGCCAGCCTCAACATCGCCGTCGCCGCCATCCTGCTGGGCCTGTGCCGGCTCAGGACCCGCAGCCTGGCCCTGCCCATCGGCCTGCACCTGGGCTGGAACTGGGCCCAGGGATCGCTCCTGGGCTTCGCCGTAAGCGGGCTGCCCAGCCTGGGGTGGTGGAGCCCGGTCATCCAGGGCCGGAACCTCTGGCTCACCGGCGGGGCCTTCGGCCTGGAGGCGAGCCTGCCCTGTGCCATCGTCGGCACAACCGCCTGTCTGGTGTTGGCTTTGGGTTCGTTCAAAGGTTTACTGGATGAGTAAAGTATTGTTTTCGATGGAAAAAATTTAACTATAGAGGAAATTTCTTGACCATGAAAACCTTTGAACCTAGAATTGTGCGTGGATTGCTAGGTCTTTCTATAACAATCGTTTCGGATGAATGTCACGTTCAGGCGGAGGGCTTCATGGTCCCTCGAGTTGCTGGCGGCAGGCACCGATAGCTTCAGTGGCGGGTCCCGGCCGGGCCGCACGCGTCACCGCATCACGTCCCCCATAACGCAGTCGCCTAAGAGGGAACCATGGAGTTCACACTCAACGGTCAAGCCACACGCTACGACGATGATCCCGGCATGGTGCTGCTCAGCTACCTGCGCGACGTGGCCGGGCTCACCAGTCCGAAGGACGGTTGCTCGGGCGAAGGCATCTGCGGCTGCTGCACCATCCTGGTGGACGGCAAGGCGCGGCTCAGCTGCCGGATGTCCATGAAGGACGTGGCGGACCGGACCGTCACCACCCTGGAAGGGCTCTCCAGCGCCGAACGTGACGCCTTCGCCGACGGGTTCGTGCTCAAGGGCGGCGTCCAGTGCGGCTTCTGCACTCCCGGCATCGTCATGAAGGCCGCCGCCATCCTGCAGAAGAACCCCAGTCCCACGCGCCAGGAGATCACCGACGGCCTCACCGGAAACCTTTGCCGCTGCACCGGGTACAAGAAGGTGGTGGACTCCATCGAGTGCGCCGCCGAGGCGCTGCGCAGCGGCCAGCCGGTGACCTTCCCCAAGGACACCGGCGGCATCGGCACCCGCCACCCCAAGTATTCCGCCCGGGAGGCCGTGCTGGGCGAACGGGTGTTCGTGGCCGACATGGTGGAGCCGGGCATGGTGTTCGGCGCCCTGCGCTTCTCCGACCATCCCCGGGCCAAGGTGCTCAAGGTGGACATCAGCCAGGCGCAACAGGCCCCCGGCGTGCTGGCCGTGCTCACGGCCAAGGACATCAAGGGCAAGCGGATCAACGGCATGATCTACCGGGACTGGCCGGTCATGGTCATGGAAGGCGAGGAAACCCGCTGCATCGGCGACGTGCTCGCTACCGTGGCCGCCGAGACCGAGGCGGCGGCGCTCGCCGCGGCGGCCCTGGTGCGGGTGGAATACGAGGCGCTGGCGCCGGTGACCGACATCTTCGAGGCCCTGGAACCCGGCGCGCCGCAGCTGACCGAGAAGGGCAACGTGCTGTCGGTGACCGAAGTCCGGGTGGGCAACGCGGAGGAGGCGATCAAGGGCTGCGCCTTCGTCACCCGCAGGTGCTACACCACCCAGCGCATCGAGCATGCCTTCCTGGAGATGGAGGCGGCCCTGGCGCTGCCCTGGAGCAAGGACGGCGCGCCCGGAGTGAAGATCTTCGACGGCGGCCAGGGCGGCTACGAGGACCGCCGGCAGATCGCCGAGCTGCTGGACCTGCCCGAGGCGCAGGTGAACGTGGTGCTGGTGCAGAACGGCGGCGGCTTCGGCGGCAAGGAGGACCTCATGTGCCAGCACCACGCGGCCATGCTCTGCCTCGCCACCGGCCGCCCGGTCATGATCCGCTTCGACCGCAAGTCCTCCCTGCGCATGCACGCCAAGCGCCATCCCATCGTCATGGACTACGAGCTGGGCTGCGACAAGGACGGCAAGCTGGTCGCCCTGGTGGCGCAGATGCATTCCGATTCGGGCGCCTACGCCAGCGTCGGCATGAAGGTGATCGAGCGGGCCGTGGCCCACTCCGCCGGCGCCTATGCCATCCCCAACGTGCACGTGAAGGGCACGGCGGTGATCACCAACAACGCCTCCTGCGGCGCCATGCGCGGGTTCGGCGCCAACCAGGCCTGCTTCGGCATCGAATCCAGCGTGGACGAGCTGTGCGCCATGGGCGGCTTCGACCGCTGGCAGTTCCGCTGGGACAACGCCCTGACCGAAGGCAAGGCCACCGCCACCGGCCAGGTGCTGACCAGCGGCGTGGGTGTGCGGGCCTGCCTGGAGGCGCTCAAGGAGCGGTTCCAGAGCGCGAAGTTCGCCGGCATCGCCGCCGGCATCAAGAACACCGGCATCGGCTGCGGCATGCCCGACTTCGGCCGGGCCAAGATCAGCGTGCACGGCCCGGACAAGGTGGTGCTGCACCACGGCTGGTGCGAAATGGGCCAGGGCGCCCACAACATGGCCCTGCAGACCCTGGTCACCGAGACCGGCATCGACCCCGCCATCATCGAAGTGCGGGTGGAAACCGACGAGGAGACCTACTGCGGCATGACCACCGCCTCGCGCGGCACCTCCCTGGTGGGCAACTCGGTGCGGGTGGCCAGCCAGGAGCTGAAAAAGGACCTGGCCGCCGGCAAGACCCTGGCGGACCTGGCAGGCAAGGAATACCGGGGCGAATGGGTCTGCGACTGGACCACCAAGGTCGGCTACCAGCCGCCGGCGGGCAAGGAGATCGTCACCCACTACTCCTACGGCTACGCCGCCCAGATGGTCGAGCTGGACGACACCGGCAAGATCACCCGGATCACCGCCGCCCACGACGCCGGCAGGATCCTGAACCCCACCCTGTTCGAAGGCCAGATCGAAGGCTCCCTGCACATGGGGCTGGGCTACGCGGTCACCGAGGACTTCCCGTACAAGGACGGCTGGCCGGTGTCCTGGAAGATGGCCGATCTCGGCATCATCCGGTCCAGGGACATGCCGCCCATGGAGGTGATCGGGGTGGAAGTGCCGGACGCCTTCGGGCCTTACGGGGCCAAGGGGGTGGGCGAGATCGGCCTGGTCCCCACCGCGCCCGCCGTGGCCAACGCGCTCTGCCACTTCGACGGCATCCGCCGCACCACCCTGCCGCTCAAGGAAATGAAGCTGCTGGGCAAGAAGAACAAATAACCCGCACCGCCCGAGATCGACCACACCATGGAAAAAGCATTCCGCACCGCCCCACTCGATAGGCTCGCCGGCTGGATCTTCAGGGACCTGGACCGGGACAGCGTCCTGGGCATCCCCAAGCAGAACCTGCAGGTCCCCTCGCCCCGGCTGGCGACCCGGATGTTCGGCCACACCGTGGCCGCGCCCCTGGGGGTGGCGGCCGGCCCGCACACCCAGCTGGCCCAGAACATCGTCGCCAGCTGGCTGTGCGGCGCCCGGTTCATCGAACTGAAGACCGTACAGATCCTCGACGAGATCGAGGTGAGCCGGCCCTGCATCGACTCGGCGGACGAGACCTACAACTGCGAGTGGTCCCAGGAGCTCAAGCTCGAGCAATCGTTCCAGGAGTATCTCAACGCCTGGGTGCTGCTGCACGCTTTGGCCCACAAGCTGGGGCTCAAGGACCCCGGCACCCACTTCAACATGAGCATCGGCTACAACCTGGAGGGCATCCAGAACCCCCGGGTGCAGGCCTTCATCGCCCGCATGCGCGACGCCGGCGCGGAACTGCCGGCCGCCATCGATCAGGTGGCCAAGGTCTACCCGGCGGTGCGCGACCTGCAGATCCCGCGGGAGCTGTCCAACCACATCACCCTGTCGACCATGCACGGCTGCCCGCCGGCGGAGATCGAGCGGATCGCCAGCTACCTGATCACCGACCTGGGCGTGCACACCTGGGTGAAGCTGAACCCCACCCTGCTCGGCCCGGACCGCCTGCGCGGCCTGCTCAACCAGACCCAGGGCTTCGAGATCGAGGTGCCGGACGGCGCCTTCGGCCACGACCCCAAGTTCGCCGACGCCATGGCCATGGTCAAGAACCTGGCCCGGATCGCCGAGGGCCGCAGCAACAGCTTCGGCTTGAAGCTCTCCAACACCCTCGAAGTGGTCAACCACCGGCCGGTGTTCCCCGCCAATGAGAAGATGATGTACATGTCGGGCCGGGCCCTGCATCCGCTGACCCTGACCCTGGCCCAGCTGGTCGACCAGGAGCTGGACGGCAAGGTGGCCATCAGCTTCTGCGGCGGCGCCGACGCCCGCAATTTCTCGGATCTGGTGGCCGACGGCCTGTCCCCCGTCACGGTCTGCACCGATCTGCTCAAGCCCGGGGGCTACGCCCGGCTGCAGCAGTACCTGGTCAACCTGGACGCGGCCATGGACCGGGCCGGGGCCGACAGCCTCGACGCCTACGTCCAGGCCACCTCCGGCGGCCACGGCGCCCGGTTCAACCTGGCCCGGCACGCGGTGCGGGTGGTCGAGGAAGACGCCTACGCCCGCCGGCCCCGTCCGCTGGAGTTCAAGGGCGAGCGCGCCCTGGGCCACTTCGACTGCATCGCCGCCCCGTGCATGGAAGGCTGCCCGTCGCACCAGAACATCCCCGACTACCTCTGGCTGGTGGCCCACGGCCGTCCCGCGGAAGCCATGGACGTCATCCTGCGCACCAACCCCCAGCCCGGCATCACCGGCAGCGTCTGCGACCACCCCTGCACCGAGCGCTGCGTGCGCAATTTCTACGACAAGCCGCTGGCCATCCGCGAGATCAAGCGTTACGCCGTCGAGTACGGCGGGGCCCACCCGGAAACCCGCGGCCCGCAGAACCACATCAAGGTCGCCATCGTCGGCGCCGGTCCGGCGGGGCTCTCCGCCGCCTACTTCCTGGCCAGGATGGGCTTCGAGCCCGAAGTGTTCGAGGCCAAGGCCCAGCTCGGCGGCATGGTGAGCGGGGTGATCCCCGGCTACCGGCTGAGCGGCGAGGCCCTGGCCGGCGATCTGGAGCGCCTCTCCCAGCTGGGCGTCCAGTTCCACTTCGGCCAGGCCCTGGGCCGGGACATCAGCCTGGAAGGCCTGCGCAAATCCTTCCCGTACGTCTTCCTGGGCGTCGGCGCCAAGCAGGGCAAGCGCCTGGGCATCCCCGGCGAAGCCAGCCAAGGGGTGATGGACGCCCTGGACTTCCTCGACAAGGTCCAGGCCGGAACGCCCATGGACCTGGGCCGGCGCGTGCTCATCATCGGCGGCGGCAACTCCGCCATGGACGCGGCCCGGTCCGCCCGGCGCCTGGTCAAGGACGGCGAGGTGACCCTGGTCTACCGGCGCACCCGGGCCCAGATGCCCGCCGACCCGGCCGAAGTGGCCGACTGCATCGAGGAAGGCATCGGCCTGCGTGACCTGCTGGCTCCGGCCGCGGTGGTCGCGGCCGGCGGCAAGGTCACCGGCCTGGCCTGCGCGAAAATGAAGCTGGGCGAGCGCGACGCCTCCGGCCGGCCCCGGCCGGTGCCCGAAGGCGGCGAGGAGATCCTGCCGGCCGACACCATCATCCCGGCCATCAGCCAGGAGCCGGTGCTGGACTTCCTGGCCGGGCTCCAGGTGGAGCGCAAGAAGGACGGCACTTTGGCGGTGCACCCCGGCACCCGGGAAACCAGCCTGGCCGGCCTGTTCGCCGGCGGCGACGTGGTGCACGGTCCGGCCTCGGTCATCCAGGCCATCGCCGACGGCCGCGCCGCGGCCGAAGCCATCGCCGCCCGGCACGGCGTCCTGCCCGCCCCCGAACCCCAGCTGGACAAGGGCAACAGCACCTCCGCCATGATGGACAAGAAGGCGCGCCTGCACTCCGGCCAGAAGGTCCCGGTCACCCCGCTCACCGAGCGGTCCGGCTTCAGCGAAGTGATCGGCACCTTCACCCCGGAAGCCGCCGCCCTGGAAGCCTCCCGCTGCCTGGACTGCGACGACGTGTGCAGCCTGTGCGTCACGGTCTGCCCGAACCGGGCCAACCACGCCTACCCCATGGTGCCGTTCCAGCTCGAACTGCCCGTGCTGGTCCAGCGCGGCGGCCGGCTGGTGGCCGAAGGCAGCCAGCCGTTCGCAGTGCTGCAGACCGTGCAGACCCTGAACATCGCCGACTTCTGCAACGAATGCGGCAACTGCGCCACCTTCTGCCCCACCGCCGGCGCCCCCTACCAGGACAAGCCGCGTTTCTGGATGGACCGCGAGGGTTTCCTGGAGGCCAAGGGCGACGCCTTCCGCATGGAACGCGGCGAGGCCGGCCTGACCCTCGAAGCCCGCCTGGGCGGCAAACCCTACCGTCTGGACGTCGGCCCGCTGGAAACCCAGTACCACGGCGGCCAGATCAGCGCCCGCTTCAGGACCGGAACCTGGGAGCTGCTCGGCTGGACCGCCCAGGGCACCCTGGCCGAAGGCACCACCATCGACTTCACGCCCTGCGCCACCCTCCTGGTGCTGCTCAACGCGGAAAGCACCATCCCCGATCTGGTCCAGGCTCCGTAAATAATTTTCAGCCCGTGCGAAGTTTTTTGTTGACTGTCGGGTCTTCTATCCTAGACTTTAGAAAATTCAAGGGGAAGCGGGCGAAGCAGGGGTAAATTTTCAGCCGCTTTCCAGGATGTTTCCAGGCACAACCACTCAGCAACGTCTTCTTCATCCCGTGCTGAGCCGGCCATTCGACTGTCGAGCAACCGGACAGCGGCTACCGGCTTGGCCAGCGAACGTTGATTTATCAAGATTTTTACCGCGTTTTCCTGCAAATATTACTTATCCACAACCGCAACCGAGGAACGGGTTTTCCCGGGACCTCAAACAATGGAGCCAACCATGAAGAAACTCACCCTCGCCGCCCTGGGCATCATTGCCCTGGCCGCCGTCCCCGTCAGCGCCGCCACCTGGAGCGACACCTACCTGGGCTACCGCACCGGCAACAACTTCCGCGAGCCCGGCTACCAGTCCAGCATCCAGAAGCAGATCATCTCCCTGGACGGCATCTACGGCAACCCGCTCGGCAGCAACTTCTTCAACGTCGACATGCTGAAGTCGGACCAGAATGACCCCGTCAACAACGATCAGTTCGCGCCTGCATCCAGCCCCAAGGGCGCCCAGG
>Ga0316229_1004367_pt1 | contig 10396 bp, 30 predicted proteins | sample TBH18023metaG_FD_206011 | JGI IMG/M metagenome (GOLD analysis project Ga0316229, IMG submission 206011) | Freshwater microbial communities from Trout Bog Lake, Wisconsin, USA - TBH18023 | ecosystem: Environmental > Aquatic > Freshwater > Lake > Hypolimnion/Profundal zone | place: USA: Wisconsin...
TTTGATTAAATAGTTTGTCCCACATTTTATTTTCACTCATTTCTCATTAGCCTTTCTTAGTATTGCTCTAGCAAATTCAATCAAATCCCATCCTGTCGGTATTGTTGGAACCATGCCGGCAATCAAATCTATTTCCTCATCTGTTAGTGTCTTTGCTGGATGAGTGTAAAGTGGTGTTGGGTTTTCATCAATTGCCAAAGCACAATCTAAATCAAAAAATACGCTTGTGTTGTCGCCTACGGCAATCCACGCTACTGGTTCATTGTTCATTTCTCTTGTGCCTTTCTTATTGAATTTGGGTGAAACTCCCCATGTCCTTCAGCACTATCTTCCGCACTTTTAACTACTAAAGCCTTTTTTTCTCCGCAAATACAGCAAACATCTATTCTTTGTGGTGGCATAGAGCAAAGCATTGTGTTTGTTAAGTGCCAGCAATGTGTGTGAACAGTCATTTCTCTTGTGCCTTTCTTAACAATGTTTACTTGCAATAATCATCATAAAAGACTGAAAAATTACAATAATGCTTAAAATAGTTATCGTTACTCTGCTCCAAAATGTAGTCATTTCTCTTGTGCCTTTATTAGTATTGCATCGTGTATTTCTTTTGCCATTTCTTGCCAAGACTTTGAATACCAATCGTGCTTATTGATAATTGCTTCACATTCATCTTCAGTTAATGGTGTTAATGTTTTTTCCATAGCTGCTTGGTAACCCTTATCAAACCCAATAGCTTCAGCAATTCCTAAATCGTGTTTTGCTGGATGGGTGTAGAGTGGAATACAGCCTGTATCTTCCCAATCAACATCACCACCATAGCCACACTCTAAAGTTTTAGGGTTCATCCACGCTATTGGTTCATTTTTCATTTCAATAACTCCTTGTATCCTTTCATTGCCTGTTGAGCGTGTTCATTAAGAATCACTTTCATGCGTAATGCTTCTTTCAACGCCTCTATTTCAGCTTGTTGCTGGCGTAGCATAGTGGCCACCAAACCCCGATAATGCTCTTGTGATGTAAGCATTATGTCAACAACATTCTCATCTTCTATCCAATCAGCTAGTTCATTTGCGTTCATAGAAAATCCTTAAACTCTAAACCTTTCGCATTAAAGATCTCACGGAAATTTTCCATAGCCCGTTTCTCTATCTTTTGTATGGTTTGCTGTCTTTCGCCAAGAACCTTACCGACTTCGGTTTGGCTCATGTCGTATTCCTGTTGTAGGCCTAATGTTGGATTCATAGGATCCCCATTGCTTTGAGAATAATACGGGCAACAATCATTAAACCAATTGATGCAATGATTGAGGCCGTAATTAAGATTCTATCAATCGTAGAGAACCTATTGGATTGAACATCATATACACCCCTAGATGTTTCTTTTAATGTCTTGTAAGGCACTTTAAAGTCTTTCATATCATCCCCCTTTTATACACATAACTTGTTTAAGAATATGTACAACTTCAACTAAATCAGTTTGATTAGCCATTACTTCATCAATGTTTTTGTATGAAGATGGAATCTCATCTAGTACTGCGTCATCTTTACGGCACTCTACGCCATCTGTTTGAGCAACGAGATCAGCAACGGTGAACCTTTTACGGGCTTCAGTTCTTGACATAGCACGTCCTGCGCCATGCGAACATGAGCAATAGGAATCAAGATTTCCTTTACCTCGAACAATGTAGGATCTTTGACCCATGCTTCCCGGAATAATTCCAAGATCTCCATCCCTAGCTCGGATTGCTCCCTTACGGGTGACCCATAGATTGCGTCCAAAGTGATTCTCCTTCTCCACATAATTGTGGTGACAGTTGATAGCTTCTTGCGTGATAGTGAATTCGACTGGTAGATGACGTTTAATTGCTTCCAAAGTTAAAGACATCATTACACGTCTATTGTGAAGTGCATAGTTCTGCGCCCAATCTACTGCTGCCATGTAATCATCAAAGTCTTCTGTCTCTTCAGGAAAGTATGCTAAATCTTTATCAGGCAATGAGATGTAGTACTGCTCCATCTTGCGTTTTGCTTTTTCAATGTAATAAGATCCAATCATGTTTCCTATTCCACGGGATCCCGAATGGAGCATTACCCATACGTCCTGATTCTCATCAATGCATAGCTCAATGAAATGGTTTCCTGAACCAAGAGTACCAACTTGATAAGCGGCTTTCTTAAAAAACTTGGTATCCATACCGCCAAACATGTTTTCTATGATTGCTCTCGTGGCATGATTAGTCAACATAGGAACATGCTGAGAAAACTGATGCGATCCTCCAGTTCCAACAGGAATATCCTTTTCAATTTGACTACGAATAGCACTCAAGTTATCAGGCAAATCTGAGGCCTTCAAAGAGAGTCGTACAGCGTTCATTCCGCAACCAATATCAACGCCTACTGCGGCAGGAATGATGGCTCTATCCGTTGCTATGACACTTCCTACAGTCGATCCGATGCCAGCGTGTACATCAGGCATACAAGCGATCCCGTTACCAGCAATAAATGGTAAGCGGGCTAAATTCTTTAATTGAGTTAAGGCCTCAACCTCAATATCCTCAGTCCAAATTTTAATTGGACGTGATCCTTCCGTGTTAATTACTTGTTTCATTTTTTCTCCGTTAGATGTTACTGTCTTCATTTAGATACAAAGTCGATTCTCCGACTAAAGCATCATTCTTTTTCGCATAAGCCCGTAACGTTTTATCCAGTACGTCCAGCAGCTCTTTATGATCCATAGCCCAAGAAGATACGGACTTTGCTTTGAACTCAATTACATATTGCTTAAATTCCTGTTTCATCTTTTTCTCCGTTTACACACATGAATAGCATAGGGTACAACCTGTGATATTGCAACATAAAATTTGTCTTTTTGATTTATGAACTATATCCAGTTACCTATATCCAACACCTATATCCAAATTACCTACATCCAATTGCTTTTCTTCAGTTCTAAGCAAAGCACCCCCTAGCCCATCCGTAGATAGGTTAGTGAGATGCTAAATATCCTTTGCTAATCTTTCAGACATTTACAAATAAGCCAGACTATTACAGAGTTTCCTCCGCCCTTCACGCTCTAGCTACTATCACCCACGTTCGCACCTGAAGACTTTCTTGTGCACTACATACGATTGCCGTTCTGCGGTTGTCCCTACCTACTCAATCATATGCTGGGCAGAAATAAAAAAACCATTTTGGCTCTAAATATTTCTATTGGCGTAACACTAGGTAAATCTTCCTAGCAAAACTTACGTAGTGCGAAATATTTAGACCGAAATGGTCTAATGGTGCTAGGAATTTTACACTGATCGCCAAACCAGCCCCTACAGAATACATAAAATTTAAAATTCATGCAACTATTTTTTTAATATACAAACCCCATGTCGCAATCTATTGATTTTAAAGGATAAAAAATTAAAGTGTCCATATGGACAGTTTTTAAAAGGGGAACGGCCTAGATGGATTAGTTCTAGGCCGTTCGATGCACACGGAGGGGTGCGGAGGATTACGGGAATGAAGAAACCCGTACTGTGATTATACACAGTATTGACAAATGAACAACTATGATACTTGTTGATACTCCTTGATAGTCACTTGACACCCTCCACCTTTGATTTTTGAACCACGTTCTACGGTCAATTTCCATACTTGTTGGTCATCGTTATACAGTATTCCGTTCATAGAATCTTGGATTGCTTTGAGGCAATTGTCTATATCCATGAGTCTTTTATCACGTGGATGAAAGATAATTTGAAGCTCTACTGGTGAGCTACCGAAGCTGATAGAATCTTTCAGTATTTCCCTTACAGCGCTTTTAAACTCTTGGCCTCGCTTAGATATATAGCGTCTTTTACCAGCTGATAACCAGTAGGAATTAACGCTAGGAGGATAAGGAAAATTAAATTGTTGTATCATTTTATCTACACACATGAATTAAGAGGGGTACAATGTGTTGACATATCAAAAAGTACTTGATATTCTGTAATCGGATTGTAGTTTATTTAACGGAGGAAGTATGGATTATTCAGAAAGCATTATTGCGCTACGTCACTATCTCAAGGATATTGAGATTTCCCTAAACAATCGTAACTTCGAAAAAGCTTTGGAAACTGCTAATGAAATCACTGCGGAAGCTGTTCAATTGAAGTGGATAGTTGGTCATATTTTAGCTACACGGGAGGAATTGTTATGAAAGCATTTCCAAGACCGAACACAGTACACCCCGATGATTTAGGCATGGATTTGCGTGATTACTTTGCAGCTAAAGCTATGCAATCTTTGATTATTGCTTATGCAACTATAGAATCAAATTTAAAAATGCATGAAATTATTAATGGTTCATATCAATACGCTGATGCAGTGATGGAGGCTCGTAATGAACAAGTGCGATGAGATGTTTTATGAGCAGTACCCAAACATAGTATGGCAAGACGATACAGCCATTACAGTTTGGAGGGATTGTTGGAAGGTCTGTACAGATCGGATGATTTACCAAATGCAGTCACGGACTAAGTTATTTACAGAGGGAATGAAGAAAGAATATGAAACTAACGAACATACACAACTTGCCGCAAACCTTCGTGAATATACTAGAGAGGCCGACCTACAGCAAAGGCAGGGCCAATCTGTCAGTGACCGAATTATTGCAGCCACCGCAGCTCGTACAGCTACGCAAGAAGTACTGGGAAGATTTACAGGAGGACGTAGCTGATAGAGTATGGGCAATCTTTGGCACTGCTATTCATACAATCCTTGAGCAGGGTAAAGATGAACATCACATTATCGAGCAACGTCTTCATGCAACCTTAGATGGATGGAATATTTCCGGTGCTATTGACTTACAGCGTATTGAAGAAGATGGCGTAATCGTAGCTGATTACAAGACTACGGGCGCTTGGGGAGTCATGAACGAGAAGATTGAGTGGGAACAACAGCTCAATATCTATGCATGGCTTGTCGAGCACGTTAAGAAGATGCCAGTAAAGAAGATTGAGATCGTAGCAATCATTAGAGATTGGAGCCGCAGAGATGCACAAAATAAAGAAGGGTATCCCGAAGCGCCAATTAAGGTTCTCGACATACCTTTATGGTCTTATGAAACCCGTGAGGCATTCATTCGTTCCAGAATTGGTCTTCATTCCGATGCTAATTTGGCGACAGAGCTTGGGGAAGATTATTCTCCCTGTACTAGTACTGAGATGTGGGAAAAGCCGACTACTTTTGCAGTTAAGAAGACTGGGAATAAAAGGGCTACGAACGTATTCCTCATTAAAGAAGATGCAGAAACAAAGCAAGCCGAGCTGGGTAAAGGTTACGAGATCGAAGTTCGCCCGGGGGAGAGGACGAGATGTGCGGAGTTTTGTCAAGTAAGTCAGAAGTGCAAGCAGTATCAGCAGTATTTAATTAACCAAACGGAGGAAGTATGAATAATTTAAATGTGAAATATGTAATTAGCATAGCGATTGGATTTATTGCTTTTATTACATTGTGGATGTGGGGTATGCCAATTTATACCGTATACCATCAAAAGATGGAAGGTGAGGCAGAACTTGCTAAGGCCAACTTTAGTAAACAGGTTGCCGTACAAGAAGCTCAAGCAAAAATGGATGCAGCAGTTATGTTAGCCAATGCTGAAGTAGAACGTGCTAAGGGCGTTGCGAAGGCTAATCAAATTATTGGTGATTCATTAAAAAACAATGAAGATTATTTACGTTACTTGTTTGTAAACAATTTAGAGCATACACAGAACCAAGTAATTTACATTCCTACAGAGGCTAACTTACCAATATTGGAGCGCAGAAAATGAAACAATTTTTTCTTTTAGCATTAACTGCTTTTGTATTTTTGATGTATGGCATATCTCAGTGTCATTCAGCAGAAAGATGTGTAAAAGATAGCAATGGTGGTATCTGCTGTTGGGATACTGATTCAGAAGGAACAATTAAACCAATATCTTGTGCATAGGAGCATTAAATGATTACACGTGACCAATTAATTTTGAATTTTATGATGGCATTAACAGGCAACCAGAGTATCTGCGTAGGATCGGAAGATGATCCAAAGTGGATTGTTGAGTATGCGGAGAAATTAACTGATGCATTTTTAAATAAACCAACTATCGAGGATAAAAATGGTAACCCCGTATGATACTGGTAAGGTAAAGATTGGTATTTACTATGAACAACCAAGGTATTGCGAGCATGATAAGGATATGCTGCTAGTTCAGTCTTGGTTAATAGGCGATGCAGAAAAAGCACGAAAAGCCTACTGGACTAATGTATGCTATATGGCCTTAATAGCTTTTGTATTTTTGGTAATGATACTTAAAAAATGAGGATTTTATGAGTGCAAATGAGAAACAGATTGGCGGAGAACATTACAAGGGAAAAGCAATTCAACCTTGGGATTACATTGCCGCTAATAACATTCCGTACTTAGAAGGAAACATCATTAAGTACGCAAGTCGGTGGCGTGATAAAGGTGGTATTGACGATCTACGGAAAGTCATTCATTACGCTGAAAAATTAATTGAATTAGAAAGTGAAAAATGAAAACAAGACAAGAAATGATTTATGACTTTATGTTGGCCTTTGCATCAAATGCAGAATATATAACGGATTATTTTCAGGATCCACAAGAACCGATTATTAACCCTAGGGTTATTGGTGAGGCTTTATTTCATGCAGCAGCAGGAGCAGCAGATGTTTATTTGAAGGAACAAGCATGAGCGTTTATAAGAAGTTACAAGAAGCCCGTGTTAAGTTGCATACAACCCAGCTTAACAAGTCCGGTGAGAATAAGTTTGCTAAGTTCAAATACTTTGAATTAGGTGACTTTATTCCACAGGTTACGGAGATCTTTAATAAGGTTGGACTTTGCGGAGTTGTATCGTTTACCAACGATACGGCCTATTTGACCGTGCATGAGACTGAGGGTGATGGATTCATTACATTTACCACTCCATTAGTCTATGCCAGCGTAGAGAAGACTCAGCCTATTCAGAACTTAGGATCAACGCATACGTACATTCGTAGATATCTATGGCTTATGGCTATGGAGATTGTTGAGAATGATGTAGTGGATTCTGTAGAGCCTAAAGCACCAGTTGCTCCCGTTGTAAAGGCAGCGCCAGCTCCTAAGCCTGAGCCAAAGAAAGAAGAGTTTTTTGATACTTCTGAGCCTTGGCAGGTATCCGTGGATGTAACAAAGGATGGCTGGCCTGATGCAGTCAAGCAAGGCATTGCGATGTTAATCCAATTGGCTAAGAAACCTGAAGATGTAAATAGCATCTATAAGATCAATATGCCATTGCTAGAGCAGTTAAAGATCAAAGATGTAGCAACCTTTGATGAGATTTTTGCAACATTTAAAACTACAAAAGAAACCTTGAAAGGACAAGTATGAGCGATTACCCGAACTCTGGTGCATTATTCAATACCAAAGAAAAGAAACATGAAAAAGCCCCTGATATGTGGGGAAAGATTGACTTAGATCGTGACTATATACGTTCTTTACTTGAATCAGGTAATGGTTTAGTCACTATCAAGATTGATGCATGGAATCGTGAAAGCGCAGCTGGTAACCAGTTTTTATCTATTAAGGTAAATACATGGCAACCAAACAATAAAACTGAAGAAAGGATGCCTGAATTATGATTAAGAAGAAACCTGCAGCTAAAAAAGCTCGTACTACAAAAGTAGTAAATAAATTAGAAAAGATGATTGATTGGCAAAAGTTAGCTAAAGATTTGCAAGAGGCCTTAGCTAAAGAGATGCGTGAAAATCAAAATCTTGAGATGGAAAATGCAAAACTAGTTGCTGAGATGTATCGTCATCAAGGTGTTATTACTTTTCTAATGCATGAGGTGAGGCGTGGAAACAATTCAGTTTGAGGGAATTAAAACTGGATTAAAGCAGTCCAAAGATGGCTATATGCTGTCTTTGGCTGTTCATCCAGATGACTTGCCAGATAATCTCATTCGTGATTTTGTAGGCGCTCGTTACATGGTTGTAATGGTTCGTATTGGTGATGATGAGCAACCTGTCAAGCAAGTGCGTAAATCAGATCCAGCAGTTTCTATGGCTGGAATGGTATGCAGAGATTCAGAGTTTTGGAGCTACGTTTTTATTAGAGATGAAGAAATTATTGGATCTGAAGCAGAATGCGCTGAATGGATGAAGATGTATTTTGATATTGAATCAAGAGCTGATTTGAAAACCAATGAGGTAGCTAGGGAAAAGTTCATTAAATTTAAGGAAGATTTTGAGCAATGGAAAAAGTAAAAAGAAATATGGTTCCGTACAGTGTGTATCTTCCAAAGGATTATCACGATAAGATTTCTGCACTCGCAAAGAAGCGTCAGGCTTCTGGAATAATTCGTGATGCAATTTGCATGATCCTTGATGGAGGTGACCAATACAAAGCGGGCTATACAAAAGGTATAAGAGATGCAATTAAGGCCGTAACTAAGATTCCTGAGCTGCAAATTATTGCTTACAAGGGAAAGTATATGGATACGTTTGTATTAGATAATCTTGAACAATTGGAGCTATGATGAAACACGGATGGAAAACGAGGATTGAAGAACGGATTTACTTTGAACGCAAAAAAATAGAACGTGAAGAACGAGCTGCTTTAATGGAATTAATGCGTATGAAATTAAATCATGAAATGAAAATGGCTTTAGTCGGCACAGAAAAGGAGATGCACTAATGGAACAAGATCCATCACGAGAATTAGCAGTAGAGGTATTTAAGTTCTTAATGCCTAAAGCTGATGTCGATACGACTGTGATATTGTCAGCAATGAGCATGGTATTGGCTACTATTGCAGTAGAGGCTGGCATGGAAGAAGAAAAGGCCGTATATGCCTTTAGAAAGTCCTATGGCAATGCAAAACGTAGGCTTAAACAGATTGTAAAGGCGGTGCACTAATGAACGATCAAGATTTTGAAGATGCTTGCGCTATGTTGTCTATGGTTGGAATGATTATTGCAGGTAAGGAGTCTGATGCCAATATTCCTGAAAGGTCTTTTCAGTTTGCAAGAATGATGGTATTAGCCCGTAATACACAACCTGAAGAAGGTATCGTTGCCATTAAGAAACGGATTAAAAAATGAAACGCAGATCTTTTCTAAAGGTATTGGGAGCCGGAGTCGGCTTCATAATGATGCCAGAGTTGGCATTACAGGCTTCTAATACTGGAATCAAAAACTGTGCCGATTTAACGGCTGCAATGGAAACCATGTTTAATTGCAAAATGGGGGAACCTAGAGCCTTTATGGAGTTTACGCTTGATCAGGCCTCAAAGTTCTTTACACCAGCAGCTTATGCCGTGGCTTTGCAAAATACAGGATTAGTTAATAAAAAAGAAGAAGAAACTATTTTGCAAATTTATAAAAAAGGAAGCAAAGGATATATTGATGCTATGAAAGAAATAACGCCCAAAGATGGCATTATTCGTGTTCATTATCAAACATTTGCTTATGCAATTGAAGGAGGATCTGCTGCTGAAGCTGAAGAAAAACTAGCAAATCATTTTTACGAACACTTTAAAAAGTTAGATGAAAACGATAAAAAAATGCTGGCATGGCGTTTAAAACCAGAGTTCACATCGGATGAGGTTACAAGATATGGTGATACTTGGATGACCTATGAAGAAATTGAAGATCGTACAGATTTGTCAAAAGATTACATCAAAGTTAAGGGTACTGAAACAAAACATAATTTGCGTCAGTGGGCATACACAGTTCCAAGGGGTAGAGAAACAGATCCTCCGATCATGACCCCTGAAGGAGTTGAATATGACTTTGATACTGCGATTAGTGATGCCAGAGATGACATTTGAAGTTGCTAATTTAATTAAACCAGAAGGCGTTCCGGTAGCTAAATTACAGGATAAATCATGACAAAAAAGAAGAAAGTTGAAGAAAAAGTTGTAGCTCGCTCACCCCATGAGCTACTATATATTGCTAGGGATTTACATACCCGATATCTTAGGGGATTGATTACCTCAAAAATATTCAAAGAGGAAATGACAAACCTCAATATTGCAGGTAATATCCTGAGCAGATCAGATGAATTTGATCAGTACCCTGAAATTAAAGAATCACTTATACAACTTGCTTCAATTGCCACGGAAATAAAATGAAAGAACCCATCCCTTTTGCTGGTCATATTACAATTAATGACTTTTCACGTGCAGATATATGCCAGTGGGCAGAAGAGGCTGGGTTTTCTACCTTTGATATTAGAAATAATGTCCAAAGATTAGAAAAATTTGCTCGTTTGGTGGAGTTTTTTACTATGGATAGGGTAGAACAATGACTTGGAATCTTCGGGTTGTAGATCAGTCTGAGGATGGTGAAGATTTCCTAGAAGTATGCGAAGTCTACTATGACGAAA
>Ga0316229_1004373_pt1 | contig 10381 bp, 8 predicted proteins | sample TBH18023metaG_FD_206011 | JGI IMG/M metagenome (GOLD analysis project Ga0316229, IMG submission 206011) | Freshwater microbial communities from Trout Bog Lake, Wisconsin, USA - TBH18023 | ecosystem: Environmental > Aquatic > Freshwater > Lake > Hypolimnion/Profundal zone | place: USA: Wisconsin...
GCATTCCGCTCCCGAGCGCGCCTATCGGCTCACCAGATTGCCGGACGGCGCTGACAAGTGCGGATCCGCAATCCAGGCGCCCGCCTCAGACCCGCTCCTTGCCGGATCGACCTGGCGAGACCGGGACCGGCGGGCCGTTGACAGGTCGGGCCGAACAATGCGGGGAGACAGGGTCGCGCACCGGGAGGAACCGCATGAGGGTCGCCTGCATCGGCGAGTGCATGGTCGAACTGTCCGAGCGCCCGGACGGAAATCTGGTTCGTGGCTTCGGCGGCGACACGCTGAACACCGCGCTCTACCTCGCGCGCCTCGGCGTCGCGGTCGATTACGTGACGGCGCTGGGCGACGATATCTGGAGCGACGAGATGGCGGCCGCTTGGGCGCGCGAGGGCATCGGGCTCGACCAGGTCCGGCGGTTGCCAGGCCGGATGCCGGGTCTCTACATCATCCGCACGGATGCCGACGGCGAGCGCAGCTTCCACTATTGGCGCGACCGCGCCGCCGCCCGGGACCTCTTCACCGAACCGCGCGCCGCCGAGACCGCGGCGGAACTCGCACGCTACGACCTCGTCTACCTGTCCGGCATCAGCCTCTCGCTCTACGGCGAGGACGGGCGCGCCGCCCTGTTCGAGACCCTGTCACGCCTGCGGGACCGGGGCGGCCGGGTCGCCTTCGACACCAACTATCGCCCCCGCGGCTGGCCCGACCGGGACGAGGCCTGGGCGGCCTTCCGCACGGCCCTGGCTCTGGCCGACCTGATCTTCGCCTCGGCGGAGGATCTGGACTGGCTCTTCGGCCCGACAGGCGAGGACGAGGTCCTGCGCCACCGTGGCCGGGCCGAGATCGTGCTCAAGAGCTCGGACGGATCCGGCCCCGCCGCCCGGGTTCTGTACGACACAGGTGACACCTCCGTGCCGGCCGGGCGGGCGGCGCGGGTCGTCGACACGACGGCCGCGGGTGACAGTTTCGCTGCGGGCTACCTCGCCGCGCGCCTCGCCGGGCTGGCGCCGGAGGCCGCCGCCGCCGAGGCGCATCGCCTGGCCGGGGCGGTCATCGGGCATCGCGGTGCCGTGATTCCGCGGGAGGCGATGCCGGTTCCCGCCTTTCGGAAGCCCAGCCCAGGCGCCTGAGGGTCGCCGGGCCAGGGGAGCCCACCCTTGAGGCGGACAAGCGCAACCGCTACCTCTGCCAACGGGGGAGGATCCCCGCAGCTTCATCGCCGCGCGTGGTGCGGCCGAGAGGGCACCCGTGGCGCTGAGTCCCCCGCCGATCCAGGCCCCCGAGCCCGACGCCGCTGCGGCGGGCGGCGCCCCGAAAACGCGGGTCAGTGCACGCGGCCGGCTGCGCACCTACTTCCTCACCGGCATCATCGTGGCCGGCCCGCTGGCGATCACCGCCTACATCACGTGGTGGTTCATCGCGCTGATCGATTCCTTCGTGAAGCCGCTCGTGCCGACGAGCTACCTACCGGACCATTACCTGCCGTTCTCGATCCCGGGGCTGGGCCTCGTCATCGCGTTCCTGGCGGTGACGCTGCTCGGCTTCCTCACAGCCAACCTCGTCGGTCGGTCGGTGATCGAGTTCGGCGAGGTCCTGCTGGCGCGGACGCCGGTGATCTCGGGCCTCTACAAGGGCCTGCGGCAGATCTTCGAGACGCTGTTCTCGGCCAACGGCACCTCGTTCCGCACGGTGGGGCTGGTGGAGTTTCCCGTGAAAGGCACGTGGTCGGTGGTGTTCCTGTCCGCCCCCGCGGCGCCGGACATCGAGGGCGCGCTGCGCGCCCGGGGCGCCGCCGCGGACGAACTCGTCGGCGTCTTCCTGCCCTGCGCACCCAATCCGACCACGGGCTTCTTCTTCTACCTGCCGCGGGCCGAGGTGGTGGAACTCCACATCAGCGTCGACGACGCGGCCAAGCTGGTGATGTCGGCGGGGGTGATCCAGCCGGAGGACCCGCAAGGGCGCCTCAACGCCATGGCGGCGTCCCTGCGGGCGGCTCATCAGGCGGGCGGCCCGGCACCGCGACGGGAGCCCCAGGACGCGTGAGGGCGTCCCGGCCGGAGACAACAGGGTGGGCCTGTCCCATCCTCCAGCTCATCCGGACGCGCCGCGTTGCGGAGGCCTCCAGGATGAGGTCGCGGGTTGGACGAACGTTGTTCAAGCCGTTGCGTCCCGTGATCGGGAAGGACGATCGGCTATGAAAAAAGGCCGCCTCGCGCGAGCGAGGCGACCCTCAAGCCTTCAGACTGCCGGAAGCGGCTCAGCGCTGCAGCGAGGCCGTCTGCGGCGCGATGGTCGGCGGGGTTGCCTGCGCAACCGTCACGGCAGTGCGGGGCGCCGTCGGGCCCCAGCCTGCGGCGCATTGCAGGGTGAGGGCGAGGCCCAGCGCGATGCAGAGCCCGTTGGCGGCCAGCCAGAAGGGGCGGGCGGCCCGGCGCACGGCAGCCTGCAGCTCGTCCGCGGTCTTGCTCGCCGCCTCGGCGGCACCATCCGAGATCGGCAGAAGCCAGGGCTCGGTCGGCAGGGCGTGGGCACCGGCCATCTCGTGGGAGCCCGGCAGGCCTTGGAACAGTCCGTTCGACATGTCCGTCCTCCAGATTCGTCCGTGATGTCCCGGCTTACCGGGCCATTCGTTCATCTCCAGTTAAGGGAAGAATGTGGCTGATGCAAGGTCACGAGGCCTGTCCGGAGCCGGCCGGACCGCCCGCACGGCGCCGCCAAGCTTCAGAGACCCTAGGCTAAGCACCTGATCACATTCATCTTCTCAGGAAGCCTGTGACATTGCCGCATCGAACTACCGATCTGGCTGGTCGGGGACGATGCCGGGTCCAGCCATTCAGGAACGCCGGACTTTCCTGAACGACTCCGTTCATCCGGCCCCGATCAGCCGGATCGCAGCCTCCCGCTCGAACAGGTAGAGCAGGGCTCGCAGCGCCTGCCCCCGCGGGCTCTTCAGCCCGGGATCGCGCTCCACGATCATCCGCGCGTCGTCGCGGGCCGCCTCCAGAAGGGCGGCGTCGCTCTCCAGCCGCGCCAGCCGGAACGCGGCCATGCCGGATTGCCGCGTGCCGAGCACCTCGCCCTCGCCGCGCAGCTTCAGGTCGGCCTCGGCGATGCGGAAACCGTCCTCGCTCGCGCGCATCATCTCCAGCCGGGCCCGGGACACCTGCCCGAGTGGGCCCCGGTAGAGCAGCAGGCAGGAGGAGGCCTTGGAGCCGCGCCCGACCCGGCCGCGGAGCTGGTGCAGCTGCGCCAGACCGAACCGCTCCGCATGCTCGATCACCATGATGGTGGCCTCGGGCACGTCGACCCCGACCTCCACCACCGTGGTCGAGACCAGGAGCTTGGTCTCACCGGCGGCGAACCGCGCCATGGCGGCGTCCTTCTCGGGACCCGGCATCTTGCCGTGGATCAGCCCGACGGCATCGCCGAAATGCTTCCGCAGGTCGTCGAAGCGCTCGGCCGCGGCGGCGAGGTCGACGAACTCCGATTCCTCGACCAGCGGGCAGATCCAGTAGACCCGCTCGCCCCCGGCGATCGCCCGGGCGAGGCCGGCCACGACCTCGTCGATCCGCTCGGTCGGCAGCGTGATCGTGCGGATCGGCTGCCGGCCGGCGGGCTTTTCGTCGAGGATCGACACGTCCATGTCGCCGAAGAAGGTCAGCGCCAGTGTGCGGGGGATCGGCGTCGCGGTCATGACCAGGAAGTCCACCGCCTCGCCCTTGGCGCCGAGCGCCAGGCGCTGGTGGACGCCGAACCGGTGCTGCTCGTCCACCACCGCGAGGCCGAGATCGCGGAAGGTCACCGCCTCCTGGAAGAGGGCATGGGTGCCGACCAGGATGTCGATCTCGCCGGCGGCGAGGTCGGCGAGCGTGCTTTTCCGCTCCGCGGCCCGATCGCGGCCGGTCATCAGGCGCAGGCGCAGGGACCCCGCCAGCGGCTTCAGCCGCTCGAAATGCTGCCGCGCCAGGATCTCGGTCGGCGCCATCAGGGCGGCCTGGCGCCCGGCCTCGACCGCCGAGGCCATGGCGAGCAGCGCCACCGCGGTCTTGCCCGAGCCGACATCGCCCTGGAGCAGGCGCAGCATCCGCCGGGGCGCGGCGAGGTCGGCGCGGATCTCCGCCACCGCCCGCGCCTGGGCGCCGGTCAGCGCGAAGGGGAGGGCGGATTCGAGGCGGGCGCTCAGGGAGCCGTCGCCGGCATTGACCCGGCCGGCCTTGCGCCGCTGGCGGGCGCGCAGGAGCGCCAGGGCCAGCTGCGAGGCGAGGAGTTCGTCGTAGGCGAGCCGCTTCCGGGACGGCGTCGCGGGCGGCGGCTGGAGCGGATCCTCGGCCTTCGGGGGCGCCTCCTCGGGGCGGTGCTCGAGGCGGAGCGCGTCCGCGAAGGTGGGCAGGCGGTTCCGCTCCAGCCAGGCCGGGTCCTGCCATTCCGGCAGGACCGGCAGCCGGTCGAGGGCCGCGACCGCGAGCTTGTTGATCGCCCGCGAGGTCAGCCCCTCGGTGGCGCCGTACACCGGCTCGACGGCGGGCAGCTCGGCGAGCCCCGCCTCGTCGACGATCCGCGACGGGTGGACCATCTGGCGGGTGCCGTCCCACAGGTCGATCCGGCCGGTAATGTAGCGATGCGCGCCGAGCGGCAGCATCTTCTCAACCCGGGCGCGGGGCATGCCGAAGAAGACCAGCGAGATGTCGCCGGAGGCATCCTCCACCTGCACCCGGTGCGGGCGCTTGCCCGATCCGATCTGGGCCGGGCGGTGCGCCACCACGGTGACGCCGATCGTCACCGGCTCGCCGGTCGGCGCCTCGCTGATCGAGCCCATGAGCTTCCGCGCCACGCCGCCCTGGGGCAGGTGGAAGAGCAGGTCCACGACCCGCGCCTCGCGCTCGGGGGTGCCGAGCAACTTCTCGATGAGTGGCGCCATCTTCGGCCCGATCCCCGGAAGGGCCCGGGCCGGCGCGAACAGCGGATCGAGGATGCTCGGCCGCAGGGCAGGCGCGGGGGCGGCCTCCCCGCCCGGCTCGTCGGCCGCGTCGGGGTCGTTCAAGGCCGGATCCTGAGGCGCGCGTGCATCTGTCATGACGGTTCGGCGGACATGGTGCCGGAGGCGCCTTATCATCCCGTGCATCCCGACGCGCCAGTGCGTCAGGACGGAGACCGACCCCGGAGATCGATCCCATGGCCCGCGACTTCCTGCCGGGTTTCGACCGGCACCGGATCGAGACCGCACCCGGCGTGACGATCAACGCCCGCTCGGCCGGATCCGGACCGCCGGTGCTGCTGCTGCACGGGCATCCGCAGACCCTGTCGACGTGGCTCCACGTCGCGCCGCGCCTCGCGGAGCACCGCACGGTGGTGGCGATGGACCTGCGCGGCTACGGCGATTCGGCCAAGCCGCCGGGGGGCGAGCGCCACGCCGCCTATGCCAAGCGCGCCATGGCGGCGGACGCGGTGGCGGTGATGCGGACGCTCGGCCACGAACGCTTCGCCGTCGTCGGCCATGACCGGGGCGGGCGCGTCGCCCACCGCCTCGCCCTCGACCACCGCCAAGCGGTCGAGCGGATCGCGGTGTTCGATATCGCGCCCACCGCGACCATGTATGCGCGCACCGACAAGGATTTCGCCACCCGCTATTTCTGGTGGTTCTTCTTCATCCAGCCCCATCCCCTGCCGGAGACGCTGATCGGGGCCGATCCGGAATACTTTCTGCGCCACCATGTCGAGGGCCAATCCAAGACCCCCGGCTCGACCCCGCCGGACCTCTTCGCCGAGTATCTGCGCTGCTATGCCGACCCGGCCTGCCGCCACGCGATCTGCGAGGATTACCGGGCGGCGGCCGGGATCGACCTCGAGCACGACGCCGCCGATTCGGAGGCCCGGATCACGGCGCCGCTGCTGGCGCTCTGGGGAGCGAAGGGCGTGGTCGGCCAGACCTACGACGTGCTGGAGACGTGGCGCGAGAAGGCGGTCGATGTCTCGGGCCGGGCCCTTGATTGCGGCCACACCCTCCAGGAGGAGCGGCCGGACGCGGTTTTCTCGGAGCTGGCGGCGTTCCTGCGCTGAGGCGGCCGCCGGCCCGGAACAGGTCGACGGCGAGATGGGCCGTGATGGTCTCGCCCGGGGCTGCCGCGTCGACGGAACCTGGCCCCGCACAGCACTCGGCGGAGAGCCACTCGCTCAAGGAACAGTTCGGCGGCGATCGGCCGGCTGTAGCAGGTGCGCCACCGAGCTGCGGCGCTGTGGCCTTCGCGGATCGGGCTTGGCAGAGATACCCGAAAGCTCAGATACGGGCACGGGCCGCGCGGATGCCGGACCGCGAGCCCGGCCTGGTCGAGGGCCGCGGCGATGCGGGTCGGCGGCCCGACGAGCGGATGGAGAGCGTGCGGGGCAGCATGTCCGAAGGAGCCAAGTTCGAGGGGGCCGCAGGGACCGAGGCCGAAGCGGCCGGCACACCCTTCGCGGTCGCCGTCGTCGGGGCCGGGGCGGCGGGGCTCGCCGCCGCGCTGGCGGTCGCGCGCGAAGGAATCCCCACGGCGCTGGTCGGCCGCCACGCCCCGGTGGCGGACGGGCGGACCGTGGCGCTTCTCGACGGGTCGGTGCGCTTCCTGGGGGCGCTCGGCGCCTGGGCCGCGGTGGCGCCGCAGGCGAGCCCGCTCTGCGAGCTCCAGATCGTCGACGACACCGGCAGCCTGTTCCGGCCGCCGCCGGCGCGCTTCCGCGCCGCCGAGATCGGCCTCGACGCCTTCGGCTGGAATGTCGAGAGCGCCCGCCTGGTCGAGAGCCTGCGCGCCTGCGCCCGGGCGCAGGACAACCTCACCCTGGTCGAGGCGGACGCCGCCGGCGCCGTGGCCGGTGAGACGGCCGCGTGCATCGCGCTGGCAGATGGGGGCGCGGTCGAGGCCCGGTTGGTGGTGGGGGCCGACGGGGCGCACTCGCCGCTGCGAGCCGCCAGCGGCGTCCGCGTGCGCAGCTGGGCCTATCCACAGAGCGCGATCACCGCGATCCTCGCCCATGAGCGCCCGCATCGCGACGTCTCCACCGAGTTCCACACCCGGTCGGGACCCTTCACCCTGGTGCCGCTCCCGGGCGGCCACCGGTCCAGCCTGGTCTGGGTGACCGGGGAGGGGGCGGCCCGGCGGCTCGCCGCCCTCGACGACGCGGCGCTGGGGCAGGCGGTGGAGCGGCAGGCCCGGGCGATGCTCGGTGCCATGCGGGTCGACGGTCCCCGGGGCCTCGTGCCCATGCGCGGCCTCGCGGTGGCGACTCCCGTGGCACCGCGGCTGGCGCTGATCGGGGAGGCGGCCCATGTCTTCCCTCCGATCGGCGCGCAGGGGCTCAATCTCGGCCTGCGCGACGCCGCGACCCTGCGCGACGCGGTGCTGGCCGCCGCCCGCGACCGCCGCGATCCCGGCTCCCGCGCCGTGCTCGACGGCTACGCGCGGGCGCGCCGCGTCGACACGGCGGCGCGCACCGCCGCGGTCGATCTCCTCAACCGCAGCCTGCTCACCGACCTGCTGCCGGTGGACGCGCTGCGCGGCCTCGGCCTGCTGGCGATGACGCAGCTCGGACCGGTGCGGCGCCTGGTGATGCGGGAGGGCGTGCTGCCCCGAATCGGCGCGCCGGAATTGATGCGCGCGGCGCGCTAGCGGAAACCGGCCGCAGGGCCGCCGTCCTTGCGAGCGGAGGAAGCAATCCAGGCGGCGCTACGATGCCGGATGTCGCTGCGCCCGGCATTCCTTCGTTCGCGCGCAGAACCGAAGCGCCGTCACGGCGGACGCTCTGCCGAGAACCGAAAGGAGAACGTCAGAGGTCCGGCTGGGCGGCCACGTAGGCGCCGAGGCGGGTCGCCAGATCGACCGGGCCGCCGGCCCTGGCCTCGCTCGAATCACCGATGAGAATCACCGGGATGCCGCGGTCGCGCAGATGACCGCGCAGGCGGGCGGCGCGGCGCGCATAGGCGGGATCGCGGCGGGTGGGCGCCTGCAGAAGCACTGCGGCCGGGCGGGCGATCACGGCAAGGACGTCGTCCGCCGCCTCCATCGAGGCGGTTACGCTCGCATATCCGAGGCTGGCCAGCTCGCCCGAAAGGGACCGGTCCACGGCGCGGACGCCGTCGTCGACCACGAGCACTTGTTGCAGCGCACCCATAAGCTTGAGCGGTACTCCATCCGGGCCGACTTGGAAAGATAGCCGTCACGACAATCCGATGCAGAACCCGCGAACAGGCGGATCGGATCCGTCGGCCCGTGTGCAGATGCGAGATTATCTGCGCAGCCTGAGCGCCGGATGAACCGGCGGCCGGCCGCCGTTCAGGCTTCCGCAATGGACACGGCCGTTCCACCCGACAGGAGCGGCCTGTAGCCCGTGCTCCGCCACGCCAGTGGATCCGTCCGGGGGGTCTCGCCGCGGGGGAGCGCGGTCGCCGCGCAGGCAAGCCCGCGACAGGCGAGGTCGCCGTCCACCCCGCGCGCAAGGTCCAGAAGCTCGCGGGGCAGGAGGGCCTGCTCCGGATCGGCCAGGGTCGCGGCGACGTCGTCCAGACCGGGGCGCGTCAGCACCGCCGCCTCGCCCAGCACCAGGGAATCGAGGCGCTGCGGCCCCGCGAGCCCGATGGTCCGCAGGGTCAGCCGCGCGGGCGCACGGTGGACCACGTCGAGGACGCGGACAGTCCAGGGCAGCGGCAGGGTGGCGAGGGCCGATTCGAACAGGGCCGGAACCACGAGCCGGGTCGGCACCGGCCGCAGCAGGGCGGCACGGAACCCGGCCTCGTCGAAGGGCAGCACGCTCTCCAGGCCGGCGCCGGCCGCCAGGACGGCGCCGAGGCCGGTTACGAGGCCGCGCAGGTCGTGGCCGGGCAGGAGCGTCAGGACCCGCTCGTCCGCAGTCAGTGGCAGCGCGTCGAGATGGGCGGCGACCGCCGCCGCGAACGCCGCGGCGGTGCGGTAGACCGGCCGACCGGGGTCACCGCCCGCGAAGGTGACGAGCCCGCGGCTCGCCGCCGGCTCGACCACGCCCCGCTCCAGGGCCATGGCATCGAGGCTGATCACGCCGTCCGGGACGCTCGGACCGAAAGCCGCAAGGTAGCGCAGGCCGAAATGGCGCATGGCCGCGCGGGTGAGGTCCTCCGCGGGCCGGCGCGCGCCGCGGCGGCCCTCCGTCAGCACGGCCACGAGGCCTGCCGCCTCGATCCCGGCGGAGAGTTGCGCGCAGTCCCAGAGGGCGGGCATCGCACAGGGCAGATGGCCCGCCGCCTCGACGGCGAGGTGGGCGAGGGCCGATTCGGCGCCTCCGGAGAACCACAGGCCGATCCGGCTGCCGGCCGGAAGCCGCCATGCACCGATTCCGCGGGCGAGCCGCCCGACGATCTCGGCGGCGGCCGCGTAGGTCCAGGTGATGGACGGGCGCCCGCACCACGCGACGCGGTCGCCCGAATCACGCAGGATCGTGCGCTGCGGGCCCGCAAGCGCCGCCGCGAACAGGCCGGTCGCGAGACCGTCGGACAAGCCGCCGAACAGGCTCCCGGACGGCTTCCCGGATCGCGCGGGTGCGTCCGATGTGGCGTCGGCCGCCCACTCCGCCACCGCCAACGCGCTCACCCCGCCCCCGCCATCCTGCAGAACTCCCACCATGGTCGACCCGGCAGGGTTAACCGACCGCTAAGAGGGCCGCGGCCGGAGGGCGCCGACGGTGCGGTCCGATCACGCGCTCGTGCCTCGCGCCGGCACAACGTCGTGCTTGCGGCGGGGCGGATGGGGGCCTATCGGGGGCCGGGCGCGGCCAGGACGGTTCTGACAGCCTCCTCGGCCGCGGTGTCATGCCTTCGCCTCATTCGAGGGGAAAGGCAGGCCGCCCGGTCGCCGGGGTGAGGGATGCGCGCAGACGGGCGCCTGTCCCGCCCGATGGCCGGACCGATTCATCCGGAGTTCCGGGCGGCACGCCAACGCGGCGGGCATCCGGACGCTCCGGCGGACCTGCCGCCAGGCCGGATCCGCATCCTGCCAGCCACACCACGTCTCTTCCAAGGGGTCAGAGCCGATGTCCTTCACCCGCACCGCGACGCTCGCCCGCGCCGCCCTCCTCGGCCTCGCGGGCCTCGGCCTCGCGGCCGCACCGGCCCTGGCGCAGCCGAAGAAGCCCGCCGCTCCCGCGCCGGCCGCCCCGGCTCCGACCGCCCCGGGTACCCCGGCGGCCAACACTCCGGCCGCCCAGACCGGCCCGCAGATCGTCGCCGTCAAGTCCGAGCCGAGCCAGGCCGACTGGACCAAGGTCTGCGGCAAGGATCAGGGTTCGGGCACCGACATCTGCTACACGACCCGCGACTTCGTGTCCGACCAGGGCCAGCCGGTGCTGGCCGTGGCGGTCTACGAGATGAAGAACGCCGCCCAGA
>Ga0316229_1004384_pt1 | contig 10362 bp, 7 predicted proteins | sample TBH18023metaG_FD_206011 | JGI IMG/M metagenome (GOLD analysis project Ga0316229, IMG submission 206011) | Freshwater microbial communities from Trout Bog Lake, Wisconsin, USA - TBH18023 | ecosystem: Environmental > Aquatic > Freshwater > Lake > Hypolimnion/Profundal zone | place: USA: Wisconsin...
AGACAATCCTGAAATGGTGGAGTTCCTCGCGGATTACGTCCGGCGGACCGGTTCGGAGATCGCCCTGCATGGCTACACCCATCGGGCCAACCGCTTCAGCATTCCCAGCCGCCGCGAATATGCCGAATTCAAATATCTGCCTCTCTCCGAACAAAAGGAAATGATCCTTCAGGGCTCCATGATTCTGGAGCGGGCGTTTGGCGCCCGGCCGGTCACGTTTGTTCCGCCATGGAACCGATGGGACCAAAACACCGCGGCGGCGTGCGTCAGCAACGGCTTCCGGGTGATCTCAGCCGGGCCTTATGTGACTCCGGTTGACGGCCTGCTTTCGCTGGGATCCAATACAGACCTGGCCGCCTTCCAGCGGGATTTCCGCCATGCAAGGGAATCGGGGCGGCGTGTTTTTTTGACAGTGCTGTTTCACTCCGCCGCCATGACACCCGCGCAGAAAGAACTGCTGGCGCAGGCCCTGGAGACAGCCGCCCGCGATGAAACATGCCAGACCGCGACGATCCAGAGTTTAAGCGCGATTTGCGCCGATGAAATCCAATCCGTCAATGAAGCCGGGCGCAATTTCGTGGCCGTTCATCAAGTGCCCGGTTCGGCGCGCGCGCGGGCCTGGCCTTATCTCGCGGCTCTGGGCGGCGTCGTCCGGTCTTGTTCGTTGTTCCGTCTGCTGGACCATGCCAGGGAGCTTTATCGCGCCGGCGACTATTCCGCCTGCCGGGGCTTGACGGCGGAGATTGACCGCGTGAGCGGAAAAATTTTATGGGCGGGCCGCGCGGCGGCCTTTCTTGGCGGATTGGCCGCGGGCGGGTTGATTGCCGCATGGGCCGGCGCGAAAGGGAACGGCATCATCGCGCTGGCGCTGGTGATTCTGGCCGCGCTGGCGTCGCGAAGAGCAACAGCCCGGGAAACACGGTCAGAAATCATTGTGGCCGGCGGCTTTGCCGCCATGGGCATGGCCCTGGCGCCCGGCCTTGGTCTGTTTCTCTGAAAATGCAGCCATGAAAGCGGGTTCAGAAACCGTTTTTCTCCGGTATTGGGGAAGTTATTTCAAGTTCCAGCGTCAAGCAGGTTTTTTCGCGGCGGAGATGCGGCCGTTGATTGACCGGGGCTGGCGATGTTATCTCGCGTTGGAGCACGAACCGGAAGACAAGACGTGGCTGCGGGAAATTTCAGCTTTGGGCATCCAGATTGTCCATGCGGAGCGCGCGCGCGGCCATTTCGATTTTCGCTGCGTTTGGCGGGTCTGCGCGCTGGCCCGCAGACTTGGGGTGACCGTTTTTCATTGCGACAACATCCATACCAGCCCCTTGCTGGGCGCTTTCATGGCCCGTGTGCCGGTCCGCATTTGGAGCAAACGGTCCATGAATCCCGATTTTGAGGAATGCAGGCCTCCTACTTTCAAAGAGCGTCTCGCCCTGACGACGCGGCTGTCCTGCTGGCTCGCGACGCGAGTGGTGGCCGTCTCCAAGGCTGTCAAGGATGAATTGGCGGGGTTGGGCATTCCCCCGGCAAAAATCGTCGTCCGCAATAATCCGCGCCGCCTTGGCGCCTTGTCTCCCGATGTCAGCCGGGAGGCCCTTCGGCGGCAATGGGGGTTTTCGATGTCGGATACGGTGGCTATCACTATCGGACGCGCGGTTCCGGTGAAGGGGTGGGATGTTTTAATCCGCGCCTTTGCCAAAGTGGCCGGGGCCGCCCCGTCATTGCGATTGGTTTTGGTCGGCAGTCTTGACGCGGGCGCCGAATCTGGATTCCATGAGAGTCTCCTGGCCTTGATGGATCAATATGGCCTTAAAAACAAAGTGTTCTTCACCGGGCATCTCACCGAAGTCAAGTCCGCCCTTCCCGGCGCGGACATCTTTGTGATGTCGTCGAGGTCGGAAGGCTGTTCGTCCGCGCCCATTGAGGCATTGGAGGTGGGCTTGCCTTGCATAGCAACGCGCGTTGGCAACGCGGAGGAGATCATCCAGGATGGTGTCAACGGATTGCTTGTCCCCCGGGCCGACGTGGACAAGCTGGCGGACGCATTGTGGCAATGCTGCGATCCGATTGCGCGAGGCCGGCTCGCAAAAAACGCCGTTTTGCCGCCGACCGTTCTCACTCTGGACCGTTATGCCGAGCAGATGGTGCGCGACTACGAAGCATGGATGCCCAAGAAATAAGCTGAAGGGAAATGTGACCGGAAAATTCTCTGTTTGCATCGTTTGTCACCAGGCGTACGCCGCCCTCTCCGGCAACCAGTCCGGTTTTGTCGGCGGAGTGGAGCGTCAAACCAGTTTCCTGGCCCGATGGCTGGCGCAGAGAGGCCATAAAGTGACCATGCTCACCTGGAACGAGGGCGGCCCGGAGGAGGAAGTCATAAACCAGGTGCGCGTCATCAAGATTTGCCGGCGCGACCAGGGGCTGCGAGGGTTGAGGTTCTTTCATCCGCGATGGACCGGCCTCGTCAAGGCTCTCCGCCGGGCGGAGGCCGATGTTTACTACCACAACGGCAGTGAAGGGGTCACCGGCCAAATGGCTCTCTGGTGCCGCAAGAACCGGAAATCCTTCGTGTTTTCAACTGCGAGCGATGCCGATTGCAATCCCTCCCTGCCACTCGTCAGCAAACACGAACATTTTCTCTACCGTGTTGGATTGAGGAAGGCGGATCGTTTGGTCACCCAAACCGCAACCCAACAATGGCGTCTCCGTACAGAGTTCGGCCTTGATTCGGTCATTATTCCCATGCCTTGCCTGTCTCCGTGTCCCGAAGAACGGGTTTGCGGGCTGCCATCAAGCCGGCGGATTTTGTGGGTCGGCCGTGTCTGTTCGGTGAAACGCCCGGATCGTCTTTTGGATTTGGCGCAAGCGTGCCAGGATTTGTCATTTGATTTTGTGGGGCCTTTTTGCGGGCCGGATGGCGGCATTGAGGATTACGCGCAAAAGATCAAGGAGCGCGCGGCGCAAATTCCCAATGTCAAGGCGCACGGGACGATGAAACAAGACAGCATGTCGCGGTTTTATTCAAACGCCCTCTGTCTGTGCTGCACATCGGAGTACGAGGGTTTTCCCAACACCTTTCTGGAAGCGTGGAGTTACGGGCTTCCCGTCGTTTCAACTTTCGATCCCGATGGCGTCATTGCCAAATGGAACCTGGGCCTGGCCGTCAATAATATTCTCGACATGAAGGAGGCCCTGGGCGCGCTGGCCGCCTCGCCCGCGAGATACGCGCAAATGTCGGGCAACGCCAGGCAATACTATCTGCGCAACCATACCGTTGAAGCCGTGCTCCCGCGCTTTGAATCGCTTTTTTTGGAAACCATGTCATGTCGGAACGTCTGAAAATTGCCGTTCTCATCCCCTTTCCCGCCGATCCCCGGCGTCCGCAGGGAGGCGTGGAGGCGGTGGCCGTCAGTCTCGTCCGGGCTTTGGCCCAAATGCCCCAACTGGACGCGCATGTCGTGACCCTCAACCAGGCCCCGGATCAAAGCGGCGTGGTTTCATGGGAAGGCGCCGCGATTCATCGCCTGCCTCCCGTCGGCGGCCCGCTTCTGGCTTTTGCCGTCGGCCGGGGGCGCCGGCAAATCCAGGAATATCTGCGCGAGTTGAAGCCGGACGTGGTTCACTCCCACGACACTTTTGGAATCATGGCCAGGGGGTTTCCCAGACCGAGGGTGTTCACGGTGCATGGTTTCATTCACGAGGACACGCGATATGCCGGCGGACGCTTTTCGTGGTTGCGCTCAAGGATGTGGCGCCGGGTGGAAACGGCGGCCTGGGCGGACCAGCCGCATATCATCTCCATTTCGCCTTACGTGCGCGAACGCCTGCGCGGCATCGCCAGGGGCGTGATTCACGACATTGAAAACCCCGTTGCCCGCGAGTGTTTTGACGTGGCGCGGAAGGAGGAGGCGGGAACCATATTCTGCGCGGCGGCCGTTTGCGAGCGCAAAAACACCCTGGGGCTGGCGCGGGCTTTTGAAATTCTTTCGCGCAATAATCCCGGCGCGCGCCTGCGCTGGGCCGGCCCGGTGGCGGACGCGGTTTGTGAAAGCTCCGTCCGCCGTTTTATTCAGGAGCACGACCTGGCCGGCAAAGTGACCTTCTTGGGACCGGTGGGTTCCGAACACATTCGCGCCGAACTCGCGCAAGCCGCTGTTTTCGCCCTGGTTTCTTTTGAAGAGGGCGCCCCCATGGGCATCGCCGAAGCCATGGCCGCGGGCGTGCCGGTCGTGACATCGAATCGTTGCGGGATGCCCTACATGGTGCGGCACGGGGAATCAGGCTTTTTGGTTGATCCAACGGACCCCGGGGATATGGCCTGGCGCCTCGGCGAATTGCTGCGGGACGCGGGCTTGCGCCAGCGCATGGGATCGCTGGCCCGGAAAATGGCGGAGGACCGGTTTCACCCGCGATGTGTCGCGGAGAAAACTTGGCGGGTTTACCAGCAAGCGATGAGCGATTTTCAGAAAAACAGCCGCAGTTGAAAAAAGAATTTGACATTGTAGTCACACGCGACTACTGTTGGGCCATGAAAATGAAACCTGTGAAATACACGATTGCGAAATCGCAGCCGATGGTGCTCAGAGAAGTTGCCGTTGCCCCGGGTATCGGCGAGATCATCAACCTGCGATCAGCAAAGACACATTTGTCCGCGCTGCTTGAGTTGGTGGCGGGCGGACGTGAAATCACGATCACCAGCGACGGCAAGCCCAAGGCCAGGTTGATCCCCGTGACCGAAGCCAAAGGGCGCAAGACGTTCCAGGGCATGGGTGATTTTCTTTTGCGGCAGCCCATTCATGGAGGGCCGCGCGCCGAGGAACTCATCCGGGAGGATCGCGACTCCCGCGGCTGGTGATGTATCTCGATTCCGCCATCATTGTGAAATTGCTCGTGCGCGAACCGGATAGCGCATGGTTCGACCGCTCTCTGGCTGGACTGAGCTTCGAGACTTCCGAGTTGGCGCTGACGGAAGTGCGTTCCGCGTTGCTGGCCAAAGAGCGCAACGGACACATTTCCCCGCGCGAGCGCGCGGCCGCCTCGGAAAAGTTTCACTCGATGGTGGAAGACGAGATCATCCGGCTTTTGGCGCTGAATCGCACGGTGCTCGAACGCGCGAGCGAACTTCAGTTCGCCTGCCATCCGCGCATTCCCTTGCGCACGCTGGATGCCCTGCATGTGGCGACATGCGAGTTGCATCAGTCCAATAAAATGTGCGCCACCGACGGACGCATGCGCGCGGCTTGCGAGCAATTCGCCATCGCGCTGCTGCCCGCCCGCATGGAAGACATCGCCTCTGACCGGCCTTACGGTGTTTAAAAATTTGGAGTGTTCAAGCAATCCCAATCCCGCGGCCAGGCGGCCAGGGCCGCGACGGGAACGCGCCGCCCCGTCGTGCTGCTGGGCCCCCTGTCCGATGATCCGGCGGAGTCCGTTTCCGCCGTCAATGGCGCTTTTGTCCGCGGGCTGGCGGACCGTTGCGAATTTGTTCCGCTCACTGCCAACCGGACCATTGGAAACACCCGGCAATCAAGGCTCAATGTGGCGAACGCCGCCTATTTCCTGCGGCAATGGGCGCAATGGACGGGCTGTCTGGCCCGGCGCAGGCCCTCCATCGCGCATTATGCCATCAGCGCCGGATGGGCGATGGAAAAGGGCCTTGTCCTGATGAAAACAGCCCGGTGGTTCGGGGCCAGGACGGTCGGGCATGTTCACAGCGGCTCCTTCCTGACATTCTGGAATTCGCTGCCGGCCTGGCGGAGTCGGCGCGCGCGGCGGGAACTTCACAAACTGGACGCCCTGATCTTGTTAAGCGATGCGTGGCGCGAAAAAATCGCCGCGGCAACCGGCCTGCCGATGGAAAAACTTTTTGTTGTCAACAATCCCATTGACGCGGATTTTGAAAACGAAGCCCTGGCCATGCCGCTGGAACGCTCCGGGAACATCGTCTTTTCCCTTGGCGCGATGGGCCGGCCCAAGGGCGTCATGGACATCCTGGAAGCGATGACGATGATGCCCCGGGACCCGCGTTACAAAATCATGCTGGCCGGGCCGGAGCGCGAGCCGGGCATCCTGCGCGACGTGCGCCAATTCGTGGCGGCGCGCTCGCTTTCCGGCTTCATCGAACTCAAATCCGGCGTTTGGGGGGAGGAAAAGGCGCGGCTTTACCGGGAAGCCTCGGTCTTCCTTTTGCCCAGTTATTACGAAAACTTCCCGCTCGTGGTGCTGGAAGCCGCCGCCGCCGGATTGGCCATCGTGACGACGCCGGTGGGCGCCATACCGGAATTCTTCCAGGACGGCGTCTCGGCTCTGTTCGTGCAACCCGGCAATCCTGCCGGGATCGCGGGCGCGCTCCAAAGGCTTTTCGAACAGCCCAAAGACCGCTTCCGTCTGGGCGCCGCCGCCCGCCAGGTTTTTTGCGCCCGGCTGGCCCGATCCAAAATCATGGATTCCCTGGACTCGGTTTATAGACAAATCCTTGACGTGTAGTATCTTGTTTGGCCCATGCGTTACGTTGTTGTCTCGTTGGATTACGAAATTTTTGGCAATGGCAGTGGCGACGTCCTGCGACACGTTGTCCAGCCCGCCGCCAGCATGGCCCGCATTTGCCACGATCACGGCGCGCCGTTGACGGTTTTTTTTGAGGCGGAAGAATATCATTCCTTCGTCGAATATCGGCGGCCGTTGACGCAAGCTCTGGGTTACGACCCGGCTCAAAAAATCGCCGATCAAGTGTCGGCTCTCTCGGCTCAAGGACATGATTTCCAGCTTCACCTCCATCCGGAATGGGTTGGCGCGCGTTTTGAGCAGGGCCGCTGGCTCCTCCATCGCGAGCACCGCGCCGTGGATGATCTTTTTGAGTCGCAACAGGAAACCACCCGTTATATCGCGGCCCGAAAACAGATGCTGGAAGATTTAATGGCCGCCGGAGGCGTCCGGCGCAAAGTGACCGCCTACCGCGCCGGCGCTTTCAGCGCCCAGCCGGGCGCGAAATTGCTGGCCGCCCTCGCGGAAAACGGGTTCCTGATGGATTCGTCCGTTGTCAAGGGGCTTCATGGCGGCCCTGCCAGCCTGGATTATCGCCAGGCTCCGTCCGCCAAAGGCCCTTGGCGGGTCAACGACGAAGTGGCGCGGGAGGACACGGCGGGTCTCCTGTGGGAGTTCCCGATTTGCTCGTTCATGGGGCGGCGCTTGGAACAATTGAGCTGGAGCCGGCTGCGGGCGAAATTCTCAAAAAATGTGCCCAAAGACCGCCAGAAGGAAATGATGTCCCAACTCGGCATCAACATGCGCAATCCTTTCGCCTTGCTGAAATTCCTCTGGCAGCCGGTCCCCGTCAAATTTGACTTTCACAATATCCGGCCCAAAAAACTCCTGCGGTGGATCAAGGCGGCACCCGCGCCTGCTGCCGGGAATCCAGACGTGGTTGTCTTAATCGGACACACCAAGGAACACATGGACGACGCGGCGTTTGCCCGTTTATTGCGGGGGCTGGCATCGGATGCCTCGTTGAAAGTGGTTGGATTTGAGGGTGTTGCAAAAATGATGGCGGCGTTATCCGAGTCCGCCCCGGCTTCTCACAACCCCGCCGCCTTTGTTCCGGTATGAATTGTGCTCTTAATCACGAACATGTCAAAGGGATCAAGTATGAAAAACCTTTTCTTCGGTGATCAGTCAGTGAAACTTTTCTTTTCGATCTGCGCCGCCCTGTGCCTGGCTTCCTTGCCGGCATCGGCGGTGGTGGCGCCGTCGCCCACTCTGATCGGCAGCGAAGCTTCCATCGGCCTTCCTCAATCCGCCCTTTGGAATAAGACGGTCAATATTCGGCCTGGAAACGGGGACATCGTCACGCTTAACCCTCCGCGTTTTTCCTGGCCGTACTATTATCCCATGACGAATTCGAAGGATTTGACGGCGAAACAATTTGTATTCCAGGCCGCTTACAACCCCCAATTCACCAATTTGGTCGTCAACGTGTTCACTCCCTCATCCATGTACAATTTCCTGGCGCCGTTCACAAACAGCCCGGTTTATTGGCGCGTGGGTTACGTGGTTTTGGGCACGACGACAACCAATATCTATTACACAAACTCATTCTCCATTGCATCCAACGCAACGGTGTGGGATCGGAGCATGCTGGCAAACACGAACTATCTCGCTCAAAAGCTGGTTCATCCCTATATCATGTTTAACGCCTCGAACCGGGCGGCCATGTCGCAGTGGATTCAGACCAATACGGCCACTTATCTGCATTCCTCCTCGGGTTGGACGCGCGCCCAGTTTTCAAACATGGTTGCCCAAGCTAACCAGACCATCGCCAGTTCCTGGTGGGGGAATTTTGTTCCGAGTCCAACGGTTCTCTATGAAGGGACTTGGGCGGTGGACGTGGCCAACGTGGCTTTCGTCTGGCAGATGACCCAAAACCCGGCGTACACCAACGCAAACCCGCAACTGGCATTGGTGGCGATGGCGACCAATTTCGTGGCGAAAGGCGGGCCATATTTGGACTATATTTCCGCGCAGGTGTATATTCGTGAGTACAACGCGATGGCTTGCGCTTATGACTGGCTTTATCAGATCATGACGCCGGAGCAACGGCAGACGGTTGTTTACGCTCTGGATCAGCGGTGCCAGTACGAGTTATACACGAACGGCGTCTGGTACGATCCGAATGCCTACACGCAATACTGGTTTTCACAGTTTCAAGTCGGAACCAGCCACATTGTGGATGATTTTCATTTCACCATCCCCGGCGCATTGGCCGCTTACAACGAATCCACAAATTGTCAATTGTTCGCCAACCTCGGCCTTAATTACATGATTTCCATTGTCAACTCCGCCGAAACCGTCCATTGCGACGACGGCCAGGGGGAAGGCATCACCTACGGCCCCGGGCATCTCTTTGGCGGATATGGTGCGCTTTACGCCGCCATGTTCGCCCAGGCAACGCTTCCCGAAGCACAGTTCAACCTCAACCCGTTTTGGAGCAATTCGGTTGATTTCTGGGACCGCTTTGAGCCGGTCGGATTCCTCCAAGGAAACAACGCGTGGGGCGATGTCAATTATGGCACCGCCAACATGGCCTCGGATTGGGACTGGGGCAAAAACTTTTTCGGCAGGGGCTTCGCCTATTTCACCGGAAGCGGGGTCGCTTACACGCACTGGACGAACGTGGTCCAGTCGGTTTACGGCGATTCATCCACCGAGGATTACTCGACGCTCCCGTTGCTTTACGATTTCAGGACCCAACCCCCTTCCCAGATTGACCCGAATGGCACCGGCAAACTTTACACCAACGCCGGTTGGATGATCAGTTCAACCTACGCCCCCAACACGACCAATTGTTTCAATAACGGCGTGGGCCTCATCTTTCAGGCGCGCCCGGCTGGAAACGATGTCGCGCATTCGCATTTCAGCGATCTCTCCTTTCAGATTTGGGCTTACGGCGCGCTGGTCACGGACGCCGGGGCCGGGATGACCGGTTATGCCAAAGTCCCGTGGTGCCACTACTCGCTCCTGGTCAACGGCCTCGGCGAGGCTCAACCTGAGAAGGCCCCCATCCTCCCTTACTACTGCAAATTCATCGGCTTTGAAGACACAAGCAATTATACATACGTGGCTGCCGACGCCACCGCGGCATACCCGCATACTCCTTTCTCAATCGGGGGCTGGCTGATTCCCAATCAATTTCTGGCAAGTGGTGAAGGCACCGGCGCGCTTGCTTTTGTGCAGAAGGTTCAACGGCATGTCCTCTTCATGCGCAGAAAATACGTCGTCTTGTATGACGACCTCGCAAGCCTGGAGCCTGCAACCTATACCTGGTTGTATCACGTCATGCCCAACAACCTTCAGTTGAACACGAACAACATGAGTTTTACGTATACTGTCACGAATAACTATGGCGGCAACGTCCTGGTCGAAGTCGCTCACATCGCCACGCCCCAGGCATTGGATGTTCTGGATGAAACCGGGACCAACGTGTACACCAATCCATTCACGGGCGAGAATGACTATGCCCTCACCGCGGGCGGCTGGTTTCCCCGCGCGAATGAGCTTTGGTTCAGCAACATCAATCCCGCGACGAACTTCCATTTTATGACGGTCATCTATCCCGTCCCTCCCGGCGCGGCGGCGCCTCAAATTACCCGCTTGGACGATTACACCGTGGCCGTCACCAACGGAACCGAAGCTGACGTGATCAGTTTTGATCCAAACACGAAATTCCCCGCAACGACCATCATCAATGAACCCTCCATTTCCGCCGCCGGAGCCTGTGACGACGTTATCGCAACCACGAACATTCCGGTGGTGCCGGCGTCTTCCAGCAGCGTTGCCGCCCCCGTTTTGACGGCGCCGACGAACTTGCGTTTCCTG
>Ga0316229_1004400_pt1 | contig 10342 bp, 7 predicted proteins | sample TBH18023metaG_FD_206011 | JGI IMG/M metagenome (GOLD analysis project Ga0316229, IMG submission 206011) | Freshwater microbial communities from Trout Bog Lake, Wisconsin, USA - TBH18023 | ecosystem: Environmental > Aquatic > Freshwater > Lake > Hypolimnion/Profundal zone | place: USA: Wisconsin...
GATATGCGGTTTGACACCCTGACTGCTATGGCTGACAAGCTGATGCTCTTCAAGTATGTGGTCAAAAACGTCGCCCGCCGCAACAACAAAGTCGCCACCTTTATGCCCAAGCCGCTGTTTGGTGACAACGGTTCCGGCATGCATGTGCACCAAAGTCTCTGGAAGGATGGTAAACCGACCTTCTTTGATGAAAAAGGCTACGCCCTTCTGAGCCAGAACGCGCTGTACTACATAGGCGGCCTCTTGAAGCACGCCTCCGCCTTGCTGGCCATCACCAGCCCGACGGTCAACTCATACAAGCGTCTGGTGCCTGGCTATGAAGCCCCAGTCAATATTGCCTTCAGCGCCCGCAACCGCAGCGCTGCCATCCGTATCCCGATGTATTCCACCAACCCCAAGACCAAGCGGATCGAGTTCCGTCCGCCTGATCCGGGCTGCAACCCTTATCTGGCTTTCGCCGCCATGCTGATGGCCGGCCTTGACGGCATCAAGAACAAGATTGACCCGGTCACAGAGGGCTTTGGTCCGCTGCAGGTCAATATCTACGAAATGTCGCCGGAAGAGAAAGCCAAGGTTAAGAGCGTGCCTGGTTCACTGGAAGGCGCCCTGGAGGCCCTGCGGGCCGATCATAAGTTCCTTCTGGAAGGCGGTGTCTTCACCCAAGACCTGTTGGATACCTGGATCGATTATAAATACACCAATGAGATCGACGCTGTGCGGCTTCGCCCGCATCCGATGGAGTTTAAACTCTACTTCGATATCTAGGACCTAGCGATTCCCGAGTGCTCTCAGCGGGGAGCACTCTTGCTTTTTGGATGGCAGATTTGATCAAAGAAGGGGGGGCGGAGGAATTAAATTTGGACAGGGACAGGATAATTGAAATCGATGTGTAATAAAATAAGGTATGTTTTGCCTTAAATTAATTAATTGAGAGGTGGATTTCCTATGGCTAAAGACCTGCTGTATTATATTCCCGCAGGACAGACCAAAGAGCAACTGGTTCATTTATTGAAAAATCGGCCGGAGATTAAGTTCGTGTCCCTTGTGGGCATTGATCTGGCCGGCAACGACACTGACGAAAAAATTCCCATCGGCTTGTTCCTGAAAGATGTTGAGAAGTTCTTTCTCGGCGGTGCCGTCGAAACTGACGGATCTTCGGTCGTCCTTACCGGCCTGGCAACTCTGAACAACGCCAAGGTTGATATGTTGGTGGACGCTGGTGTCAACTGGTTTGTCGACTACAACTACGATCATATTGATGAAGCTACCGGCAAGCCGGTGGGAAGTCTGCGCATCCCTGCTTTCCTTGTTCATAACAGCCTCCGGGTGGACTCCCGCTCGATTCTTGCCACAAGCCTGGATTATGTGAAAGCCGAACTCATCACCCTTCTCAAGAAGAATCCGAAAGTTTCCGGCCTGGAACATCTGGACGCCGCTGAAATCGCTGACGTTGTTTTCACCGTCGGCACCGAGCTGGAATTCTGGCTGAAAACGCCGGAAGAAAAAGCCGAAGTGGAAGAATTGTCCTCCACTCAGGTCATGCAGGAGAACTATTGGGCCCGGACCCGCGGGCAAGCCCGCACCGCGCTGGAGCAGGCGATTCAGGCCCTGACCAATTATGGACTTGATCCTGAAATGGGTCACAAAGAAGTTGGCGGTCTCAAGGCGCGTATCGGCGAATCCGGCAACCTGGCCCATGTTGTGGAACAAATGGAGATCGACTGGCGGTTCACCAACGCTCTTCAGGCCGCCGACAATGAACTGCAGGCGCGCATTCTGATCAAGGAAGTCTTCCGGGCCAACGGCCTTGAAGTCACCTTCCAGGCCAAACCGATTACCGGCGTGGCCGGCAGCGGCGAGCACACTCATGTGGGTATGGCGGTTAAACTCAAGTCAGGCAAGCTGGTCAATCTCTTCGCTCCTTCGGATATGAAAGCCGATTTCCTTAGCGCGATTGGCTATGGCGCCATCATGGGCCTGTTGAAAAACTACGAAGCCGTCAATCCTTTCGTTTCAGCCACCAATGACTCCCTCAACCGCCTCAAGCCTGGGTTTGAAGCGCCGGTCTGCATCGTGACTTCGCTGGGCCACAATCCAGCGGTTCCGTCTCGCAACCGGACTATTCTCGCCGGTCTGGTGCGTGACATCAATAACCCGCTGGCCACCCGTTTCGAAGTTCGCGCCCCGAACCCGTTCACCAACACCTATATCGCGGTATCCGCGTTCTATCTGTCGATGCTTGACGGCATTAAGGCAGCGATCGGCAAAACCACAAAAGAACTGGAAGCCGAGCTGTCCAAAGCTCCTGAAGCCAAGGGTTTCTATCTGGAAACCGGCCGGGCATACCGCAGCGAGCACGACGTATTCGAAGACTACACCGCCGAAGAGCGAGGCCGCCTGTTCAGCAGTCCCCCAGCCACCGTCTGGGAGAATATGAAGAACATCAGCAAGTATCCCGAAAAAGTGGCTGTTCTTACCGCAGGCAAGACTTTCCGCCCAGAGCTGATCGACGCTTTTGTTGCCGGTGCGCTGCTGCGCTGGCGGACTGAAATCGTTGACCGCATCATACCGGAAAACGCCGCCGTCGTCCGGAACTCCTACTGTCTGCACGACAGCGACGACGGACTGTCCAGCGACCTGGACGAGGTACTGTGGGAAGAAATAAACACCCTGCGGCAATACCTGGCCAAAGACAGTGTGGCGAAAAAGAGCCTGTTCAGCCGCATCCGTGAAAAACTGGAAGCCGGCGACTATGACGCCGTTTCGGCGCTGCAGGTAGAGATGTCTGATAAAATCTCCGAACTCCAGGCGCTGTATCAACGGTACGAAAAAAATATCATTGACTAGACCGACAAGAAGGTCCCTGATGAAAATCAGGGACCTTCAGAGTGTAGACAAAATACGGAAGCGTGAGGGGAATTCCTCCGCTACGGATGATATCCTACGCCGTTACCGGCAGACAAGCTGCTGACGGTGAGGGGATATTAGAAAAACTTGACTCGGGTGTTTTTCCCGAGTCTTAGTTTTGCTTATCCATGGTTTTGGGCGAATCCCGCTGCGGAAAACCTCTCCCGCTTCCTGCTTTATGCTCGCAAGCGAGTTTTGTCTACAGCCTGAAGTCCCCGATGAAAATCTGGGCCTTCTTATTATTTAATTAGAGTATAACTTTAACACAAAGATTAGATTTTCTTAATTTATAATGAAATAGGCCTTGAAAAGTATTTTCTATTAAACTACAATGGGGGATGGATAATGTTTTTTGAGGTGAATTAGAATTATGGATACCATTGATTTAAAAATTATCGACTATCTGCAGGCTGACGGGCGAATTACCATGAAAGAGCTGGGCCTGCGTGTCGGACTTACCAGCCCGGCCACCATCGAGCGGGTCAAGAAACTGGAAGAGAGCGGTATCATCGGCGGTTATAAAGCCATCGTCAATATCAACCGGGCCGGTTTGCCTGTCCGGGTGTTCATTTTACTTACCGCGGGTGATGTGCCTGCTGAGGCTGTCGCCGAGTTTGCCGCCAGCCATGAGAACATCCTTCAGTGCCACCGGGTGGCAGGAGGCGCGTCCCACTTGCTGGAAGCGGCTATGGCCGACCTGGAAGGACTGGAATGTTTGCTTAACGAGATCTCCCCTCTGGGACTGGCCGAACCTCTCTTGGTATTATCTTCGCCGGTACAGCACAAAGCCGTGGTTTTGCCGTAAGTCAAGCCAGGGATGAGTTGTAAAGGGATGCTGAGAAAAATATGTAGCAATAGTTTTGGAGGGAAAGGCAATGCTCTTTGATTTTGAGGGAAACCAGCCCCTAATTGCTGGCAAGTCCTTTGTCGCCGACGGTGCGAAAATCATCGGTAAGGTGACAATGAAAGAGTACAGCAGTGTCTGGTATAACACGGTGGTCCGCGGCGATGTGAACCGGATCGAAATCGGCTGTTACAGCAATGTCCAGGATAACAGCGTCATCCATGTGTCCGACGATTTTGCCACCATTATCGGAGATTATGTCACTGTCGCTCACGGCTGCGTTCTTCACGCCTGTACCATTGAGGATCACTGTCTGATTGGCATGGGTGCGGTGGTTTTGAGCGGTGCGGTTGTCGGCAAAGGCAGTATTGTGGCTGCCGGAGCTGTGGTTCGGGAAAAACAGGTCATTCCGCCGCATTCTTTGGTTGTGGGGGTGCCGGCTAAAGTAGTGAAGGACATCCCAGGGGAAATGGACGCCATTCACGCCCAGGCGGTAAAATACAAGACACTATGGACCAAGCGCTATGGAATTATCCCTGACGCCGACGGCGAAGTGTACCATGGCGAGAAAATTGTCTGAGTAGAAAATGAAAAAGGACGCTGCCTGGATATAGACCCGATGTATTCAATAGGGCAATGGCAGCTTGGCCTGTGGACATATTGAAAGATCTGGAATTAAGGACTGCTTAGGGGTTACGCCAGCCGATTATAGCAGTTGTTACATGCTTTTTGGCGTTGTCGCCGGAGGGTCAAGCTGATTCGGATCAGTCTCAATTGATTTGCATGGATCAACAGTAGCAATGGCGATTGACCCAATTTCCAGCAGTGACAAAATTTAAACACCCAAGCCGAGGTTATTTATCTTTATCCACCGCCGGAGCATTACTTGTCGAGTTGTTGCCTGTCTGGTTGCCATTGGTCGAACCGCTACTGGCTGGGTTATTTTTGTTCGTGTTGCCAAAATTGGTGACATCATTTCCGTTGTTGTTAGAAGTCTTATTGGCCGAAACCCTACGCTCCAGATCCTGCTTTAGTGACTCAGGCAGAACCGGAGGCAGGCTTCCGCTACCGTCGTTATCCATCACCATGGTGTCACCTTTGGTGCGGACGGCGATCTTCGCATTTTCGACTTCACCGGTGATATCATTTCCCGACTCCTGTATGATAGCCACCGTACCGTTCCTTCCCCCTAAAGTGGCATTCGCGTGGATTATGCTTGTCGGAGAAATGGCCAAGTTCTGGCCAATCAGAGTGATCGTACCCGCATCGGAGGCATCGCCGTCAGCCTTCACATTGGCGCCGGCGCCGATCGAGAGGGTGTTTCCTGCGATCAGGCCGATGTTGCCACCAACGAGACCCGGGGTTGTCGATGAGGTATTGACGTAGACGCCAGGCTGAACGGTAATATTGTTCGTCGCCGCAACAAGAATGCGGCCTTCTTTATCGGCTGACGAAGGCGAGTAAAGATTGCCGGCAATATTGATGTTATCGCCATAAATATTAAAGCCGTTGGTCTGGAGTTTTTGCCCGATACTGATGTTGTTAGTGCCGTCGGTATAAATCGTAAAATGGGTTACACCTGAAGTCGGATCGCTGCTGATTGTTCCGTGGGTGCCAGCCAGTAGGGCAATGCTTCCAGGGGTCGACGACTGGTTGACCCAGGCCACGCCCGGCGCAATCGTAATTGTGCGGCTCATTAGGGCAACAATGTTGCTCACCCCGGCAAAAGCCGTATTAAAATTGCCACCGGTGTTGAACGTAATATCGCCCGAGCCTGCCGTCATGGGCATCTGCCAGGCGCCAGTCGTGCCGTTTGCGAAGGTCTCGAAAGCACTGTCGCTGACTCGCCAGGTGGTGGCAAAGAAGTTGGTGGCCGTGACCCGCGTCCCGGCGCCGAAGATAATGCCGTTGGCGTTCTGTAAGAAGACAGAGCCGTTTGAAGTGATGGCCCCGTTGATCAGGGAGGCCGACGACCCGGTTACCCGGTTGAGGACGACGTTACCTGGGTCAACATTTTGAAAAGCAAAATTAACCGAGCCGCCGCTACCGATGGAAAAGCTCTGCCAGTTGATGATGGCCCCTTTAGACGTAATTTGGACATTGGCTGGATTAGATACGTTGGCGGTGCCGTACGTGACCGACGGACTTGTCGGCAAGACCACCGAGGCATGACTGACCGGGCTGGCGATCACGAAGACCGCCAGAAGTAAAGACCATTTGGAAAAACGCATAACCATTCCCTCCTTTAACGTTACAATTCTTGCGTGATACTAAAGTGAACTCGCGTACTGTGCGGAGTAACAGTGGGTGTTCCGTTGAGAACGTACGCAAAGTCAACGGCCAGCGAAAGTCCGCCTGGCTTTTGATAGCGCCAGCCGATACCGATGCTGGCAAGATAATCCTGAGGCACCTCACCCGCTTGTGGATTGAGGAGCCAATACTCGCCTTGGTCGACAAAAAAGACTAGCCTCTGCAAGGGAGCAATCTCCGGGGTGTAGAGTTCGGCGGAGAGTCTACATCCCCTATCACCACTTACCGTCTGTTCAGGGAAGCCCCGTACCGAATGGCCTCCGCCAAGAAAGAACTGCTCACCCGATACAAGGGGCTGATTGGCATATTGGCCGTCGAGCGACGTCACGAACATCCAACCGCTCTTCAAAATCCAAGACATTGAGCCATCCATACGCCAAATGCCATAGTTGGCGGTAGCCCCGGCCCGGCTGGTCGCAAAGAGGTCGGCGGTGCTAGAGAGTGATGGGAGATTGCGGCTGTACGCCAACTGGGCATTAACCATGGAATGAGGCGACGTTTCATTGATAAAGTAACCGGCGCTTACCGGCGCGGTCATGACCTTGCCACCAAGATCGGATCCGAAAAAGTTAATCGAGTTAGTAAATATATGGGCGTCGAGGCCGAAATCGAGGCCTTCCTTGCCGGTGGTGGTGCGGCTTAAGACATGCTGATAATGCGCCCCGTAAGCCGTGCCTTGGCCCTGAATACCGAAGTAGTTGGCAACCATGCCGGAATTAACGTTGGAATAACTGCCGTTAAGGATCAGAGAATCGCCGGTCCTCGGCAGCGGTATAGCGTCATAGAAGGCAACCTCCTTCACTTGACTCCACATTGACGGCGACCCGGTGAGGCTAAATGCCGCAGTTTGTCCGCTTCCCAGCCAGTCGTGATTGATATAGGCTAGGCTCGTCCGATAATTACCGGTTTCCGGAGTGCCTGTATTGTCGGAAGAGAGAAGCCATGTCTCGGTCTTACTGTCTTTGACAAGGACTTGGGCGATCACGCCGTCGGCGCCATCGTTTTGCAAAGTGACAAATACCTTTAGAGCAGGGTTTTCGTTCACGGCAAGAACCTCTGCCGACAGTTTCTTAGCGTCGACTGGTATTCCTTTTTGAAGCGCCGGCAAGAGGTTCAAAATCGTGTTGGACGAAAAGGACGAATTGCCGGAAACGGTAACGGCGGTGAGCGGACGGCCGCCCAGGAGAATCTGACCGGCGTCCTGGGCGCTGACAGATGCTGACATGAAGATAAGACAGATGCTGATGATAATTGCGGCAAAATGACGGGTCACTATTACGCCTCCCTGCTAGAATTTGGGCTCTGACACTCACAACTGCTTAAGCTTTAAACGCCACCAAAGTCTCACTTAATCTGCTCGAAGTACGTCTTTCACAAATCGGCAGCCACCTCACTAACTGTATGTATTACTACATGATTCGCCGACAAAAAAAAGACCCTAATAAGGGCCATTCCAACATCGACAGCAGGTAAGCTTCTCGTCGAAAAGCGCAACCTGGCAGTCATAGGCGCTAGCCCTTAGACCCATAGCTTTGCGTCCTCATCTTTCGATGAGTTTGCCAAAATATACTATATTATACTTATAATATTCGTCATTTTAACATAAGTCAAGGAAAATTTGACTTATTTCGACAAAATGTCCCAAGCAACTGTCTGTCTGATGGAGCCTTTTGAGGGCAGGCCTCCAGAAAAAGGCTGCCATACGGCAGCAGGCAGGATTAAGTCGATTTTTTGCCTGTCTGAGTCGGGCGGATTTTCCTGGGTCAGCTTTAGAATTGGGTTACTTCACCGCCGGGAATGGCGCGGTACTTCTGACTATTGACGTCGAGGGTCTCGCCTGGCTCGATTTCGCCGCGATGGGTGTAGCCCCGCAGTTCCCAGTAGCCGGCGACGTACTTCTCCACAAAGGAGATACGGGTCAGCCATTTGCAGCTTTTGTAGCCCCAGAGGTTGGGGACTACTAATCGCAAAGGGAAGCCGTACTCGGCCTCCAGCGGCTCGCCGCCCACGCTCCACACCAGCATAGTGTGCGAGGCCGCCAGATCTGAGAGCAGGACGCAGGTCGTGTATTCGCTGGCGCTGGAGAAAAGGGCGTAGCGGGCGGTTTCGGCCGGGCCGACCCGGCGGAGGAAATCATGCCACAAAACGCCGTTCCAGTCAGCGCGCACCGACCAGCCGCTGACCGAGGTCAGGCGCATGTTTACCGTTTCGGCGGGAAACTGGGCTTTTAGCTGCTCCAGGCTGAAACTGCGCGTACCTGACGCAAGGCCATCGACAGTCAGCAGATGAGTCTTTTCATCAAGATGGAGGACGCCCTCAGCGGCAAAAACGGGGGTGTTCAGCTGTTTCAAAATGCTCATTTCGCCACTCCCTGTCCAAAGTTTGTCTTCTATTATTGCTATACGCTAGTGTGTGCAGGAAATCCTTGCGTTACAACAAGGACAGCGCAAAGTAGTGTCATTCGATTGTTTTGAGCTGGCCGCAAAGCGCCGGACGGCGAAGCTCCGGATTAAGGCGCCGTAAAGCTAAGGCCGACAACGCCGCACCCTCACTGACAGGCATCCATGCCAGTTGGCTCTGATAAAGCGACTACATCGTCGCTGAAACGGCGCGTATCTGCTTTTCCGTAAAGCCGCCGACTGTTTCTCAGTTCGTCCTCCGCGTTTATTCTGGAAAATTCTTCGGTTATGCTGGGAAGGAGTGTGAGTGCAATATGCCTTACTTGTTTCAACAGGAATACTGAGTTTGTGAGCAGCTTACAAAAGAAGTATTAATTTTTCCTTGTCCTATCTGGAAGGATAAGGAAAAATTAATGTCGAACTCATTATGTGTTATTTTAACGGCCCCAAATAGTTCATAAGCGGAATCATTTCGAAAAATTGGTTCAAGGAGGATTCACATGGATACGCGTAATCAGAGAGAAACGAAAAAATTAACTTTATTTATTTCCTGTTTAGGAATCATTTTGTTTTTCATGTTTTTGTCAGTACACGGTGTATATGCTGAAGGCAGTGAATTTGTTGCTGAAGGTACGTATATAATGACAAATAAAGATACCCCTGAAAAAGCTGAAGATATGGCCTTGTTTGTTGCAGAGAAAAAGGCGCTAGAACAAGCTTCAGTATATGTGCTAAATGCAAAATTAAATGAAGAGCAACTTAGAGCGCTGGTCAGTAAAGTGATGAATATAAATATACAAGAACAAAAGAAAGGTTTCATTGGATCAGACATCATTTTTTGGGTAAAAATTAAAGCTGATATTGATGCAAATAAGATTGAAGAAGCGATAGAATCTGTACAACGCGAGTTTCCAGAAAAGAAAAAAATGGCTGCAATACTATATGTAAATATGCAATCTCCAAAGAAAAATGATTTAGGAGGGATATTAGGTTCAGATTACACCCTGGATAATTATATACAAGATAATCGAATTATTGATGCTATGAGAGGAATCATTAGCGAAAAATATTCATCGAAAAATATAACACTAGACTTGGGAGATAAAATTAACAATGACTTTTTTGCATATATGAAAGCTATGAATATGCAAATTAAAAATAGTGATCTATCTGTAATAAAACAAGAGTATATGGAGGAATTTGCAAAACACAATCAATATGATTATATATTGATTGTGTCGCCTAATTTTACAAATATTGAAAAGGTATCTGACTATTTAATTGTCGGTTGGTGTTTCCGAGTAAAATTGGATATGGATTGTGATATAAAAATTTATGACACCAAAGCGACAAAAATTATTTATGCAAATAAGCTTAGTGAAAAAGCCAAAGCAGAATCTTCTGCTATGTATGTAAATTCAGCAATGTGGCCGCAAACTTTAACTCTGGCTACTAATAAAATGCTAAATAATATTAAAGAACGTATTACTAAAGAGGTTCCCAATATACCGATAAATTGATTATCGCAGCAGCGGTGGCTATATGGATAATAAATGCTTGAAGATAGTAATCTTATAATTAGATTATGTAGGAGACTACCTTTGAGATTAGTTAATCAAATTGAATTTCCACATAAGCTAAAACGGCTAACGATCTATCCTGTTCTGGGGAAAAAGGAATAAGATATCAAAGACGTGCAAAACCTCGCTTGATAGGAGCATACCTATCAGCGAGGTTTCGCTTATCCGTGGCACACACTGAAGCTGAAAAAGAATTGAACAATACATCGCCGCATAGAAAACTACCCAACGGAAAAAATGAAAAGAAGTAATAAACCCCCATCGCGAGTCATACGCCAAAAGGAGGAGTTTTCCATTGGCGG
>Ga0316229_1004405_pt1 | contig 10336 bp, 14 predicted proteins | sample TBH18023metaG_FD_206011 | JGI IMG/M metagenome (GOLD analysis project Ga0316229, IMG submission 206011) | Freshwater microbial communities from Trout Bog Lake, Wisconsin, USA - TBH18023 | ecosystem: Environmental > Aquatic > Freshwater > Lake > Hypolimnion/Profundal zone | place: USA: Wisconsin...
CTAGGCCATGGCGATCCAAGACGGCATGAACCGTACTTTTGGCTGGCAAAGCCAGCTCAGGGTAATGCGTGTGGATGCGGTCTCGCAGTTTAGGAGCGCCCCAGGTTGGGAACTCTTTTTTGAGATTCACGATCAATTGCTCAACCTGGAAGGGCAGCCGATTGGCTTGCCTAAAAGGCCTTCTTGAGCGATCCGTAAAGGCTTCTAAACCACTGTCTTTATAGCGCTCAATGATCTTATGGCCAGTGACTCTAGAGATTCCAAACTCCTGGCACAGGGTAGCAATCTTCTCGCCATCGAGGTAGCGAGACACAAATTTGAGCTTTTCATCCATCTTCGTACTTTCATTCCAGGGCATAGAGTGGTCCCTCCTATGCCAAAAACTGTAAAGTATGTGTCCGGTATAAAGTGTTAACTATGTGTCGAGTCGTACACAATAGCCCACTTGATGGGCTATTTTCTTTTATGACTTGGCGGAGTTAGACGCCATTTCTTCTGGGTTTTCTATCATTCCCCGTGGCTAGAGATGTTGTCTAAAAAAGAGTGTTTAGTTTAGGATGGGTTTTTGGCACCTACCAATAAATTCTGTTCTGGTTATATTGCGTTCATTAGCATTTATCTTTTCGCCAACAGCCCAAATAGCATCAATTTCTGCGAATGACTGTGTACTTGTATCGTAAATGATGCGCTTACGCTCTCTAGTGCCGTTTTCTTCTTTAACAAAGTTACAACTGATGATATTGGCTCGTTGAGCACACTCATAATCATCAATCTTGTAATTCTGGAACTTATAAGTTCGCGTAACCTGAGGCGTAACAAGCTCTTGTTTTGCTTCGGCCTTAATAGCCGCACCATAGCAACTTAATGTTAAGTTGTCAGGATTTTGTGAGCAAGCAACCAGCAAGCTTAACAGCGTTAGCACAAGCAATTTTTTCATAGCACCCTTTATAGTTTTAATAACTATAAGTGATTTTTCTCCCCGCGTGACTTTTATTACTTTAAGTAGCAAAAGTCGCGGGTCGTATATCCTAGACTCCAGTTGATTTCGCCTTGAGCCACCAATAAAAGCTAAAACAATCTGCAGGTGTTTTTTCATCTGGGCTGACGAATGAGATTCCGTTGTAATGAGGTCAAAAAATGCCCGCACACAACAGCGGGCAAAGATGGTTACTGCGAGAAAACTGTTCTTAATTTGAGCAAGCTTGATTTAGGTAAGCAATCATTCCGTCTTTAGTAAAACCAATTTTGCCCACCTCTAATGTTGATGCGCTTACGACACCTACAAACAATCCAATAACAAACCCGACAACTAAATGTTTCATCCCCATTTTTTCTCCCACAATTATGTTGTTAGCGGTGGGTCAATACTCCGCTTGGGCCAATTAGAAAAACTTGTCCTAAGTCAATTTTCTTGGTGTGAGCGGGTAGTACTTTAGTTCTAATGATGTTTTTTAGTATTAAAAAACGCTACGAGGATTTTTATTGTTGCGGCGCGTTAAAGAGTTTTTAATATTTACGAAGGATCAGACATCCTCGGCCCTGGTCGATTCCGCCCCGGGCCACCAAGAAACACCAAAACCACCTTCGGGTGGATTTTCATATTCGGGCTTTATGATCTGATTATGAAATCTTATCTTTCCGAATTTATTGGTACAGCTCTTTTGTTGGCAATCGTTGCTGGCTCAGGAATTATGGGTGAAACCTTAGGCGCAGGTAATGCGGCAGTGGCTTTACTTGGTAACAGTATTGCGACAGGCGCCGGCTTATTTGTTCTAATTACTTTGCTGGGACCCATTTCCGGAGCTCACTTTAATCCTGTTGTGAGTTTGATGTTTTGGAAATTGGGCCATCTCAATTTAAAAAAGATGTTGGGTTATTGGGCTTGCCAGTTCACAGGCGCTATTGCTGGAATATGGCTCACGCACTTGATGTTCAGTCTGCCCATCATTCAAGAGTCAACTAAGGTCAGAATGGGTTTCGGTATTTGGGCGAGTGAATTCATATCAACGCTCGTATTGCTCTCAGTAATTCGAATTGGAGACAAAGAGGCTAAAGATCGAGTACCAATGCTTGTTGCCTTAACAGTCACAGCGGGCTATTGGTTTACTTCATCTACTTTCTTCGCTAATCCTGCCGTTGCTTTAGCAAGAAGTTTTACAAATACATTTGTAGGGATTGCTCCCAGTGATGTATTGGGTTTTGTAATTGCTGAAATATTGGCGGCCTTGGTGATTGTTGGAATATTTTCTTTTTCAAAACAAAAGTCCTGAACTAGAACCAGACATTCTCGGCCATGGTTGATTCTTCCCTGGACTGCCAAGAAAGATTAAAACCACCTTCGGGTGGTTTTTCTATAGAGTAAATTTTGAATATCTTTTAAAAAGGCACTACTCGATCAAATTATCTCTACCCAGCCTACCTTTAACAAGGTCAATGCCATATTTGATAACGGCCACAAATAGTATTGATCCAGCAATGTCTCCGCAGAACATGGCAACGAAATGATTCCAGCTTCCAGAGTCTAATCCCCTAGCCGCAAACCAAAGCTGATGTAACCCTGAGCTTAGGAATGAATAGGCAACGATGATCACTAATAGCTGCTTTAATGAAATGTTGCTTAAGTCAGACTGTACTTTTAAATTGTGAATCACAAAATGTCTGCCTAGGAGCGGAGCTACTCCACAAATGACGGCTATGCCTAAAGTTGATGTGAAACCGTAATCATAAAAGCCAATATAGTTAATCAATAAAGAGGCAATAGCTAAACCAATAGCGCCCGAGTAATCCAATATCAGCGTCAGAAAGATTCGAAGCCCTGCGGGTAGAAAGATCCAATTAACACCCCTGGCCTCTTCTAGTGGGGCTGTGATGGATTGATTGAAGTAAAAGAATGCCATATATAAGGCGGCGCTAATAGCGACCTCGAGGAGAAATTGGCTGAAAGCCCGTAAATATGGCATTGAATAATTATGGAATTTAAAAGCACATAGCATACTGGTGTTTACCCTGCGAAGGAGGAGTAAAATTTTGATATGAAAGCTATTAAACCTTCAGCCTACGCCCGATTCTTAAATGCCTTAGATTCTCTGGACCGCATGAGTGCTAGTAAGAGGCTAGATTTTATTGAAGAGCAACTGCTCAATCATATTTATCTTGCTTCGGTGAATGGCGAAAAGTTGTTGGTTGGCGATGTCATCCTTTTGGAGAAATTTGGATCTCAAGCAACCCTCCATGGCCGCCTCAAGAGCTTGGTCGGAAAAGGCTTTATCCAGCTTATTAGCGATAAGACTGATGGTCGAAGAAAATCGGTTCACATTACTGCCAAAGCTGAAAAGCATTATCAACAACTGTCTGATTACTTAAGCAAGGCGATCAGAACTTAGGTTTACAAAATCATCCTTATCGTTCTAAAAACAATATAAATTCTAAATAATTATTTTAAATTTAAGTAACGATAGTTCTAGAGCATTTTCAATTAAGCCGATAGCATTCTGGGGTGCTTTTTTGGCCAACCAATCGTTCCAGTAAACCCATAATTTCCCAGGGCTCCAAGAGTTTATTGGCGACTTTTATTATTGTGGTTTTAGGTAATCCCGCCTTTTCCCAGACCCCCCAAGGAATTGCTCGTGAATCAAAGGCGAATGAGATTGCTTGCTATAAGTCATCCATAAAAGAGCCGGCCAGTTTTTATGGCAATCCAATGGATACATTTACGCTATATGACGATACGAGGTGGAAAGTGTCTAGTAGTGGTGCATATGAATACACTCCCACCAGATACCGAAATGTTCTTATTTGCCCCAGTGAAGGACTATTAGTAATAGACAAGAGGGCCATATCAGTTTCAAAGTTGAGCCAATAAACATTAAAACTACCTTCGGGTAGTTTTTTATTGCGCACTCACTCAGACTGGGCACAATTCATTGGATCTGTTTAAGATGGATGGATCTAAGGAGAATAGAGATGCCATTGGTCCGAATTGATTTAAGTAAAAAACTCTCTGAGAGCTTTGCGCAGCAAGTAGGAGATATTGTCTACAAAGTGATGCGTGAGCAAATCAACGTTCCTGAAGACGATAAGTTTCAGATCATCACTAGACACGACTCATCAGAATTCAATATTCCAAAAAGCTATTTGGGCATTGAATATTCAGAGGAGATCATTTTTATTCAGGCAACCATTAGCTTCGGTAGATCTACAGATCTTAAAAAGAATCTGTATAAAGCTATTTGCGAGGCCTTAGTAAAAAACCTTAAAGTCAGACCCCAAGATATCTTTATAAACTTGGTTGAAGTGAGTAAAGAAAATTGGTCATTTGGTAATGGCGAAATGCAGTATGCCGACAAGGATTAAATTTTCTCGGGCCCAAGGAATTTGACCCCGTTAGCTTGGGTAATTTGGATACACTAATGGCATTCTCTTCAAGCTGGTAAGTAGCAGCCCATCAAAGTGTATAAGCCATTTATTTTTTGTCTCACGACCCTTCTGTGTTCTTGTGTTAATCAACCGCCTGCTGAGCAAAGTAATGTTGGCATTCAGGGCGACAAGTTTTGGACCCTAGATTTCTTCTACTTCTATAAAGGCAAGCAAACACATACAGATACCCTAAAATTTGTTAACAGAAGGGATTGTTTTGAAGCCCTTTATCAAATGCAAGTTGATTCTAAAAAACAAAGTGGTCATAGCGGAGCTGGGATTTGCACTAAGCGTTTTGTGGAAGGACAAAAAAGAACACAAGATGATTTATTGGGCTATAGGTAATCATTGAGCCTAAGTGCCAGATATCTTCTAGCTCTTATTTATTCAACCCCAGCTACTCAGAAATATCAAAATTTCCGTCGGGAAGCTGTCGATTGTATCTAGTTTGCCCTTCTCCATTGGGCTTTAATAGATTGTCAAAAAAACGTCTTCAACGATAAAACAGAGAAGACCCTAAAATCTGTAAATGAAACTGTTGCTCGCGCTTGCTTTAACCTTCTTTATCTCTCACGGCTATGCTCAAGAGGGCGCTAATCCTTTTGATGTTCAGGTTAGCGTCACTTCTATCGATGGTCGATTGCATATCCAGGCAAGCTATTCATTACCAACAAGTATTTGCAGCGCCCATGCATTTATTACGGACTATGAGGGCTCAAAAAATATCCCGGGAATAGTTGAGGCAAAAGTTATTTCAAGAGTAGGCAACAAGGTGCGTGTGTATAGAGTGGTTGAAGAGCAAATTCTCTTTTTCCCTGTCGAGATGAAATCAACGGTGGAATATACAGAGCTAGCAAATAAATCTCTCACTTTTGAGCAAATCAGTGGCGACACTAAATCGTATAAGGGCACCTGGAAATTGACGGAAGAAAAAGACAAAACAGTTTTTAGATATGACTCTCTATTAGAGCCCAGCTCAATCGTACCTACGGCAATCGTTGAATACTTTATAAAAAATAGTATTCGAGGAAGATTTGAGTCTATGGCACAAAGAGCCAGTCAATATAAGCCCCCTGAAACGTTAGCTTGTAAATAACATTAGATACACAGACCTTAACCTATTTAGTCCTCAGAGTCTCTGAGGCTAATGCAAGAATTACCAAAGTTATCTAATATGTTGATATGAACAATTTCTTAGATCCAGCAATTCTCTTTTTTGTCTTTGGCGCTTTTGCTGGTGCCGTGAAATCTAATTTAGAAATTCCTCAGCCGATTGCAAGATTTTTATCTTTATATCTCTTAATGGCATTGGGCTTGAAAGGAGGCTTTGCACTTCATAAATCAGGCTTTACTCTTGAGATTGGCTTATCCCTTGGACTGGCAGTATTTCTGGCAATCATTATTCCGTTAATGGGTTATGTAGTTCTTAGAAGTAAGCTCAATAGCTATGATGCCGCCGCGATTGCTGCTACCTATGGCTCAGTTAGTGCGGTTACTTTTATTACTGCGACCCAAGCGCTTGATCAATATGGCATTGCGTTTGGTGGACACATGGCAGCTGCAATGGCGCTCATGGAGTCGCCTGCAATCATCCTTGCCATTTTGCTAGCAAATAAAGCAAGAGCGTCAGCAACAAATACAAAGCAAGCCACAGGCATGTCAAAGATTCTTCACGAATCATTTACTGATGGCGCACAGCTTTTGTTGTTAGGTTCGATGATCGTAGGTTTGGTGAGTGGCGACAGTGGGCAAAAAATTATGGCGCCATTTTCAATTGATTTATTTAAAGGAATGCTTGCTTTCTTCTTACTCGATATGGGCTTGATGGCTGCCAAAAACTTTGAGGGATTAAGGGGTAAGCCGCCAATCACCTTGTTGTATGCCATCGGCGCGCCCTTAGTTCACGCATCTATCGCATTGGCATTGTGTAAATTACTCGGCTTGCCGCTGGGAGATACTGTTTTATTGATGGTGCTAGCAGCCAGCGCTTCTTATATTGCTGTGCCGGCGGTATTAAGACATGCACTTCCCGAAGTAAATCCTGCCTTATATATGGGAATGTCATTGGGAATTACGTTTCCCTTCAATATCATTTTAGGAATTCCGCTCTATGCGTATGTTGCTGGGCTCACCTATTAGATGGGTGGCGCTTCCTAAGATATTGCTTCATTACTCCAAGTAACAATAGGAATCACTAAAACTACCTTCGGGTGTTTTTTCATTTATAAAGTAAGGTAAAACATTCATCGGGAGCATTCCATGGTTTGGTTATATCTTGCAATAGCGATTGCCGCAGAAGTAATGGCTACTACTGCTTTGAAGTTCAGTGAAGGCTTTACAAGACTCATGCCATCTGTATTGGTTGTCTTGGGCTATGCAGGCGCATTCTATTTTTTATCAAAAGTGCTCAATCAACTGCCCATTTCAGTTGCTTATGCGATCTGGTCTGGTGCTGGTGTTGCACTTGTAGGTATTGTTGGTTGGATTTGGCTTGGCCAAAAATTAGATATGGGAGCCTTAGCAGGCATCGGGCTCATTATTAGTGGAGTTTTAGTAATCAATCTATTCTCTAATACGGTTTCACATTAAGGCTGGTATTTGATGAACGCGTTTACAGGCTTTAATCCAAGAGCTTTCCAATTTCTAGAGGAGCTCACTAATAACCAAAACAGAGTTTGGTTTGCTGAACATCGATCTGAATACGAACAGTTTGTACGTGAGCCTATGAAGCGTTTTACAGAGACCCTGTCTGATAGTCTTGCCAAAAAAGACGTGCCACTATGGGGCGACCCTAAAAGATCTCTCTTTAGAATTAATCGAGATGCGCGATTCTCAAAGGCAAAGCACCCATACAACATGCATGCCAGCGGCTTGTTTACTAGAACGGGGGATAAACATTCATCAGGTGTTTTGTATTTCCGCCTGGATCCGCTCGGAAGCAGATGTGCTGCGGGTTATATGCAGCCAGAGCCCCCTGTTCTAAAAAAACTGAGGCAGGGAATTTTAGATAACCCTAAAGCTTGGCTATCACTTGAGAAGTCTCTAAAAAGAAAGGGCTATGAGCTTGATTATTCATACTCCTTGGCTCGTATTCCCAGGGGTTTTGATGATGTTCCCAAAGAGGTGGAGGACGTCATGAAGCTTAAAGGGTGGATTATTAGGAAGCAGTTGCCCCGATCGATGATTTGCTCAAAAGACTTAATTAAGGAAGTCACTAACTTTGCCAAGGACATGCTCCCTCTATTAAGTTTTGGTTGGCATGCGTTGGAAAAATTCTCTGATTAGCTGTCAGCCCAAGATCATTTTTAATTCGCCTCTATTGGACGCCGCAAACAAGATAGCTAATTAAAACTCAGTGAGGCTATGAGCTTGATCACCCAATTATCGCTATTAGACGTAATACCTTTACCAACACCAAAATTGAATGATGATTTTTCATATTTGGCGTCCATCACTATGTAGGCTGTGTGAGGTTGTTAATTAATGTTGTACAAACTTTTATTGGGTAAGTTATCACCGTAGTATTCCATTCCAACATCAACGGTGTTCGTTATCCCATAAGCTACTTTGGCTGATGGTGAAAATGTAGCTGAAGTGTTTTGATTTAACGTCACATCAACACTGGGGTTAATAGTAAAGCGCCAGGCTTGTAGTTGTAGGGCAAGGATAGGCGTTAGTTCATAAAAAGTGGTTTCATTCCCACCGACGTCTTTGATGTAGTTGATTTCATTCTTAACGCCGTAATGCCAAAGACCTTCTTCATCATGAGTGGGTATGTACATGTGGCTAATTTTTCCACCATTAACGTAACTCACCCCGTTGTAATTACTAAGGTAGACGTTAGCGCCAAGCTCACTTTTTTCGGTAATGCCATAGCCGTATTCAAGTCTTGTTTGAAATACATTGGTCTTAAGGCCTTGAGATGCAGGCGCTTGAAATAAGTTGGTTTCTACTTCAAAAGCTGAATGCTGGTAATCGGCAATCAGTTCATCATGAACTTTAATCTCAAAGGGTGCTGCAAACGCCCAGCTACTAAGCCAGAGCAAATAAGGCGCTAGCTTGAGTAGCTTCAATGATCGGCGTAAAAAAGGCATGTCGGCACTATAAACGACCTCAAAGTGAGGGATGGTGATAAATTGAGCTTGTTATGTTTAAAACTATTCTTGCCCTTCCCCGCACCGTTTGGCTTATTGGCTTTATTAGCTTAGTAAACGATTCGGCTAGTGAGATGCTTTATCCATTAATGCCGCTTTATTTGGCATCAGTATTGATGGCTGGACCCAAAGCGCTTGGCATTATTGAAGGTATTGCAGAGGCCACATCCAGTATTTTTAAATTGGTATCGGGCGTCATTGTTGATCGCACTAAAAAAGCTAAGCCTTGGATTGTGCTGGGCTATACCCTTGCTGGTATAGGTAGGCCACTCATTGCAATCGCTAATTCATGGCTATGGGTCATGGCTATTCGTTTTACGGATCGCATGGGGAAAGGACTCAGAAGCTCTCCGCGCGATGCGCTCCTAGCCGAGAGCGTTCATGAAAATCAACGGGGCCTCACATTCGGATTACATCGTTCAATGGACAACGCGGGTGCGGTTATCGGACCCTTATTGGCTGCACTGTTTTTGTCCATGGGGGTTCCACTCAAAGATATTTTTCTATGGGCTATCGTGCCGGCAGTCATTACTATCGCTCTTGCTTTAAGTATTAAAGAGCCACAAAGAGAGCCCGCCGCCAAAGCGGCCCCTTTTAGCTGGTCATTAGAAGGAATGCCCGATCAATTTAAGCGATATCTAGTAGTGGCAGGTATCTTTGCTCTGGGCAATTCATCAGACATGTTCTTATTGCTGAGAGCAAGAGAGGCAGGTGTTCCACAAGAACAGATTCCTTTGTTATGGGCAGCTATCTCATTAATCACCACTTTGTTTGGTACCCCCTTATCCGCACTCTCAGATACCTTCGGTCGTAAGCGATTTATTTTGATTGCTTGGATTGCGTTTGCTTTTTTCTATATTGCGATGGGTTTACCAGGCATATCCATCTATCAAATATTTGGACTCTTCGTAATTTATGGATTATTTAAAGCCGCAACCGAAGGGGTGGAGAAAGCCTTGGTGGCAGATATGGCCCCTAAGGGCTTGGCTGGAACAGCCTTTGGCTGGTTTAATTTAGTCACGGGACTGATGCTATTTCCAGCCTCATTCATCTTTGGCTGGGTATATGAATCTATTGCACCGTTGTATGCATTCTTATTCTCAGGGGCTTGCGCCTTAGTGGCGTTTGTATTGATGGCCACATGGGTGTCTAAGACCAAAGAGCCCTGAGCTATTGAGGAAGACTGAATGTGGCTCGACCATTTTTTGATGATTCGATGCTTGGTAGTTTCCCGAAGTAATCTGATTGACGGTATATTTTCTTTTGGCATCTCATCTACAGAAAGCAAAGGCTGCAATGACCGCTATAGCTAAACCTCAATCTAAGTTCTCAACAGTGATCCGCGTTACTAGCGGAAACTTTATTGAGATGTATGATTTTTTTCTGTTTGGCTTTTATGCCACCTACATATCAAAGGCATTCTTTCCAACCGACAGTGAGTACGCATCATTAATGCTGACCTTTGCAACCTTTGGAGCGGGATTTTTAATGCGTCCATTGGGTGCAATATTACTGGGCGGCTATATTGATCGCATTGGTCGTCGCAAAGGCCTTGTACTGACATTGGGCATTATGGCAACAGGAACAGCAATGGTTGCCTTCATTCCAAGTTATGCAACGATTGGCTTACTTGCCCCCTTATTGGTATTGGTAGGGCGTCTACTTCAAGGGTTTTCAGCGGGTGTTGAGCTGGGTGGCGTATCTGTTTATCTTTCTGAAATGGCAACGCCTGGACATAAAGGCTTTTATGTCAGCTGGCAATCTGC
>Ga0316229_1004411_pt1 | contig 10327 bp, 9 predicted proteins | sample TBH18023metaG_FD_206011 | JGI IMG/M metagenome (GOLD analysis project Ga0316229, IMG submission 206011) | Freshwater microbial communities from Trout Bog Lake, Wisconsin, USA - TBH18023 | ecosystem: Environmental > Aquatic > Freshwater > Lake > Hypolimnion/Profundal zone | place: USA: Wisconsin...
CCAGCCGAGCCGGTCAAAACTTATTCCGACGAGGAAATCCTGGCGTCGGTTAAAACCCCGGAGCCGAAGCCGGAATCAAAATTGTTCATCAAGCCCAAGGCCGCGCCCATCGCGCCGGCCAAGCCAAAGGAAAGCCGCGGCACGCCCGTTGGCCAGACGCGGCTGTGGATGAGCCTCGGCGCGGAACAGGGCGTCGCGCCGATTGATTTTGTAAATTCCGTCGCGGGCGAAACCGGCCTGCCCGGCAAAGTTGTCGGCAAGGTGGACGTGCGCGAGCGCCATGCGTTCGTGGACGTGGCGAGCGAACACGCCAACAGCATCATCGCCAAGCTGAACCGCTCGGAAATCAAAGGCCACAAGGTCAAGGTCAAGCTGGCATGATGAGCGACGAAGCGCCAATAGTATCGGTGGAATCAGCGGTTCCCGAAAAAAATGTCGAGCGGCTGTTCCCGTTCGTGGTGAAGACGCGCGGGCTGCTTGTGGGTCGCGACACGCTGCGCGCGAACAAGAGCAAACTGCATTTTGTTCTCATCACCACGGACATCGCGGAGAGCAGCCGTGAAGAAGTGCTCAAAGATTTTTCCTTTTATCCGGTGGTGCAACATTTCACCGGCGCAGATTTTGAAAAGTTCTTTGCGGTCAAAGGCGCAAAGGCGATTGGCTTCACCAAGTCCGGCCTCGCGCAATCCATCTACGCAGAATTAAAAGCGTTTCGTCTCAACAAGCCGCCAAACGTGCCGACGCCGCCGAAGCCGAAATTGGTGAAAGCTCCCGTCGCTCCGATTACTCCTTCAGAAAATCCGTGAACAGCGGTTCCGGCGGCGTGGAAAAATCCCAGTCGCGTTCGCGCCAGTGAAATTGCAATCGTCCTGCGTGCAGCGCATGCGACGGCAAAATCAACCGCCCGCGCTGTTCCTCCGTCAATCGTCCTTCGACGAGCGCGAGATACAAATCCGAATCGCCGCCGTAAATTTTATCGCCGACGATGGGATGGCCAAGGTGCTGGAGGTGGATGCGAATTTGATGTTTGCGTCCGGTTCGCGGCAACAAACGGAGCAACGTAAACTTCGCATCGTTTCGCAAAAATCTTTTCTCCACAAAAAACTCCGTCTGCGCCGGAGCGCCATCGGCGCGCACACAGTCCTTGATGGCGACCACGCTGGATTCATCCTTGCCGAGCGGCGCGTCAATCGTCCCCTGCTCCGCCGCAACGTGGCCGTGGACGATGGCGAGGTATTCCTTTTGGATGGCGCGCGTCTCCCAGATTTTTCCCAGCTCACGCGCGACGGCGGAATTTTTGGCGATGACTACGAGGCCGGAGGTTTCGCGGTCAAGGCGGTTGACCAAATGAGGCTCGGAGGCCGCGCGCAAATAAATCCGCGCCCGGCTGACGAGGCTGGAATACTCATCGCCCTTCGTCGGATGGCAGACGAGATCCGCCGGCTTGTGCACCACCAGCAGCTCGGCGTCCTCGTGAATGACCTCGAATAATTTTTTCAATTGCGGCCAGTTTATCACTCCCGCAGACGGCATGGAAATTTTTAAGCCGCAAAACTCTCTGGATTTACCGGCGCGACCTGATAAAATCTTTATCGTGCAGGCTGACTCTAAAACTCCCGTGGCGGGCAAGCTCCTGGTCGTGGACGACAATCCGATTGTCCAGCGGACGGTCTATTTCGCGCTGCGCGACGCGGGCTACCAGGTCTTGATGGCGGGCGACATTTCCGACGCCATGAAAATCATCCGGCGCGAGCGGCCGGACCTGATCCTGCTGGATCTGTCCTTTCCGCTTGATGCCAGCAGCATCAACGGCCCGATGCAGGACGGCTTTTTTGTCATTGACTGGATTTACCGGACGGCGGAAGTCAAAAAATCCCCCGTCATCATCATCTCCTCGACCGCACCGGCCGAATACCGGGAACGCGCCGATGCCGCCGGCGTCCGCGCGTGTTTTCAAAAACCGTTGGACAAGGAAAAATTGCTGGCATCCGTCCAGGCCATTCTCGGCGAGCAAAAAATCGGGGCGCTGAAATAATTCGGCGGTTCAAATCCCGCCGAAGCGCCGGTTGCGCTTGGCGTATTCCTCCAGCGCGGCAAAAAATTGCGGCTTCTTGAAATCCGGCCAGAGTGTCGGCGTGATGACGAGCTCGGCGTAGGAAATCTGCCACAGAAGAAAATTACTCACGCGCATTTCGCCGCTCGTGCGGATGAGCAGATCGGGGTCTGGAACATTGCGCGTCCAGAGATGATCGGAAATAACTTTTTCCGTGATGTCGCCAGCTTCAAGTTTTCCGGCTTTTACTTTTTCCGCGATTTGCCGCACACAGTCCACAATCTCGATGCGGCTGCCGTAGCTCAACGCCATGATGAGCGTCAGGCCGTTGTTTTTGGAAAGCGTGGCGATGGATTTGGCCAGATGCTCCTGCACATTGTCCGGCAGGCGATGAATCTGCCCGATGACTTCGAGCCGGACATTGTTTTTGTTCAGATCCTTCGTCTCGGTCTTGAGATAGTGGACGAGATATTTCATCAGCGCGTCCACCTCGTCTTTCGGACGGTTCCAGTTCTCGGCGGAAAAGGCGTAGAGCGTGAGATACTTGATGCCCAGTTCGCCCGCCGTGCGGATGATTTCGCGCGCCGAGTCCGCGCCGCGCCGGTGGCCCTCGATGCGCGGCAGATGGCGCGACTTGGCCCAGCGCCCGTTGCCGTCCATGATCACCGCGACGTGGCGCGGGAGATTCGCGGCGGCTTCGGCGCTCAAACTGGAGGCGGAGGTGCTCATTTGCTTATCCGCAGACTACGCGGATTCCGAGCTTAACAAAATAAATTTCTTCCTGCCCGCACGCGAACCGGCGCGTGCTGCCAGCATTTGGCTTTTTCTTCCTTTCTTTATGGAAGTCATCTGCTAAAGATTTTTTGTGCCCGGGAAATCGAAATTCCATTGCGACATCCGCAAGAGCTTTGCGACCGCCTTCAAGAACTGGCGGCGCACGCACAACGTCCCGCTCAAGCAGATTGCCGCCGACTTGGGCGTCTCGGTCAACACCATCAATTTGTGGGAACTGGGAAGGCGCTTTCCCAGCGGCGAACATTTTGAACTCCTCGCCGAATACACCGGCCAGTCGCCCTGCCAGCTTTTTTGTGTCATGGCTGACCAATGCACGACGGGGAAATGTCTGCTCGCAAAGTGGAGCGAATCAAATTCCCAGCCAGCGCCGCCTCCTCGCCTGGCCGCTTTCAACTTTAAGTTGAAAATCACTTCTGGCACTCACCCCGGACAGGTTTAAAATCATTTATCAGACAGTGGAGTGTTTTATGGGTTCTAATTTGACAGGCACTCTGAATTCGGGGTTCTCTCGGATCACCGTTTACAGACAAACCTTACCCCGCTGCTGCTGCTGCACTTTTTGCCTCTTCCCACAGCCGGGTTTCCAACGGCCCGCAGTATTTCTTTCGGGTTCGCGAGCCATAAATCATGAATGATGGCGGGCAATTCTGAAACAACAAGTGAAGGGATAATTATGAAAGCCAAATTAAACCTGAGTCAAAGCTGCCTGCTGGCGGCCTCGCTGTTCGTAGCGGCCGGCAGCGCAGCGCAAACCGTCACGCAGGTCGCCGGCAGCGAGGGTTGCACCTTGTTTGTGAAGAGCGACGGCAGCCTCTGGGTCATGGGCACTGACATCTTCGGCCAGTTGGGCACCGGCAACCTGTATATCACCAACGTGCCGGACAAGGTCGTGGCCAGCGGCGTCACGGCGGTGGCGGCGGGAGGCAGCCACAGTTTGCTGCTGAAGACCAATGGCGCAGTGTGGGGCATGGGCTACAACGGGCTGGGCCAGTTGGGCACCGGGACACATAACATGAGTTTGATTCCTGTGCCGGCCCAAATCAACAACGTGAGGGCGATTGCCGCTGGGCATAATCACAGCTTGTGTCTCAAGAATGATGGCAGTCTGTGGGGCATGGGCGACGACAGCCTGGGGCAGCTAGGCGACGGAGCCTTCAATTCTCTGGGCGTGGCGACGGCGGAATTGATCGTGAACAGCAACGTGACGGCCATTGCCGCCGGGGGGGATCACAGCCTGTTCTTGAAGAGCGACGGGAGCCTGTGGGGGATGGGCGACAATTATTATGGCGAACTGGGTGTCACCAACGCTTACAACCTGTCCACCGGCGTCAACGTGCCGGTGCAAATCGTGGCGAGCAACGTCACGGCCGTCGCGGCGGGGTATGATTTCAGTTTTTTTGTGAAGAGCGACGGCAGTCTGTGGGCGATGGGGCGGAATAATGACGGCGAGTTGGGCGACGGTTATTACAGCATCACCCCCGGCGGCACGAACCAGCCGGAGCAGGTCGTGGCAGGCAATGTGACGGCGGTGGCGGGCGGTTACAATCACAGCCTCATGGTGAAGAGCGACGGCAGCCTGTGGGCCGCGGGCGACGGTGCCAACGGCGAATTGGGCGGCGGAAAATACGCCAACACCAATGTCTTTCGGCAGGTGGTGAGCAGCAACGTCACGGCGGTGGGCGCCGGGTATCTGTTCAGCCTGTTCATCAAGAGCGATGGCAGTTTGTGGGCCATGGGCAACAACGTTACGGGTCAACTTGGTGACGGCACCTTGAACAACACCAACGTTCCGGAGCTGATCGTGGCCGCGCCGCCGCCGCCGCCAGCACCGCCCACGCCGACCAAATATTATTATACCACCTTGGATTATCCGGGCGCAGCCTATACGCTGGCATTTGGCATTTCTGGCACCAACATCGTTGGAACTTACAACGACGCCGGCGGGGTGCTGCACGGTTTCATTTACAATGGCTGCAGTTACACCACCTTGGATGCGCCCAACTCGATTGCAAATTATGCCTGTGGCATTTCGGGCAACAACGTCGTGGGGATTTGGGCCGACGACGGCGGCTACCACCGTGGGTTTCTTTACGATGGCAGCAGCTTCGCCACCATAGAAGTTCCGGGTTCGTGGGGCTGTTATTCCATGGGGATTTCGGGCAACGACATTGTGGGGTTTTACGGAGTTCCCTATGGCAGCCCGCTTGGCTTTCTTTACGACGGCACCAACTACACGACTTTGTCCGTTCCGGGATCGAGTGATACCAGGGCTTATGGCGTCTCGGGCACCAACATTGTGGGCTACTACAGCGATGGCGGCGCCGACCAGGGCTTCATTTACAATGGCGTCAGCTACGCCACTCTGGATGTTCCCGGCGCGGGGTCAACCGATCTCACTGGCATTTGCGGCAACTTGATCACGGGCATATACGACACGCATGGTTTCCTTTATGACGGCGCCAACATCATCACCTTGGATGTTCCCGGCGCGAGTTCGACCCAGGCCTATGGAATTTCCGGCGGCGAAATCGTGGGGACATATACTGACAGCGGTGGCAATACCCACGGCTTTGTGGCCACGCCATTGGTTCCAGCCTGGCTCACGAACAGCGTCAGCGGCCATCAATTCCAGTTGTTCTGGCCCGCCGGCCAGGGCTGGATTCTTCAGGTGCAGACCAACAGCCTGTCCGCCGGTCTCGGCACGAACTGGGTGGATGTGCCCGGCAGCGACGGCATCAGTTCCACCAACATCCCTATTAACCCGGCCAGTCCCGCCGTTTTTTACCGGCTGAAAAACTGACTGACTGCAAAATAAAAAGGCCGCGAGACAACTCGCGGCCTTTTGTTTTGAGAGCGGCCGGATTATTTCACCAGCGTCTGGCAAAATTTTCGATGCGGAAGTGCGGAATCGAGCATCACACAAAAATCGTCTGGTCGCGGCCCGGCCCGACGGACGCGATATACAGATTCGCATTCGTCAGCTCGGCAATCGCCTTCAAATACGCCTGCGCCTTTTTCGGCAGTTGCTTGAACGTCTTGCACCTGTCCGTCGGCGTGAGCCAGCCCTCAAACTCGACGTAGATCGGCACGCACTGCGCGAGGATTTCCGCGTCGTTCGGCATGTAATCGTATTGCGTCTTGCCGTGGCGATAGGCGACGCAGACCTTGATGTTTTCCACCGTGTCGAGGCCGTCGAGATTCGTGATGGCGAGGTCGTCAATGCCGTTGACCATCGTGGCGTGGCGCGTGGCCACGGAATCAAACCAACCGCAGCGCCGCGCGCGGCCGGTCGTCGCGCCGAATTCGCGGCCCATGCCGTGCAGCAGGTCGGAAATCTCGGCGTTCTCCGTCGGCAACGGCCCTTCGCCGACGCGCGTGGTGTAAGCCTTCATCACGCCGACGACGCGATCCATGCGATGCGGCGGCACGCCCGAGCCGGTGCAGGCGCCGCCCGCCGTGGTGTTCGATGACGTGACGAACGGATAAGTGCCGTGGTCAATGTCGAGAAACGTCCCCTGCGCGCCCTCGAACAAAACTTCCGCGCCGTGGCGAATCTGCTCGTGCAGCAGCACGACGGTGTTTTGCACGAACGGTTTCAGATATTTTCCAGCGGCGTTGTATTCAGCGAAAACTTTTTTGAAGGAAAGCTGCTTTGCGCCGAGCGATTTGAGAACGATGTTGTTCTCCTTGATGCGTGCGGAAAGTTTGGTTTCAAGTTTGACCGGATCAATCAGGTCATTCACGCGCAGGCCGACGCGCGCCGCCTTGTCGCCGTAAGCAGGGCCGATGCCGCGCTTCGTCGTGCCGATTTTGTTTTTGCCCTTGAGCACTTCGCGCACGCCGTCGAGCTCGCGGTGATACGGAAACACGACGTGCGCCGTCTCGCTCAACACAAAATTCTTCGGTGTCACGCTGACGCCGTTCTTCTTGAGCCCTTCCATCTCGCTGACGAGGCCGATGGGGTCGAGCACCACGCCGTTGCCGATGACACACAATTTATTTTTGCGCAAAATGCCGGACGGAATCAGATGCAAAACGGTTTTCTTGCCCTTGACGATGACGGTGTGGCCGGCGTTGTTGCCGCCGGCGTAACGGACGACGACCTGCGCCGTCTCCGTGAGCACGTCAATGATTTTGCCTTTGCCTTCATCGCCCCACTGGGCGCCGACGAGAATTGTGTTTGCCATAAAATGTTTTGTTGAACCGTTGAATGGTTGAATTGTTAAATCGGCAACCGGTCCAGCGATTCAACCATTTAACAATTCAACGAACCACCGCCGGCAATAAAAATCCCCGGACGGAAATCCGGGGCAAAGCGGCGGAGCCTTTGCCGGAAGAAGCTAGGAAAATGCGGTCAAAGTGTCAATTCGCCTTTGCGAACATCTGCGCCGGCCGCGCGAAGGTTTCCGCCGGCACGCCGAGAAAATGTTTCGTCAGCACGTCGCGATCCCACGGATTTTTTGTCCGCGAAATCTGCCACTTCTCCCGCAGCGTCAGGTGGAACGAATACCACGGCGACACCAGCGCGGTGTTGATGAGCGGAAAATCCGTGCCATACACCAGCCGCCCGCGAAACGCCGGCTTCGTCAGCGCCTCCTTCAGCGCGCCGGGCTTGTTGGCGTCCGTCAGCGCGGAGATGTCCGTATAAAGGTTCGGATACTCGCCCATCAGCCGCGCCAGCCGGTCGGGGCCGCGCTCGCCGTGGTATTTGCCCGACGCCGCGATATGCGCCGCCACCACCGTCACGCCGAGGCTCAACGGCAGCCGCAGCATTTCCGGGTCGCCCAGCGCGTTGTCGGCGCGGGAAAACGAATCTTCATCGCCGGTGTGCGATAGCAGCGGCAGGTGCAGCTCCAGCATTTTTTTATAAAACGGAATGAGCTTCGGGTCGTCGGGATGGATGGCCATGATGTTGGGAATCCATTTCACCAGCACCGCGCCGTGCGCCTTCGCCCATTCCAATCGTGCCAGCGCGTCGGGGCGATACGGGTTGACCGACGCGCCGAACAGCAGGTTCGTGTGTTTCGCGCAAACGGCGGCGACGAACTCATTCGGCACAAATACTTCCGTGCGGTTGGTGTCAAAATTTCCCTGCGCGTCCACCGCGCCGTCGAGCGCGAGCACGACGGCCTTGCTGACGTATTTGCTCTGCGCGAGCAGCGCGGAAATACGGTCGCCGACCAGGCCGTCGCCTTTTTCCATCAGCTCCTTTTTGGAAACGCCGAAGCTGTGCAGGTAGATTGTGAACCGCCAGTTGTTGAGCATCTGCGACGCAACAAAACAGCCGCTGCCACCCGCGCCGATGCCGGCGATGTGGCAGTGCATGTCCACGATGCCGTCGGGAACCGGCTCGACCGGAACAAACGGTCGCGCCCGCAAGCCAGGCAGGCCAAGGATCGCCACGACCGCCGCAACCAGCAAAATCATCCCGGCAAACAATAATTTCCGGCAGCGCGCGGCGAAGGACGCTTTGGTTTTAATTTTTTCCATGCCGCGACGATAGACGAAACCGGGCGCGGACGTGAATTGATAAAATTGCGCCCGCCATTGAAACAGGCAATGCCCGGAAATTCAGCCAGCCATCGGGCGCGTCCCCGCCGTCACTGATTTTCCGCCGCGAGAAAGCGTTCCGCGTCAATCGCCGCCGCGCAGCCCGCGCCCGCCGCCGTGATGGCCTGGCGATAGACATGGTCGGCGCAATCGCCCGCCACGAAGACGCCGGGAACATTGGTCATCGTGCCGTTTTGCGGGACGATGAAGCCGTTTTCGTCCAAGGTGATTTTGCCCTTGAACAAATCCGTGTTCGGCACATGGCCAATGGCGATGAAGACGCCGGCGACGGGCAGAAGGCTTTCCGCGCCGGTCTTCAGATTCTTCAACTTCACGCCGGTCACGTTGTCCTGCTTCACGTCGAGAATTTCCGTGACGGCGGAATCCCAGATGGGCTTGATCTTCGGATTCGCCAGCGTGCGCTCGGCCATGATTTTCGAGGCGCGCAAGCTGTCGCGGCGATGCACGAGGTGAACCACGGAGCCGAAGCGCGTCAGATACTGCGCCTCCTCGCAGGCGGAATCGCCGCCGCCCACGACGACGAGCGGCTGGTTGCGGAACGCCGGCAACGCGCCGTCGCACGTCGCGCAGTAAGTCACGCCTTTGGTTTCCAAAATGTGTTCGCCCGGCACGCCCAGATGTTTGTGGCTCGCGCCGGTGGCGATAATGACGGTTTCGGCGACAACTTTTTCACCGTCCACAATCAGCGTGAACGGCCGTTGCGAAAAATCCACGGACTCGACGACACCGAAGCTGGTCTTCGCGCCAAAGCGCTCGGCCTGCTTCTGCATCCGCGTCATCAGTTCGTAGCCATCCACGCCTTCGGGAAAGCCGGGGAAATTTTCCACGATGCTGGTGGTGGTGAGCAGGCCGCCGGGCTGCTTGCCCGTGAGCACGAGCGGCGCGAGCTGCGCGCGGGCGGTGTAGAGCGCGGCCGTCCAGCCGGCGGGGCCGGAACCGATGATGACAACTTTTTCCATAGGCCGCGAAAGGTAGCCGCCGGACGCGCGCCTGACAAGGCGGTTGAAAATTAAATTATTTTTATCCGGCGCGCGCCACGTTTGCGTTTGCAGTCCGGCGGCTTTGAAGTTTTACTGGCGGCGATGAAACCGTGGATTTTCCTTTTGCCGGCATTCTGGCTGGCCTTCACCAGCTCCGCGCAGGACACAGCGCCGGACACGAACGTGACGACGCTGTGGAAATTTGAGCTGCCCGGCGGCGACGCGGAATCCTCTCCCGCCCTCGCGCCGGACGGCACGGTTTACGAAGGCACGTTTCGTGGCCGGCTGCTGGCCTTCACGCCGGAGGGCAAATTGAAATGGCAGTTCAAGACCGGCTTGGAAATCAAGTCCTCGCCGGCGGTCGGAACGGACGGCACGATTTACTTCGGCTCGCGCGACCGGAAACTCTACGCGCTCACGCCGGACGGAAAATTGAAGTGGGTCTTCGCCACCGGCGCGTGGGTGGATTCCTCGCCGGCCATCGCGGCGGACGGCACGATCTGTTTCGGCTCGTGGGACAGCAGCTTTTACGCGCTCAATCCCGACGGACAGTTGAAATGGAAGTTCGCCGCCGGCGGCATCGTGGACTCGTCGCCGGCCATCGGCGCGGACGGGACAATTTATTTCGGCTCGCACGACAAAAACTTTTACGCGCTGACGCCGGACGGAAAACTGAAATGGAAGTTCGCCACCGGCGCGCAAATCATCGCGTCCCCCGCCCTCGCGGCGGACGGCACGATTTACATCGGCTCGACGGACGGAAATCTTTACGCGCTGAAACCCGACGGGACGGAACGCTGGCATTTGCGCACCGGCGGCTACACGGCCTCGTCGCCGGTCTTGGACGCGCAAGGGAATCTTTATTTCGCCGTCAACACCGAGGAATGCTCCGTGAGCCCCGACGGCAAGGTGCGCTGGCACGCCAATT
>Ga0316229_1004417_pt1 | contig 10319 bp, 7 predicted proteins | sample TBH18023metaG_FD_206011 | JGI IMG/M metagenome (GOLD analysis project Ga0316229, IMG submission 206011) | Freshwater microbial communities from Trout Bog Lake, Wisconsin, USA - TBH18023 | ecosystem: Environmental > Aquatic > Freshwater > Lake > Hypolimnion/Profundal zone | place: USA: Wisconsin...
GGTTTCCGCCGTCACCGAGGGCGGTGAACTGGTCATGCGGATCCGGGACAACGGCATCGGCATGCTCCCTGAAGTGATCACACGGATCTTCGAACCGTTCTTCCAGGCCGGGCGTTCCCTGGAACGTTCCGAAGGGGGCCTCGGCATCGGCCTGACCCTGGTCAGGCAGCTGGCCCGGCTGCACGGGGGCTCCGTCACGGCCACCAGCGAGGGCCCAGGGAAAGGCAGTGAATTCCAGCTGCGGCTGCCCATCCAGGAGCCAGGCCAGCTCCTGGAGCCGGTCAGCAAAGCCGCCCCGCCGGTGGACCCTGGCCAAGGCGAGCAGCATGTGCTGATCATTGACGATGACCAGAACGTGCGGACCACCGAAGAGATGCTCCTGAAGGCCATGGGATATCAGGTATCGGTGGCCGCCACGGGAGAGCAGGGGTTGCGCCTCGCCCTGTCCTTGCGGCCCGGGATCGCCATCATCGACCTGGGCATGCCGGGCATGGGCGGTCTGGAGGTCGCGCGGCAGATCCGGGCGGCGCTGGGCCCGCAAATCCGCATGCTGGCGCTCACCGGCTACAGCCGGGACAGCGATATCGCAATGAGCAAGGCCGCGGGTTTCGACCGCCACCTGATCAAATCGGGCAACCCCCACGATTTGCTCCAGGCCTTGCGTGACCTGGGAGCGGAGTGAACATGGCATTCAGGGAAAAGACCATCGTAGCCCGGCTCCTGGGGGGCTTCGGCGCCGTGCTGCTGTTCACCCTGGTGCTGGGGGTGGTGTCCATACGCTGGATCAACAGCCTGGCCCAGACCACCTCGGACATTCTGGAACACCCCTTCACCGTTTCGGTGGCAATCGCCACCCTCAAATCCGAGGTGCTCACCAACCAGATCGCCTTGATGCGGCTGGCGGCCAGTTCGGACCCGGAATCCATCCAGCATCTGGCCGCCACCATCAACGACCACCGGGCCATCGGCGACCGGGAACTGTCCATCCTGCGCCAACACTACCTTGGCGCCCCGCGGGATATCGACAAGGTTGCCCAGGCCCTGCAGCAGTACCGGGAAGTCGGGAACGATGCCATCGCTTTGGCCAAGGCCGGGAATCGCGCCAAAGCCGTCGCAGTGGTCGAGGCTCGGACCACCCCGCTGGTGGAATCGGTCATGGCCGCCGTGGACGACGTGGTCGCCTCCGCCGCGGACCGGGCGGTGCTGTTCCGGCGGACCGCGAGCCTGCAGGCGGCTTCCGCCGTCCGAACCATGCTGGTGGCCCTCCTGGTCATCGTGATCCTCAAGGTCCTGGTGGCCTTCCTCATCACGAGGAGCATCGGCGGTTCGCTCAAAGCTGCCTCCCGGACCGTCTCGGACCTGGTGGAAGGCGGCAAGGAGAAGGTGATGGTCACCGAGGCGGTGGCGGCGGGCGACCTGAACCGCGAGATCCAGCTGTCCGAGCCTTTGCGCCTGGACCTGGCGACCCTGCCCAAGGACGACCTGGGCATCCTGATGCGCGGAATCGCCGGCCTGAGTGCGATCCAGGCCTCCCTCGACAGCTCCTTCCAGAAAATGACCGCCTCCCTGCGCCGCGCCCGGGAGGAAGAACTGCAGAGCCAGTGGCTCAAGAACGGCATGAGCGAACTGGACAGCCTGATGCGCGGCGAGGACAACCTAGGCCAGCTTGCGGTCAAGGTCCTGAACTTCCTGGCCGGGTATCTGGGCGCAGGGGTTGGGGCCCTGTACATCTTCCGGGATCAGGAACCGGACCAGGCCTTGGAACTGGCGGCCAGCCATGCGGCCTCCGCCCGGATCGGGCCGAAAGCGCGCATCAAGCTTGGTGAAGGCCTGATCGGCCAGGCCGCCAAGGAAGGCCGGATGATCACCCTGGACAGCGTGCCCCGGGACTACCTGGCCATCGAGTCGGCCCTGGGCGCGGCGACGCCGAAGATGGTGGTGGCCCTGCCGTTCTCCCACGACCACAAGCTGATCGGCGCCCTGGAACTGGCCACCTTCAAGCCGTTCACAACCCATGAGCTGGAATTCCTGGCACGCGCCATGGAGGCTTTGGCCGTGGGCCTCCAGGTCAACCTCTCCCGGCAGAAGGTGAACGAACTGCTGGCCCAGAGCCAGACCCAGGAGGAGGAGCTGCGGGTGCAGCAGGAGGAACTGCAGCAGACCAACGAGGAATTGCAGGAACGGGCCCAGCTGCTGGAGCAGCAGCGGGAACAGCTCCGGACCAAGGGACTGGAAGTGGAGCGGGCCAGCACCTACAAGTCCCAGTTCCTGGCCAACATGTCCCACGAACTGCGGACCCCGCTGAACAGCCTCATGATCCTGTCCGGGCTCCTGAGGGACAACCAGGAAGGCAACCTCACCCCCAAGCAGGTGGAGTTCGCTGCAACCATCAACAGCGCCGGCAAGGACCTGCTGGACCTGATCAACGATATCCTCGACCTGTCCAAGATCGAGGCGGGTCACATGGAATACACCCTGGAGGAGGCCACCCCGGGGGATATCCTGGCCCGGATCGAAGCGACCTTGAGCCCCCTGGCGGCCCAGAAGGGGCTGGACTTCAGCACCGGCCTCGCCGCCGGGCTGCCCCCGATCATCCTCACCGATCTCCAGCGCAGCCAGCAGATCATCAAGAATCTCGTGTCCAACGCCATCAAGTTCACCGCGCACGGTTCCGTCACCTTGCGGGGCTATACCCCCGGACGCCCGGAAAACCCCCTTCGGGTCCCGGCCATCGCGTTCCAGGTCCGGGACACCGGGATCGGCATTCCCCAGGGCAAGCATGAAGCCGTCTTCCAGGCTTTCCAGCAGGCGGATGGCACGACCAGCCGGAAGTTCGGCGGCACCGGCCTGGGGCTTTCCATCTCCAGGCAACTGGCCCGCGGTCTCGGGGGGGAGATCCTCCTCTCCAGCGAAGAAGGGGTGGGGACCGTGGTCACCCTCTACCTGCCGGCCGTCGGCGGGCCCCTTCCGGCCAGGCCGGCGCCGGTGCCCAGGTCCCAGCCCGAACCCCTCCCTCCAGCGCCGATCCGGCTTCCGCATCCGGTGCCCCCGGGCCCCATCGCCGATGACCGGGATGCGCTCGATCGGGGCAAGGGCGGCATCCTCATCATCGAAGACGACCTGACCTTCGCCGGCATCCTGTTGGAGATGGTCCGGGCCCGGGGGTTCACGGGAGTGGTGGCCGGCGACGGCCCCAGCGGCCTGGCCCTGGCCGAAGCCCTTGTCCCCGGCGCCATCATCCTGGACGTGATCCTGCCCGGCCTGGACGGCTGGGAGGTCATGCAGCGCCTGGCCGGCAACCTGCGCACCCGCCACATCCCGGTGCACTTCCTCTCCGGCCTGGAGGGCCGCCAGAAGGCCATGGCCATGGGTGCCATCGGCTTCGTGACCAAGCCGGCCACCCACCAGGACCTGGAGGCGGTCCTGAGCACCATCGAGGATGCCGTCGTCCACAGCGTCAAGAAGCTCCTCATCGTCGAGGATGACCTGAACGAGTCCCGGAGCCTCCTGGCGCTGCTGCAGGACCGGGAAATCGAGATCCAGGTGGCGGATACCGGCGCCAGGGCGATCGAGCTGCTGTCCTCGGAGCCCTTCGACTGCATCGTGCTGGACCTGGGCCTCTCCGACATGTCGGGATTCGATCTGCTCACCCATCTGCAGAAGCTGGACGAGAAGCGGCGGATCCCGGTGATCATCCATTCCGGGCGCGATCTCTCCCGGGAGGACGAGAACCGCCTCCAGCATTACGCCGAGAGCATCATCATCAAGGGCGCCAAGAGCCCGGAGCGGCTGCTCAACGAGGTCACCCTGTTCCTTCACGTGGTCGAGACCAGCCTGCCTCAGGATAAACAGCAAATGATCCGCGCGTCCCTGGGCGGCGAGGCCGCCCTGGACGGCAAGAAGGTCCTCATCGTCGATGACGACATGCGCAACGTGTTCTCCCTGTCCAGTCTCCTGGCGGACCGGAACATGGTCATCCTGGAGGCGGAGAACGGCATCGAGGCCCTGGCCCGGCTGGAGGAGCATCCCGATATCCAGTTGGTGCTCATGGACATCATGATGCCGGAGATGGACGGCTACCAGGCCATCAGGGCCATCCGCCAGAATCCCCGCTTCACCCGCCTGCCGATCATCGCCCTCACCGCCAAGGCCATGAAGGGCGACCGGGATGCCTGCATCACCGCCGGCGCCAACGACTATATTTCCAAACCGATCGATCATGACCGGCTGCTGTCCATGCTCCGGGTCTGGCTCTACACTCCAGCTTAAGGCACCAACCAATGACCGAAGAGGAGATCCAGGCCCTTGAGATCCGGCTCCTGCTGGAGGGCGTCTTCCAGGCCCACGGCTACGATTTCCGTGACTATTCCGAAGCTTCCCTGACCCGCCGGCTCCGGCATTGGCTCTCCGGTTCCGGCTACGCCAGCTTCTCCGATGCCCAGGGCAAGCTCCTGCGCGATCCGGAGCTGTTCCGCGGGCTGCTGGGGGGCATCACCGTGAACGTCACCGAGATGTTCCGTGATCCCAGCTTCTTCAAGTGCCTCCGGGAGCAGGTCGTGCCCCACCTGAAAACCTACCCTTTCGTGAAGATCTGGATCGCCGGCTGCGCCTCCGGAGAGGAGGCCTACTCTCTGGCGATCCTGCTGGAGGAGGAAGGGCTGGGCGAGCGCTGCCGGATCTACGCGACCGATATCGACCATGACGTGCTCGCCAGAGCCGAGAAAGGCATCTACCCCCTGAAGGAGATGCAGCGGTTCACCCGGAGCTATCAGAAGGGCGGAGGCAAGGCGTCGTTCTCCGACTATTATTCCGCCCGCTACGATTTCGCGGTGCTCATGCCCAGCCTGAGGCAGCGGATCGTCTTCGCCAGCCACAACCTGGCCGTGGACGGCGATTTCGGGGAGATGCACCTGGTGGTGTGCCGGAATGTCCTGATCTATTTCAACCTCCCCTTGAAGGAGCGGGTTCTGGGTCTGTTCCAGGCCAGTCTGCTTCCCGGAGGCTTTCTCTGCCTGGGGCTCAAGGAATCCCTCGACGGCCGCGGCGTCGCGCCGCATTTCGACGAGCTCGTTCCGCGCATGCGGATCTACCGGAAACGCTATGTCTGAAGGGGCGGATATCCGCGCCATCGTGCTGGGGGTCTCCACCGGCGGCCTGGAAGCGCTCAAGCGCCTGCTGGGCGCCCTGCCGGGGGACTTTCCCGTGCCCATGCTCATCGTCCAGCACCTCAGTCCGGAGCCGGAAAGCACCCTGGCCGGTCTGTTGGACGACGTCAGCGCCCTGCGGGTCAAGGAGGCCGACGAGAACGAGCGCCCCGAGGCCGGCACCGTCTACCTGGCCCCGGCCAACTACCACCTCCAGGTGGAGCCGGACGGCCGGCTCAGCCTGTCCACCGACCCGCCGGTCCAGTACGCCCGGCCGTCCGTGGATGTGCTGTTCGAGACCGCCGCGGCCGCCCATGGCCCGGCCCTGGCCGGCATCATCCTCACCGGGGCGGGCTCCGACGGCAGCCTCGGGCTCAAACGCATCAAGGAGCGGGGCGGCACCGCCATCGTCCAGGAGCCGCTGGATGCCGCCTGCGATGCCATGCCGCGCGGCGCGCTGCTGGAAGTGAGGCCGGATTACCTGGTCACCTTGGCGGATCTGCCGGGGCTCCTGGTCAGGCTGGCAGGCCCGGACCTCAGAAAAAATAGACCTTGGGTTGGGTTGCCGCCGGAATTGTAGGAGAATTCATCGGAGTGATAGGAGGATCCGATGAAACGCATTGCTTCCGCCGTCTGGAACGGCAGCCTCAAGGAAGGCCAGGGCAGGTTCAGCGTCGACAGCGGCGCCATCCGGGACTTGAAGTTCAGTTTCCGGACCCGGTTCGAAAGCGAACCCGGCACCAACCCCGAAGAACTGATCGCCGCCGCCCACGCCAGCTGCTTCAGCATGGCCCTCAGCGCCCAGCTCGGGGAGGCCGGCATCACCCCCGAAGCCGTCGAAACCGCCTGCACCATCACCTTCGAGAACCTCACCCTGACCCAGAGCCTCCTGCGCACCACCGTCAAGGCGAAGGGCGCGGACAAGGCGAAGGTGGAGGCCGCCGCCGCCGCGGCCAAGGCCGGTTGCCCGATCTCCAAGGTGCTCAAGCTGGACACCGTGCTCGAGCTCACGGTCCTGGCCTAGGGCCGGAAGGGGTTTGGCAAGGCCGGGCCTGCTTTGATCCTTTGGCAAAGGGATGAAAGCAGGGCCAGGCCTTGCCTGATCGCCGGCCTTGAATATTTCGTTGAAAAATAAAACTTATCTATTGTGTAAAATCGCGATCGAACCCTATATTTAGTCGAAATTTACCGAACTCAAACTACCCGTTGATCCGCATTCCAACTGAACCCATGCCTGGACGAACGCCGGGCAGGCCATGGCCATTGCCCTGAAAGAAACGCCCATGCGCAAAGCCATCCACCTCCTGTTCCTGATCCCCGCCTTGGGATTCCAGTCTGGTTGCGGCAGTGCCGGAGGCAGCACGGAAACCCAGGCGCCCAGCCCCAGCATCATCAGCCTGGTGGCCGTGCCCGCCTTGTCCAGCGCCATGGGCACCGCGCAAATCGTCGCCGTCTTCCGCAATGGCACGGGCGTCCTCACCCCGGGCGACCTCGCCGTCACCAGCGGAGCCGCGGTGGCGATCACCACGGACGTCGACACCACCTACACCCTCACCGTGTCCAACCCGGCGAGCGCCGCCCCTCCGGCCCTGCGGACCGTCACCGTCAGCGCGGGGCCGACGGTCTACGCCGCCGGCTTCAACAGCGACGGCAGCGGCAATGGCGTTCCGGGGTACTGGAAGAACGGGATGTGGGTCGGCCTCACGCCGCCCTCGGGCGTGAATGGCCTGGTCATCGCGCTGGCCGCCTCCGGGACCGATGTCTATGCCGCGGGCGCCTACCTGGATCCTTCCCGGTCACTCGTCCCAGGGTACTGGAAGAACGGGACCTGGGTCGGTCTGCCGGCCCCGGCCGGGGCTGTCCGGGCCCGGGTCACCTCCCTGGCCGTGTCCGGCGGGAACGTCTATGCCGGGGGCTGGAGCAGCGCCTCCCGCACGGGACTGGTTTCGCTTCCCGGCTACTGGCTGAATGGCAACTGGGCCGGCCTGCCCCTGCCGCCGGCGGCCGCGCTGAGCGGGCAGGTCAACTGCCTGACCGTCTCCGGCGGGGATGTCTATGCCGGGGGGTGGAGCAGCGCCGACCCGGACAACCGGGGCAAGCTGGCCGGCTACTGGAAGAACGGCGGCTGGGTTGGCCTTCCCGCGCCCGAGGCCTCCGGGGCATTGGTCGCTTCCCTGGTGGTCTCGGGGGGCAAAGTCTTTGCCGGCGGATACAACCTCAATGCCTCAGGCATTTCGGTTCCGGGCTATTGGGCCGACGGGACCTGGAACGGATTCGCCGCCGCCGGTTCCACGGTCACCTCCCTCGCCGTGTCCGGCAGCGATGTCTATGCCGCGGGCTACCTGGAAAACAGTTCCCTGGTCCCGGTCCCCGCGTACTGGAAGGACGGTTCGGTGGTGAACCTGCCTCTCCCCCCGGAAGCCGGCGCGGGCAATGTCGATGTGCTCGTGCCCGCCGGCAATGACGTCTATGCTGCCGGCAGCGCCACCACCGGATCGGGCGCGCTGGTTCCCGGCTACTGGGTGAACGCCGCCTGGGTCGCCTTGCCCCTGCCCCCGGGCGCCTCCTTCAGCGGGGCCGTCACCTCCCTGCTGGTGCAGTGAGCGAACGGACACCCTCCTCCCGGAGCGCCGCGCTCAGGCGCCGCACCCCCTCCACCAGTTCATCCTCGTTCATGGTCGAGAAACCCAGGCGCAGGTTCGGCCGGGAGCGCCCGGCGAAATCGAAGTGGCGCCCCGGATAGAACTGCACGCCCTGGCGCTCGGCCGCGGCTGCCCAGGCCTCGACGTCCAGGGCCGGATCGGCGTCCAGCCATAGGCTCATGCCGCCGGTGGGCAGGGCGAAGCTGACCGCGCCGCCCAGCTCCCGTTCCAGCGCCTCGGCCAGCACCATCCGCCGGGTCTGGTAGATGCGCAGCATCTTGCGCACGTGGCGCTGCACCAGACCGTCATCCAGCAGTTCCGCCATGGCCCGCTCCAGCACCTGGTCGCCCTGCCGGTCGGCGGCATAGCGGCGCATGGCCAGGGCGTCCACCAGGGCCCGGGGGCCGGCCACGAAGCCCAGGCGCAGGCCCGGAGCCACGACCTTGGACAACGAGCCCATGTAGATCACCACCCCGCCCTGGTCGGCGCTCGCCAGGGGCGGGGCCGGGCTGCCTTCGAAAGGGAACTCGAAATCGTAGTCGTCCTCCAGCACCGCCATGCGGTGCTGGCGCGCCAGCTCGAGCAGGCGCCGGCGCCGGGCCGGCTCCAGCGTGACCGTGGTCGGGAACTGGTGATGCGGGGTGCAGTACAGGGCGCGCACCGGGCGCCGCCCGAGCTCCGCCTCCAGCAGGTCCACCCGGAGCCCGCCCGCATCGACCGGGATGGGCACCAGCTCCACGCCGCCGTAGCGCAGGGTGGTCCAGGCCGGCGCGTAGCCCGGGTCCTCGACGGCCACCCGGTCACCGGGACGGAACAGGATGCGGGCGACCAGATCGAGGGCCATCTGGCTGCCGCCCACCACCATCAGCTGGTCCACGGCCACGGTCAGGCCCCGCAGGCCGGAGAGCAGGCTGACCAGGGCGGTGCGCAGGTGGAGTTCGCCCCTGGGGTCGCCGTAGCTGAGCAGGGACCGGTTGCGCAGGGCGCGGGCGTAGGCCCGGGCCAGCTCTTCGGTGGCCATGAGCCGGAGGTCCGGCAGGCCGGTGCCGAAGGTCAGGGTGCCGGGCCGCCTGGGCAGTTCGCAGAGGGTCGGCGGGGCCGCCGGCTCCAGCGGGAAACCCAGGACCTCCCGCAGCGTCCCCGGCGCCCAGGCCGAAGCCAGGGGCGGGGCCGCCGAGACCCGCGTGCTGCGCGGCAGCGGGTCGATCCAGCCCTGGGCCTGCAGCTCCCGGTAGGCCGCGAGGACGGTGTTGCGGTGCACCCCCAGGGTCTTCGCCAGGGTGCGCGAACCGGGCAGCGCGACCCCGGGAGCCAGCCGGCCGCGCAGGATGTCGGCGCTGACCGCCCGGGTGATCTGCAGGTAGACCGGTTCGCAGGAGTCGGCCTGAAGGGCGATGGGGAAGATCCAGGGTGCCATGGACTAGTGACTATAAAAAAACTGGACCTTTCATGTCAACTATCGAAATTTATAATCTACCTCGAAGCCAGACCAGTGCTTCAAACCCCAAGGAGAGGTCATGAGCCTTACTGCTGTGCATGCCGACTGGCAGGACCTTGAAGTGCGGGTCCCGGTCCCCCGCCATCTTTGCCTCGCCCGGGGCGCGATCCAGGCCTACACCGGGATCGAACACGAGACGATCCACTGCCTCTCGGGGCGGATCTGGGTGACGGTCGAGGACGATACGACCGATTACGTGCTGATGGGCGGGGAGTACCTGGAAGTGCCGAACGCCGGCAAGGTGCTGGTGAGCGGACCCGGGTGCTTCCAGATTTCCCGGGGCATCGACGAATCCGAGGCCGAGGCCTCCTGATGCCGTCCGCGCGGCGGGACCCTCCCCAAGGCGCGCTGACCATGCTGGGCGGCACCGCGTTGTATGTGGGCGCGGTGCTGGGCAGCGGAGTCATCGCGCTGCCCGCCCTGGCCGCCGAGGCGGCCGGACCGGCGTCGCTGCTGGCCTGGGCCGGGCTCGCCGTGCTGTCGGCGCCCCTGGCGGCCACCTTTGCCGCCCTCGGCGCCCGCTACCCCGACGCGGGGGGCGTTTCCACCTACGTCCGGAACGCCTTCGGGCCCCAGGCCGCGGCGGTGGTGGGCTGGTGCTTCTATTTCTCGGTTCCGGTGGGCGCCACGGCCGCGGGCATGTTCGGCGGCGCCTACGTGGCCGAGGCCTTCGGCGGCGGCCAGGGCACGGTCCTGCTCACCGCGGCCGCCCTGGTGCTCACCGTGACCGCGGTCAACACCTTCGGCATCCGCGTTTCCGGCCGGCTGCAGCTTCTGCTGACCGGGCTGCTGGTGGCGCTGCTGGTGACCGCCGTCGCCGTTTCGGCGCCCCAGGCCCGGGCCGCCAATCTGCGCCCGTTCGCACCCCACGGCTGGAAGGGGGTGGCCCAGGCGGCGGCCCTGCTGGTCTGGAGTTTCGCCGGCTGGGAGGCCATCACCCATCTGGCCGGCGAGTTCCGCAACCCTGCCCGGGACCTGCCGCGGGCCACCTTTCTCGCCGTGGCCATCATCGGCCTGCTCTATCTGGGGGTGGCC
>Ga0316229_1004430_pt1 | contig 10283 bp, 6 predicted proteins | sample TBH18023metaG_FD_206011 | JGI IMG/M metagenome (GOLD analysis project Ga0316229, IMG submission 206011) | Freshwater microbial communities from Trout Bog Lake, Wisconsin, USA - TBH18023 | ecosystem: Environmental > Aquatic > Freshwater > Lake > Hypolimnion/Profundal zone | place: USA: Wisconsin...
TTGATGTACACCTAGCAAATATAACACAAAACTAGCTACACTAGAACCCCTTCCTACACCCCATACTATGCCATTTTCGTTGCAAGTATCCACAAAATGTTTAGTCCATTGTAGTAGTGGAATCATATGACGTTCTTGGTAAGCAGTCATTTCAGCATTAACCCGGGCAATTTGCTCTGGAGTTGTACATCGATTTAAACACCATTCTTTTACATCGAAATCTCGATATTCTTCTGGCATAAACCAGTCACTTTGTAGAGCTTGATCAAAGTCTGCTATGTCAATAGATTCTATTTGTTCATTAAACCGATGAAACGAAAAGCCAGCAGTTTCCTGCAACTGTTCAATGTCTTCAGTATAATCTACTGTAAGATCTTTGAGGTTGGTTAACTTTCCTTGATATAGGAATTTGAATATATCGACGGAATTAAAAATAGGATTACCGAATTTATCTAGGCGCATAGCCTATATTTTAGTTGACTTTAATTAAATTGTCAAGTGTTTTATCTCGATTGGACATCAATTTATCCAATTGTAGTTTTCTACGTTTGCCAATTTCTTGTTTATAATCTTCTAATAAACTAGCAATTTGAGTTTTAACTGCTGTATTAGTAGTCATAAAATACTTTTTAGTCAAATCAGTAATTTTAGATTCTATTTCGGAATCTTTAAGATTTGAAAAATCTCCAGCTAATGGATGCATTAATAAGTACCTGACAATTTAATAAACACAGTTGCCCCACCGTCAACAGACCATGCATCGATAACTTGATATAAACCAATGGTGCCTAATGTAACAGTATTTGCACTACTGGTTATACTAGCTGTTCCGGTAGTATTTGTTACAGTTGTTGCAGGGCCACCTAAAATATTAGCCTGACCAACAACTACAGTTGTTCCGCTGATAACAGCAAGTACATAATATACTCCAGTAGTTAAACTACCAAGTGTGCTAGTGAAAGACAATGGAGTATTAACAACCATGTTAACTGTTGATCCAACAGTTACTAAATTGCCAGTTCCGGAAATAGCAACACCAGAAACTGTTAAACTGTTGTTGAGTGTATAACTTGATCCAGACATGACAGTTGTTGTAGCAACAGTTTGACTAGCACTAACAGTATAAGTACCAATACCGCCCATGCCTGTTCCTAATGCACTGATATATGTTCCAGCGGTTACGCCAGTACCGGTAATTGCCATTCCAACACTAATTGCACCAGCTGATACAGTATTAACAGTTAGTGTAGTTCCAGTAATCGTTCCTGAAAATGATGCATTGTTTACAGCGGTAATATAAGTTCCAGAAGTGACACCTGTTCCTGATAAAGTCATTCCAACTGTAGGACTTGTGATGCCGCCAGAATATGTAGTACCTGTGCTAATCACAGTTAAAGTTGTACCGGTGATGAACGAAGTAGTAGCTGTAGTAAATCCAGTTATTGCAGTTGCAGTTGCAGTGGTACTAAATGCTTGCCCTAACCATCCTGTGGCTGTTCTAATAGTGCCTGCGTTGGAACTACTTAAAGTTACCGTACGAGTAGAAACTTGATCTCCGATTAACATAACTCGAACAAGTCCATATTGTCCAGCAGTTGGCCAATTGGTAAATGTCAGTGTAGCATTTCCTGATAATGTAAATTTTTGTATAGGACCATTTGTTAAATCAATGTTTGCTGAAACTGGAATTGTTCCGCCATTGAAAAATACGCCGTAAAATTCATTAAACAATCCGTTGGCAATTGTGCTTCCTAGCAAATTGTTTACAGTTGGAGTAGCAGTAAACGTATTTGAATCAGTCAAATTAAGTGTAGCAGTAGTTACAGCTTTAGTTTGTAAATCTGTAATCTCTGATTGCGCAGAAGCTAACGCGGCAGCAATAGCGGTAAAATTATCGCGAAATCCTTGACTATCATTGTCTTGGCCCGCTACTGGGTAAGTTGTGCTAATTGCTGAGTAATTTATTTGACTTGTCATACAGTTATCCTATCGTTTCTGAATACTAGATATTTATCGCCTAGATAACCGGTAACTGCGTCTATTATGAAACGGTCAACTGTGTAATCTATAGCATTGAATTCGAACCCACTAAATTCGATATTTGTTAAAATTTTGGAAGAAGTTCCTGGCTTACAAAAACATAGCGGAACACTTAGCACGTACCCTAATTGTGCTTTACTACCCGATGGAATACTTCGCATCCATAACGGCAAGTAATTACTCTCGGATTCACCTACAACACTCAATCTTTCCTGCCATAACGTGATACTATTGGGAAAGAACGTATCAGGGTCTGGGTTACTTACTTCGTAACCTGTGCTGTCCACAGTGACCATAGGCAAGTCTCTCAAACTTTGTGGAGCATTTGCATTAAGATCTGCGGAATTTTGTTGGAAAAAATTAATACTGTTGTCTACTGTTATGTTGTCTGAATCAAATCCATCGCTAGTAACTTTAAGAGGTAAATGTTTTCCGTCAGGCTCCATAGGATCAACCATTTGTACATATACCACTTCGTATACAACATTACCTGTGTTAGGATCTATTGCTTGTGCTGTTTTAACACTGTCAAATTGGAATCGTTTTTGTTTAACATTAAGACCTATTGCACCTATATAGGCAGCCGCATCTTGTGTTTGAATTCCAGCATACACTAACATTGATAAATCAGATTGAACACCAAAGTTTGAATCATTAGGACGATAAATGCTACTAGGAGTGAATATTGTATCATCGGTAATAAATGCTTTAAATGCATTTCTTTGTGCAGATTTCAAATAAGGTTTTGTGATTATATTGCTATAAGCTACGTTATTTGGTGTGCTTACTATGATTGTAAAATCTCGAGTAATGGCGCTGTAATTGAATTGATCTCTTGCTTTGATAGACGCAACAAACACACGGTCTATAAGAGTACTATTGCCATCAAAGGTCATAGCCCCCATATCAAATGTTGTGAGACCTAATTCACCGGTAGCAGTATTTTTATATTGGTTTGTTGTGCCAATAATTTCACCATCGAGATTTAATGACAACCCGGGCGGCAAACTTCCACCGACTAATTCATAAATTACTACCGCGTTCGGTACAGTTGTAGTTGCACTTACCGCTAAGGTACATACATAGTTTGCTGGTATAATTCCTAAATTAGCAGGACTATTGCTGTTCCAAGTGATAACACTATCTACATCTCCGATAACAGAAAGGGTAAATGTTTTACTAGCATACAAATATTCATCAATGGTGTCACCTAATCTAGTGGCTGTCACAGTAAATTTATAATTTTCTGTTACGGCTGGCTGATAAGGTAATCTTCCATATACAGAACCTGATTCGATATCAAATTTAGCACCTACTGGTAATTCGCTAAGTGATCCGATATAAAATGGAATGCCGTTAGGAATATCTAATTCTAAATTAGTGTATAATGTAATTCTGTATTGACCATTTACTAATGTTGTAACAGATTCGATTTCATAAACTGTGCCCGACGCACCATCTAAGTAGTTGTCAAATGTTAAGTATTGACCCGATGTTATAGTTCCTTTAACATTTCCAACAGTTAATGAGTTTCCACCTTTTGTGTTATCTGGATAATCTACACGATAGCTAACCGCATACACTTCGGCATTAGTTGTTTCTAATCTGAAAATAACTGCGGTAGTATCATACAACGCAAGTGGGATAGTTAGATAGTTATTGGCTCTAAACAAACCTAAATTACTGTTACTGATCCAAACCGGAGCTCTTAAGTAAGTAGCATCACTGGTAAAATCATCTGCTACTCCGTTAAATGCAGTATTATCTGCACGGAATTGATCATTGCCTACAACAAATATTTTAAAAATACGTTGTGCATAACTAACACCGTCAGTTAGTGTAACTCTAAATTGATAGTTTGCATTTAATGATGTTGGAGGTGCCGCTGATAAATTGTAATCATAAAACACGTCGTCGTATTTGTAACTATCAAAACCATCTGTTGGTTTATTTGCAAAATCGTATGCTACTGCATCAAAATAACTGTTGTCGTAAGTTCCATCGCCGTCTTCTGGTGTAATTTTTAAAGTTGGTTCAATGAATCCAGAAATAACACCTGATGGACTTAATGTTAACCCAGCGGGTAATGCACCATCGTTACTGGCAATAAAATATGTAAGTGTTTGTCCTACTGCTGTATCTAAATCAAATGCTTCTATTTGATAATTTACATATGAACTGTCTAATACATAAAATTGTTGAGAGGGTCCGATAGGTAAATCGCCGGGTGCAGTAACAAATTCAGGCTGATTGTTTCCAGTAATAGTCAAAAAGAAACTACGATCTGAAATTTGAACTCCGTCGGTAGCACGTATACAAAAACTATGAGTTGTATTATTAGCTACAATATATGGATTTCCAGCGATACTGGTCCCGTTAATACGCACACCACCGGGCAACGATCCTGAAATAACACTAAATGTTATTCCAGTAGTGTTATGTACCGGTAGCGCAACAGTGAGTGTTAGCTCTTCGGGAAATGTCCCTAGACTTATACCAGAACTTACAGTCCAGACATTTAAAGCCATCAATCATGCTCCATTAAGATTAATTTCTATACCAAGTAGAAGTACTTGCACGATATACATATTGATAAACAGTTCCCGATGTTACATTTGTACTACCATTAAATGGAGGTATAACAGTTGGGCCTGCGGTCATATTAAGTGTTGATACAGTATTAGATGCAATAGTAAAACTACATAGCTGTTGATCAACTGGGCTCGGAGGCATTGTTACAGTTACAGTTAAACCTGTATTACTTACTACTAGTACGTTGTAGCTTGTTGTAGTACTTAAGGCATAAGTTGCTGTACTAGCAACTGCAATAAAGTTCACGTTACGTAGTGTCAATCCGGTTGTCTGTACATTGGCAAATGTTACGTTACTGGTTGTACTAACTGCTTGTCCAATATTCCAAGTAACAGTACCGTTAGCACTTTGAGTAATAGAAACACCAGTTCCACCATTATAAACTGGTTGAATAGTCCACCAGTTGTTACCTGATTTAGCCATTAAACTAATTGTAGCCAAGTTAGGCAACACGGTAGGTACACCAGCTGATCCACTTTCAATAGTATGTGTGCCTTGTGGATATACATTAATTGATGCGCCAGTATTGTTAGTAACTGAAACTTCACGACCTGTAGTAGCCGCCGGTAATACAACGCCACCAGTACCGCTGGTTATAAAGTTGTTATCAGCATATAATTGTGTAGCAGTACCTTGATTTGTACCAGCAGCCGCTACCGAGCTAGCACTACTAAATTGTAGTCCGCCATTATTAATTATTAATGCAGTATTATTAGCGCCAGTCCATGTAATTCCGCCAATGTTTACAGAACCAGTTACGCCTGCAAATAAGTTTGCAGTACCGGTAGTTACATTTGATGTTATGGTTGCTGTACCACTTGTACCATTTCCTAAAATACTAACAATGCTATTAGCAGTGTTTACGCCAAAATACGCTGTTTGTGAATGATCTAGTTTTAATGCTTGTGTTAACGTGCCACTATTATTAGCAGTAAGGAAGCTAATAGCGCCTGGAACAATATTAGTACTTACAGACCCATCGGCAATCACTTGTATCTGAGCGGCATACGAAGTCGAAGTACCATCGTAACCCTTACCAGAAATTTGAGCTAGCACATCATTTTGTAATACAGGGGTATAACTTAAAAAAGTTCCTCTGTATTTTCTCATAGTTATGGCCGCACCGTTGGTATCACTATTGTAATTTGATATAATTAAAGGTGCAAGTGTCGAAGAAGAAATATTACTTTGACGTATAATTAATGATCCGCTACCTATGTCTGTAGTAGATGACGGGCCTATAGTAACTGAACTTGCTGGAGAATTTAAACCAGACAATGTTAATCTAGGCATTGCCGCGCCGGTTGCCGCATCATTTGTGTAAAATTTTATTTCAGCAGGTACAATAGAACTAGTAACAGTTCCAACAGTGTTTACTATTAGTTGTGCAACGTTTTCAAATGATGTTCCGTTATATGCTTGAAAATTAAGATATTGAACAGTATCGCCTGATAGTAGTGCACTAGGAGTAATGTTTGTTCCTCTAGCTTTTCTAAATGCTAGGCTATTACCAAGTGCATTATTAGCATACGTACTAAATGTAAGACTTTGAGCTCCAGAATAATTGCTAATTGAACTATAATTACCATTGGTAATATTTAAATTGTTTCCGCCTTCGGTCCATTGAATACTGCTACTAGGACTTAGTGTAGTGCCGTTTGATGCGTAATAAGCTAGACTATTTGTAGTTCCTGCCTGTATATTACTAACTGTAGACATAGTAATTGCATGAGTGGTAGAATTGTAAGAAACAGTTAATCCATTCAATGTACCAGACGCAATCATTTGTCCAACGCTGTCATTGGCTAGTGTGTTTGTGAAATATAAATTATGAGAACCGCCAGGAATTAGATCGCTATTTAAACTAACGGCCCCAGTTAGTCCATTTACACTACTAACATGGCTTACTAAATTTCCTCCGGCTGTAATACCGTCTCCTACATATAACAACTGGGTGTCGGTTGTATATAATGGTTCGCCTACGGCAGGAGTAATTGTAAGCCTGTCAGTGTTTGTTCCTCGTCTAAATTGTAATGCCATTATTATTCTCCTACCTTAAAAGGTTCCTAAATCAAAATTGTTTATTATCGGAGCAAGGAATGTACCTTGATCTCCAAGTCCTGTGCTTAGTAATGTTTGAACTTGTGTGTTCAATGTTCGTATATCAAGTCCCCAAATGGTGGTCTGGATATTACCATTATATACATAGTAATTGCCAAGGTTTAAATTGCCACCTAATTGGGGCACAAGGTCACTTTGAACTTTTGTAACTGATTCTAAATTAACAGTATTACTAGTGCTTGAAATTGTAACAGTATTTCCTGTGCTAGTTAAAGTTTTAAAATTCATAATTCCAGCAGTATCTGCTGAAAATATACCAGTCCCTGATCCGATATTTTGTCCGTTCAACCCAGAAAGTTGCGAGTACAAATCATTAAAGTTGCTGTTAACTTTGGTAAACGCCGTGCGTAAATCGTCGCCTGTACCATCGTTTGCGTAAGATCCTAGGTTAATTGTTAGCTGGGCCATGTTTATTCTCTTTAGTATATTTACCGATTATGTTAATCTTACAAAAACCTGTCCGCTAGTCTGATAATACGGCGAGCCTACGGATACGCTGTGAGTTGCCGCGGCCGCGTCATTTGCATAAGGCCCAGGTATATAAGAACTTAACGTCGATGACAACTGGGTAGTTGTAACATAAGGGGTTAGCGAACTAGCAAGACCACTTGCTGTTACACAATTACCGAGTTGAGTATATAAATCAGTAAAGTTTGCATTTACTTTACTGAATGCAGTACGTATCGGATCCCCAGTTGCATCGTTTGCGCTTGCGCCTATGTTGATTGTTTGTTGTGTCATTATACTCTCCCTACAGCTACTTGGATGACTCCAGCTTCGCCGTAGTCTTTGTCTTCTAATGCTTTACCAATTACAGCACCTAATGTTGGATTCAATGCTCTTACAGCATATCCAGGAGTTGCACTTGTTGTCAGCATATCGCCTTTCTTAACACGACCTACTACTTTAACAGGTACTCGTCCTGCAAGTGCTATACAAACTTTAATACCAGTTTGTTCTGCATTCATTACATACGCTGGATTAGTTGTTACTACACCAGCTGAACGTGTATCATTAATAATAGTTGTTGTTGTAACTTCTTTGTCTCCTCCAAATACTAACACAGTTCCTGCTTCGTATTCTTGGTCACCTTCATAATACTCTGCCAAGTCAGCGTATGTAGCTTGTAATTGGCTGTTAGTTGCAATGGTCCATGTACCGATAATGCTACCAGCTGTGCTAGACGATCCTGTTGACAATGTAGTTGCTAACAATGTACCGTTAGTTGTATCTAATGTTGCCGCAGTGTTTAATGAAATAGTTCCATCAAATGTACTGCCACTGGCCATTTGCCACTTACCAGTTAATATACCTACGGTAGAATTAGAACCAGTAGTAATATTATTAGTTTGTAGTGTACCTGAACTAAAGTTAAAAGAACTTAAACTACCTAACGACCATTGACCAGTCATTTGACCAGCAGTGGAAACGTTTGCTCCAGTTTCGATAGTTGTAGTAAACAATGTTCCAGGAACAACTACACTACCACTTAATGTTGTTGTAGCACTACCACTATTATCAGCTGATGTCAGGAAAGCAAATTGTCCCGGAGTCCAGAATGACAATGTGCTTCCTGATACACTAATTGCTTTAGCACCGCCTGATGTACCAATGTTTAATTGTTGAGCAGTAACAGATCCATCACTACCTGTTTTAACCAAACTACTTGCAGTACTGTTAGTAGTTACTCCAATAACACCGTATGTATTGCTTGATGTGCTAGTTCCATTATACAATACCAACATAGCTTGTGAGCTAGCATTTGAAGTAACAGTGTTAGGTGTGCTGAAAGACGAATTTTTAATACCATCACCGTTTGTAACCACAGCGCCTGCACTTACTTGTAATGGACTTGCGGCACCTGTACCGAAGTTACCTAATACATAACCAGTGCCTATTTGTTGCAATTTAGTTAACAACACACCTGTACTTGCACTGGTTGAGGTTTGTAAATCCACCCAACCGTTTGTTAGAGTAAACGCATTGCTGTTAAATGTTGCAACACCTAAACTACTTTGTGTGAATGACACAGGAGCAGTTGATAATGCCGCATTGGCTGCCTGCAATGATAATTTGCTTTGTTGTATAGCCGCACTAGAACTAACCATACTGTCTACAATCACGCTACTTTGAATAGTAGCTTTTAAGTAGCCAGGTGTTCCGTGTGTATATGTAATTGAAACTTGATTACTATTACCTGTACCTGTTGGCGGAGCAATGTTAGTCCACTGACTTAGCGTGTTGTCATATACTAAGAAATTACCATTAGTTAATGTAGTAAATGTTAATGTACCGCTAGGTGTAGTATCATAGTTTCCGCTGATTGTAATAGTTCCACTACCACCAGTTGCTGGAGTACCAGCAGTGATATTAACAGTTAGAACGGTTTGTCCACTGACAAATCCTGTACCAGTTATAATCATTCCTGGTTGGATTGTTCCATAAACATTGCTCAATGTCATTGTGTAAACTACAGGCCCGCCTCCGCTAACTCCTAACCCAACGTATGTTGCAGTTACTTTAGTAGAAACGTCATTTAACTTATACAATGAGCTTACGCCAGCTAAGTTAGCATCTACGTATCCTCTGTTAGCACCGTCAAATTGTGTAGTACCACTAGCTGGCATAACAAGGTTACTAATGCTGTAACTTGACATATTCAAGTTACCCTTCATAGCTAAGGTACCGTTTAATGCCAAGTATCCTGGACCAATTAAACTACTGGTTGCTACAGGATTTCCACTATAATCTAATCCTAAACGATAGTCGATAAAACTACGAATAGCACTTTGTACTGGTACAGTATCAGCGGCATTCTCTGTCATGTTAGGATCTGTTGAGAATTCGCTAACAACAACACCACGTTTAAATCCTAAACCGTCTAGGTTACTCAACGCAATACTTGCCGAGAATGTAACAGTACCAGTACCTTGGTCAACTTGGAAGAATCGACCAACTTTGAAAATACCATTTTCGTCTGTACTTACATAGAAGCATCGTCCGACTGTCTCTTCCAACACTTGTTGTGTTTGGTTGGCAGCAATCGCGGCATTACCATAAATTTGGTTTGGATAATTACTGGTAATAAATCCGCCAGTACCGATATCTAAGAAGTCATGTCCTGTTGCACGAGTTGTACTAATACGAACAGTAATTTGTCCGCCACCGTTAGCAGGGTAACCAGCTCGTAACGAAGTACTAATATTAGGATTGAATGGTTTACTAATACCTAAACTGTTACTTGACGCACTAGTTACTTCTTTAGTTATAGTTGTAGTTCCAAGGCCAAATGTTCCTGGATTATATGGATAGTACAATGTAATACTAGAAGTTGTACTAGCACCACAATAGTTATAACCATTGAATAATGTGTTTGCATTACCAGTTACATAATAATAAGCACCAGTAGCTGGAGCAACTGATTGTGTATTGATGTTAAATGTAATGCTGTAATAAGTAGCATACGTTCCAACACCACCTACTACGCCATTGTTAGTAGCACCAGTAATACTCATAGTGGAACCATAACC
>Ga0316229_1004442_pt1 | contig 10263 bp, 6 predicted proteins | sample TBH18023metaG_FD_206011 | JGI IMG/M metagenome (GOLD analysis project Ga0316229, IMG submission 206011) | Freshwater microbial communities from Trout Bog Lake, Wisconsin, USA - TBH18023 | ecosystem: Environmental > Aquatic > Freshwater > Lake > Hypolimnion/Profundal zone | place: USA: Wisconsin...
GGAGCTCAAGCTCGAGGAGTCCTTCACGGAATACCTCAACGGCTGGGTGCTCATCCACGCCCTGGCCCACAGGCTGGGCCTGCCGGACCCCGGCACCCACTTCAGCATGAGCGTCGGCTACAACCTGGAGGGCATCCGCCACCCCCGGGTCCAGAAGTACCTCTCGGACATGCGCGACGGCGGCGCGGCGCTGGCCGCGGCCATCGACACGGTGGCCGCGGTCTACCCCGGCGTGCGGGAGATCGCCATTCCCACGGAACTCTCCAACCAGGTGACCCTGTCCACCATGCACGGCTGCCCCCCGGCGGAGATCGAGCGCATCGCCCACTACCTCCTCACGGAGCTCGGGCTGCACACCTGGGTGAAGCTCAACCCGACGCTGCTGGGGCCGGAACGCCTGAGGGGCATCCTCAACGACACGCTGGGCTTCGACATCACCGTGCCCGACGAGGCCTTCGGCCACGATCCGAAATGGGATGACGCCATGGCCATGGTGAAGAACCTGGCCCGGGTGGCCGAAGGGCGGGAGAACGGCTTCGGCCTGAAGCTCTCCAACACCCTCGAAGTCGTCAACCACCGGCCCGTGTTCCCGGCCAACGAGAAGATGATGTACCTGTCGGGGCGGGCGCTCCATCCCGTCACCCTCACCCTCGCCCACCTCGTGGCCGAGGAGCTGCAGGGCAAGGTGCCCCTCAGCTTCTGCGGCGGCGCGGACGCGCGGAACTTCGCGGACCTGGTGGCCGACGGCCTGGGCCCGGTGACCGTCTGCACCGACCTGCTCAAGCCGGGCGGCTACGCCCGCCTCCAGCAGTATCTCGTCAATCTCGAGGCGGCCATGGCCGACGCCGGGGCCGACAGCCTCGACGCCTTCATCCAGGCCCGTTCCGGCGGGCACGGCGCCCGGTTCAACCTGGCCCGGCACGGGGTCACGGCCGTGGGCGACGAGGCCTACCAGCACCGCCCCCGGCCCCTGGCCTTCAAGAGCGACCGCCCCCTGGGTTCCTTCGACTGCATCGCCGCGCCCTGCATGGACGGCTGCCCCACCCACCAGAACATCCCCGACTACCTGTGGCTCGTGGCCCACGGCAAGCCCGCCGAGGCCATGGAGGTGATCCTGCGCACCAATCCCCAGCCGGGCATCACGGGCAGCGTCTGCGACCATCCCTGCACCGAGAAGTGCGTGCGCAACTTCTATGACGCGCCCCTGGCCATCCGGGAGATCAAGCGGTTCGCCTTCGAGCACGCCGGGCCTCTGCCCGCCGAAAAGCGCGGGCCTTCGGTGGGCGTCAAGGTGGCCATCGTGGGGGCCGGCCCCGCCGGACTTTCCGCGGCCTACTTCCTGGCGAAGCTCGGCTTCGAGGCGGAGGTCTTTGAGGCCAAACACGAACTCGGCGGCATGGTGGGCGGCGTGATTCCCGGCTACCGTCTGGCCCCGGCCACGCTCAAGGGCGACCTGGAGCGCCTCCGGCAGCTGGGCGTCCGGATCCATCTCGGCCAGACCCTGGGCCGCGACTTCACCCTGGCGGGGCTGCGGCGGGAACACGCCCACGTGTTCCTGGCCGTGGGCGCCCAGAAGGGCAAGCGCCTGGGGATTCCCGGAGAGGACGGCGCGGGCGTGATGGACGCCCTGGACTTCCTGGACAAGGTCCGGGCCGGCACGCCCATGGACCTGGGCCGGCGGGTGCTGGTCATCGGCGGCGGCAATTCGGCCATGGACGCGGCGCGCTCGGCGCGCAGGCTCGTCAAGGACGGCGAGGTGACCCTCGTCTACCGGCGCACCCGGGCCCAGATGCCGGCCGACCCCGAGGAGGTGCACGACTGCGTCCTGGAGGGCATCGGCCTGCGGGACCTGCTGGCCCCGGCCGGCGTCGCCCTCGCCGCCGGCAAGGTCACCGGCCTGAACTGCACGCGCATGCGCCTGGGCGAGAAGGACGCCTCCGGCCGGCCCCGGCCGGTGCCCGTCGACGGCCCCGGGGAGCTGCTGGAGGCCGACACCATCATCCCGGCCATCAGCCAGGAACCGGTGCTGGACTTCCTGGAGGGGCTCGACGTCGCCCGCAAGGGGGACGGGCTCCTGAAGACCGATCCCGTCACGCGGGAAACGTCCATCCCGGGACTCTTCGCGGGCGGGGACGTGGTGCACGGCGCGGCTTCCATCATCCAGGCCATCGCCGACGGCCGGGCCGTGGCCGAGACCATCGCCGCGCGCCACGGGGTGGCGGTGCCTGCGGAACCCTACCTGGAGAAGGGCCTGGCCGAGGCCGCCCTGATGGAGAAGAAGAGCCGCTTCACCCCCGGCCAGCGGGTCCCGGTGCTGCCCCTCGCGGACCGCCACGGCTTCGCCGAGGTCCTGCAGACCTTCACCCCCGAGGCCGCGGCCAAGGAAGCCGCCCGGTGCCTGGATTGCGACGACCTCTGCAGCCTGTGCGTCACGGTCTGCCCCAACCGCGCCAACCTGGCCTATGGCCTCGAGCCCTTCGCCCTGACCCTGCCCCTGCTCGTGCAGCGCCAAGGCGAACTGGTGGCCGAGGGGGCCGTGCCCTTCGCCGTGACCCAGGCCGTCCAGACCCTCAACATCGCCGACTTCTGCAACGAGTGCGGCAACTGCGACACCTTCTGTCCGGCGGCGGGCGCGCCCTACAAGGACAAGCCCCGCTTCTGGATGGACGAGGCGGGCTACCTCACGTCCAAGGGCGACGCCTTCCGCATGGAGCGCCACCCCGAAGGCCTCTCCATCGATGCCCGCCTGGGCGGCCACACCTACCGGCTGGACCTGGCCGGGACCGAGGCCTGGTTCCGAAGCGAGCAGGTGAGCGCGAGGTTCGAGGCCGGCACGTGGGCCCTCAAGGCCTTCGAGTCCCGGGCCAAGCTGCCCGAGGGGACGGCGGTGGACCTGCTGCCGGCGGCCACCCTGTTCGCCCTGGTCAGCGCCGAGTCGGTCGTACCTGCCCTGGTGAGCAAAAAAGTTCCCGAGTAGTCAAGAAATTGTTGACGGGCGATTCGATCATTTTACAATGATTGAGTTACCCCATGTTTCGCCGAAGGTCGCAGGCCCCCAGCCGAGGGCCCTGTGTCTCTATTTTTCCGGCTTCCACGAAACCCACACCCAACCAGGCTCTGCCACCCCGGGGCCTTCCCCACCACCGGAGATCACCATGAAGAAACTCACCCTCGCGGCTCTCGCCATCGTCGCCCTGGCGGCCATCCCCGCCAAGGCCGCCAACTGGAGCGACACCTACCTCGGCTACCAGTACAGCAACCAGTTCCGCGATCCGGGCATCGCCACCAACGAGACCAAGAGCCGCCTCGAACTGAGCGGCGTGGCCGGCTGGGATTACGGCACGAACTTCTTCGACGTGAACATGCTCGCCGCCGCGAAGATGGATCCCGCGAACGACACCTACGGCCAGCCCCAGGCCGGCGTCCCCGGCGACACCGAAGTCTACGTCGTCTACCGCTCCAGCTTCGACCTCAGCAAGATCCTCAAGACCGACCTGAAGTTCGGGCCCGTCCGTGAAGTCGACTTCACCGTCGGCTTCGACTTCGACTCCACCGACAACCAGTTCGCCTCCAACAAGAAGTTCATGATCGCCGGCCCCCAGTTCGGCCTGGACATCCAGAAGGGCTTCTGGGACATCGGTCTGGGCGCCTGCCGTGAAATCAACTACAACGGCATCGTGCAGAAGGAAGTCAACTTCAAGACCTCCTACATCGTCTGGACGGCCTGGAAGAAGGAATTCAACGTCGGCATCCCCATGATCTTCAAGGGCTGGGCCAACTACCTCGGCGCCAAGGGCGACGACGGCTTCGGCGTGGCCACCAAGCCCGAGACCCTCGGCGACTTCTACCTCCTGTTCGACGCCAGCAGCCTCATCGGCCGCAAGCCCGGCGCGTTCCTCGTCGGCCCCGGCTTCGAATACTGGAACAACAAGTTCGGCGGCAAGAACGTCTCCTTCGCCGAAGCCGGCAAGGAAGTCTGGAACGCCAACTCCCAGGTGAACGCCCTCATGTTCTCGGCGGAATTCCACTTCTAGCTTTTTGCACGAAACCAGGGCAGGGTGGGATTCTTCCCTCCCTGCCCTTTTCATGTCAGGACGTGAGCCATGACCCCCTTCAGCTACCGATGCACGGATTGCGGAAAGACCTACGCCCGGGACGAGGTGCGCTACCTCTGTCCGGCCTGCGGCCAGGGCTACCGGCCCGGCATCCCGCTGCTGGGCGTCCTGGAGGCGGTCTTCGACTACGGCGCCATCGCGGCGTCCTTCGACCGCGCGGCGCCGGACTGGAACCAGTTCTGCGCCGTGGAGCAGGCCTTCCATCCCCCCATCCCGGTGGGCAGCACGCCCCTGGCGCGGGTCGACCGCCTCGGGGCGGGCCTGGGCCTCGCGAACCTGTGGGTCAAGAACGACGGCCTCAACCCTTCCGGCAGCCTCAAGGACCGGGCCTCCTTCCTGGTCGTCGCCGAGGCGCGGCGCCTGGGCATCGAGCTGATCGTGGCGGCCTCCACGGGCAACGCGGCGTCCGCACTCGCCTGCGTCTGCGCCTCGACCGGCACCAGGGCGCTGATCTTCGTGCCGGAAAAGGCCCCCAAGGCCAAGCTCGTCCAGATGGTGCTCTACGGCGCGACGGTGGTGCCGGTGAAGGGGACCTACGACGACGCCTTCCGGCTCTCCCTGGAATACACCGCCGAGCGCGGCGGCCTGAACCGCAACACCGCCTACCACCCGCTCACGATCGAAGGCAAGAAGACGGCGGGCCTGGAGATCTGGGCGCAGCTGGGCTACGAGGTGCCGGACGCCATCGTCGTCTCCGTGGGCGACGGGGTCATCCTCGGCGGGGTCCACAAGGCCTTCGTGGACCTCAAGCGGGCCGGGCTCATCGACCGCCTGCCCCGGCTCATCGGCGTGCAGGCCGAGACCTCGGACGCCATCCACCGCTACGTGACGACGGGCACCTACGCGGACGCGGCGGATCCCACCACCCGGGCGGACTCCATCTCCGTCACCTGCCCCTCCAACGCCCATGGGGCCCGGCGGGCCATCCTGGACAGCGCGGGACTCACCCTCACCGTCACGGACGCGGAGATCCTGGAAGCCCAGGGGGTCCTGGCCGCGCGCACGGGCATCTTCACGGAACCCGCGGGGGCCACCGCCCTGGCCGGCCTGGCCAAGCTCCAGGCGGGGCCGGACCGCTTGACCCCGGAGAGCCGGGTGGTCATCCTGGCGACGGGCCACGGTCTGAAGGATGTGGAAGCGCCGCTGGCCCGCATCGCCATTCCTCCCGCGGTGGAACCCAAGCTCGGAGCCCTGACCCTGTGAAGACCCTCATCCGCAACGGCCGCGTCGCCCTCGAGGGCGCCCTACACGACACCGGCGTCCTGGTGGAGGACGGCCGCATCCTCGCCCTGGGGACCTTCGACGGCGCGGACCGGGTGCTGGACGCCCAGGGCTGCTACGTCCTGCCCGGCTTCATCGACTTCCACACCCACGTGGACGACTGGATCGGCCCGTACTACCTGGCCGACAGCTACGACAGCGCCACCCACCTGGCCCTGGAGAACGGCATCACCACCCTGTGCACCTTCGTGACCCAGGGACCGGACCAGACCCTGGGCCAGGCCATGGCCCACGCCCGGGCCAAGGCCGTGGGGCGCAGCCACTGCGACGTGCTGTGGCACCTCACCCCCACCACCTTCGCGCCCTCCGACCTGGAGGCGCTCGAGCGCTACCTGGCCGCCGGCTACCGGACCGTGAAGCTCTACACCACCTACAAGGCGGCCGGGATCTTCGCCAGCTACGAACGCATCGAGGAACTGTTCCGGCGCTTCGGCCCGCAGAAGGCCCGGTTCCTGGTGCACTGCGAGGACGACGAGCTCATCGCGGGCATCGACCCCGCCGGCCTGGACCTCTCCAGCGCCCTCACCCACACCCTGGTCCGGCCGGAACGGGCGGAGACCGAGGCCATCCGGCGGGTGCTGGCCCTGGCCCTGCGGTATGGCGCCTCCCTCCACGTCGTCCACGTCTCCACCCTGGACGGGGCCCGGCAGCTGGTGCGCGGCCGGGAGCAGGGGGACATCAGCTTCGAGACCTGCCCGCAGTACCTCTTCCTGGACGACCAGGTCCTGGCCCGCGCCGACGGCCACCGCTGGCTCTGCTCGCCGCCCCTGCGCGGGGACCGCGGCCCCTTCCTGGAGCTGATCCGGGGGGGCGCCGCCGACATGATCGCCACGGACCACTGCCCCTTCTGCGAGCAGGCCAAGGACAACTGGGACGGCAGCGACTTCCGCGCGGTGCCCAACGGGCTGCCCGGGATCGGCGCCCTGCCGCACCTGGCCTGGAAGCTCTGGGAGGACGAGCCGGACCGGGCCGCCCTGAACCTGGCGGCCTGCCTTTCCCTCAACCCCGCGCGCCGGGCCGGGGTGCAGGACCGCAAGGGACAGATCAAGCCCGGGCTGGATGCCGATCTGGTGGTCATGGACTGCCGGGGTCCGCTGCGGCCCTTGCAGAGCACCCTTTCCGACAGCCCCGAGGCCTATCCGGGCGCGGCGTCCCCCCTGGCCTTCCGGCATGTGCTGCTGAGGGGGGTGCCGAAAGTGCGGGACGGGGTGCTCCTTCGGGACTCGGCGCCGATGGGCGTGCCCCTGCAACCGCCCGTCGATGCCCTGCCGTAACCCCGCAGGCCCCCAATCCGTTTTCCCTGCTGACCCGGTGACGCGCATGCCCCAGAGAATCCTCATCCAGAACGGCACCCTCATCACCTTCGGCGCCCCCTGCCGCGTCCTGGAAGGCCACGCCCTCCTCCTCGAGGACGGGCTCATCCGCCGCATCGCCCCTCCGGGTGAACTGACCGGGCCCTTCGACCAGGTCATCGACGCCCGGGGCAAGGTGGTCATGCCGGGCCTCGTGAACGGGCACATGCACTTCTACTCCACCCTCGTGCGCGGCCTGGGCAAGGCCGAGCCCAGCGCGACCTTCCAGGAGGTGCTGGACCACCTGTGGTGGCGCCTGGACCGCAAGCTCACCCTCGAGGACGTCGAGATGAGCGCCCGGATCATCCTCCTGGACGCCATCCGCAAGGGCACCACCACGCTCGTGGACCACCACGCCAGCCCCTTCGCGGTCACCGGCTCCCTGGACGCCATCGCCCGGGCGGTGAAGGACTCGGGCCTGCGGGCCTGCCTGTGCTACGAAGTCTCGGACCGGGACGGGGAGGCGATCGTCACCGAGGGGCTGGAGGAGAACGCTTCCTTCATCCGCCGCTGCCGGGCCGAAGGGGATCCCCAGCTGCGGGCCCTCTTCGGGCTGCACGCGGCCTTCACCCTGTCGGACCGGACCCTGGACCGGGCCGCGGTCATGGGCCGGGACCTGGGCGCGGGGTTCCACGTCCACGTGGCCGAGGCTTCCTCCGACGTGGCCGTCAACCGGGCCCGGCACGGGCTCACCCCCGTGGCCCGGCTCCACGCCCACGGCCTCCTGGGCGCCGGCAGCATCGCGGCCCACGCGGTGCACGCGACGCGCGAGGACATGGACCTCCTGGCCGCCAGCGGCACCTTCGTCGCCCACAACCCCCAGTCCAACCTGAACAACGCCGTGGGCATCGCCGACGTCCTGAACCTGGTCGAACGCGGCGTGCCGGTGGGCCTGGGCACCGACGCCATGACCGTGAACATGCTGGAGGAAGTCCGGGTGGCCCTGTGGGCCCAGCACCTTCGGCAGGAGAACCCCACCTGCGCCTTCATGGCGATCGCCGACACCCTGTTCGTGCGCAACCCGGAGCTGGCCACCCGGCTGTGGGGCCAGCCCCTGGGCACCCTCCGGGAAGGGTCGGCGGCGGACGTGATCCTCCTGGACTACCACGCCCCCACGCCGCTCCGGGACGACACGGTGCTGGGGCACCTCATCTTCGGGCTGGCACAAGCCACCGTGGACACGACCATCTGCGGCGGACGTATCCTGATGGAGGGCCGCCGCCTCCTCATCGACGTCGACGAGGCGCGGCTGGCCTCCCGGAGCCGGGAACTGGCCGCGGCCCTCTGGGACCGGTTCTGAAGGAGCTCTGGTGACGGGCCTGACGGACATCATCCGCACCCTCGAGGGCCTGACGGCGCCCGCCGCGCTGGCCACCCTGGTGCGGGTCAAGGGCAGCTCCTACCGCAAGCCCGGGGCGCAGATGGTGTTCCTGCCGGGCGGGGCCCAGACCGGCCTGATCAGCGCGGGCTGCCTGGAGACCGACGTGAAGGCCCGGGTCCGCACGGTGCTCGCCAGCCGGGAGCCGCAGGTGGCGGTCTTCGACATGGGCGACGACCTGGACCTCATCTGGGGCACGGGCATGGGCTGCCAGGGCCGGGCCGACGTGCTGCTCGAGGCGGTGGCGCCCGGCGCCCTCCCCGAGTGGCTGACGCGAGTCGACCGGCTCCACCGGACCCGGGGCGCCGGCGCCCTGGTCACGGTGTTCGCGGCCGGGGAGGGCGCGCCCTGCCGGGTGGGGGACCGCTTCGTCCTCGAGGCCGACGGGCCGGGGCTCCTGCCGCCCCCCGGCGCCTTCCGGGACCCGCTGGTGGCCAGCATGCGCGGGGCCCTGGACCGGGGCCTGCCCGTCGCCGTCTCGTGGCCCGCGTCCGAGGGCGGCCTCTCCTTCCTGGTGGAGCCCATCCTGCCCCCCATCGCCCTGTGGGTGGTCGGCGCCGGGGAGCACACCCGGCCCCTGGCCCGGCTCGCCAAGGGCCTGGGCTGGTGGCTGGGCGTCGTGGACCACCGGCCGGCCCTGGCCACCGCCGCGCGGTTCCCGGAGGCCGACCGGATCGTCGTCGGGCATCCGCCGGAGGTCTTCGAGGGCATGGCCCTGGACGGGCGCAGCGCAGCGCTCGTGGTGAGCCACGTCTACGAGATCGACAAGGCGTCCCTGGCCGCGCTGCTGCGGGCCCCGCTGGGCTATCTGGGCCTCCAGGGCAACCGGACGCGGAGCGCCCGGATCCTGCGGGAACTGGAAGCCGAAGGGGTCGCGTCGTCCCCGGCCGGGAAGGAGTTGCTCCACTGGCCCGCGGGGCTGGACCTGGGGGGCGAGACGCCCGAGGCCATCGCCCTGTCCATGATCTCCGAGGTCCAGGCCGTGCTCGCGGGGCGCCGGGGCGGGAGCCTGAGGGAGCAGGCCGGGCCCATCCACGGGCAGGGCCGGGCCTCCGCCGGCCCCGGACTCCCGCAAGCCCCACCCTCGGCCAGGGCATAGCCGCCGGGCGATGATGAAGGGCCGGGAGGCCCTTCCCGGTTCCCGCACCTGCCATGATGGAACCCCGGGCGCATCGTGGTCCCGGCCTTGTCGGGGAACCATGCACCTCTCGGACGCCTTGCGGCCCCTCCTGCCCGAAGCGGGCGCGGTGATCGCCATCGTGGGCGGCGGCGGCAAGACCAGCGCCCTGTTCGCGCTCGCGGACGAACTGGCCATGGCCGCCGACGTGCTCATCACCACCACGACCCACATCGTGGACCCCCGCCTCGAGCCGGGCCGGCCCTTCGACGGGATCTTCCTCGCGCCCGGACTGGCCGCGCCGCCCCTGCCCGGCGCCGACAGCCCCTGGGACCGGGCGCCGCGGGTCGCGGGCCGGGGCCGGCGGGTCGTCGTGGCCGCCGGGGACGGCGCCGGCAGGCTGCAGGGCCTCCACCCCGACTGGATCGCCGGCCTGCGCGGGGCCTGGCCGTTCATCGTCATCGAGGCCGACGGGTCCCGGCACCGGCCCGTGAAGGCCCCGGCGCCCCACGAACCGGTGCTGCCGTCCTGCGCGGACGTGGTCCTGGGGGTGGTCGGCCTGGACTGCCTGGGCCGGCCCATGGACGAGGGCGTGGTCCACCGGCCCGAGCGCTTCGGCCCGGTCACGGGCTGCGCGCCCGGGGCTCCGATCCGCCTGGAACACCTCGCGGCCCTGTGCCGGGCGCCGGAAGGCCTGTTCAAGGGCGCCCCGGCCGGGGCCCGGCGGGTGCTGCTCCTGAACAAGGCCGACCTCTGCGGCCGGGCGCCGGAAACGGTCATCCGCGGGTTGCGGGCGGGCCCGGCCCTCGGGATCGACCGGATCCTCGTATGCGCCCTCGGAAATTCCGACCCCGGGGCGCGGGTCCTGGCCCAAGATTGAGGCATGAGCCTCTTCGACGGTGAACTGGTCGTGGTGCGTGGCGCGGGGGACCTCGCCACGGGGGTCATCGTGCGCCTGGTGCGCGCGGGCTTCCGGGTGGCGGCCCTGGAGACGGCCCGCCCCAGCGCCATCCGGAGGAC
>Ga0316229_1004450_pt1 | contig 10257 bp, 9 predicted proteins | sample TBH18023metaG_FD_206011 | JGI IMG/M metagenome (GOLD analysis project Ga0316229, IMG submission 206011) | Freshwater microbial communities from Trout Bog Lake, Wisconsin, USA - TBH18023 | ecosystem: Environmental > Aquatic > Freshwater > Lake > Hypolimnion/Profundal zone | place: USA: Wisconsin...
AGAACGCCGCCTGGGCCAAGTTGATCTGCCCGCACAGGCCGAGCACGATGGTGAGCCCGATCACCGCGATGGCATAGGTGGCCGCCTGCATCAGGATATTGAGGGCGTAGCCGCTGAGCGGCGTCGTGGCGGCGAGCGCCACCAGGACGGCCGCCAGCACCGCGTAGGCAAGGCTGCCGAGGGGCAGACGTCGGGGGGCCGGCGCCGCTGCGGCCGGGCTGGCGACGGGGGAGGGGGTGCCGCTCATGCCTTCTCCGCCACGCGCTCGCCAAACAGGCCCTGCGGGCGCACGACCAGGAAGACCACGAGGACCAGGAAGGCGAAGGCGTCCTTGTAGGGCACCGAGATGTAGGCCGCCCCGAAGGTCTCGATGATGCCGAGCGCCAAGCCGCCGATGATCGCCCCGGTCACGTCGCCGAAGCCGCCGATGATGGTCGCCGCGAAAGCCTTGAGGGCGATCGTGGCCCCCATCTGGATCGACACGAACAGCACAGGCGCCACCAGGATGCCGGCGATGCCGCCGAGCACCGCGCTGTACACGAAGGTCAGCATGATCATCCCGGCCACCGGGATGCCGAGGAGCGCGGCCATCTCCTTGTCCTGGGAGGTCGCCTGCAGCTTCTTGCCGACCAAAGTGTGCTCGAAGAACCAGTACTGGAACGCCACCAGCGCCGCCGTCACCGCGATGATCAGCAGATACTGGCTGTCGAGAAAGACCGGCCCGAGCAGGAACCCTTGGGTCTCGAAGACGGGCGGGAGCACCTGCGGCTGCGGTCCGTAGAGGGCGAGCGTGGTGTTGGCCAGGAAGATCGAGGCGCCGATGGTCGAGATGATCACCGGCAGGTAGCTGCGGTGGCGCAGCGGATAGTAGACGCCGAGATTGAACAGCGCGCCGAGCAGCGCCATCCCTCCAAGGGTGAGGAGGAGCGAGAGCCAGTAGGGCCATTGCAGGTCGACGGCGAAGACCACCATCAGGAAGGCCGCCACCATCGAGAACTCGCCCTGGGCGAAGTTCACCACGTTGGTGGCGCGGAAGATCAGCACGAAGCCGAGCGCCACCAGGGCGTAGACGGAGCCGATGCCGATCCCGGTGAAGAGGAGCTGCAGGATCAGGTCCATGCGGTCCGCACTCTCATGTCCCCGTCGAAGGTTGTTCCCGCGCCTGGGCGGTGAAGACCCGGTCTCAACCCTTGTAGAAGTCGATCCGCCGGTCGAAGACGATGTTGCCCTTGTCGTTGCGCACGACGTTGTAGCCGTGCAGGCCGTCACCGTTCTTGTCGAAGTTGTAGGTGCCCTCGGCGCCCTCGTGGCCGCGCACCGCGAGAATCGCCTCGCGGATCGCCTGCGGGTCGGTCTTGCCCGCCGTGTTGATCGCCTTGGCCAGCACCGTGACCGCGTCGAAGGTCCAGGACGATTGGTTGTCGGGGGCGATCTTCATCGCCGCCCGGTAGGCCTTGCCGAAGGCGCGGGCGGCGTCGCTCGATTCCTCGGCGTAATCGGCCACGCCGTAGGTGCCGTAGAGCGACGGTCCGGCGAGCTTCAGGGCGGTCACGTTGGTGATCGACGGGGAGCCGACCCAGGGTGCGGTGACGCCGAGCTGGCGCAGTTGCCGCGCGAAGATGCCGATGTCGTTCTCGAAGGTGAAGTACGAGCCGATCACGTCGGCGCCCGATTGCCGGATCGCCAGCACGACTGGCGTGAAGTCCTGGCTCTGGTTGGTGTAGCCCTGGTCGAGGGCGACGGTAGCGCCGCCCTGAGCGAGGCTCTCGGTCAATGCCTTGGCGCCGCTGGTGCCGAAAGCGTCGGTGGAGTGGATGATCGCCCACTTCTTCTTGCCCAGCCCGTTGACGCCATGCTCGGCGATCACCCGTGCCGAGAAGCTGTCGTTGGGGCGGAAGCGGAACAGCCAGGGATTGCCGAGTTGCGTCAGAACCGGGTCGGTACCGCCGAAACAGACAGGCTTGCCCGTCTTCAGGATGTCGGGCGCCATGGCGTGGTTCTGCGTCGAGCGGATCGAGCCGAGGAAGCCCACCAGTTCGCTCTGCGAAGCGAGTTTTGAGAAGGCGAAGACCGCGCTCGGGTTGGTGGTCTGATCGTCCTCGGTGACGATCTCCAGCGGCTTTCCCAGCACCCCGCCGGCCTTGTTGACCGCCTCCAGGGCGATTTTGGCGCCAGCGAGCGCGTAGCGGCCGGCATCCGCGCCTGGTCCCGTCACCGGAAGCACCATGCCGATCCGGACCGTCGCTCCGGCGCCCTGTGCGCAAGCCGAGCGGATCACGCCCGGCACAAGACCGCCCGCGAGCGCGGATGCGGCACCCGTCAAGAAAACGCGGCGCGTCGTCCTCATTGGCGTATCCGTCCCACCGCCGATGCTCGAGGCCGGCGTTGCCAACGATGGTCCATACTCCGCGCGGCGATGTCTATCCTGCGACAGGTTCGCTGGTCTGCTTCAATGAGAAGAAGCCTTCAGATCGTCACTCGGCGGCCTCCGGTGCGGCGCGGCGAGCGGGAAGAGCGATCGCGAAGAGACGCGCACCACAGACACTCTATGTGTATTTTCAGGCAGACCTCCGACGCTTGTCTCGGGCGCGGACGAGATCCATGAGTTTTATAGAAGGTCTGTACGCACGCGCGATCCTGGCAGCTTCGACACAACGCGAAGGTGATGGACCGGCACCCATGTGTCTCAGCCGCGCGGGACGTCGGCGTGCCTGCGGCTTGAGTCCGGAAGCGGGCAGACCGCGAGCGGCGATGTCGGAGGTCATGCAGCCGGCGCCGATGCGGTCGTCCGCATGCCCGGCTTCGTGACCTGAAGCCGCCTCGGCCGAATCGTTCGACGGCGATGGGAATGCCGCGCATCCCCGCCTCACCCCCGCTTCGACAGAGCGTTCCGGCCGCGTGGCCTTTCGTTTTCCAGCAAACCGTTGCACCGTCGAACGCCCGACACGGGTCATCGGGCCCTGAGACGCTTGCGGTGCTCAGGGCAGCTGGGACAGCGGGCGCGATCCTGCGGCTCCCGCGCTCCGTCCCCTCATCCGATCGCGAGGTCGAACATCCCATGGCGCCCATTATCACGACGGTCGAGGACCTGCGGCGGGTCGCCAAGCGGCGCGTACCGCGGATGTTCTACGATTACTGCGACTCCGGTTCGTGGACCGAGTCGACCTACCGCGCGAACGAGGCCGATTTCGCCGGCATCAAGCTCCGCCAGCGCGTCGCGGTCGATATGACCAACCGTTCCCTCGCCACGACGATGGCCGGCCAATCCGTCGCGATGCCGGTCGCCCTAGCGCCCACGGGGCTCACGGGCATGCAGCACGCCGACGGCGAGATCCTGGCGGCGCGGGCGGCGGAGTCGGCAGGCGTGCCGTTCACGCTGTCCACGATGAGCATCTGCAGCATCGAGGATGTCGCGGAGAACGTGAGCAAGCCGTTCTGGTTTCAGCTGTACTTCATGCGCGACCGCAGCTTCAACGACCGCCTCATCGACCGCGCGAAGGCGGCGGGCTGCTCGGCCCTGGTCCTGACGCTGGACCTCCAGATCCTCGGGCAGCGCCACAAGGACATCCGGAACGGCCTGTCGGCACCGCCGAAGCTGACGCCGGGCACCGCCCTCGATCTCCTGACCAAGCCGCGCTGGTGCTGGTCCATGCTGCGCACGAAGCGCCGGACCTTCCGCAACATCGTGGGACATGTGGAAGGTGTGCGCGACACTCGCTCCATCTCCGCCTGGGCGGCGGACCAGTTCGACCCGCGCCTTGACTGGGACGACGTGCGACGGATCCGCGACCGCTGGCAGGGCCCCCTGATCCTGAAGGGCGTTCTGGACGTCGAGGATGCCGAGAAGGCGGCCGCGACCGGCGCGGAGGCGCTTATCGTCTCGAACCATGGGGGGAGGCAGCTCGATGGCGCCCCGTCGTCCATAGTCGCGCTTCCCCGGATCACCGAGGCGGTCGGCACGCGCATCGAGGTGTTGATGGATGGCGGGATCCGCTCGGGCCAGGACGTGCTGAAGGCCATCGCGCTGGGCGCGAAGGGCGTACTCATCGGGCGCGCCTTCCTCTATGGGCTCGGCGCCTACGGCCAGGCGGGCGTCGCCCGATCCCTGGAGATCATCCGCACGGAACTCGACACGACGATGGCTCTGTGCGGCCATCGCGACATCCGCGCCGTCGACCGGTCGATCCTCTGGACGCCCGCCGCACAGGATACCCGGAACGATGCGCCGCCCGCGCGCCGGATCGCGTCCTGACGGCGCGACAGCCATTCCGATGCAAAGCGTCCCTGCATCAAAATTTCCGATCCAGAGGCCTCCGTAAATCTTACTTTATGGCGTCGCTTGGCGGTCTAGTTTTTTCAACCTGAGCCGAGATGAACTAATGAAATCGGTCGTTCGTATATTTGAGTGAAGATATCGGTCAGTCTCGGTTTGAGCAAATGGCCCTCTATTTGCAAAGCACCATCAGCCGATCTCATCAAGAGGAACAGCCGACGTGACATCCCTTCCAGCCTCTCTCATCGCCGTGTCGGTGCTGATCGCCTCGATCGTTCCGGTTCAGGCGGCCGAGAAGCTTGTCGTCAGCACCTGGGGGGGCAGCTTCCGTGATCTGATCGACGAGGCCATCGCCTCGAAATTCAAGGCCGAGACCGGCGCTGAAGTCGAGTACATTACCGGCGGCACCATCGACAGGTTGAATAAGGCCAAGCTCGCCAAGGGTTCGCCCGAGAGCGATGTCACTTTCACGACCGCCCATGTCGGCTGGCTCTACGTCAATGACGGCCTGTTCGAGACCCTCGACCTCGCGAAGATCCCGAACGCGGCGAACCTCGTCGATCAGGCCAGGGTCAGCCCCGCCCATATCGGCACCTGGGGCTACGTCTACACGATCGGCTACCGGGCGGACCTCGTCCCGAAGGGGATGACCTTCGGCTCCTGGGCCGATCTGTGGGACCCGAGGCTGACGAACAGCCTCGCCGCGCCCGACTTCGACCCCAGTCACATCATCGCCGTCTCGGCGCTGCTCTCGGGCGGCGACCCGGCCACCTGGGAGAAGGGACAGGCCAAGCTCGAGGCGCTAAAGCCCAATTTCCGGGCCTTCTACACCAACGACGCCAATAGCCAGCAGCTCATCGCCACCGGCGAGACGCCGGTCCAGGTCGTCCTGACCATGAACGCCTACTACATGAAGGGCCAGGACGTGCCGATCACCGTGGTGATTCCGAAGGAAGGCGGCGTGCTCGGCATCGACACGGTGGCAATAAACGCGGGCTCCAAGAAGGCGGATCTGGCCTACAAGTTCATCAACATCGCCCTCGACCCCGCAGTGCAGGCCAAGATTGCGGAACTCAAGAAGGGCAGCCCCACCGTCACCAACGCCAAGGTCGACCCGGAGACCGCCAAGCTCCCGGGGGTATTCACGACGGCCGAACAGTGGAAGGCTCAGGCCATCAACATCGATCCGAAGCTCAGGGCCGAGAAGACCGCTGTCTGGCGCAAGTGGTTCGCCGAGAACATCATGGCACGTTGAGGCCGGCTCTCTGATTCTCCGCCCCCCTGCGCGGGCAGCGTAGGGCGGGGGTGGCGCAGCAGGCACCGCCTCACCCTGAATCACCCCCACTTCCGGCTCCTCCCGAGACAGCGGAGGAGAGCGTTCCGGGGAGCCCTATGAAACCCGCGATCCGCCGCCGGCCCTTCCTGCCCCTGTTCGTAACGCCGGCCGTGCTGGTGGCCGCTGCGATCGTGGCCGCGATGGTCGCGATCCTGCGCTACAGCCTGCACGCCTACGTGCCCGGCTCCCTCGACGTCGGCGGGTTCACGCTGGAGAACTTCTCGGATCTCACGCGGCCGATCGTGCTGCGGGCGCTGCGCGACACCGTGCTGATCTGCTTCGAGACGGCGCTGATCACCTTGTTCGTCGGATATCCCGTCGCCTACGCATTGGTGCGCACGCGCTCGATCCTGCTGAAATCGATCATCCTCATCATCGCGGTGACGCCGCTCTTCCTGGGTGAGGTGGTGCGCACCTATGCCTGGACGGTGGTGCTCGGCAACACGGGCTTCGTCAACGCGAGCTTGCGCCAGATCGGATTGATCGACCGGCCGATCCAGCTCATGTTCACGGAACTTGGGGTGATCGTCGCCCTCGTCCACGTAACGCTGCCGGTGATGGTCATCATGCTGGCGGCAGCCCTCGCCCATATCGACCGCGACTACGAGCGCGCCGCCCAGAGCCTCGGGGCCGGGCCGGTGCGCGCCTTTCTCACGGTGACCCTGCCGCTCTCGATGCCGGGCGTCGTGGCGGGCTTCACCACCGCCTTCGCCTGGACCTTCAGCGCCTTCGCCACGCCTCAGGTGATCGGCGGCGGCAAGATCGGCGTCGTCTCGACGCTGGTCTATCAGCTCGGTCTCTCCTCCTTCAATTTCCCGGTCGCTGCCACTCTGAGCCTCGCTGGGCTCGTACTGGCGCTTGGCACGATGTGGCTCGTACGACGCGCCGCCCGTCCCCTCGAAGCCCTCGGAGGCCATTGATGCGCCGAGGCCTCAGTACCCAGATCCTGGGGATCTCCGGCAAGCTCCTCGTCGGGCTGATCCTCGCCTTCGTCGTTCTTCCGGCCTTTGTGGTGACGCTCGCCGCCTTCAACGACCGGGCGATCCTGAGCTTCCCCCCGACGAAATACTCGACGCGCTGGTTTACCCGGGCGCTGACCTACCGCGACTTCCAGACAGGCCTGTGGAACAGCCTCGTCGTCACCGCCTGGGCCTCGACCATCGCGCTCGCCGTCGGCACCGGCTTCGCGATTGCCCTGAAGCGTTACAGGTTCCGCCTCAAGGCGGGTCTGGAGGGCGTGCTGCTCTCACCGCTGATCGTACCGCACTTCACCATTGGTCTGGGTCTCCTGGTCCTGGCGACCGGGATCGGCGCGGCGCGGGGCTTCCCCGTCGTGGTGCTCACCCACGTGATCGTCGTGCTGCCCTTCGTGATCCGCAGCGTCTACATCTCGCTCCAGAACATCGATGAGCGACTGGAACTCGCCGCGGCGAGCCTCGGTGCCCGGCCGGGCCGGGTGCTCGGCACCATCACCCTGCCGCTGCTGGCGCCCGGCCTCGTCAGCGGCTGGCTGTTCGCCGCGATCCTCTCCTTCAACGAGTTCACGGCCTCGCTCTTCGTGACGGGCCAGGCGACCCAGACCCTGCCGGTGGCGATGTACGGCTACGTCCGCGAGTTCGCGGACCCGACGCTGGCGGCGGTCTCGGTGATCTACATCGCGGTGACGGCCACCCTTCTGATCGTCGCCAACACGTTCCTCGGGCTCGGCAAGGTCCTGAATGTTGAGCAAGGCCGTTGACCTCCCCCCGCCGGCGAGCCTGCCCGGGGCCGCCGCAAGCCCGCGGGGCAACCCGGCGGTGCGCCTCGACGGCGTGGTGAAGCGCTTCGGCGCTGTGACCGCGCTGGAGGAGACCTGGCTGCAGGTGGAGCAGGGCGAGTTCCTGACGCTCCTTGGCCCCTCTGGCTGTGGCAAGACCACTCTGCTGAATCTGATGGCGGGCTTCCTGGAAGCGGATGCTGGCGAGATCTTCATCGGGGGCGACCTCGTGACGGCCACGCCGCCCTACGAGCGCGAGATCGGCATCGTCTTCCAGAACTACGCCCTGTTCCCGCACATGAGCGTGGCGAAGAACGTCGGCTACGGCCTGCGCATGCGTGGCGTCCCGAAGCGGGAGATCGCCGAGCGCGTGGACGCGGCCCTCGCCCTCGTGAAATTGACGGGGTTTGCCGACCGCTCTCCCCGCCAGCTGTCTGGAGGACAGCAGCAGCGCGTGGCGCTCGCCCGCGCCCTCGTCATCCGGCCGAGGGTGCTGCTCCTCGACGAGCCATTCTCGGCGCTGGACAAGAACCTCCGCGGGGCAATGCAGGTCGAGCTGAAGGAGATCCAGCGCCGGCTCGGGGTGACGACGGTCTTCGTCACCCACGACCAGGGCGAGGCGCTGAGCATGTCGGACCGGATCGTGGTGATGTCGGCCGGCAGGGTCCGCCAGCTCGGCACGCCAGACCAGATCTACCGGCATCCGCAGGATCGCTTCGTGGCCGGTTTCATCGGCGACGTGAACCTGCTGCCCGGTCGCTTCGAGGCCTGCGCGGGGGAGCGCGCTACGGTCGCGATCCGCGATTTGCGCCGCGAGGTCGCGGCCGGCGCCCTGAGCACGTGCGCGGCGGGCGCCGCTGTCGACGTGTTCGTGCGGCCGGATCATCTCGGCATACGGCCGGCCGGCGAAGCGGGAACCCTGCCGGCGCAGGTCGCAGCCCTCGTGTACCAGGGCACCCACATCGATCTGCATGCCGATCTCGACGAGGGCGGGCGCGTGGTGGTGCGGGTTCCAGGGCAGGGTGCGCTCGCCACCTACGCGCCCGGAACACCGGTCGGCCTCCTCGTGCCTCAAGGCGGCCTCGTCGCCTTCCCGCCGGAGGCGTGATGCGGTTCGGCCCTTGCGGCGTCGCGCGTTGCCGGGCCGGTTCTGGCCGGGACAGGAACACACCCGATGAAGCTGCTCTACGCGAGAACCTCCCCGTACGTTCGGAAGGTCATGGTCGTCGCTCATGAAACCGGCCAGGCCGAAGCGATCGAGAGGGTGCCGGTCATCGCGACGCCGACAGAGCGCAATCCGGAGACGGCGCGCCACAACCCGCTCGGCAAGGTGCCGACCCTGATCACCGGCGACGGAACCGCCCTGTTCGACAGCCGGGTGATCTGCGAATACCTCGATGTGCGTTCCTCCGGCCCCCGCTTGTTTCCCGAGGGCGAAGCCCGCTGGGACGCGCTCACCCGCCAAGCGCTCGCGGACGGATTGCTCGATGCGGCGCTGCTGCTTCGCTACGAGCGCGTCATGCGGCCGGCCCCCGCGCGCTGGAACGCGTGGGAGGCGGGCCAGATCGCGAAGATCAGCGGCGCCCTCGACCGAATGGAGGCTACGCTCACGCGGGATGCGGGCGAAGTCGATATCGGTACGGTCGCGGCGGGCTGCGCCCTCGGCTACCTCGATTTCCGCTTCCCCGATCTGGCCTGGCGTACCGGCCGGCCAGCAGCGACCGCGTGGTACGCGGCGTTCAGCCAGCGTCCGTCAATGGTGCGCACGACGCCTGATGCCGCCTCCACCTGATCGAAGCGGAGGCCGGGTCAGCGACAGGGCCGCTTCGGTCCGTGGGGCACCTCAGCGCACCCGTCGCGGCGGGACGGCCACTCGGCAAGGGAGCCCCGGATCGTCGAGATGGGGCGCGATCGTGACGTGCAGGTGGTGTCGGTGAGTGTCATGCTCGGCCGCGGAGGGTGAACTGCGCCGCGTTAGCGCCTTCGTGCAGGACAAGCACTTCCAACCCATCGGCTCCCGCCAGGGACAACACGTCAGTCACTCGTTTCGGCCGGGTCGGGCGGTCGGCGGCTTCGGATTTTCCGAACCAAAACCCCGGCAAGTGCTTATTGTTGCCGACGACCGGATCGATATCCTCGGCCTGCTCAGTCTCAACACAGGCGCTGTCCGGGCAGCTGCTCCAGCGGCGGGAGAGCCGCCTGGCGCATCTCCGAAACTGTGTCCCCCGCTCCCGGAGGTAGGAACGACCTGATGACCGTCCACAAACGGATCCGGCCTTTCAACACGCGCGACACCTATCCGGAGCAGCAGATCGACAACGATCTCTGCCAGACCGTGGTGGCACGGGGGCAGATGGTCTTCGTGCGCGGGCAGATCGGCCAGGATCTCGACACGTCCGAGAGCGTCGCTGTCGGCGACGCGGCGGGTCAGGCCGAGAAGGCGATGGCCAATATCGCGATGCTTCTGGAGGAGGCGGGCTCGAAGCTGGAGGATGTCTGCAAGATCACGATCTACCTCGTCGATCCGCGCTATCGCGAGCCGGTCTATCGGACTGTCGGGCGCTGGCTGAAGGGCGTCCATCCGGTCTCGACCGGGATCGTCGTCTCCGCGCTCGCTCGGCCCGAATGGCTCGTGGAGATCGACGCCATCGCTGTCATCCCGGAGGACGCGTGACCTTCTCGATCGTGGCGCGCTGCGCGTCGACCGGCATGTTCGGGGTCGCCGTATCGTCCTCCTCGCCCGCGGTAGCGGCGCGTTGTGCCCACGCCCGTGCCGGAATCGGCGCGGTCGCGAGCCAGAATGTCACGGATCCTGCGCTCGGTCGCCGTGCCCTCGACCTGATGGCGCTCGGCGCCGACGCCGCGGAGGCCGTCGCCGTCCTGCGGCGGGTC
>Ga0316229_1004477_pt1 | contig 10209 bp, 4 predicted proteins | sample TBH18023metaG_FD_206011 | JGI IMG/M metagenome (GOLD analysis project Ga0316229, IMG submission 206011) | Freshwater microbial communities from Trout Bog Lake, Wisconsin, USA - TBH18023 | ecosystem: Environmental > Aquatic > Freshwater > Lake > Hypolimnion/Profundal zone | place: USA: Wisconsin...
AATCGGCCGCCATCGCCAGCAAGTTGAAAATCCTCTTGCAGATGAGCCTGGTGCTGGTGCAGGGGGGCAAAAAGCGCGTCATCCGCATCGGCCGTTTTGCCGGACAGTATGCCAAGCCGCGCTCCGCCGACACCGAAACCCGCGGCGGCCAAACCCTCCCCAGCTATCGCGGGGACATGATCAACCGTGCCGGGTTCAGCCTCGAGGAACGGACCCCCAACCCCGACTTGATGCTGCGCGCCTACGAGCGGTCGGGTTTGACCGTCAATTTCATCCGCGCCTTGATCGAGGGCGGGTTCGCCGACCTCCATCACCCGGAATATTGGGACCTGGGCTTTGTCGCCAACTCACCGCATGCGGCGGATTACACCCGGATGGTGCAATCCATCGGGGAGTCCTTGCGGTTCATGGAAACCCTGACGGGCTGCGTGCTGGCGGACATTAATCGCGTCGATTTCTTCACCAGCCATGAGGGCCTGCACCTGCTCTACGAGCAGGCTCAGACTCGCCAGGTCCCCCGCCGGACCGGCTGGTACAACCTCTCGACCCATTTCCCCTGGATCGGTGACCGCACCCGCGCCCTGGAGGGCGCCCACGTGGAATACTTCCGTGGCATCGCCAACCCCATCGGCGTCAAGATCGGCCCCACCGTCGGGGTGGATGAAGCCCTCGCGCTGGCAGACGCCCTCAACCCGCTCAACGAGCCCGGCCGCCTGACTTTCATTCATCGCTTGGGCGCTGATCGCGTCGCGCAATGCCTGCCTCCCCTGGCCGAGGCGATGCGCCGCCGTGACCGCCAGGTGCTCTGGTGCTGCGACCCGATGCACGGCAACACCGAGACCACCGCCGATGGCATCAAGACCCGCCGGTTTGAGAAAATCCGGCAGGAGCTCGAGATCTCCTCCCGTGTCCTAATCGAATGCGGCGCCCACCTCGGCGGGGTCCATTTCGAACTGACTGGGGATGATGTGACCGAGTGTGTGGGGGGCGCCAGCGGGGTAACCGAGGCGGATTTGAAACGTGATTATCGCAGCTCGCTCGATCCCCGGCTCAATTACGAGCAAGCGATGGAACTGGCCCTGCTGCTCCCCCGCCTGCTGTCCCCCGTTTGACCAACAAAATGCCCGCAGTCCGGGGAGCGAACTGCGGGCATCCAACAACCATCAACAACCACCACACCTATCTCTTCACCCTCTCAACCTTGGGGGCAGTGATTCCAATCCTGCAAACAACATAGGTTCGACACTCAGGCAACGTTCCCGTTCAAACCAACTTCTTGGCGTCGAATTTTGATTACTAACCCGGCCGCACTGGTCCAACCCACCAAGAGATCCCGGCGTGGCCGGTCCCAAACAGAGATATGAGATTGTTGAACATCGCGTTGAGGCGAGAAACCTTGGCGCCTGTGCTCGCCTTGAGCTTCGCCTCCGGGTGTTGTGTGCTGATGGTAACCGCACGGGTCGCCTGGACGGCGAACTACCGCTATATCGCCCTGGTCTGGAACCTGTTGTTGGCCTGGATCCCTTTGGTTCTCGCGCTCCTGGCCGAGGAGAAATTCCAGGCCGGCGCCGGGCGAGACTGGCGGTTTGGCGGCCTGGCGGCCGTTTGGTTGCTCTTCTTCCCCAACGCACCCTACATCTTCACCGATCTGATCCACCTCAACGGCTACTTCGCGGCGCACTTCTGGGTCGATCTGACCCTCATTTTGTGCTGCGCGCTCACAGGTTTTGTGTCGGGGTTCGTCTCGCTGTTCCTCATGCAAGGCATGGTCAGAAAGACGTTCGGCAGCCCGGCCAGCTGGCTCTTTATTGCGGGCGTGGCAGTCCTGAGCAGTTTCGGGGTCTGTCTCGGGCGTTTCATGCGCTTCAATAGTTGGGATGTCCTCTTCAAACCGATGACACTCTGCCACCACCTCGGGGGTTGGATCGCGGACCCCTTCGCCCAGAAGTTCTCGCTCGCCTTTGCGGCAATTTTCGCTGCCTTCACTTTTATTGCCTACCTGATGCTTTATGCCTTGACCCACTTGCAGCATTCCCAGCCTTCGGTCGCCGCCGCCGCAGTTGCCCCGCTGGGCCGGCCGTTCGACGTCCTGCCGAGCTAAGGCAAGGGCCCGAACCTAAGCCGAAACCGTCTCGCCGGGATTGCGGGATGTCTCAACTCTGGCGTGCCGGTCGTGACCGGGCCTCAACGCCAGCGCAGCAGGAACACGGGTACCGCCTCGTAGTGCTTGGGTAGTGACCGCACTCCCGCATAATCCAAGGCAAACGCCGACTTCCGGTTCTCCTCGGCCAAGGCGGCAAAGGCGGCGCTGGCGAAGACCTGTCCCTCCTCGGTGATGGGTTCGATGCGGGCTGCACGGTTCACATGCCCTCCCACGCAGGTCGTTCGGCGCAACAACGGATCGAAACAAGCGTACACTGGGCCGGCATGAAGGCCGATACGGATTTGGAGTTCCGCGGCGAAGCCCCACTCCCGCCAATCCGTACTGCGGAACAAATCCCTTAACTGGAGCGCAAAGCGGCCGGCCAATTCTGGCTCCTCGAAGGCAACAAACACTGCATCGCCCCAGGTGTTGACGAAGACCGGCGGACGTGGCAAGGCCTCAATGGTGGCGACGATACGGACGAGGACCTTTTCGACAAACAACAGCGTTTCGGGATCGCTGAGTTTGGAGTACCCCACGACGTCCGCAAACAGCATTGCGCGGATGGCGCGTACCCCCGCATTGAGCTTTCCCTGGTTGGCGGTCGGTGACTCCGGCAGCCCCGGGCACGGTGACGGAGTGGCTGTTTGGGGCGGCGGGATAATCACCGGCGGCAACCCATAGGCACGCCAACTGTGCACGAAGCTTTCCACCCCACCCCCGCCGTCGCCCGGGCCTTCATCCCAGACGGCCAAAGGCACCAAGGGTAGTCCCGAGAGACGGCTCTTGATCAAAGCCAGGCCGTTGAGGACCCGGTAGGCAAAAATAAAATCCACCGCGTCATGGGAACTTGGCCAGTCGCTGAGCACGGTGACGCTCGCAGCCCCGTCCAGGGCCGCTTGAAAGCGAGACCGAAAGTCCACACCCGCGAGGACGTTCACGCTGACGGCGATGAACTCTTCGGGTCGGAAAGGCAGGACCAGGTGCAACTGACCTTTGCGCGCCAGCAAGCCTTCTGCGAAAAGCAAATCCGCGCCAGAGGCGAGGGAGGAATACCCATAGCGCACATCCAGCCGCCGCAAGGCAGCATCGATCAGCGTCCGCAGTTGCGGCTCTGCGGCGTAACTCAACCGCGGCTGGCGCCGTCCCGGCTGATCAAACATGTGCCCGGCGAAAACGGCCACCTGCCCTAACTCGAAGCAACCGGCCAGCGCTTGCGGATCGCCCAGGATCGCCTCGGCGATCCTCGAGGCCTGGTCCCGCGCCCGGACAATGGCGCCGATATGCCGTGCACAGTTGTCGCGGACGACGCTTCGGTAGAACGAACGCGCCTCAGCCTCATCCCCGAGCAGGAGCGAAACTTCGGCGAGAGAAGCCTTTTGCCAAAACTGTTCTTCGACCGAAATCGCCGCTCCGGTCCGCGGTTGAAGGAGCAGTGCTTGGACCTGGCGCGCGGTGACCAGCGATCGCTTCCGGTTTCCCGTCAGGCATAGGAGTGTGGCCAAGTTGATGCCCGAGTAGTAGCTTCCCGAGCGGGCATAGGCTTCCTCATACAGGGCGAGGCTTGATCGTAGGAAGCCGGCTCTGCGTTCCGGATCGGTCTCGCGCCAGCAAAGGTCTTTGTAGGTGCTTGCCAGCAAACCGAGCGTTTCCTCGTCGCGTTGGCCTTGGCGCCGCAAGCCCTCGAGAATGGCCTGAGCGCGCTGCGTGGAACCAGTGCGCGCCAACGCCAGTGCCTGCTGCCGCCAGAGGTGCAAGTCGCTCCCCTGGCGTAATCCCGCCACGGTGAAGTCGTAAGCCATAAAGGCCTCGCCGTAGTCCAGTGCCAACGCCGCCAAACGCCGCGCCTCCAACGGGTCAAGCCCCGCGGGGTCGTCTGCGGCTATCCGCCAGCGCCGCCACAGCACGGGCAAGCCAAGCTCGGCGGCTTCGCCGGCACTCGTCGGTTCACTTTCCATAACCAGTGGTGATGTTGCCGCAGAACGGCCGGGCCCGCAAGCGCACGATAGGGACGCTCGGGGCAGAGCCATCGGCCCGTGCGAGGGCGAATGGGGCCGGCGATCAGGTACGTGGTTCTGCACATTTTTCGGTTTGCGTCAACGGCACGTTTGTTGCATCGTCCCGTTGCATGTCTGCGACAGTTTGCCGCGAGTTGCCGTGCGTGGTTCAGCTAGGGTTCGCTGGATCCCGCTATTGGTCTGATCCGCCCGCGGCTTCGTGTAGCTTGCCAGCCGAGGTCGATCGCCAACTGGAAGATGAACTAGTCAAGATGCTCGATTCTCTGAAGGGCGCGCTGGGTCTGCAAGCCTACCATCGCCTGTGCGGCATTTCACAGATGGCCATCGGTGGGGACACCCTCTTTACCCGGGCCTGTGCCCGGCGGGGGATTCCACAACGGATCTTCCTGCCTCAATCGCGGGATGTCTATCTTACGGCGGCAGGTTCCTGCGGCCGACCGGACTTTTCGGGCGCCGACCGGCGGGTAGCGGAGAGGTTGCTTGCCAGCGAGCACATTATTCAGGAACGGGTGGTGAGCGACGCCGACAGCCGGGCTGCCCGTTTCGAGGATTGCAACCGCGAGATCCTGCGCGTCAGCGATGTGGTGGTGTGCATGCTCCGCGCGGATGCCGGGAGCAAACCCGGTGGCACAGAGGACCTGTTCCTCCTGGCGAAAGCGCGCGGTCTGAGAGTTCTGGAGATTCGAGTCGCCGTGACCGGAGGGAAAGCTAAGGTGGTTTGCCAGTGGCACGGCCCCATGGAGGCCTCCTTGCCGGCGCTGCCGAAATGCCTGGCAGCGCTGAGCCTGATCCCGGGGCCAGCGCCGGAAGAGTGCGCTGCCGACTGGCCCAGCGTGGCCGAGTTTTGCGACGCCGTGAAGTGGCATGCCGGCGTCCAGGCCAAGCACCATCACGGACAGTTTTCGAGAACCGCGTTAACGGTCATCGCGACGCACGTCCTGGCCACGCTCTGCGCCACGCTGGCTCTGGCAGGCCACCGCGCCGCAGAAGCAAAAGGAGGGTCTGCCACCATCGCTTTGGGGTGGATTTCCGGGCTGCTGGTGTTGGAGTTGGCCTTGCTGGTGGGCGGGCTCGGCGCGCATCACTGCTTACACCGAGCCAAGTCGCTTAGGGCCTGGGCGGTGTTCCGCCTGGTGGCCGAACTGAACCGCTCGGTCACGGCCTTGGGGAAGCTGCACATCTATTTGTCCTACCAGTTTACCCTGCATCTGCCGGCTGACCTTCGTCCGCTCCTCCGCACCCTGAACATTTTGCATCTCCGTTCGACGCGCCCATTCGCCTCGGCACCGTGGAAACCGTTGCGTGACGATTACCTGTTCAACCGGCTGACGAATCCCGATCCCAGCAAGGGCCAAATCCAGTACTACGCGGATCAATGGCAGGCCGGGGCTAGGCGGCTCCGTTTCGCCAACGCCCTGTTTCTAGTATGTTCGGTGTTGGCCATACTCTCGACCATGGCGAAACTCGGTCTTCACTTGGTGGGGATCGCGCCGACTTCGGAGTTAGCGTTGGGGGGCGGCCAAGTGCTTGGGAGTCTGGCGATTTTTCTCCCCACGCTTGCCGTTGGTGCCCTCTCCTGGGTTGCGGCGGGACAATATAAAGCACGGGTACAGTCCTTTGGCACGATGCGGAACTTCCTCGAACGGCAAAGCAAGCTCCTGCGAGCAGCAACTTCGGATCGAGAATTCCGCCATCTGGTCGAAGAAACTGAAGCGAGGCTGCTAAACGAAACCGCTGGTTGGTACTTCCAAACCACGGTCCTCTAGTTGCCCTAACGGACGTCTCGATTTGCTATCGCCAACGGCGGTTGACTGCGATTCGCGATGCCCGGGTAGGCCCCCATTGGTCCAGCCGGCATCGCCGCCGACCGATCCCTCCTTTTTACCCGGCGGTTTCGTCCCTGGCCTCCAGGTGGCGGAAGGGGCGAGTTCGTTTCGTTCCCGTCCCTCCGCGGGTTTATGCGCTGACAGGTTACGCCGACCGTTTAAGCTTGCACTTCGCCGGTCGGAGATGATAAAAGGACTTATGGCTGGCACGAATATCTTTATTTGCTACCGCCGCCATAATGGCGCCGAGGCGGCGAGGGTCATTAGGGAGGCCCTGCGGCAGCGGCATCTACCGGTCTTCATGGACGTCGAGGACCTCCGGAAGGGGAAGTTCACCGAGGTTCTCACTTCACAGATTCAGGGTTGTTCCGATTTCATCTTGGTGATCACACAGGGATGCCTGGAGCGCTGCTCGGATGAGGGCGACTGGGTGACGCGCGAAATCGCGGAAGCCTTGAGCCAGGGAAAAAACATCGTGCCGGTCAGTTTCGAGGACATCGCATGGCCGGAGACCTTGCCTCCAGAGATAGCCCAACTGCGCGAATTCCAGGTTTGCCGGTATTCGCGCGAGTACCACGAACCCAGCATCGAACGGCTTATCCAATCGCTCCAAGCCAAGCCTCGTCAGTTCTGGTCCAAGGCTTTGCTGGGGCGCCTCGCCGCCGTATTGGGGGGTTTGGCCGCGATCGGGTTGGCGATTCTCTTGCTTGGCTTACTCAGCCGGTTCATGTTCCCCCCTCGTCCGGTCTCCCCATCGTTCAAACTCCAATGGTCCCGGGGACCGACGGAACTGGTGGAATGGGGGGACTTGGAAGTAGTCCTGACCCTGGGCAAGACTACGTATCGTAGCAGTGGGGTGAGCGCCGACGGGCGGGTGAGTTTCGCCGATTCGCTGCCGGAAACCTCTCGGGATAAGACCGGTTCGGTGGAGTTGGTGACCGGGAAATGGGATCTGTTGGGTTCCACTAATGTCCGCCTCAACGGCAAAATGCCACCCCTCATGGTCGAGCACAAGCCCTTCACGGTGGAGGGCTTGGTAAAGAACGCGACCACCCGGAAACCGATGCCCGGGGCGTGGGTTTCGGTCGCCGGCGCCGACACCAGCACCGATTCCGATGGTCGCTTCGCCTTGGCCTTGCTCGGCTCCGCCTGGAGCCCGAAATTGGAACTCCTGGTGACCAATACCGGGTGCATTTCCACCAACCTTCGGATTCAGGATAGCACTGAACCGGTGGAACTTGCCTTGAGTGAAGCGCCTCCCTTCAATTTGGAAGTGGTGTTTTTGGGACCGAGCAACGACAAAGAACTGACCGACTTGGCGCGATCGCCTTTGACCTTGCGGATTCAGGGGGTTGAGCTTCGCAGGGAGGTGCCGATCACCCGGCAAGGTAAAGCCCAATTCAAGTCACTGGCCCACTCGCTGTTGGGAACGATGGCGGAGTTCATTCTGGAGTCCGAGGGGTGGCAGTTGAAAGGGCAGGGGCCCTGGCCGCTTTCTAACCAACCGATTCGACTCGAGGTCGAGCGGCGAGCGAGAACCGTGCTTGGCCGAGTGGTCGATTCCGAAGAGGGCAAGCCCATGAGCAGCGTGCTGGTCTCGGTGGCCTGCGCCCCGACCAATAGTGTTTCTACGAACACTGATGCCGACGGGACGTTCAACTTTTCCGTTCCGCGAGTGCCGTTGGGGGCGTTGTTCCGGGTGACGGCGGCCAAGGAGGGTTGGGCCACTACCGATTTAACCAACACACAAATCACCGGCTCGTGGGAGATCGTCCTGCGCCGACCGGACCCGTTCTCCCAGTCGATCCAGTTTTGGGCAGCCCCAGAGGTCCAACCAAGTGTACCCCTGGTCGGCGCACGGGTAGAACTCCGTTCGGAGAAAGCGTCCTGGACCAATAGCGTAGACGAGGGTGGCTTGGTGCAATTCCTGCAAGTGCCGCGCGCCGTCCTGGGCCAGACGGGGACGGTGGTATTTGTCGACGCGGGTTGGCGCGTGAGGCAGGGCGAGGAAAGCTTCGCGTTGTCCACCAACCTTATCCCGCTCCATGTCGAACAGACTGGGCTGAAGGTGCGGGGGCGTGTTTCGGACCGTCAGGGTCTGGCGCTCAACGGGGCCTGGGTGTCGATCGGCGAGCAGTCCAGCACGACCGACATCAACGGGGCCTTTCAGTTGTTCGTTCCTGGGACACCGCCGCAACTGGAGGTGGAGGTGACCAATTCAGGCTACCAGCGCGTCACTTTCAGCACCAATTCCAGCGCCAGCCCATTGGACATTCGGCTGGTGGCTGTGCCGCCAGCCCCTGGCCTCACACCACCACCGGACCAACCGAAACCGCCCCTGGATCCAAATCCGCCGCCGGCGGAGAGACCGGAGGTGGCCTCCCGAATTGCCGTCGAGGCCAGCCCCAACAACGCCAAGGCGCGTTGCGACTATGGCGATTACTTGTATCGGGTCCAGGATCTGGAGGGTGCGGAACAGCAATTCACACGGGCTGTGGAATTGGCGCAGGTGGACGCTGAGAAAGAACCGATGCAAATGGAGTGCCTTGCCACCGCCCTGAATGGGCTGGGTTTGGTGAAACAAGGTCAAGGCGATACCGATCGGGCTCTGCTGGCTTTTGGCCGGGCTTTAGACTCGTTCAGCCGGCTGCCCAAGAACCAGTCAGTCCAGTGCCGCGCCGCGCGCGGCACCACTTACTTGAATCGGGCCAGAACCTCCGTTGGGGTCCGCGATTATCAGGCAGCGATCAAAGACGGCGAAGCCGCCTTAAATGACCTGAGCGCCGAGCTGCGCACCGGTGCCAAGGCGCGGGGCACGGTTGCCGGGGCGCAGGCCCTCGTCGGTTGGGCTGAGTTCAATCTCGGTCAGCGACCCAAGGCTGAGGCCGCCTTCCAGGCGGCGATGACCAACTATCTGGCGGCCGATGTACGCGCCGACCAAGCCCAATCGCCTGAACACCGTAATTTCGCCAATGCGTTGAACCTCTACGCTCTGTATCTGGAAAAAGGACCGGAATTGACCCGGACCAGCGACGCCTACGAGCAGGCGGTCGCTTACCAGCGCGATGCGCTGACCGGGGGGGACTCCCCGGGAGTCCAGTTGCTCGCCCGGAGAGATCTCGCCATCACCCTCAGAAACCTGGCTTACTGGTATAACAGGAGTGACGAGTGCCGAAAGGCTCGCGACCGAGGTAACGAAGCGCTGGCCTTATTCCAGGGCTTGGCTGCAGCCAATCCCTCGGCCTTCAATCCGGAAGTCGCCGAGACGAAAACCTTGCTCGCCGGGGTTCTGTCAAAACTCAAAGATCCGCTGGCGCTGGAACAACAAAACGAGGCGGTCAAGATCTACCGAGAGCTGGCCAGAACGTCGCCGTTATTGACTGCCAAGTACGCCGCTTCGCTCCATGATCGTGCGGAGTTGCTCCTGAAATCCGGGACTCAGAAAGACCGGGAGACCGCGCGCTCTGACTTTGCCAACTCGGTTGCCTTGTATCGGAATCTGCTGGCGTCCAAAACGGTTTGGACCAACCACATAGACGCCGCGGGAACTTTGTTCGACTATGCCATCTTCCTCAACGGTGAGAATCAGCGTGCCAAGAACGAGGAAGATGTGAAGGACGCCGAGGCCGCCTACCGAGGGGCCCTGGAGATCTACACGGCTGGCGGCTTTGAGGAACGAGCGGCCGCCACCGAGCACGCTTGGGGCATCCTGCGCTACAACGTGTTCGATGTGGCTGGCACCCGTACGCATTACGCCGCAGCCGTTGATCGCGGGGACCGCTACTCAAAACAAAATCCACAAGACCAAGGTTACGGGGTTATCTTATGCGGCTACCGTCTTGACCTCGCCCAGGTTTGCCTTGAGCTGTTTGTAGATAAGCGCCAGGCGGCCGACCGCGACCGAGCCCAGCGGGAATTCGAAACCGCGAAAAAGCTCAGGAAGAAGCTGTCCGATGTTCCTGGCAGCGGGCTTGACTTTCTCGAGTTGGACAGCCATTTCAAGGATGTCGAGAGAGTGATGGGACCCGGCGTTCTTTGATTCGGTCCGGATTCATTGCTTCTCCACGCGGCTGGCGTAGCATGTCGGCTGGTTGGGCGGCGGGAGTTCAGATCGGTGAGCAAAGAATTCATCAAGATAGGCGGCGCGCGTGAGCACAATCTCAAGAACCTCACGCTGCATATTCCGCGCGACAAGCTGGTGGTCATTACCGGTTTGAGCGGT
>Ga0316229_1004490_pt1 | contig 10192 bp, 7 predicted proteins | sample TBH18023metaG_FD_206011 | JGI IMG/M metagenome (GOLD analysis project Ga0316229, IMG submission 206011) | Freshwater microbial communities from Trout Bog Lake, Wisconsin, USA - TBH18023 | ecosystem: Environmental > Aquatic > Freshwater > Lake > Hypolimnion/Profundal zone | place: USA: Wisconsin...
TGGCATGTCTGCGCGTCGCCGGAATACCTGAAGAAGCATGGCGTGCCGATGCGGGCCGAGGATCTCGATGCGCACCGGTTGGTGCTGTTCGGCAGCCATCATCCGCCGGTGCAAGAGGTCAACTGGCTGGCCGAGGCGGGCCGGCGTCCTGGCAGTCCAAGACGCGCGGTGCTTGAGGTGAACTCGATCCATGCGGTTTTGCTGGCGATCCGCTCCGGCCTGGGCATCGGCGCCCTGCCCGATTATGCGGTGTCCGAAAACCCCGATCTGGTGCACGTGCTGACCGACCTGAAGGGGCCGAAGGTGGACGTGTTCTTCGTGTATCCCGAGGAACTGCGGAATTCGAAGCGGGTCGCGGTGTTCCGCGACTTCCTGCTGGCGCGTTTGGCGGAGATGCACTGACCGGCCGCATCAGGCCCGACGCGCCCTCATTATCGGACCCACCTGCTGCGAATCCGCTTCCCGGGGTCGCGCGCCGGGAAATCGCTATCGCCCTCAAACGGGTGAAGCAGGTCACATGACGCGCCAATACATTCCGGTCGAAGAGGCATTTAAGGAATGGCGCAAAGACCCTGAATACGTGGCGGCGCTGGCGTCGGCCCTGATCAAGGCGGGGGGTGACGCCCATCTGAGAACAGGTGGCCACTGCCATGGGCACGACGCAGGCATTTGTCGCCCGGCTGGAAAGCGGCCGGGCTTTACCCTCCACCCGTACGCCGGAACGGTTTGCCAAAGCCACGCGCACCCGCCTGTGTATCAGCTTCGAGCCGGTTAAGCCGTGACAAAAGGTGGCTCAGTAATGGGCGCTCGGGGCGACATCGCCAGTGCATCCATAGAGATAACCGGCGATGTCCAAGCCATACCGTCGTGAGACAATCCTGGCTGACCGCGAGCACACGCGGTTGACCTGGATCAAAGCGGGCCTTTTGACCATCCATCATAAAACCATCGATCTTCATTGCCTGCGCAGCCCCGCCAAACGTTTCCGAAACCACCCTGAACCGGCCCGGACAAGCCCGAGTGTCCCCATATGGGAGTCAGCCATTCCGATTTCGCGCATACCAATAAGTAGGTATGCGCAAAGAGCATGCCCGATGCCGGTTCTCGGCAGTGGTTCCTTTCGCACCTGCGGTATTAAAGATCGCTCACGAGTTACGGCGGCGCCACCAACTACGGCGCCGTCAGAGTTCCAGCGCCAGGCGCTGGAAAGGGGCCTCTGGTCCCTGCGTCTCCCAGACGTGAAGCCTCCCTGTATACTTGCCCCCGGTGCATAACCGGGGGCTTTTTCTTGTCCGCCGCTCTGGCGCGGCCGGCCGCCAGTACTGCATCCACCAGAACGACGATATCGCCCTTGTTGGTCCGATGATTGAAAATGGCCGCTCGGATGGCCAGGAGTCCGTCAACCATCGTGGTCGACGGCGCGGCGACGCCGGCTTCCTGCAAATCGGCGACGATATCGGCGTTCAGGCGGTCCAGATCGCCATCGGCCGCGACATAGCGGAAGCAAACGATGTTCAGCGCCACGGGTGCCAGACGTTGAAGCGCCGGCTCTCGGTCGATCCGCTCCGCCAATGCGGCAGCGAGGTCGCAGGTCTGCTGGGCAATGCCGCCGATGCGGTCAGCCCCGTACACCGAAAACGTCATCCACACTTTCAACGCGCGGAATCCTCGCGACAAATCGGGTCCCAGATCGCAGGGCCAGACGCCACCGCCCGCCAGCCCCCGCTCTTCACGCCGCAGATAGGCCGCCTCGGCGCCGAAGGTCTCCAGATGGCGTGCCGCATCGCGCACCACGATGCACCCGGCATCATACGGCACCTGCGCCCATTTATGAAAATCGAACGCGACCGAGTCCGCCCGCTCGATTCCGGCCAGCAACGGCCGCAGCTTGGGCGCCAGCGCGGCGAGCGCGCCATAGGCGCCATCGACGTGGAAACAGATCTTTTCACGCTCCGCGAAATCGGCGATTGCGGAAAGATCGTCCACGGCGCCGATATCGACGGTGCCGGCGGTCCCGGCCACCAGGAACGGCCGCATACCTGCGGCACGGTCCTGCGCGACACGGTCTGCCAGCAGGTCAAGGCGCATCCGGCCACTCCGGTCGCAGCCGATCATCCGCAGCGCATCGCGGCCAAGACCGGCCATCTCCATCGCCCGGGGCAAACAGCCATGCGCCGCCGCCGAGGTATAGGCGACCAGCCGCGTTTGACCGACGCCGTCCGTCCGCACGGACGGGCCGAGACTGGCGGAGCGGGCGACCAGCACCCCGATCAGGTTGGCAACCGACGTGCCCGTCACCAGCACGCCGGACGCATCCTCGGGGAAGCCCAGCATCTCGGCCGCCCAACGTATCACCTGCCGTTCAATTTCGATCGGCGCGTGGTCCCGGCCGCCGAGGTTGGCGTTCAGGCCACCCGCCAGTAGTTCCGCCAGCATGCCGATGGGATTGCCGCCACCATGCACCCAGCCCATGAACCTCGGATGCAGATTGCCGGTCGCATATGGCTGCACGAGGCGCTGGAAATCAGCGTAAACCGCCTCTGCCGACGTCGGTTTGCGCGGCAGCTTCGCTGTCAACTCCTGCCGCAGTGCCTGCGGCATTGGCCGCCAAACCGGCCCATCCCGCAACATCTCCAGATGATCGAACATATCCTCGACCACGCGGTGCCCCAGGGCGCGCAGATCGGACCAGTCAACCGGATCCAGACTTTCCATCCGCTCCCAAGCGGCGCCGCCGGGCTGGGGTGCCATCACTTTACCGCCGTCATGCCAAGCGCGGACAAAACGGCCGGGTTGAGTACCGGCCTCGCCCCGGCTGGCCGGGTGATGGCGAATCCCATACTGTCGTCATATCCCCACAGCGCCCAGCCAATATGCCGCTGCGCCGCAGCCTCACCCACTGTCTTCAGCCATGCGAGACGAGCCGCGGCATTCAGGTCGGCCGATGCGCCAAACTCGCCCAACAGCAATTTTACGTCGTGGTCCCGCGCCCACCGCGCTGCTTTGTCGATTCCAGCCGCGATCCGAGGCGCGTCCCAGACGAGAGAACAGTAATAATGGGCGAGGTCCGCGGTCGCGGGATCGGCCGACACATCGCAGGTCGCATCGCCGTCCACCGGAAACGGCAACCGGGCCAGCCCGGCACGATCGACGTCGTGCCGATACGCCGCCAGCGATGTCAGCTCCGCCGGATCATAGAAGTGAAAGCTATAGAGTACGTTCCGATCCGCTTCCGGGGCCAGTGCCAACAGGCCGGCGACACTGCCCCAGTCGTTGCCGCTCAGCACCACCGTGGCGCCCGGCAGAGCATGCCGGATTTCACCGAGAACGCGGTGCTGCACGGCAGCCCAGCCGCCGGGGTCGTTCGGAAACACCGGCTCGTTCAGCACTTCCGGAACGGTCAGTGCCGGGTCCAACCCGGCCAGTTTTGGCGCCAGTCCGACCCAGAACGCCGACAAGCGGCCGGGTTTGGTTTCCACAGGCCATTCGTGCGGGTGCGGTGAGATTATCACCGTCAGACGATGGCTTTGGATCCGGCGGATGGCCGCGATCAGCACCGCGGTGTCGCCCGACACCAGATCGGGATCGACCGCCAGCCGGACGAAGTCGAACCCGGTCGCCCGCAGGTCGGCCAAGGCCCGGTCGCTGAGATACGCCATCAGTGCGGCGGGATCCCGGCTGGACGGATAGCGGAACCAGTTGGTGAGGTTGACGCCCCGGGTCAGTCTCACCGGATCGGCATTGGCTGCCGGGCTGGCGGCGAACAGGCCTGCTGACAGCAGCGAAACCAAAATCAGCCGCAACCATCGTTTCATTGCCCAGCCAGTCGCTGTGAAATGACGTCGGACGGTCGATCCTGCACCGACTGTGTGACTGGCGGATCAGCCGCGTTGATCGGCCCCGGTGTTTGGCCGGCCCACTCCGCGGAACCGGGCTGAAACCGTTCCACCAGATACAGCGGGCGCTGCTTGGTCTCATTGAAAATCCGCCCGAGATACTCGCCGATGACCCCCAGGAACATCAGTTGCACGCCGCCCAGGAACAGCACGATGGTCACCAGGCTGGGGTATCCCGCCACCGGATTGCCGATCAGCAGCGTTTTGACGATCACCTGCGCGGCGTAAATCACCGACAGCAGCGCCACCGCCAGACCGACATAGGTGGCCAGTTTCAACGGCATCACGGTGAAACTGGTGATCCCCTCCAACGCCAGGTTCCACAAGGTCCAGTAGGTCCATTTGGACAGGCCGGCGTGCCGCGGCTCCCGATCATACAGGACAAACGTGGTCTTGTATCCGACCCAGGCAAACAAGCCCTTCATGAACCTGTGCTGCTCGCGGAATTGACACACCGCATCGACCACGCGGCGGCTCATGAGCCGGAAGTCGCCGGTGTCCTCGGGCATGGTCACGTCGCCCAGGACCTGCATCAGGCGGTAAAAGCCGCCGGCGGTCCGGCGCTTCAGCCAGGTTTCGCCGGAGCGGCTACGGCGTTTGGCATAGACCATGTCGAATCCGGCCCGCCAGACGCTGATCAAGGACGGAATCACCTCTGGCGGGTCCTGCAAATCGGCGTCGATGAGCACCACCGCGTCCCCGGAGGCATAATCCATTCCGGCGGTGACGGCGATTTCCTTGCCGAAGTTGCGCGACAGGTTGACGATCGCAACGCGGGGGTCGGCGCGCGCCAGAGCCTCCAGCGCCGCCAGAGTCGTGTCAGTGGAGCCGTCGTTGACATAGACCACCTCCCACCCCGGGACCTCCGACATGGCGTGAACAAGGCGGGCGTGGAACGCGGACAGCCCGGCTGCCTCATTAAACGCAGGCACGACAACCGAGACCGCCGGCACCCGTGATCGCCGTCCAGGGTCCGAAGAAATGTCCAGCATAAACACCTCGTTAACCTTTTGCGGGCACACTGCGCGGCAGCATAACGGGAAAGTATTAACAGGTGGTTAACGTCCGGGAATTTCGTTCGCGATGTGCGGTCATGCTGCTGGCGGCGCTGGTGCTCATGGCGGCGGCCTGGATGCGCGGCGCGGAATACGACGAGCAATACACCTTGTTCCTGACCGCTGGTGCGGCTCGGCCTGACTGGCCCGAGGACGTATTTCCGGCCGGGCGGGTCGCGGCGGCGCAGGCGGGCCATGCAAGCCCCGGCGGGTTGGTTCGCGACCTGCGCGCCACCGACGTGCATCCGCCGCTGTATTTCCTGGGCGTCCTGGCGTGGCGGCTGGTGTTTGGTTCGGGACTGTTCGCCGTTCGGATGCTGTCGGTGCTGTGCGGTCTGGCGTCGCTTTGGCTGGTTGGAACGATCGCCCGACGGTGCGCGATCCGCCCTGCCCTGGCCATGGCGCTGACGCTCGGCTGCTACGGTTTCGTCTATACAAATGCTATCGCCCGAGGCTTCGCACCGGCGGAGATGTTGCTTCTGGCCAGTGTCCTATCTCTGCTGGAGCACCGAAGACTGCTCGCCGGACTGTTTTTGGGCGCCGCGTGTTGCTGCAACTACCTGGCGGCCTTCATTGCGGCCGCCGTCGTCGTTGCCAGCGGTGAATGGCTGGCGATCGTGACGGCGTTGCCGTTCCTGACGGTCGATGCCTGGTTCTTCGCGGCCCAGCATGCCGCCCGATCCGGCCAATTCCCGCCGTTCGACGTGGGAACGAGCCTGGTGCGTGTAGCGAAATACCAAACGGCTTCGGTGTTTGGTGGATTGCCGCTGTATGTCGATGGATTGGCTCGGTCCCTTGCAGGCGTCTTCGTAGGCGGATTGACGATCGCGCTGATGATCGCCGTTGCCCGGTCCCGTCCACTGTCATCGGGCCGCGCGATCCGGATGTTGCTCGCGGCGGCGGTCGCCACCCCGGTTGGTCTGATGCTTCTGGGAGCAGTGTTCGACACCACGCCGATCGAGTTGCGTTACCTGTCGTTCGGTTTGCCGTTCCTGGCGATGCCGGGTGCCCGGGCTTTGTTCGCGAGCACAGCTTTGTCCGGTCGCTCTTGGGATTCGAGGCGGACATGGTGTGTGTTTCCTTTACGGTTGTTTCAGTATGGTTCGGTTCCGCGGAACGAACTGTTATGGTGCGCGAAGGCGCGGCATCCACGTTTTGGGCTATCTCGGGCCAGCAAAGACGTGGATGGTGCGCCTTCGCGCACAATGACAAGAACGGTGATCGCGGCTGCAAACGCCAAAATGAGAACGGTTTTCGCACGATCCGATCGCTGGCGGACACTCACGATCTGCCTCATCCTGATCACCCAGGCCGCTGGCATCGCGGGATTGCTACTGTCTCCCCGCACGATGCAGCCAGCCCGCGCCGTCGCAACCGAAGCGGCGGGTTTGGCTGAGGACGGGGTGATTTTGCTGCCCCGAGGCAACGACGGTGTCGGCATCGTCGGCGCATTCGGTATTGAGGCGCCTGCCTGGTTGCCTTTGCTGCTGGTCCGCCCCGGTGACTCGTTCTTGAGCAAGATCATTGGCGTCGACCGCGTCATCTTGGCGCCGATTGTGCAAGACCACGACAGCGCCGAAGCTGTCGCCGCGATGCGCGCGGCCTTTGCCTCCCCCAACTGGCGCCGCGTCGCGAACGGGTCCAACGTGGAGATCTACGAACGAACCGGCCAACGGGAGTAAGCGATGTTCTTCGAGGGTTTCACCCTGGACCAAGTCCCCGTCCCCGGCGGGACGATCCGGCTGCGTCATGGTGGCTCCGGCCCGCCGCTTCTGCTGCTGCACGGCAATCCGCAGACGCATGCGATGTGGCATCTGGTGGCCCCGGCTCTGGCCAAACGATTCACGGTGATCTGCCCGGATCTGCGCGGCTACGGGTTTTCCCTGAAGCCGCCCGCGACGTCCGACCACGCGCCCTATGCCAAGATCGAGATGGCGAAGGACATGACGGCGGTGATGGACCATTTCGGCTTCGATAAATTCCTGCTGGCCGGCCATGATCGCGGCGCCCGGTTGTCGCATCGGATCGCCTTGGACAATCCCGACCGCGTGCTGAAACTCGCCGTGCTGGACATCATCCCGACGATCGAGCACTTCGAGCGAGCGAATACGGACTTCGCATTGGGATATTATCATTGGTTCTGGTTCGCCCAACCGCATCCGTTCCCGGAATGGATGATCAATCAGGACCCGGAAAAATGGTGGCGTCAGCACACCAGCCGCGATCCGTCATTGCCCGAGTTGTTTGCCCCTGAGGCACTGGCGGATTATTTCGCCGCGGTGCGCCAGCCGGAGATGGTGCGCGGCATGTGTGAGGATTATCGGGCCGCTGTCGGCATCGACATGAAACACGATAGGGCGACGCGGGCGGCCGGGATCAAGGTCCGCTGTCCGATGCTGGCGCTGTGGGGAACCAAGGGGAAGATTGGCCAATGGTACGATGCGCTGGCAATCTGGCGAGAGTATTGCTCCGAAACGGTGATCGGCGGTTCGGTCCAATCCGGGCATTACATCCCGGAAGAGGCTCCCGGGGAACTGTTGGAATGGTTCGATCGGTTCTTTTGAATCGATGCAGATTCTGCTGATTGGCGCGACCGGCTTCATCGGCCTCATGTGTGCGCGGACGTGTTGATTGCTGGCCCGGGACGCGCCCCGGGCGGACATTAGCCCATTCAGCAAAAAATCTACCGCCGGGTCGCCGCCCCGATCGTCTCATTCATCGCCAGATTCCGCAACAGGAAGGCCGGCACAGCCGCGGCGGCAGTGTTCGCCTCGCCCGCACTCAGCGCGGCCCAATCGACTGCCGGCGTAACGGTGACAACCATCGGCAAGAACGCCGATCCGAACAGGCTGTGCATCGCCATCCTGGCCCGCACCCCGAGTCCGGGACGCGTCAGTGTCCCATCGACCCACATCGCGACCCCGATCGCGAACTGCGGATCAGTGGAGTGCATGATGCGCCACGCGACCGGGGTTCCGTCGCTGGTTTCCAGCCAGTGTTCCTGCAACCCCTCGGTCTCCGCCCGCACGACCAGACGCCGCCGTTCGGCCATCAATGGCGCGGCGGTGCTTCGGGGTGAGAACGCCGTCCAGGTCAGATCCATTGGCACGCCGCCGCACGTCACACGTTCCGCTCGCAGATTGGCCGGCGTCGCCGGCTGGGGTGACGTCACGTGTGCGGTGCATCCCGGCCCGGGATCGATGAAGTCCGGCACCTGTACGCCACCCGCCGTCGCCATGGTCAATCCAGCCGCCACCGTCGGACTGATCGCCGCAACAACGACCGTACCGAGCGCGATTGCGAACACCGTGCGCGGGGCAAATTGTGCCGGCGCGTCGGGTGGCGTCGCGGTCCGGGTGGATTGTTCATCCTGGCGGAACGGCAACCCCAATGCGATCAGCAACAGGATCACGATGGAGAAAAATATCCAGCCGTAGATGATATGATCAGCAGCGGCCGCCTGAGCACTGCCCAGAACATACCCCAGATACACGATGCCGAAACCGCGAAACCCGTTGGCGATGATTGGCACGATCATCGAAACAACAATGAACGATGCCCGCCGCCAGGGGCTGCGATACATCATCAATGCGTAAAGGCAGCCGAACGCAATGGAGGCAATCAGAAAGCGCAGTCCTGCGCAGGCCTCGGCGACGAAAAACGTGCCTTGTGGAATCTCAATGACGTAACCGTCGATATAGGCGGGAATGCCAACCATATCGACGCCCTGACGGATAAACCAGGTGGTGACATCCTGTAGCTTCGGGGTCAGGAATTCGCCGAACGGGACAAGGAAAAACAAATACAGCAGCGGCCCGGCCATGGCCCACCACAGACGTTTGCCCAGCACGGCCAGCAACAGCACCTCGATGAAGCCGACGGCCATGAGTTGGCGCCCCTCCATGATGCCCAGCCGTTCGGCGATCAACCACACCGCCATCAACGGCAAACCCAACAGGAGCGCCGACGGCATTGGCCGGGTCTTGATCCCGGCCAGGTCGAACCGGCGATCCCACAGCAGATACAGCGCGATCGGGATGATCAAGAAACAATGGTTGTAGGCGGTGGAGGCATTCCACGTCTGCACCGCGGCGACGACCTCTGTGCTGAACAACGCGCCCAGCAAAAGCAACCCCACGGTCAAAGGCAGTGCGACGCGGCCCCAGTCAGGCCCGGTCATCACTGCCGGCCGGTCTGCCAACAGCGTCTCGTTCAACACGGGAGCATTCATGGGCGGTCGCTTTCGGTTGAACACGGCCTGGTTGCCCGGGGGATTCGGTGCCACCGCGTCAGAATCACAATTTCCGTCATCGCGGCCGCCACGCGCATCATCCAACGCCGCGCACGATGAACGGACCGATCAGATTGGCGACGGGCAAGGGCAAACGTTTCCATGCGGCGATGAACAGGCGATACTTAGGGTTCAGCGGGTTATGGTCGGGGATCGTCTCCCCCGGTTTCAGGCGGAACCGGTAGTGCAGTTTCGCCGGCTCAAACCCCCAGTTATGTTTGAACGAGTAGGATCCGGTGCCCAGCTTGCTGCGTCCGAAATCGAATATCCGCAGGCCACGATCCGCCGCCCGGCGCATCGTTTCCCAATACAGAAAATCGTTGCCTGCCCGGCCGCGCGCCGCCGCCGAACCGCCACCGTAGTACGGCAGCACCTCATCCCGGAAATAAAAGTTCATCACCGAGGCGATCGGCACCTCACCATCCAGGATCGTGACGATGTCGGCGGCGTCGCCGAATACGTCCATCAGGATCTGAAAATACGTGCGGGAGAACACCGGCGTTCCGAGATTACGGACGCTCTCGGCATAGAGGCTGTGCAGCACAGCCACATCGCGGTTCGCTACCGATGTCAGACCGTTCTGAATCCCCTTGCGCACCATCGCCCGCTGTTTGCGCGGAATTGCTTTCATGTTGCGGTCGTGGTCGGCCTCAATCGCCTTGCGGAACGTGACATACAGATCCGGTCCATCGACCCAACCATCCGCTGCCGGCATCGCCACCTGACCACGGAACTCCAGCGCGCTGGCGCCGGTTCGCACCAGCAAGGCTTCGGCATGCGTCACCAACGCCGCCTCGCTTTCCGCGTCCGCCGCCAATGGACCGCCATAGACACAAAACGGGTTGGATATCAGCGAATCGCCAAACAGCAGGGTCTTGACCCGCGCCAACGGCAGCACACCGGTGATCTGCCCGTCCCGTTCGGCGTACGCGAAATGCGTCGTATGGCGG
>Ga0316229_1004494_pt1 | contig 10169 bp, 6 predicted proteins | sample TBH18023metaG_FD_206011 | JGI IMG/M metagenome (GOLD analysis project Ga0316229, IMG submission 206011) | Freshwater microbial communities from Trout Bog Lake, Wisconsin, USA - TBH18023 | ecosystem: Environmental > Aquatic > Freshwater > Lake > Hypolimnion/Profundal zone | place: USA: Wisconsin...
AAAAAGGGGTCAGGCAACATTTCTTGACTAAATGGAACGGAGCCTGGAAATAAACGACATCATCGTCATGCCGCCACCAAGCGGAATTACGACTTCGAGAGTTTTGCCGGACGCGTTTCATGGACGGCGTTTAGCGGCTTCCGAATACGAATGCAAGGCCAACCGTTTTGCTGTCACGATATGTTGCCCGCCTTTTTCTCTTGTCAACAGATGTCGCCTGACCCCTTTCTCTTCCCCTTTCTCCCGACCCCTTTCTCCCCGACCATGTTCCAGCACTCTTCCGCGTATCCCTTTGGTGTACAGCCACTTAGGAGGACTGCGCCCGGCGGGGGTCGAACCCACAACCTTTGGCTTCGGAGGCCAACCGCTTTCCTACGTGTTCCGCTCTTCTGGCATGTTTTCTGGCATCGTAGTTGTAAGCACTGCCTCCAACCATGCCCGCTCTTGCGCTATTACCGTCGGAAGGCAGCGTAATTTTGACCAGGCTCGCCGACGCAGGAAAATCTGAACAATCCCCGGTTGGAGCAAGGTTGTTGCAAAACACGCAACCGCTTCCCTACGTGTTCCGCTCTATCAGCACATCTGCGCGCTCTGTTCACGGCGGCCTGAAAACGAACCGGCTACTTTGCTCCGAACCTCAGGGAAAGCGCCCACCGTTCGCACCCAGCGCGCCACGTCCGGATTTTTCGGGCAGGGTGGCATGGAAGTGGCGGGCTGCAAGAAAGGCGCGAACGTGGCGGCGCGGTCACAACGACTTCACGTATTCCGCCAAGTCCCTCCGTTCGCCGGGGTTGAGGTCGGAGGTTTTGCCGTGGCGATCCTTTGGGTTGAATTTCGTCAGGACTTCTTCGAGGGTCGCGGCGCGTCCGTCGTGGAGGTATGGGGCGGTGCGCCAGACTTCCCGGAGTGTGGGCGTGTCGTATCTTCCGTCCGGGTCCAAGCCGTCGCCCGTTCCTACGTCATGCATTTTCATGTCGGTGAAAAACGGACCGAAGTGGCAGGCTGCGCACTGTGCTTTCTCGAAGACCGCCCTGCCGCGTTCGCCTGCCGGGGAGAGTTGGCCGTTGACGAGATGCGAGCTGGGGAGCGGCGTCAGCGAGTCGATATAGGCATGGAGGGCGTTGGCCTTTTCGTCGGTCGCGTCCATGAATTGGATAAACTTCATCCCGGCGCGGATCGCAGCGTCGGCGTTTTCCCGGATGCCCCTGGCCGTGCAGGGTGGTGTTTGAACGGAGAACAGCAGGCTCTTTGTGTTCTTGGGGTTGCCGATTCCGTCGTTTAGCAGGTCCCAGTTCACCGCGTCGGCGCGTCCATCCGGGTGGCACGTCGAACAGCTTTGCCACTGCTGGAAACACATCGTCGCCGCGTCATGGAAAAGCATCTCGCCTTTGCGTTGTAATGTCATCGGCGGCTGGGAACCGAGCGGGACCGACTGTACGGCGTGTTCCGTGGAAGCCAGGTCCACAATGCCGAGAGAGCCGCTGAAATATTCGGCAACGTAGAGTTTTTCGCAGGCAATCGCAACTCCGCGCGGGCCGTTTCCCTTCAGCTTGATCCTTTGCCGGATGCCGATCAGGAAATTCAGATCGTCGGCGGGGTTGTCCGTTAGCGCTTCATAAGCGTCATCGCTCAGGCTCAATTCGTCCCGGCGCGGTGCTTTGGCCAGCTTCGCCAGAAGAGCGGGCTGATCGATCAGGCTCACCTCGTGCGTGCCTGCATGGGCAACGCAGATGTACTTGCCGTCAGGGGAACAGACCACGCCCCACGGGTTCGCCGCACCCAGGTTCTCGTCGTCCAGCAAAATCGAATGGCGCAGCTTGCGCTTCTCTACGTCGATCAAGTGCAAGGCGCTGCTGTTCATCCAGCCGCGCTCGACTTGGGTGGCCGAAAGCATGAAATGTGCGAGGGTGGAGGGAACATAGAGGATTTTGCCGTCTGCCGAAAGGCACATACACTGGAGGGCAATCGCGCCGTTGGGCAGGCGGATCGAACTCGTGACTTTCCGCGATTCGGTGTCCACCACGTCGATTACCGAACTGATCCGCTGCACGTTTGCAGGCCCGGTAGGCAGATGGTTTGCAACGAACAGAAACTTTCCGTCTGGCGAAAGCGCCGCCGCCACCGGTTCGCGGGTCACCGGAATGCGCGCCGTCGCCTTGGCAACCGGGAGATCAACGACCATTACTTCGTTGTCGAACCGGTTGCAGACATAGAGTGTCCTGCCGTTCAGCGAAAGGACCGGGGCCGTTGGCGTGTGGCCTGCGGCGACGACCCCTGCGGCTTTACCGGTCCGCAAATTCAGCAGCACCACCTTGCCACCGACCTCTCCCAAGGTGACGCAAAGCAGATTGTCCGCGTCGTCCAGTGCCAGACCGGTGGGCGTTCCCGGAACCGCGTAACTTTCGACGACCGATCCCTTGGCAACATCGACCGCTGTCACCCGGCGCGCTGTCGCCTCAGCGATATAAAGCCACTTGCCGTCATGCGAAGCAATCAACGTCTCTGGAGATAAGCAGACCGGCTCCGCGTCACTCGCGTAAATCCCGACCGCACAAAAGAAGACCGCAACCCAGGCAAGAGCGTCCCTCCAGAGGCCCGCCTGAAGGCGATTTCGTCGAGTGGTGTTTGCCGTGGTCATTGTTCCGCGATTCACGCCGATTCTGAACAGAAGCGCCCGGTTCTGTCATCAAAATGCGTACCCGGCCAGTCCGCTATTTTCTCGCGCGCGGTTTGCGGCGACTCTTGACAGAGCACTCCATTTTATGCTTCAATGAAGCGACATCGGACGGAAAGTCGCATCTCTCACTAAATTCGTTGCAACCAGCCAGGCAGAGCACACGCGCCAACACAGGCTTTAGCAGGTAAACAGGACAGCGCTCCGAGGCGGGCATGGCGTTGGGATGTTCAGTTGGATGTAGGCAATCTTTGCTCAAAAACGGCATTTTGGAATCGTCGAAGGGTGACTCTTCCCAAGTGTGAAAGCGCGGAAGGGTTGAAGCTCGCCGGGGCCAGCCAAAAATGAGTTGTTCGTAGCCGAGAAGCTCCTCCGTTCTTCATTTCTTAAAATAGGTTGGCACGGCCAATGCTGTTGGTTGGCTCGTGGGTTCAATTATCGAATTGCAAGATCACGTTGCGATGCCTAATTCATCTCATTCTTCACGACTTCAACGAATATCTGCTCATTAAAATCACGGGAAGCTACGACTCGAACCGTCTTGTAATGATTTTCTGTGATTCTCGGCTTAATTAACCAATTCCATAGAAACCACAAATTGGTTCGAAAGAAAATGTCTCTCTTGTTGTCAACTCTTCGATAAATCTCTGTCTCATCGAAGCCACAAATGCATCCAACGCAGGTTAAGTTTCCTTTACGATCAACTTGCTTTCGCAATTCAATTCCGTCGGCGGCGTAAAAAGGAACACGACAAACCTCCAAATTAAGTTCGCGGGCGACCTTCCCGATTAGGGTTGAATTTTGAATGCTCATTACCGTCAAAAGCCTCCTACACGATATTCAGATCCTCCACCAGCGCCCCAAAGTGGATTACCCCCAGCAGTTCTTGGTCCCGCCACATATTGCCACCAAACATTCTTAGTTGCATTCACAACACTATTGACTCCAGAAGTAGGCGGAATCTGTAGTTTCGACACCGCATTTTCGATAGTCCCATAGGGAATTTCCCCAATTGACCCGCGTGCAAGCCAAGTTCCAGTTCCAAAGCCAGAAATAGATCCTGGCCCCAGAAATCTGGAAAACGGATATAGCAATGTATTAGCTGCATACTGTCCTCCAGCAGAAAGTGCAATCTGTCCAACCGCAAGCCCCCCGTATTTGATTGCTTCACAATCACATCCTGCCCCAGATGCCGCCCCAGACTTACCTGCGTTATTCTCAAGAGTTCTGGCACCCCAAAAATCAATCGCAGTCATCCCGAGTATGCCAATGGCTGCCTGCGAGTACCCAAAGACTCCACCCATGCTAATACCAGCGGATGCGATGTTCATCCAATCGCCATATGCTTCGTTAGCCCCCCATAAACCTAGGGGATCGTCATCACCAATTGGATCGTTTCCTAAATACCCATAAATGTTAATTCCTCCCTCTTCCCGGATCGGATCCTGACTAATCCAACGCCCGGTAACAGGATCGTAAAGGCGCGTCGGCGAAATCCAAAACCCGGTTCGATCATGAAAATAGTGCCCGGTGAACCCAAAACTCGCTTCCACCGTGTTAGCACTCGTGATCAAGTTTGCCGAGCGGTTTCCCCACAAATCATAGTCGTACCGGGCGCAGACGACTCCCGTGGAATCCACCATTTCGCGCACGCTGCCGAGATGGTCGCGGGTGTAGTAATAGCTGCCGGAGTTCGAACCGGTTACGATCTCTTCACCTTGCGGGTAGAAGCGGCGGACGACGGTGTTGCTGGCGTCGCGTTCCTCGCAAAGAGTCGATCCATTCCATGCGAAGTGCTTCTCGCTGGTCACGGTGGCGCCGTCTTTTTCCACGATGCTATCGCGCCTTCCGAGCGGGTCATAGCCGAACTCGGTGCGCTTCTGCGTGCCCTTATAATTGATGGCGGTGATGCGGTCCAACGCATCCCATTCGTAAGTGCGGGCGGCGTCCTCCACGAGGTTCCCGTTGAGGTCGAAATGCCAGAACGCGGCGTCCCCAATAGGGACGGTAACGTTGTAGCTGGTGGACGATATCAGCAGCGCCGCCGTCCCGGTGGCGTTTGGGTTGCTGCCGGTGGCGACGATCGTCACGCGGTTTGCTCCGGGAGCGAGTTGCACGGCGGCGGTGAAACGCCCATCGGAGCCTGTCGTGGCGGGGACGTTGGAGGAAGGGTCGGAGGAGGTGCCCACGGTGACCAAGGCCGGCTTGCTGACGGTTCCCACAAAGTGCGTGAGGCCGCCGCCAATCTGGCCGGTGAGCTGGTTGAGACAGTTGTATTGGAAAGTCGTCGCAGCGCTGTCCACCTGCACGTTGGTGCGGTTTCCGGCATTATCATAGTCCCAGTGGAAGCTCTTGAGCAGGCTGGGGGCGGGCGAGGTCTGGCCCGCGGAGCCGGAGTAAAGCGCCGCGCCGGTCAACTGGTCGGCGGCGTCGTGACCGGGCAGGTAATACTGCTGCGCCGAGCCGTTGTTCGCCTGGGTCCAGCTTGCGATGTTGCCGCCCGCGTCAAAGGTGTAATCGAACTGCGAGACAACGCCCCCGTTCGGGTCGAGGTTGGCTATTTCCCGCAGCAGGTTGTCGTGGTCGTTGCCGAAGTAAGCCAGTTGCAACCGGGTGACCGCGCCCAGCGTCATGTGGTCGAGCCGCCCGGTGGCGCCCTGGTAGGAATAGCCGAAACTGCCGAGCGGATTGGTCACGCCGCTTACCCGCCCGAGATCGTCGAACGCGGCGCTGTTGGCGTTGTCGCCGATACGCCACGCCACCAGCCTCCCGAGTTCGTCGTAACCGGGGTTGCCGTCGGCGTCCGTGTAATCGACCGAATAGGACCGCGCCGCAGCCCCGTTGGAAAATTCGTTCACGTCCACCCCGGCCACTTGCCCGGCCCCGAGCGCCTGCGCGCCCGTGATCGTGTTGTAGCGGAAGCCGACCGTGCCGGTCAGGACGCCGGTGCCGTCAAACCCCGACACGCCCGTCATCCAGCCAAACTGCCGGTCGTACGAATAAGCGCGACCGATTCCCGCCGCGGGATTTGAGGGATTGCTGTAGGTGATGGTGTTCACCGTGTCGTCGAGGTTGTAGGTAAAGGCGGTCACCTGTCCCTTGGCGTCGGTGATCGACTTCAGGCGGCTGGTGGTTTGCTCGTAACTGTACTGGATCACCGATCCGTCCGCAAACAGCTTTTCGGTGAGCCGCCCCTGAGTGTCGCGGAACCACCCGGTCCAGTTGCCGTTGGGATCGGTGAGTCCCTCCAGCGCGCCGCACGTGCATCGGTCGAAGTTGGTCACCCGCCCCTGCGCGTCCTGCGTGGCGATGACGTTGCGGTTGTCATCGCGAAACGTCCGGCTCCAGCGACCCAGCCGGTCCTTGAACCATTCCGGGTCCAGGCGGTTATAGAGGACTTGCTCGTTGGAGCCGTCGGGGTAATCGATTTCGGCGAGCCGGTTGAGCGTCTGGGCGGTGTCGGCGCCGTCGTAGCGAAAGCCGACGCTGTAGGCGTCGGGACCGGTCACCGTTTTCAGGCGGCAGAAGCCGTCGTAACCGAAACTGGTGGTGGAATCCGCGACCGGCCCGGTAATGGACACCTGGTAAACGGAAGCGACGGTGTTGCCGCCGCAGGATCCGTTTTGCAAGGCGTTCGGATTCGGCCCGTAATTATACGTGGTCACCCGCTGCCTGGCATCCGTCGCGGCGAGAATCTGCCCGAGGGAATTGTAGGAGAAGCTGCTCGTCTGCCCGGCGGCATCGGTCACCGTCAACGGCTGGTGCTTGTCGTTGTAGGTCGCCTTTGCCAGCGGAACGGCATTTGCGCCGGAGCCGCGGTCGATCTCCAACAGATCGACGCCGTTGGTGTCGTAGCTATACGTTGTTGTTCTGCCAAGGGGATCGCTGGAGCTGACTACGTTTCCAAGGTCGTTATACTGATACTGCCAAAGCTGCGTGGATCCGTCGTCGAGCACACGGGCGACCATTGAGGGCTGGCTGCTGGTTCCGGCTTCGAGCAGGTTTGTCTGCCCCGGATAACGGTACCACACGCGGTTCTCAAAGGGCCGCTTCTCGCTTTCGACGATCGGCGCCACCGGCGTCGTTTGGCTGCTTGCTGCCTGGTGCAACCAGTGAATAAGGCGCGCCCGCGAGAAATCGTACGGCGCGTCCGTCATCGTTTTCTTGTCCCAATAATAGGTGTTTCGATAGTTCAACCAGCAGTTGTTTGCATCAAAGTTCTGCGGATAGGTCGACTCGTGGTCGGGCTGGCCACCCGGCGAAGTCGCGTAATAACAGACCGCCTCCTTGCCGCCCTCCGGGTCTGTCGCCTCGATCCAGCGATCGGGTGCGTAGCCGTCGGGCGGATCGTAAGAGAAAACAGTGGACCCGTAGGGCGTAATAAGTTCGTCGATGACATCGCCCGTGCCGTAGCCGACACTGGAGGACATCCCGGCGGTGTCGGTGATCTTCCACACCCTGCCGTCGTCGGTGTAGCCGATTATCGCCCGACGCCCGAAGGGATCGGTAACGCTGACAATCCGGTCCACGTCGACCGGATCGTAGCCAATCGTGGTCACCTGGCCCAGCGCGTCGACCACCTGCGTCAGCCTGGAACCGTCGTAATGAAGCGTAATGGCGTTGCCGTGCGAATCGATCACGCTGGTCAGCCAGAACTGGCCGCTGCTCATCGCCTGTCCGTAAATGCGCTTGCTGCCATCGGGAAAGGTGTTCACATAAAAGGCGGTATCAGAGATTCCGATCATGGACGTCTTGCCGATCGGGAACGTGCCCGCCGCGGGATCATTGCTGGGGAACGTCACCAGGCCACCGCCGGGGCCGTAGACCGTGACGCCTTCGAGCGTGTAAACGCCAGTGTAGGGATCGTGGACCAACGTCGGCGAGACGAACGATAACCAGTCGCAACTCCACTGGGAACTGAATATGGAGGGACAACTGCCGCCATAGATTTTGTCGTGTTGGGAATAGCGTAGGACCAATGAGATTGCCGGTCCGACCGGGGGTTGATAACTCAGCGGAACATCGCTGATGAACAGGTTGACCCGGTTCAAATCGATGTCGTATTGAGGCATGCCGCAGGGACAGGGCTTGCCATTGTTGATCGTCGGCGAGATATTCTGCGGCGTTTGATCCGTGAAGCCCGACGTCAGTCCCCTGCCCCAGACCTTGCCGCCCTCGGCAGCTTCGACGGGAGCCCATCCTGCCGGCAGGCTGCCCGACAACACCAGAAAGTAACCGCTCGATTCGGCGTCGATGGCATCCGCCAAGACCCAAGTGTCTTTCATGAACGAGATATCCTCAATAAGATAGGAGTTCCCGAGCTTCTTTGTGATGGCCGAGTAGTGCCCGACCTTCCAACTGACCACCGACGGCACAAGAATCTCACTGCCGGGCGTGCGCTTGGCCATCCGGCAGTTCAGGCCAAAATCGGTGCTTAACTTCTGGAGTTGCTCCAGCGACACGCCCTTGGCCGTCGAACGCGCGTCCCGGAGCTTGCGAAAAGTCTTTCCGGCGATCGGTTTTCCAACTGCCTTGAGCATTCGGTTTAACGCCAGCACGCCGCACTTGAAAGCGTCGCCCGGCTGGGTTGTCATCCTTCGGACGCCCTCGCGCGCGCCGACCACGTGCGCCGCGCCAGGCCCGATCAACTCACGCCCATCGATTTCGGCAAGAAGCGGCGCCAGGCGCTCGTGGCGCCCGATGCGGGCGTTGGCATTCATGAACAGCCCCAGCGCCAGGTCGGCAAGCCGCCTTGCCGGAGCATCGGTGGCGCCCTTGGAGCCGTTCCATGCCTGTTCAAACGCATCCATCGCCTTCGACCACCGACCGGTGGAATCGTAGAGCATTCCCAGGTTGACCAAAAGCCCCGGTCTCCACACCGAAGCGGGCTGGCGCACCAGGAAATCATCGATCGCCGCAATGCGCTCCTGCGCGGTCGAATTGCAGGAGATGGAGCGTACTGCGGCGGCCAGAGTGGCATTTTCAGCGGGAGACCCCTTCCCGCCCACGGTCACCAGCGGTTCCGCGAATACGCCCGAAGCGTGAATTTCCCGGTCACTGGGTGTCGCCGACAAAGCCGGAACCACCGGCGTGGACGTGGAGCCGCCGTTCGAATCGGCCCAGACCGTGCCGCCGCCGGCCAGCACACACATCAGAGCGGCACCGGCAAGCCGCTTGCCGGCAGACCTGAAACCTTGAACAACAAAGCGCAGAGCAGGGAAAACGAAGTTCATAAGCAAATTAGCGAGGAATTGTGTGGCGTGAAGTACTCGAAACGCCTGCTACTGGCAGGGAGTTGCACCCATGGGTTCAAGAAGAATGATTTCGGCGGGGCCATCCGCCGCCGGAACCGCACCGCCGCCCCCCGGCTGGGTGGGGTTCCACCCGAGTTGAAAAACGACGCTGTTCAGAAACCCGCTGACCAAAGATTCGGGATTGTGGAAGTCCAACTGATAAGTCTGCTGGGCCGCATTGAAGAATTGCTCCTCCGCGTTAGTCAAGCCGTCGTGGTCTGCCGTCTGGTTCACGTTATTGCAGCGAGCTACATACACGCGCTGGGGTCGTGAAAGAGACAGCCTACCCGTTTGGCGATTGCCTGCGACGAAGGTCCTGAATGATTTTGTTCCAATATCGAACAGCCTCAATGTGTTGACTCCGAGTTAGTCTAGCTTTGTTTGCAGGGTCGGTTGGGCTTCCGCCCAAAATGACAGGCTTGATCTCAACAATCTCAAGGCCGGCATTCCGTTGACGTTCCTGTTTATTCATTCGCCAACCTATTAAGAAAGTCTTCGAATGATGCCCCCAATTGCTTGGCGTAGCGGAGATCCATTCCGACAAATGGAACCTGAACCACTACCCACGGAAGATTTCTCGTGTCGAAGGCGAATGCCTCGCCGCCGCCATCCGAGCCAATCAACAGCAGCCCCGGCGCGTATTCGTCCACCTGATAGGCTGCGTTCATCTCTGCAAGTTCCTCGGCCTTCCAGAGAATCAAATATGTCTCGCCAATAAAGCCCTCCCCGCCGTTGTAATGCCCTAAAAATGAAGCGTAGTCGATTGGAAGCTCCATCCGTAAAGACTCTGCGGACGTCCGCACGGCATCGGCGGAGGCCCCTGCATTTGTGTTAAACTCTTCGAGAATATCGTCAATGTTACTCATGGTGATGTCCCGGCGGGCGTCCGCGTTAGGTTACGAAGCAAAGCATTCCACCAGTTCGTGACTTCTCCGTGAGCCCCGGCAGGGAGTGGCATCTTGTTTGCGATGTCAGTCGGGCTACCGCCAAATTTGACGGGCTGGATTTCATGTAGCTGCCAGCCGGCAAGCGAGTCGTCGGCTGCATGTAATGCACGATTGGCTTGATCCGCGGCAGTGCGTGCCGCGTCGTATTCCGCTCCTTCCAGCAACGTGAATGGGAAAAAAGGGGTCAGGCAACATTTCTTGACTAAATGGAACGGAGCCTGGAAATAAACGACATCATCGTCATGCCGCCACCAA
>Ga0316229_1004497_pt1 | contig 10167 bp, 12 predicted proteins | sample TBH18023metaG_FD_206011 | JGI IMG/M metagenome (GOLD analysis project Ga0316229, IMG submission 206011) | Freshwater microbial communities from Trout Bog Lake, Wisconsin, USA - TBH18023 | ecosystem: Environmental > Aquatic > Freshwater > Lake > Hypolimnion/Profundal zone | place: USA: Wisconsin...
GGGGCCGTGGCGTTCACCCGGGTGAACCTGTCCGAGCCCGCCGACACCCGGCCGTACCGGGATTTCGACGTCGTCTTCTGCCGGAACCTCCTCATCTACTTCGACGAGCTCTCCCGCAAGGCCGCCGCGGAGACCTTCTTCGACGCCCTGCGCCCGGGCGGGTTCGTCCTTCTGGGGCATTCGGAGTCCATGAGCCGGATCTCGAACATCTACCGGATCCGGAAGTTCCCCGAGGCCATCGTCTACCAGAAACCGCAGGAGGGCCGATGAAACGCGTCCTGATCATCGACGACGCCGCCACCGTGCGCATGTACTACCAGAACACCCTGGAGGAGGCCGGGCTGCAGGTGGAGATGGCCGTGAACGGCCTCGAGGGCCTGGAGAAGGCCCTGCAGGCCCCCTACGACCTCTACGTCGTGGACGTGAACATGCCCAAGCTGGACGGCTACGGGTTCCTGAAGGAGCTTCGGGGCCAGGACCTGCCCCAGGCCCCGGCCATCATGGTCTCCACCGAGGCCGAGGCCCAGGACCGGCGCCGGGCCTTCGCCGCGGGCGCCAACGCCTACCTGGTCAAGCCGGTGCGGCCCGACCAGCTCCTGGACCACGTGCACCTGCTGCTGGGGGAAGCGCTGTCATGAACCCGCTGCTCGAGCAATTCCTCTCCGAAGCCCGCGAGCTGCTGCAGGGCATTGGCGAAAAGCTGATGCAGCTCGAGGACGCCCCCTCGGACATGGGCCTCATGAACGAGCTGTTCCGGCTCGTGCACACCCTGAAGGGCAATTCCGGCCTGTTCGACCTCCCGGCCATGACCCGGGTGCTGCACGCCGGCGAGGATCTCATGGACGAGATCCGCAACGGCCGGGTGGCCTTCACGCGGGAACTCGCCGACACCCTGCTGGACGCGATGGATTTCGTCGGCGCCCAGTGCGACGAGGTGGACCGGGCCGGGGCGGTCGTCCCGGGGCCGTCCGGGCCCGCCACGGCCCTGGCCGACCAGCTGCGCGGCCTGCTTCCCGCCAAGGAGACCGCGCCCCAGGAGGCCGCCGCCGCGTCCGCCCCGAGCGCGGAAGGAACCCTGGCCGGAACCGGCCTCGAGGAGCTGGTGGGCGGGATCCCCGAGGCCGAGCGCCTGGCCCTGTTCCGGGAGCCGGCCGGGCCGGGACTGTTCCTCGTCACCTACCGCCCCGAGCCGGAATGCTTCTTCAGGGGGGAGGACCCCTTCCACCAGGCCCGGCTGACCCCGGGGCTGCGCTGGGGCCGGATGCAGGCTTCGGAGCCCTGGCCCGCCCTGGGGGAGCTGGACGCCTACCGGTGCGCGCTCGAGTTCCGGATGCTGGCCACCGCCAGCCTGGACGCGCTGGAGGCGCATTTCCGCTATGTCCCCGACCAGGTGGCCTTCACGGCGGTGGCGCCAAGGCGGCTGGCCCTGCCCCAGGGCGATCCCAACGGGGGGCCGGTCTACGAGGATTTCGTCCAGGAGGCCATGGGCCTGCTGGAGGCCGGGCGCCTGGGGGACCTGGAGCGGGCGGCCCGGGCCCTGCTCGAGCTCTCCAATCCCGACCTCTGGCTGTCCAGCGCCCTGCGCTGGCTGCTGGCGTTCCTCGAGACGGACCCGGACCCCCGCGCCCTGGGGGCCCTGATCCTCGCCCTGCAGACCCTGCGCGGTCCCGACTGGGAGGCGCTCGCCCCGCTGGAGCCCGCGACGTCCGCAGCGCCGGCCGCGGTGGCGCTCCCGGCGCTCGTCCAGGAGGTCCTGGACGTGCAGCGGGAGATCCTGGAGGCGTCCCGGGAGGACCCGTGGGTCCCCGGCAAGGCCAGGGCCGTGGCCGCGACCCTCGCGGCCTGCCTCAAGTCCTGCGGCCATGGCGCCGCGGCCGAAGGACTGGACGAGGCCCTCGAGGCCGCCCTGGAGGACCGGAGCGGAGCGCCGCTCCTGGCCTGGCTGTCGGCGCTGGAGGGGGTGGCGGCGGAACCCATGGCTCCGGAGGCGGTGACCGCGGCGCCCGGGCCCGTGGCCGGCGCAGCCCCCAGGCCCGCGGCCGCCGAGGCCCCGGAGGCCCCGGCGCCTGCCCCGGCCCCGAAGGCCGGAGCCGCCCCGGAGGCGCCCGCCGCCGAGGCCGCCGGGGACGTCAAGTTTGGTCGCCGCGCGGAGGACAGCGGTTCGGGAAGCCGGAGCCTGAAGGTGGACCAGGCCAAGGTGGACCGTTTGATGAACCTGATCGGCGAGATGGTGGTGTCGAAGAACGCGCTGCCGTATCTGGCGGCGCGGGCCGAAGGGGTGTACGGGGTTCGGGACCTGGCGCGCGAGATCAAGAGCCAGTATGCGGTGATCAACCGGATCGCGGAGGAGATGCAGGACGCGATCATGCAGGTGCGGATGATGCCGGTGTCGTTCGTGTTCCAGCGGTTCCCGCGGCTGGTGCGGGACACGTCGCGCAAGCTGGGCAAGGAGGTGACGCTGAGCGTGCTGGGCGAGGAGACCCAGGCGGACAAGAACATCATCGAGGCGCTGGGGGATCCGCTGGTGCACCTCGTGCGCAACAGCCTGGACCACGGGCTGGAGGGGCCGGAGCAGCGTCTGGCGGCGGGCAAGGCGGCGGCGGGGACGCTGACGCTGCGGGCGGCGCAGGAGTCGGACCGGGTGGTGATCGAGATCGAGGACGACGGCAAGGGGATCGACCCCGAGGTGCTCAAGCGCAAGGCGTACGAGCGGGGTCTCCTGGACGAGGAGGCGCTGGCCCGGCTCAGCGACGCCGAGGCGCTCAACCTGGTGTTCGCGCCGGGGCTGTCGACGGCGGCGGTGGTCTCGGACCTCTCGGGCCGGGGCGTGGGGATGGACGTGGTGCGCACGGCGGTGGAGAAGGTGAACGGGACGATCCAGCTGGAGAGCGCGCTGGGGCGGGGGACGCGGATCCGGCTGTCGCTGCCGCTGACGATGGCGGTGACGCACGTGATGCTCGTGGAGGCCGATGGGCAGACCTTCGGGCTGCCCATGGACCGGGTGATCGAGACGGTGCGGCTGCCGCGGTCGCGGGTGATGGCGATCAAGCACAGCCAGGCGGCGCTGCTGCGGGGGCGGATCGTGGCGCTCAAGGGGCTGAACGCGCTGCTGGGGCTGGCGGCGGAGCCGCTGCTGAACGAGGACGACGAGCTGGCGGTGCTGGTGGTGCGGGTGGGGTCGGAGCCGGTGGGACTGATCGTGGACGGTTTCCGGGAAGTGGTGGACGTGATCCTGAAGCCGATGGAGGGACTCCTGGGGAACCTGGGGGCCTTCGCGGGCTCGGCCCTGATGGGGGACGGTTCGGTGCTGATGGTCCTGAACGTACAGGAGCTGTTCTGATGCCGCTGGAATTCGAGAAGAAACGCGTGCTGTTCCGGGGCCAGGTGGGCGTGGACGAGGCGGAGGCGCTGCTGGAGTGGCTGCAGCAGCATCCGTCCGGCAAGGCCGACCTGTCGGCGTGCGCGCACGTGCACCCGGCCAACCTGCAGGTGCTGCTGGCGGCGCGGACGCCGGTGCAGCGCTGGCCGGACGACGCCGACCTCCGGCGCTGGCTGGAACCTGTCCTCAACCCCTGACTGAAGGAGCTGCCCCATGACCAAGACCATCCTGATCGTCGACGATTCCGCGACCATGGTCCTCAGCGTGAAGTCGACGCTGGAGATGAACGGCTACAAGGTGGAGAGCGCGGCGGACGGCGCGCTGGCGCTGCTGGCGCTGAAGAAGGGGCTGAAGCCCGACCTGATCCTGACGGACGTGAACATGCCGAACATGGATGGTCTGGAGCTGATCCGGAACGTGAAGGCGCTGCCGGGGTTCCGGTTCACGCCGATCCTGACGCTGACGACGGAGAGCCAGGCGTCCAAGCGCGAGGAGGGCAAGAAGCTGGGGGCGACCGGTTGGCTGGTGAAGCCGGTGGCGGGGGCGGACCTGCTGAAGGTGATCAAGCAGGTGCTGCCGGGGAGCTGAGCTGTCTTGGCCAGCCCGTTCCTCCGCATCGCCAGCCTGGCTGGCGAGGGGAGGCCAGGGGATGAAAGAAGGGTGTACGGATGAACGAAGACGTTCCAGTTCCCGGTCCAGGCGACCCCGGCCGCCTGGAGGCGCTGTGCTCGGCGCTGGCGGAGGAGCTGAAGGCGATGCAGCCGTTCCTGGGGATCATGCGCGAGCAGCTGTCGGGGGCGGTGGCGGAGTCGGACGGCGCGGTGGTGGAGGTGATCACGCGAATCAACACGGTGCACGGGCTGTCCGCGGCGCAGGCGGAGCGGATCGAGCAGTCGATGCGGCAGTGCCTGAAGCTGGTGGAGGCCACGCGCGAGCAGGCGGGTTTCAACCGGGAGGTGATGGGGCTGGTGCGGACGGAGCTGGACACGCACGGACGTGAGCTGGCGCAGAACCTGGCGCGCACGCGGGACCTGAACCAGGAGGTGCGCGAGCTGCGGCGGATCGTGGAGCTGATCACGGACATCGCGGGTCAGACGCGGCTGCTGGCGATCAACGCGGCGATCCAGGCGACCCACGCGGGAGCGGCGGGGGCGGCGTTCGCGGTGGTGGCGGCGGAGGTGAAGACGCTGTCGGCGCGGACGACGGGGGCGGCGCGGGAGATCGCGGACAAGATCGGGCGGCTCTCCGAGCGGATGACGGGGGAGATGGCGCTGGCGGAGGCGGGGAGCGGGGTGGTGGAGGCCTCGGACCGGCAGCTGCGCGGGATCCTCGAGGAGGTGGAGGCGCTGGAGGCGCGCTACGCGGAGGCCGGCGGGCAGCTGCAGGGGGTGCTGGGGACGCTGCGGGGCAGCAACGCGGAGGTGGTGGCGCAGCTGACGGGGGCGCTGGGTCAGCTGCAGTTCCAGGACGTGCTGCGGCAGCGGCTCGAGCAGGTGGGGCATGGGCTGGAGGACCTGGCCGGGCATGCGCGGGAACTGAGTCTCAGCCTTGCGGACGGTGCCTGGGAGGGCGCGGGCCGGGCGACGCTGGAGGAGCGTCTGGCGCGGCACGCGGCCAGCTACGTCATGGCCAGCCAGCGGTCCGCCCACGCCCAGGTGCTGGGCGGGACCAAGGCCGAGGACAGCGGGCCCGCCATCGAGCTTTTTTGACGCACGTTTCACCCTCCGGCGGTTGCGCAAAATGGGATACTGGGGCACCTTCCCGGAGGCATCCCATGCATGACCTGCTGTTCGCGCCGCTGCGCCTGGGCTCCATCCAGCTCGCCAACCGGCTCGTGAGCCTGCCGCTCTACCTCGCCTATCCCGACGAGGACCACGAGGTGAACGATCTGGTGGTGGACTTCTACGACGAGATGGCGGCCAGCGGCGTGGGCCTCGTGATCGTCGAGAACGTGGCGGTCGAGCCGTGCGGGCTCGGCCAGCCGCGGACCATGCTGGTCTCGGAGGACCGCTTCCTGCCGGGCCTGACCCGGCTCGCCCGCGCCATCCAGGCGCGGGGCGTGCCGGCGATCCTGCAGATCCAGCACGCGGGCCGCTACGCGCACCGCCCGGACCGGATCGCCCCGTCGGAGGTGCCGGCCTGGGGCGCGATGCCCCGGGCCATGGACCAGGCCGACATCGACCGCGTCATCCGGGCCTTCGCCGACGGCGCCCGGCGGGCCCGGGAGGCCGGGTTCGACGGGTTGGAACTGCACGGCGGCACCGGCTACCTCCTGCCCCAGTTCCTCTCCCCCCGCACCAACCTGCGCGACGACGCCTACGGCGGGGATGCCGAACGGCGGATGCGGCTGCCCCTGGAGGTCCTGGAGGCCGTGCGCCGGGAGGTGGGCCCCGGCTTCACCATCGGCTACCGGTTCCTGGCCGATGAATACGTGCCGGGCGGCCTGACCCTGACCGATACGATCCCGTTCGCCCGGGCCCTGGCCCGGGCCGGCGTCGACTACCTGTCGGTGATGACCGGCTGCTACGACTCCTTCGGCCTGCCCGACTACCTCGAGGCGGACGCGAGGGAGGCCTTCATGGCTCCCTTCGCCCAGGCCGTGCGGGAGGCGGTGCCCGGAGTGCCCATCGTGGCCGCGGGCCGCATCCAGACCCCCGAGGCGGCCGAGGCCATGCTCCGGGACGGCCAGGCCGACCTGGTGGGACTGGCCCGGGTGCTGCTCGCCGATCCGCTCTGGCCGAGGAAGGCCAGGGGCGAGCTCGCCGATCCGATCACGCCCTGCACCCCGAACTGCCTGCTCTGCGTCAAGCGGATCAAGGCGCAGAAGCCCGCCTACTGCGGCCGCTGGCCCCAGGCCCGCCGCGAGGCCTTCCTGGCGCGGGTCGGGGGGTGAACCCGCCCGGGGCGGCCTGCCTTTTCCGCCGGGCGGAGGCTGAGAAGCAGTCTCGCCGGCCCTGAATCCGCAGGGTCTGCGGAAAGCCCGGCGGCCGTGCGGCTGGTGTCCTTCAGGGCCGTGGCCTCCGTGGACTGCCCTCCGGAAAGGGCATCCTTCCGGGGCGGCAAACGGCAGGTGAAATTCGCGGCCGGTTCGGCGTAGACTGGGGCGTCCCCCGGAGCGCGCTCATGAAGAAGGAACCGATGGATCCCCGTCTCGAGGCGGCCGGCGAGGTGGTCCGGCTGTACCGGCTCTCGACGTTCGTCGACATCCCCGACGAGGATGCCGAGGATGTTTTCGAAGAATATGAGGCCGCTTTGGAAAACCTTTCCCGCGTCTGGGGCGAATCGCCCCTGCCGGTCCGGAAGCACCCCTAGGAGTATCGCCATGCTGGAGCAGGGTCTCATCAGCTTCTATATCTCCAAGGTCCAGACGATCGGCGTGCGGGCCCTGGCGGGGGAGGATTTCCACAAGCCGCTCCAGGGCGTCATGGCCGAAGCCTTCACCCACCTGGGCAGCGTCAAGGCGAGCGATCCCCTGAAGAACCTCAAGGCCTTCGCCAGCCAGCTGGCGCTGCTGGCCGAGCACGCCCCCCCCTCGCAGGCGGCCTACCGCGCCACGGCGGAGTACGCCGCGGGCCTGGTGCGCAGCCACCTCGAGACGCCGGCGCCGACCCTGGTGCCCTGAGCACTGGGCCGAATCTGCCTCCACTTCTGGCACGCATTTGGACTGTGTCTTCCGGAGCGCAACGCTCAGGGAGGCACATCATGGCAATGGCCCTGGAAGGCATCGGGACCCAGGAACTCAGTCAGAGGATCAGCACCGCGGGACCCGGGGAGCTGGTGGCGATGCTCCTGGAAGGCGCCAGCGGCTTCACCGACCGCGTCGTGGTCGCCATCCAGCAGCGGGACGCTCCGGCCAAGGTCCGCATGGTCAACAAGGTCAGCGCCATCATCGAACACCTGGCCACCATGCTCAACTACGAGGACGGCGGGGCGGTGGTGGACAACCTGTCCCGCATCTACGAGTGGTGGCTCCGGGAACTCCTGGACGCCAGCGCCACGGACGCCTCCGACCGCCTCCAGGCCATCGCGGCCCAGATGGGCGTGCTGAAGGAAAGTTGGCACTGAGGCCCCTTTCCCTGCGTGTTCGGGCTATGATAAAAAGCGGATCCCTCGGAGTAGACGATGCTCATTCATAAGGCTTTGGCCCCCCTTCTCGCGCTGGGGTTGCTGTTCGGCTGCAGCTCCAGTTCCAGCAAGAGCAGCACGCCGGCCCCGGGCACGGTCACCGTCTACCTGGGGGCGGACAACATCCCCGACTTCGATTCGGTCGTGGTCAGCGTGTCGACCCTGGAATGGTCGGCGGACGGCGCGACCTGGAACACCCTGGGCTCGGTGCTGAAGTCGTACGACCTGATCAAGCTCCAGAACGGCAATGGCGCCGGGGTCTCGGGCCTGATGCTCTCGGGCGTGACCATGGCCCCCACCACCATCACCCAGTGGCGCATCACCTGGGATACGGTCAGCAATCCCACCAACCCGTCCTCGGCCGCCTCGTACGTGACCACGTCCGGCACCAATGCCACCAGCGGCAACCTCACCATGCCCACCCACACCGTCCTGGCCGGCAAGGTGGTGGTCGCCAGCGGCGTGGCCTCCAGCGTCGAACTCTTCATCGCGGGCGTGGGCTCCGTCCAGAACACCGGCAAGCCGACCGCCTCCAACCTGCCCGTGTTCTCCTTCCTCAACGCCACGGGCGCCGCCGTCGATCTGGCCACCACCTGCACCCTCACGGGCTCCCTCACCTCGACCGTGACCGCGACCGCGGCCCCCATCGCCAACGTGGAAGTCTATGCGGAAATGATGTCCGCCGGCCTCCCGGCCGTGGTCCGCCGCAGCCTGACGGACGCCAACGGGAACTACGTCCTGGACGGTCTCCCGATCGCGACCTCCGCCGGCAACCCCATCACCTACATGGTCGTGTCCCAACCCTACAACGCGGTCACCTCCATCAACTACCCGCCCCAGGCTTCAGGCCCCTTCTCCGCCAGTTCGGCCGGCGTATACTCCGCCTCGGCCTTCCCGTCCTTCGCCATGGCCTTTCCCGCGACCCAGACGAGCCTTGGGACGATTTCGACCACGATCAGCCCCGCCTCCCTGTACCAGAACGCCACCCAGAACGTCAGCCAGAGCACGTGGGTCGAGGTGTCCCAGCCGCTCGCCGCGCCGGCGGGGCAGGCGTCCTATGTGCCGACGCTCATCATCCGGTCCACCAACGCCGCGACCACCGCCGCGACCGCCACGGCCCTCGCCTTCGACAGCGTGGTCACCGGATCCCTGCCCACGGCCATCCCCTACACGGTCACCGCCCAGCGCGCGACGTCCTTGACTCCCGGCACCCTGCTGGGCGCGCCGGTGCCCCAGGTCTACGACCAGCCGCTGCTGACCAGCGCTGAAATCGCGCCCATCCTCTTCACCTACACCGCTACGGGCACCGTTCCCGCCTCGTGAGTTCCGCGTAGCGGTCCAGGTACCGCTGGAAGCGCCCGGGCGGCGCGGGCCGCCCGGATTCGAAGTACGACACCGCGCCCGTCCCCAGGCCTGGCAGGCCCGCCTGGAGCCGGGCGCGCAGGTTGTTGACCGTGCCCGCATGGCCATCCACCAGGGGCGTGCCCGGGGGAAACAACCGGGCGAGGTGGGGCCGGAAGAAGGGGAAGTGGGTGCAGCCCAGGACCACCGCGCCGTAGACCCCCAGGTCCAGGTGGGCGGTGCTCCGGCCCAGGTAGGCCGTCACGGCCTCGGGGCTGAAGTCGAAGGCCTCGGCCAGACCCACCAGGCCCGGCAGGGCCAGGTGGTCGACCCGCGCCTCCTCGTCGATGCGGTTGACCAGGCGGTGGAACTTCTCCTCCCGCAGGGTCATGTCCGTGGCCAGCACCAGCACCCGCGCGCCCGAGACCTGGGTGAGCGCGAGGGCGGGCTTGACCGCGGGTTCCATGCCGATGATGGGAAAGGGGTAGCGCCTGCGCAGTTCCTCGATGGCCACGGACGTGGCGGTGTTGCAGGCCACCACCAGCGCCGCCAGGCCCTGGCCGGCCAGGAAGGCCGCCCCCTCCAGCACGCAGGCCCGCACCCTGGCCTTGGGCTTGTCGCCGTAGGGGACCGAATCCGTGTCGGCATAATAGAGCGCGTCGATGCCCTCCAGCCGTTCCAGGGCCTCGGCCAGCACCGTCAGGCCGCCGATCCCGGAATCAAAGAAACCAATGCGCATGCGACTCTCCGGGGCTTCCAGGTCCAACCACCATGCTAACGCCCTCGACGCGTGAATGTTTTTTCAGATATTTGAGACTTTCGGCGGGATTTCAGTCACCATGGAGATGTGAACCGCTCCGGGCGGCAATCACGAATAAGCTTTGACGGCCTTTGTCTGGGGAATGTCAATAGCATCGACCCCCCCAGACGCACTGCAGGAAAAAGTCATGGCACAGCAAGGTACCGTCAAGTGGTTCAACGCCGAAAAGGGTTTCGGCTTCATCACCCCCGATGGTGGTGGCGCAGATCTCTTCGTTCACCACACCGCCATCCAGGGCAGCGGCTTCAAGACGCTGGATGAGAATCAGCGCGTGAGCTTCGACACCGGCCAGGGGCAGAAAGGCCCCCAGGCCACCAACGTCACCAAGCTCTAAACTACCGTTCATCATGGTGGCCATCCTCTCGGGGATGGCCGCTTTTTTTTGTACCGGTTCCTGCCATGCCGTCCGGCCTAGGTACGGCACCCGGCCGAGGGGTATTTCCGGGCGATCCAGGTGGTGGCGAGGGGGGCTTCGAGTTTGCCGGCGCGCAGGTCCGCGAGG
>Ga0316229_1004504_pt1 | contig 10158 bp, 6 predicted proteins | sample TBH18023metaG_FD_206011 | JGI IMG/M metagenome (GOLD analysis project Ga0316229, IMG submission 206011) | Freshwater microbial communities from Trout Bog Lake, Wisconsin, USA - TBH18023 | ecosystem: Environmental > Aquatic > Freshwater > Lake > Hypolimnion/Profundal zone | place: USA: Wisconsin...
AATTGATTTTCCGCAACATTGTCCGTTACACGAAGGCGCAGCAGCCCATCCAGCGCCTCTGGCTGCAATCCATGACGCCCGCCGCCATCCGGGAAGGTTTCGCGGCGTTGAAGAGCGACGAATCCATGCAGCCGCTGTCCGACGCGGCGATGAGCCGCAGCGAGGCGGACTGGCTGGTGGGCATCAACGGCACGCGGGCGATGACGGCGTTCAATTCCAAGCTCGGCGGCTTTTTCAAGACGACCGTCGGCCGCGTGCAGACGCCGACGCTGGCGATTCTCGTGGAGCGCGAGGCGAAGATCCGGAAGTTTGTGGCGCGGAATTTCTGGGAAGTCCTCGGCACGTTCGACTGCGCGGCAGGGAATTATACGGGGCGCTGGTTCGACGAAAAGTTTGCCAAGTCCGACGATGACGAACAGCTTCGCGCCGAACGCGTCTGGGACAAGGCGAAGGCGGAAGAGATTCGCGCGAAATGCCTCGGCAAGCCGGGCATCGTCACCGAGGAAAGCAAGCCGACGACTTCGATGTCGCCGTTGCTCTATGATTTGACGAGCTTGCAGCGCGACGCGAACTCGCGCTTCGGCTTCAGTGCAAAAAACACTTTGGGACTCGCACAGGCGCTTTACGAAAAACATAAAGTGCTGACGTATCCGAGAACGGATTCGCGTGCGTTGCCGGAAGATTACATCCCCACGGTGAAATCCACGCTCGGCATGTTGGAAGGCGTGACGGGCTATTCTGCCTTCGCTGACCAGATTTTGAAAAGCGGCTGGGTGCATCCGAACAAGCGCATTTTCAACAATGCGAAAGTCTCGGATCACTTCGCGATCATCCCGACGCAGCTCGCGCCGAAATCGTTGAGCGAGCCGGAGCAAAAACTATACGACCTCGTCACGAAACGTTTCCTCGCCATTTTTTATCCGGCGGCGGAATTTTTGGAGACCAACCGCATCACGCGCGTCGAGGGCGAGCCGTTCAAGAGCGCGGGCAAAGTGCTGGTGTCGCCGGGCTGGCTTACGGTTTACGGTAAGCAATCAGACTCCGACGAAACGCCGAGCCTCGCGCCGGTGAAGCCGGGCGAGACGGTCAAGACCGCCAACATCGAGGTGAAGGACAATGTCACGAAACCGCCGGCGCGGTATTCGGAAGCGACTTTGTTGAGCGCGATGGAAGGCGCGGGCAAGCTGATTGACGACGATGAACTGCGCGAGGCGATGAGCGAGAAAGGTCTCGGCACGCCGGCGACGCGCGCGGCGACGATTGAAGGATTGATTTACGAAGATTACGTTCATCGCAACGGCCGCGAGTTGCAGGCGACGGCGAAGGCGTTTTCGCTGATAGAACTGTTGAACGGTTTGGGAATTCCCGAACTCACGAAACCGGAGCTGACCGGCGACTGGGAATTTCAGTTGAAGGAAATGCAGCGGAAAAAAGTCAGCCGCGAGCAGTTCATGGCGGGCATTGCGGACATGACGCGCCGCATCGTGGACAGCGCCAAGAAATTTGAATACGACACGATCCCCGGCGACTTCGGCGTGCTGACGGTGTCGTGTCCGAAATGCGGCGGCGAGATCCACGAGCGTTACAAGCAGTATCAATGCGTGAAGTGCGACTTCGCGTTTTGGAAAACGCTGTGCAGCCGGATGTTCGAGCCGGAGGAAGTGGAAAAAATCATCACGGAAAAAGTCATCGGCCCGCTGCAAGGTTTTCGCAGCAAGCAGGGCTTTCCGTTCGCCGCCGTGCTCAAGATGACCGCCGAGTACAAGGTGGAATTTGATTTCGGCAACGGCGGCAAAGACGGCGCGGGCGCGGCGCCGATTGATTTCACCGGCAAGGAGCCGCTCGGCAAATGTCCCGCGTGCGGCGCGAACGTCTATGACGGCGGGATGAACTACGTCTGCGAAAAACAGGCGGGCGCGGAGCAGACTTGCAAATTCCGCACGGGAAAAATTATTTTGCAGCAGGAAATTTCGCCGGAGCAGGTGAAGAAACTTTTGGCGGAAGGCAAAACGGATTTGCTGAAAGGTTTCGTCTCCAACAAAACGAATCGCAAGTTCGAGGCGTTCCTAATCGTGAAGGACGGCAAGACCGGATTCGAGTTCAAGCCGCGCGAGAAAAAGGGCAAGGGCGCGCCGAAAGAACCGCCGCCGAAGATTGATTTCACCGGCAAGGCCGTCATCGGCAAATGCCCGAAATGCGGCGGCAATGTCTGCGACACCGAGGCGGGTTTTGTTTGTGAGAACTCGCAGCTCGAAGCCAAGTCGTGCAAGTTCAAAATCGGCAAGGTGATTTTGGAACAGCCGATTGACGCGGTGCAGGCGGCGAAAATTCTCAAGGACAAAAAGAGCGACGTGATGGAAAAATTCATCTCCAAATCCGGCAAGCCGTTCCCGGCGTTTCTCGTGATGGACAAGAAGGGCAAAATCACCTTCGAGTTCCCGACGCGGGACGAAGGGGAGTAGTCGCGGCACAAAAATTCTGGCAGCAGAATGAAATATTATCAAAGTATCTACATCAACGAACAAAAATTTCCGGCTGACCTTTTTTCGGAAATAGTCCGCTTGAGTCCACAATCTCTCAGGCAGGGTGTGTTCAAGCTGGATGCCAAGCCGGGCGATGAAGAACGTGGGGCATTGTGCATTAATATTGCTGCCCTTTGCGAGAAACGAGGACTGAAGCGAACTGCTGGGGACAGAGGAACCTATGGGTATACAGTGAATCGCCATTACGATGCAGATGACTTGTTGGCTGCCACACTTTTTTTATTGCGAGGAGGCGGGACAATTTTTGAGGATCCAGATTATAGTCCAAAAAAAAGAGACGACGAAGGTCGAATACTGCTGCCAGCCGAACAAGCTACTGATAAAATAAAATTCGGCACTCTTATCGGAGATTCTGGGGTAATCGTTTCAGACCCGATTCGGCGTATTTTGGAGAACGCCTGTTTCATTGGCTTGCAATTCGGTGAAGCCGTATTGAAAGGGACATCGAGCAAGGCGGCCAAACACCCTTTTTGGGAACTTAAATCGTCGCTCACGATGCCAAAAATAACGAACACCATTTATTTTGAGCATCGAGGTGTCTATAACGTAAATGAGCCGCCTTACGGACTCGGCGAGCCGCATTACAGGGAAGGTGAGGTAAAACAAATGGGCGATTTTGACATCGCCTACACTTCGGAGTTCCTTGGGCGCAAGCAGCACCTGCTAATTGTCTCGCAACGGTTTTACCAGTGTTGCATCCAAAATGACATTCCGTTGGAAGTGACGCCCGTGCGCATTGACCCGGATTGATGATTTTTGTCGCGCGAAGGGCGCGAAGTTGGCGAAGCAGATTTTTCCCTTCGCAGCCTTCGCGTGCTTCGCGCGACCTTTTTGAATGCAACTTCATTTCAAACAACTCGGCCACGGTGAACCGCTCGTGCTGCTGCACGGCTTGTTCGGTTCTGGCGACAACTGGTTTGGCGTTGCGCCGAAGCTGGCAGAAAAATTTCATGTCTTCGCGCCCGACCTGCGCAACCACGGACATTCTCCGCATCACCCGGAGATGGATTATCCGCTCATGGCCGCCGACGTGGAAAAGTTCTTCGCCGCGCAGAAAATCGCCAGCGCGCCCGTCATCGGCCATTCGATGGGCGGCAAGGTGGCGATGCAGTTCGCGCTGGATTTTCCGGCGCGCGTGAAAAAACTCGTCGTCGTGGACATGGCTCCCCGTGCCTATGCGCGGGCGCACGACCACATTTTTGCCGCGCTGCTGGCGCTAGATTTGCCGGCATTCCAGACGCGCCAGCAAATCGAGGACGCGCTGGCGCCGGAAATCCCGTCGCTGAACCTGCGGCGCTTTCTGCTGAAAAATCTCGGCCGCGACGCGCATGGAAAATTTTTCTGGAAGATGAATTTGCGCGTCGTGGCGGAAAATTATTCACGCCTCGGCGAGGTTTTGAGCCCGCAAAACCAGTTTGAAAAGCCGGCGCTGTTCCTGCGCGGCGGCAAGTCGGATTACATCAACGCGGCGGACGAATTGGAAATCAAGCGGCGGTTTCCGGCGGCGGCCATCCAGACCATCGCGGCGGCAAACCACTGGGTTCACGCCGACCAGCCGGAGGAATTTATCCGGCGCGTGCTGGATTTTCTTTGAGCCCGCCGAGGCAAGGGCAAAGCATATCGGACTGGAAATAATTTCAAACTTGGTGCATTGGTATTGAAGAATGCTGGCGACTCCTGAACTCATGCGCGAGGCGGCGCAGTTGGCGCGCGTGGAAGAACTGCTTCCACGCTGGCGCGAGCTGCCGCTTTATCGTGCCGCGTTGGGAAATGATTTCTCCCGCCTGCCGCTCATCGGCAAACGCGAGCTGCGCGAAAATTTCCCGAACAATTTTCTCCGCGCCGGGCAGAACCTGGACGCGTTGCTGGAAAATAAATCGGTGGAACTGGAACACACTTCCGGCAGTTCGGATGAGCGGACGGCGGTGCTGTTCGGTCGCGGCTGGTGGAACGAGCAGGAGGCGCGTGTGTTGCGCCTGAATAATTTTGTTGCGCAAGTCTTGGACGCGCATCCGCGTGCCCGCCGCGCGACGCTCGTGCCGCCGGTCTGCAACGGCCTCGTTTGTTTTTCCAATTACACCGCCAAAGCCGCGCGCACGGTGGACACGACGCTGTTTGTAAACCAGGCGCGCATCCCATTTCTGCTGACGGATGCGGAATGCGCGCGCATGGCCGAAGAGATTTTGGAATGGTCGCCGGTGTTTCTGGATTTGGATCCGGTGCATGGTGCTTGGTTCGCGCTTTATTGCGAACGGAGCGGAATAAAGTTTCCGTCGGTGAAATTTATTTTGTGCAGCTACGAATTTGTGAGTGTCGTCCACCAGAAAATTCTGTGGCGTGTTTTTGGCGTCCCGGTTTTTAATTTATACGGCTCGACGGAGACCGGTCATTTGCTCATGGAAAATGAAAACGGCGAAATGAAGGCCAGCTTGGAAAATATTTTTTACGAAATTGTTGACCCGGACGAACGTGGCATCGGCGACTTGGCGGTGACGACGTTGACGAACGAGGTGATGCCGCTCGTGCGCTATCGCGTTGGTGATTTGGTGGAACGCTGCGAACGGCCTTACGCGACGGATTATTTTGTCCACGGGCGCGCCCGCGACGCGTTGCGCCGCCGCGACGGCCAGCGCGTGACAACGCTGGAAGTTGACCAGTGCTTCGCCGGAGTGAATGGCATTGCGCATTACCAACTCCGGCAAAACGAAGCCGGTGACTGTGATTTGCAATTCATCCCTGACCGTGAGGTTCCCGGCGCGGGCGAATTGAAAGACGCGACCGGTCAGATTGAAAACCTGCTCCGGCTGGAAAACAAAATCGCCGTCAGCGCGGTGGCAAAACTGCCGCCGCTGACTTCGGGAAAATTCCGGCTCACCTGCCGCGCTGGAATTTGAACCCGGAACCCGCCAGCGAAATACCGGAAGTCCGCGACAAGTGGATTCAAAAATTTCTTGCGCACCTGGCAACGGATCGCGGCGCGTCGGTTTACACGCAGCGGAACTATCGGCAGGCTTTGACGGAATTTGCCCGCTGGCATTTGGAAGAACGCCGGTCGCCCGCCGCGTGGGAAAAACTTCAGCGCGATGATTTCCGCGCTTTCGTGAGATTTCTCGGCAGAAATAACTTGAGCCGCGCGGCCACACAGCTTCGGTTTTCTGCGCTGCGGACGTTTTACAAATTTCTGATGCGGCATGGCGTCGTGGAAAACATGCCGATCAAAAACCTTTCGCTGCCAAAGCCGGAAAAGCGATTGCCAAAATTTTTGACGAAGCGGCAGATGGAAGCGCTGCTCGTCGCGCCGTTCGAGCTTTTGAAAATTCAGAAAACAAAAAAGGCCGGACGGCCGGTTTCTCAAATTGCCGCGTTGCGCGATGTGGCCGTGCTGGAAACGATTTATTCGTGCGGCCTGCGCGTGAGCGAGGTTTGCGGCTTGCGCGTGGACGACATTGAATGGGGCGAACAAATCATGCGGGTGCGCGGCAAGGGCAAAAAGGAACGGCTCGTGCCGGTGGGCAAACCGGCGTTGATGGCGATCCAGGATTATTGGAACACGTTCAAACAGCCGCCGGGCGGGGCGTCGCCGATTTTTTTTGCGGAGACAAAAAAGCGCGCGCCGCTGTCGCCGTTGCAACTGTCGCGGCGGTTGAAAAAGTATTTGTCCATCGCCGGACTTGATCCGGGTCTGACGCCGCACAAATTGCGGCACAGCTACGCGACGCATCTGCTCGACGCGGGCGCGGATTTGCGGAGCGTGCAGGAACTGCTCGGCCACGCGCATCTCATCACGACGCAGGTTTACACGCACGTCACGACGGAGCGGTTGAAGAAGGCCTACGACGCGGCGCATCCAAGGGCGTGATTTGTTGAATTGTCAAATCGCTGAATTGTTTTGAGGCGGCTCGCGGGGACGCTCGCCCCACCAGAGCGCCCGGAAAGTTTCTGCCAATTTCTGCAAAGCAAATTCACTTGAGTTCCGCCGCGTGTTTCGCAGAATAAACTTAAGGAATTTTTTCCCACTTAAAATGAAAGTTGATTTTCCGTTTCGCCCGAAGCTGCTGGACACGCTAAAAAATTATTCAGCGCGAGATTTTACCGCCGACCTCACCGCCGGCGTGATTGTCGGCATTGTCGCGCTGCCGCTGTCGCTGTCGCTGGCCATCGCGTCGGGGTTGAAGCCGGAGGTTGGCCTGTTCACGGCCATCGTGGGCGGTTTTTTGGTTTCGCTGCTAGGCGGTTCGCGGGTGCAGATCGGCGGGCCGGCCGGCGCGTTTGTGCCGCTGCTCGCGCCGATTGTGGTGATGATGGGGCCGGAAGGCCGCGCGTTTGGCCCGGAAGGTCTGGTGGTTTGCGCGATGATGGCGGGCGTGATCCTGTTTGTGCTGGGCGTGAGCAAACTGGGTTCGATGATCAAATATATTCCGTTTCCGGTGGTGACAGGTTTTACCAGCGGCATCGCCATCATCATCATCAGCACGCAGCTTCGTGATTTTTTTGGGCTGCCGCAAAAGCTGCCGCCGGATTTTATCGGCAAGCTGCACTCGCTGGCGGGAGGTTTTGAACCGAACTGGCCGACGGTTTTGCTGGCAACAATTTCAACGCTGGCCATCTGGTTCTGGCCGAAAAAAATCGGCAAACTCCTGCCGGGTTCCATCGTCGTCATTTTGCTCGCTTCGGTGGTCTCGGTTTATTTTGAGTTCAACAAAAACTTCGGCATCCAGACGCTCGGCACCGCGTTTGGCGAAATGCCGCGCGGCCTGCCGATGCCGCACTGGCCGTCGCTGACGTTTCATGAATGGCGCGCGCTGCTGCCGGCGGCGATGACGGTGGCGGTGCTGGGCGCGATCGAGTCGCTGCTGTCGGCGGTGGTGGCGGACGGCATGATTGACGACCGGCATGACTCGAATCAGGAATTGATGGGGCAGGGCATCGCGAACGTCGTCGTGGGAATTTTTGGCGGGATGCCAACGACCGGCGTCATTGCCCGCACGGCGGCCAACGTGCGCAGCGGCGGACGCTCGCCGGTGGCGGGAATCATTCACGCGCTGACCGTGCTGACCGTTTTGCTGGTGGCGGCACCGTTCGCCAAAAATATTCCGCTGGCGGCGTTGAGCGCGGTGCTGGTGGTGGTTTCGTTGCGCATGGGTGAATGGCACCAGTTTGTGCGCTTGAATCGCTGGCCGAAAAGCGACGTGATGATTTTTCTGTGTGCGTTCACTTTGACGGTGGTTTTGGATTTGCCGACGGCGGTGGGGGCGTCGCTGATTCTGGCCTCGGCGCTGATGGTGAAACGGCTGGCGGAGACAGCGCATGTGGAGCCGGATGCGGGCGTGACCCAGGGCGATTCGCCGGGCCAGCAGACGGCTGGAAAAATTATTCCGGAAGGCGTGCTGGTGTTCCGCGTTTTCGGCGCGTTTTTTTTCGGCGCGGCGGACAAGCTGGAGTCTTCGCTGCGCCGCGCGGGCGGGCTGCCGGAGGTGTTGATTTTGCGGATGCGCGACGTGCTGGCGCTGGACGCGACGGGGTTGGATGCGCTGGAGGATTTGATGGAAAAGCAGCGGCTGAAGAAAAAGGATTTGATCCTGTGCGGGCCGCATTCGCAGCCCTTGTTTGCGCTGACGCGGGCGGGTTTCATGGAACGGCTCGGTGAGCAGAATGTCTGCGGCGACATGGAGAGTTCGCTGGCGCGGGCGCGGGAGATACTCGACCAAAAGAAAAATAAAAAAATTATTGACAGTCCGTCCGCAGTTACCTAACTTGCGTCCGTCAGAGCCGTAAAATTCAAGTAACCGAAGCCCTCTCTATTTCGGAAGAAAGCTGGGAGGGTTGGTTTTTTGTCGCTTTACGATTCGGGCTTGAACAAAAGATTTTTGGATGCCCAAGTAGCTCAGTTGGTAGAGCACGTCCTTGGTAAGGACGAGGTCATCAGTTCAATCCTGATCTTGGGCTCCAGTTAAACAAAAACGAAAACAGCAACACACGAAATCAAATGGCCAAAGAGCAATTTCAAAGAACGAAACCGCACGTCAACGTCGGCACCATCGGTCACGTTGACCACGGCAAATCCACCCTCACGGCGGCAATCGTCCACGTGCAGTCCAAAAAGGGCATGGCGACGCCCATCTCGTATGCCTCGATCACCAAGGGCGGCACGGTGCGTGACGAAACGAAGACCGTGACCATCGCGGTGTCGCACGTCGAATACGAATCTCCCAAGCGCCACTACGCGCACGTTGACTGCCCCGGCCACGCGGATTATGTGAAGAACATGATCACGGGTGCCGCGCAGATGGACGGCGCGATCCTCGTGGTGAGCGCCGCCGACGGCCCGATGCCGCAGACGCGCGAACACATTCTGCTCGCCCGTCAGGTCGGTGTGCCGAGCATTATCGTCTGCCTGAACAAGGTTGACCTGGCTGACGCCGATTTGCTCGAACTCATCGAAATGGAAATCCGTGAGCTGCTCACGAAGTATGGTTTCCCCGGCGACAAGACGCCGATTATCCGCGCCTCCGCCACGGCCGCCCTCGCAGGCACGCCGGAAGGCGAAGCGCAAATCGCCGCCTTGCTCGAAGCGCTGGACAGTTTCATTCCTGACCCGATGCGCGAAATTGACAAACCGTTTTTGATGTGCGTCGAAGACGTGTTCACCATTGAAGGCCGTGGCACGGTTGTGACCGGTCGCGTGGAACGCGGCATCCTCAAGAAGATGGAAGAAGTCGAAATCGTCGGCTTGAAAGACACGCGCAAGACCGTGGCGACGGACATCGAAATGTTCCGCAAGCTGCTGGATTCGGCGAGCGCCGGCGACAACGTCGGTGTGCTGCTGCGCGGCACGACCAAGGACGAAGTGGAACGCGGCATGGTTTTGGCCAAGCCCGGCTCTATCAAGCCGCACACCAAGTTCAAGGGCGAAGTTTACGTCCTGACCAAGGATGAAGGTGGCCGTCACACGCCGTTCTTTACGAACTACCGTCCGCAATTTTACTTCCGCACCTCCGACGTCACCGGCACGCTCACGCTGCCGGCGGGCATCGAAATGGTGATGCCGGGCGACAACGTCTCGGTGGAAATCGAATTGCAGAAGTCTGTCGCGATGGAAAAAGGCCTCAAGTTCGCGATTCGCGAAGGCGGCCGCACCATCGGTTCCGGCATCGTGGTGGAAGTCGTCGCTTAATTGCGAATTTAGTTTCGGGAGCGCGGAGTTTGAACCTCCGGGCTCCCTTTTTGTCCGAAGATTCGGCGGTGTTTTGGACGGTTACGGCAGTAGCTCAATTGGTAGAGTAGTGGTCTCCAAAACCATTGGTTGCAGGTTCAAGTCCTGCCTGCCGTGCCAGTCTGCTAAAGTGGAGAGGTGGCAGAGTGGTCTATCGCGGCGGTCTTGAAAACCGCTTTAGGCGAAAGCCTAACGGGGGTTCGAATCCCTCCCTCTCCGCCAGCCCGGCTGGTGTAAAGGAAAAATAATTAATGTGAGCCGCGGCTCGCTGGTTCAAATAAATTTTGTGAACGACTGGATACATATTGGAATTTGGGTGGCGGCCATCGGTGCCGTGTTCGGCTACCTCTGGTGGCAGGGGCAGGTGCAGCGCCTGGCGGCCTACGTCGCGGAAACGCGCGA